>ERZ1292632.2826-Hain-H43-01um-R2-2826-length-14019-cov-6_pt1 | contig 14019 bp, 18 predicted proteins | sample MGYA00564407_ERZ1292632 | MGnify/ENA primary metagenome ERZ1292632 (study PRJEB36523, sample SAMEA6512637) | groundwater metagenome | collected 2019-01-08 | study: AquaDiva: Metagenomics assemblies of 32 groundwater samples
CCACTGCCCCCTGCCCCGAGGAAACGATGATGGGCTTCACTTTAGCGGTTTCTTTTATAGTAGAATCTCCAAGCTGTTCAAACTCTACTCTGTAAATCCAATCATCTCCCGCAAATATAACAAGCGACTCCAATCCGCCACCGCCAATGTTTGAGGAAAACCCCACACAAAAGTCATCAAGCAGAAATTGCCACCCTTCAGTGGGGACTCTTGGCGAGGAAAAAGTGAAAGCCGTATAATCGGTTGATTTGCTCATATAAACAATAGAGGATGAATGGGAGCCGATATAGACATGGTTTTGCACCGCTTTTATAACATCATTCGTAAATCCCGAAGCGGGGGTGTTATTTCTCATTCTTACTCCCTGAACGATTATTGAACTTGCGTTAAAAGTGAAAGAGTCCGTGCTTGGACTTACCCCTGTAAGTTGAGTAGTTGCCACTCCTCCCGTATATGTGAAAGTTTGCCATGTGCCATTGGTTGCTTTAATTCTTATGGTTGGGACATTTAAGTAAATCGCTCCTGTGCCAATGGTTTTATTATTTTCGGCCGTCCCCGCCGCATTGGTAACTTCAACATAATTCGTTCCTACTCCCGTCACTTGGAATAATCCGTTATTAGCGGCGGCAAAGTTTTGAGCATTGAAATATACATACATTCCTATCTTAACCGTAGTAGTGCTTATGCTTGGATCAGTGCCTGTGCCATCAAATGTGTAGCGATAAGTATTTCCTGCTGTGTTGGTGATGTCAAATTGTGTGGTGGTATCACCACTGGCTGTTGGGGCTGATAGAAATCCCTCTTCCGCAAAAGTGGTAGTCCCCGCTTTAGTAATTGTGGTAGCGGCATCAGATGACCACAAAGCAAACGCCCCTGACCATTCGTAAAGATAAGTGGAGTGATTGACGAAAAGGAGTATTCTCAGAAGCTCTGTCGCGTTATGAGCCGTTGTCCATCGCAGAGGATAACTTCCGTTGAGTCCTGTAAGCAAGGTTTCCCAAGCATCCGAGTCTTCAGAGTAGTATTCCAAGTCTCCATTATCATCCATTCGTCCCATAATTGTATTGCCCGCTTTGGTTTTAAGAGTAAATTCACTTACAATATCATTTCGGTCAGTAGAAGATGCTCCTAAATACTGGTAGCCCGCCCTTGTTTCCACCTTATCTCCGTCTTTATCGGTGGCTTCGTTAATTAGGACATTTTGACTTCCCGAAACCAAAAAACCAGATGGAGTAGCTGTTGGATCAGAACGAGAGCGATAACCCAAAGATCCTATAGTTAATTCAAAATCGTTAAGTTGTGGGTGTGAATTATTTTTCATCTTCTCCAAATTTGTCTCCTTGATACTTGAGGAGTTGAATAATATCTGCTTGTCGGCCTTATGGCCTCAGAAGGTTTGTTTTTTCTATAATCCCCGTAAAGTCCCTCGCCCGTGAGCGTTCCATCAACCCTCTTTCCTAAATGGTTTCTATATTTCTGGGCTTCTTCGTCAAACTGCAAATCTTCAGCCACAATGACGCAACATTCATAAAGGAAAATGTTTTGAGCCACATGCTCTAAATTCACAATGTCTGTCACTGCGGTCGGTTTGGTAAGCCAAGTTGTTCCGCTTGACGGACGAAATATGCAATTTGAGTAATACACAAGCTCGTGAGGTGAAAGCAATTTAGATGAGAGTTTGCCTATCCTTATATCCGTATCTGCCGAAGTGGCAACAATAGCGAAACGGGCGTAATCCATAAGGTTTGTATCTACAGAACCCGTCTCGGTCGCCCCGTTCCAGTCAAAAGTGTATAAATTCCAGCCGTTTCGGACGCTTCCGAAGTGAATTGACCCTGTTATCTCAAAGTAATTTGAAGCGTCAGTGCCTATTCGTAAAGTTATGGAGGTAATGAGAGAGGAGTCCGGCCAATACACAGGGAGGAAAAGGGAAGACTTTAATTCGTGGTCTGATAAGTCAACCACAGCATCTCCACTCCAAGCCAGTAAATTACTCCCTAAAGAGATATCAAACCTTATGGACTTGCCATCTCCGTAGTGGAGAATAGTGTCTTCTGCAATGTTTGAAACTCCCGTGCCTGCCGTGTAGTTGTCATCTTCTAAATCGGTAATAGTGATAGAGTTTGAAACTTCCTTATTCACCCTCAAAAACTTTGTCGCCTCATCAAACTCAACCGAAAACCAGTCGTTTTCAAACTCTTTATCTCTGTCAAAATCTTCTATGAATGTTTGCCTGAAATCCTCAGACGAACTTCTGTTAGCTTGCGGGCGAAGGTCTATAACTTTTTTCTCTTTAAGGTCTGGGGCGGTGGAAGAAAGAGAATAGTCATAAATTGAATTATAAAGATTGAGTTCCCCATGCCTTATCGTCTCATAGGGATCAATGAGAGAGAGTAAACTGGAAGCCGCTTCCTCAAAAACCGTAAAATCAGAAATACCTTGCACATCATCAATCGTAGAACCCTTAAACTTTCTATTTAGAATGTCTTTTATATTCTGAATTGTCATCTTAATTTAATTGCTCAGCTTTACCTACTACACCGGCCCAAATACCTCCGTTTAGAGAACCAATCGGAAGTGTGAAGATAACACGAACCCACCTAGTTGGAGTAGGCAAATCTACCATCTTAGTACTTGTTGCTAAAAGAACACCTGTTGAATCCTTTGTAGATGAAGCAAATGTCCAAGAATATATCGCTCCATTAGCAAATACTTTAGTAGAAGTTGAAACTTGACTTATATTATCTCTATACCAGTCAACTCCATCAGTGGAGTATTCATACATCCAATTTAGAGTTGTAGCCGTTGAAGACGAATGAAAGAACATTTCTAATTTAGCAGTATCAAGAGAATCAACTCCTAAACCTAATGTTGCTATATTGCAAGTAATTGTGGTGGTTGCAACTCCCGGTCTCATATAACGAACAGTAGAAGTAGCTGTTGCTGTTTTGCAACCTTCAGCTGTTCTTGAAGTGTTAGCTTTAGAAACCTTGGCAACAAGTATAATCGCGGTTAAAACGAGAGCGATTATTGCGAAGTAAATGTAAGACTTTTTCATTTTTATAATTTATTTTTAATAATTGGGCTTAGCGCCCCTATCTTTGCCCCAAGTTCACAAGACAAGGAGCAAAATAGAGGAGCTATTGATCGGTAGCAATGTAACCAGATGTCCCAGAGGCAGATCCCGTAACTGGCCATGTGTAAGTCGCGCCAGTGTTATTCTGGATTATAGTTTCAATAAACCCAGCGGTATTTGAAGCTGTTGCCCCAAGAAGTAAGAGACCGCCGCCAGTTCCACCGCCAAGAGTTTTTCCAGCAGCCGCAGTAGTAGATGAAAGGGTCATCACTATTGCGTCACCAGATGTAATTCCAGGAAGAGCTGTTTGACCAGTTGTGTCTGTGCCGCCCTGACAAGTCACTAGAGCCGTTGAAGATGCGGCAATCGTTGTCGCATCAGGCAAGAGGTTGCATGTGCCGGTATTCACCCTTGTAATTGACGTTCCAGTGGTGCTTACTTTAATCCCCCCTTCTGCTTTCCAAAGTGCTGAAGTAGAACCTCCAAGGGAACTTGGACTTTTTTGGTCTGATTGATTACCACCAACCAGAACCAGAATCACTACGAACGCGATAAGCGCTGTATTGACCCATTCATGAATTTTATTCATTGTGGTTGATGATTAATGATAATTAAGCAGTGCCATTAGAACCTACAATTCCAACCCATGTTCCCGCATAGACTCTTTCAGAGAATCTTGCGCGATAGAAAGCTCTGCGCTTCCTGTCATAGACAGGCGGAACATACTCGTTTTGAATCGGCACTCTAACCGCTCTGGTTATTGAGTGTGCTCTTGAAACAACGAAATATGAAGTGTCTCCATTTGAGTTGAAGGTGTTGTAATCCTCATCCAACCATTCCGAAGCTCCGACAACGAGACCTGGATATACCTTTGAGATATAGTTCAAGTCATTGTCAGTGTCTCCTGGTTTAAGTTCGGATTGAGTTACTACTGTCGCTGTCGGATGCAATACCGAAGGAACCAAGAGTCCATCAGCATGGCAAGAGCCAAGCGAACCATCTTGAGCTTTCTGCACTCTCAAAGTGTGAATACAAGTTGCCAATGCGTCTGCCGACAGAGCGACAGTTTCAAGATTGTCAATCGTATCCCCATTAAGAGAAGTGTGGGAGGCGGAAATGAGAGCCGCCGCATCTGGTGTCGTTGTCCCAGAAAAAGCGTCTGAATATGAGCGTCTAAACGCTTCATAATCGCGAGAAGTCCTCGCTCTAGTTCCTAATTCGCTTACCCATCCTTCTACCGTCCCATACGCCTGTGAAGATTCCTGATATCGTTGTGGAATTGGAATGTCTCGGTCAAACTCAAACACCTCTGCGGCCGTTCGGTTTCCGACTCTGACAGTCGCCTCATCCACTTCTTCGTCTTCAGCAGTAACCCTGAATTGTCCAGGACCCATTGATTCGGCATACTGAACAGTTAGCCATTCAGTATTGTCCTGTTTGAAGAACAAAGAGTCATCAGCTCTCACTTCACCGGGTTGTTTGTCCATTTCGTAAGCTGAGGCAAAAATTTCATCAAGGCCTGAGCCAGTGGTGAGCTTTACCGAGCTTGCTGTGTCTAATACTACGCCCATAATAAAGTGTGTTATTTAATAAAGCGTTTATCATCCATAAACACACTTCCTGTTTAAGGTCTAAAAATACTTTAGACCGCGCCTCTGCCAATCCAAGCATTGCCCGGAGTTATGAAGCACATACCATCGGTGACTCTGATGTCAAGAGTCAAAAACCCATGAACATCATTGTCACCACCTGCAGTTTCATCCTCGTCATAAGTCAAGACCCCAGCGGCTGTATCAGCCGAGCGGTCAAAAGTTAAGTAATCAAGGACGATGCCCAGGATTTTTGCGTCTGTGTTGACGTTCGTAACCGTGTTAGCCAGAATTTCAAGAACAGTGCCGGGAACGCAAAGTTCAACATCCACAGTTCCATCTACGGAAGCGGTGTTAGTTGCGTCAGCTTTGGATACTCCCAAGAATACATCGGTTGCCTGTTCCGGGTCGCCATTAAGACAGGGGATAGCATAGTTAGTGCCAGTGCCTCCTATTTTAATAGCATCGCCAGCTTTCAGTCCGACATAAGCGTTGGCTTCTGTTCTTAATCTCTGCACGGTCATTCCGTGTTTAATTACACGCACATTATTTGCGGCCATTTTCGTTATAGTTAATCCAACTAATAATTATTGCTTTATGAGCTTGCGAGATTTCCATGTCTTTTCAGCGGAGTCGTAATACTCTTCGTAAAACTTGCCTTGATAGGATTTGGTTTTAGGATTAAACCTCATACCTCGCCTTTCAAGCACTTTTACATCTTCAGGAGAACGGGCGGGAACTTCAATATCGTTTCCAATCTTTCTACCTCCCTCATCAGGTTTGGCAAAATTCACATTAGCCCTTCTGGCTTCAGTGATGGAGCGGATAAATCGTCCCTTATTGGCCAGCAAATGAGCTTCTTCAACAGAAACTTTTTTGTTGTCCACATACCACAGGATGAGTTTTAATTCGTCATCCGATCTTGAGAGGGCTTGAGCGTCCCGCTCTGCAAATTCTCTCTTAACCACAGACGAAACATCATCTGGTTTCTCGTCCTTCTTGAGCTTCAAAACATCAGCGGGGTCTCCCCCGAGTTCAACCAACCTTTGAGCGTTAAAATGCAAAGCTCTTTCAGCTTTCTCTTTCTCGCTCTTTGGTTCTAGCTGAACCCTCTCCAGCTCTTTCTTAAAGTCAATGTTCTGTTTAGCGGCTTCGTCAGCTAATTTTTTAGCTTCTTCATCCGCCAACCTTTCTTCTTCCTCTAACTCTTCCTTTTTTTGAGCCATCTTTTCGGCTTTCTCCTCATCGGAGAGGCCATCAAGTGTAGCTTCAAATTCTTTTAGTTTTTCTTCCATAATATCTTCCTAATTAGTCCTTGCGAGACTCGGTGGAACGGGAGGAAGTATCCCGCTCCACTGAGCCCCCCAAGTCGCTTATAATTTTCGGCAGTTTTCCAAATACTTTTCCATTAAATCCAAGGAATAAAATAAATAGTGGCAAGCGTCATTATCTCTATCCGTTATACCCTTTCTACCCCTCACAAACGCTTGATATTCAAGCTCTTTCCTCATTAAGTCCCATAAAAGAGACTTGCTGAATCCCTCGGCTTCATCCTTAATCTCCATTACTTCTTCGGGCGATAGTTTTCTTTTATTCATAAACCATCCCCGCGAGGTAAGAGTAAGAATTTCCTCGGGCGAGAGAGCCACAAGCAGGTGCCTTGTAAGGTATTGAATTATTTTCTTCCTTAAGTAATTCATTTTATTCTATCATACGCTTTTTTCCCTTTGCTTTGGCTTCTTTGGCTTTCTCATCCGATTCCTTCTGTTGAGATGGAGTTCTGATAAGTCCACCCAAGATTTCATAAAGAGCGGGCAAAACATCGGGAGAATCTAACTTTACTTCGTGAGAAGCAAGTATTCTCTCGTAATGCTCTTTCCTCTCCACATCAGCGTCTTTTTGACACGCCTTTTTGCCTGTAATGAGATTCAGAATTTCTTCCGCTCTCCTATATTTGCTCCCATTGACGAATACCACTTTGCGTTTGGTGTCCCAAACTGGTTGAGATTTTTTTATCTCATCCTTTTTCTCTTTCATCATCGGGTCTGCCTTTTTTTCAAGGAACGTTGGTTTTTTCTCTTCCATAATTTTATATTATCTTCCTAATAAACTTCCTAAACCGGCATATAACCGTGTCCTTCCGCAAACAATCCGCCCAATGACTTGTAAGCCGCCTTGACGGTCTTAAATTTGCCATTGGCTTTGAGATGTTCGGCTCTCTTCACTTTGTCGGGATTGACATAATAGAGAACTTTCTTTGCCATACAATTAAATTATTGATAATTAAACTGCAAACTCACGCATAGCCGACCCTTGAACTATGCGTTTAGGCAGTCCTTTTCCTTTCTCCCCTTCAGGGGGAACTAATGAATTGGCAACTTTTTGTATGGAAGGCAAATATCGGCTGGCCTCCCCGTGCATCAATGGCTCAAACAGGAAATCTCTTGTGATTTTTTGCATTGACTCCATATCTTGAACCACAAGCGGATTAGCGATCGCCCTGTCGTAAGTCTCAAGTTTGAAGGCTCTTTCAAATGCGTCATTCTTTTGCAACGCCTTGTCTGCGTCTATAGTGATAAGATAATCCATTCGTGAAAAGACATAAGGATTGACTTCGTAAATATCCTTATCATCCCCCGCTTCTTCAGCCAGTTTGTAATTCTCCATATCTTTCTCATCTTTGCTCATCACTTTGCCCGCAAATCTGTCAGTAAATTTAATGTAAGAAGACTTATCTTTTCCACCTTTGACTTTGCCGTCAACAATAAAAGTTTTATACGATGTTTCTCCAGTAATTTCTGAGAGTTCGCCTATACTCTGGTATCTTATAATGTCATCAACATAAAGAGAGCCGATGTCCTTCACCATCACACCAATCATCTTTGTAGCCAAACCAAGATTGGTCTCAGCGTTTTGTTGTAGGAGTATAGATTCTCTGGCTGTCTTTTGGGGACCCTGTTGGTCTCCCGCCTGTTGCGGGTCTTGCGATGATTCGGTAAGAGAGCGTTCCGCCTCTCTCAAAGCACCCAAAGCGGCACCCGGGTTAGCGATATTCAAAGGTGTAATCTTAGCATCTTTGCCAAGTTCAGTATTAGTTGCTGGAGCAATAACACTTCTATCAATTTTGCCCGCCCCCATTGTGATAGTTGGAGGGAAAGTAGATAAGAAGGAGGCGTCAAAATACATCTGCCACTCTCTGTCCGCCGCTTCCTGATCGTTAGACATCTTAGCCACCAAAGACTTATAAAAGAAAAATCTCATAGCGTCTATTGGCTCATATCCAAACTTAACGATATTATATTTTGGCTTGTTTTTATTGGTTCGGTGAATGAATGGGTTATAATTTACATTAACATTGCCCATATAAACTCCACCCACAAAATACACTTCAGTATCTTTTCGCCTGTTCTTAAAGCAAACTTCTTCAACCAAAGCGCCATTTATATCTTCTACATCATAAAAGTTCCCATCTTCATGCAAGATAACTTTCTTGCCCGCCTGAACATATTGAAATTGAGAATAACTGCCATGTTTGGCTTGCGCTTCTCCATAGGAGATAAATTTCTTATGAATCATCCAGTCCTGTTTTTGAAAATCGTATTGAAAGGGATTACAGATAAGAATTTCTTCTACTGGAATGAGAGAGTTTTGAAAGCCCGAAAACATATCGTCTACAACTTTTTCTAACTTGCCCTCTTGCCAGATATCCTGATATGCCTTTACATAATCTACTTTGAAATATGAAACAGGATTGACAAGCCCCGCAATCACACCAAAAAGGAAAGAAGTGTCATAGTTTGACCTTTTAATGTTGTATTCAACCAAGTCTTTCATCACATAAGCCGCTTCTCTGTCCTCCTCATCAAATTCGTTTTGAGCAAATACATTGGGAATCAAAAGCTGTGAAGTGAGATGAGCGGCCACTGAAATCACTCTGTTGCGAGTAATAGGCCTTACTCCGTTCCATCTCCAATCATCCTCGCCTTCATAAGGGTCTGGTGTCCAAGAAAGCCAAGCCATTTGGTCTTCACTGGCTCTTTGCAAGACAGAACGATTGTTAAATTCTTTATATGGAGTATTAAGTATATTATCCCCGTCTTGATCAGCTTTTTTCACCACCAAAGTTAAATCTTTAACTTCATTGCTAGGTTGATAAGCAGACAATGAGCTTTGAATGATGCCTTTTTCGTTGTAAATGAGTTCTCCGTTCATATAAATAAAGACGAGCACTGCGATTTTCACGCAATGCTCGCCTTAATAGTGGATAGAGCTTAGATATTAAATTGTGTTTCCTATCATACCAAACCCTAAAATACCTGTCAAGCTGTGGATAACTTATATTTCAGTCTTCACTCCATCTGAAATCATGAATGCTTTAAGGGAATTACCCACATTCATATTCACACTAAACTTAAATTCTTTAGTCTGAATACTTTTGTTTGTTTCCCATTCGCCATTGGAACCAAGAACGGATGAATAACTCACAGGACAAGTCCATACCTTGCTTTCTCTGCGTCTTATCATCCTGCATTCCGTGGATGCGGAAAACACCTCAAATCCATCCAATTCAACGACAAACTTATCACCAACATTCTCAAACAAAACCTTCCCACTGACTGTGTTCCAATTATCCACATCAATGGACTGAGAAAACGCACCAGCGCTAAATGGAACCAAAACTCCAAACATCAACACCAACCCAATTAACTTTTTCATAAATTTATAATTTACTTCCCCAATCAACGACTTCCTGATTGGAGCCTCTAAATGAGGCTAAACTAATAATATCACACCCTAATAAATAATGCAAATCATTGGATAACTCATCTTTTTACTTCAACCCTTATAACATTTTGTATCTCACCTGTCGGCTTGTAATTTATAGTAATTGAGCCGTTTTTCCAATTAAATAGTCCCATTTCTCTAAAATAAATAATCCGGGTAGAGTTATCAATGCAAAAACGAACAACTTCCGCTTGCCCGCAATCCAGTTCCATTGTTATCGTCTCTTTATCCATGTTGGTCTGGTTTGAATTATAGGACTTTCTCTTTCTAACGGCTCTAACACTCCTTTGCGTCTGCTTATCCAGTCGGGTCTGGTCTGCACGGCATCTTCAATATCGCTTGGGGCTGTTTCCATCATCAGAGCATACCTAATACTATCTAAAGCATCATCATTTTCTTTTTTAGGTATCTCATCTCCTTTGGGATTAAGTTTAGGGTCGTCATAAGAATAAGTTTCAAACTCCCAGATAAGATTTTTACAGGATTCGTGGATAAATAATCTATTAGACTTCAATAATTCCCTAATAACATTTATGCCATTTCTTATGCTGTCTTTGCCTTTTACCACATCTCTCACATTCACTCCTCTGCGATTTAATTCTTCAACACCGCCGGCGCTCTCGGGATCGGGATAACACTCATTCCAATTCAAAGCGGAAACATAATCGGCAATTTGAGCATCAGTTTTGCCTGTTTTATACCACTCGTCAGAAATTAAATATGTTCCACTACCTGATTTTTTAATGGTCATCACAGCACAGGGATGAACGAATCCAAAGTCCACTCCGCCAAATACTTTGCATATATTCATATCATCCTCATCAATTTCCCCTTTCAAAATATGCTTCTCGCGGTTAAACTCTTTATACACTAACCCTTCGGTTTTTCTGAAATCCGCCATATATTCTTGAGCAAATCTATCCTCCGTCAATTCTTGTTTGGCTTTCTCTATTTCCTCAACTGGAATATGCGGATTATCATAAGTTGTAAAATGAAATGATTTATAATCGCTGTCCTCGGCTTCAAGATTAAACAAATCATAGAAATGGTTAAAACCTCTGGGAGTAGAAATAAATATGCCTTCTCCTTTGGTATCGGTAAGTGTTGGTCGGATAACCTCTTGCCATTGCATCCAAAAGTTTCGCATCATAGCAATTTCATCAATTACAACCAAATCAAATCTCTGTCCTCGCAGTGTCTCAATGGCTTCCCATCCTTTTAAGACAATGAGAGAGTTGTTAGCAAGTTTTATTTCAAGCCGTGATTCATTCGGTGGAACAAGACAAGCGTCTCTACAATCTCTTTTAAGTTGCGTCCATGCAATATCTCTTGCTTGTTGATAGGTTGGGGCAATATAAGCAATGGAAGAATTTGGAATTGATGCTCTACCCTTCATTTGGTCTATTGCAAGAGTTGTTTTTCCCCACCTTCTTCCGCAACAAAGAACTCTGAAACGATGCATATCCAATGCCACTTCTTTTTGTGTATTATGGAGTTGAAAGGTTTGTGATTCCATATCTTTTGGCGGTTTCACCAGTAATATTGATTATCAAAGTTTTATTTCCTCCATCAGGCATTATTCTTCGTTTCAATTTATTATATTCTGAAACTGCTCCAAGTTTTGTTTTTAAGTCAGCAAATTGATTAAGTAAAAACAGATGTTGCTTGTCCACATTTTCATTATTGAATCCTTTGGCTTCAAGCAAGCTATTGATTTTTTCAATAATCTCTGTCTTTTTAAGTAATTTATAAGCATTTGCGGCGGCAACTTTATAACTCAATGGCATCTTTGCTTTATTGCCTTTGTTTCCCTTCTTATTTGAATATGCTTCAAGATAACTCAAAGTTCCATTGCCATATAATTCTGTATCCAACGATGTAAAATGTTCACAAAATTTTTCTTGATCGGCGTTGAGTAATTTCATTTTTATCTTCCTATTCTTCCTTTATTTATTTTTTCTCTTAAACCACCTTACATTGAATCTGGCGTTCAATACTTGTTTATCAAAATCAGTTAGCTTTCCTCCTGAAGATGGGGGATTATAATTTTTAGTATCCCTAACGAACTTTATGTCTTCTGTTATTTGGTCGTATTTTTTTTGTTTTCTGCCGTAATACGCTTTAGCGGGGAAAGCTAACACTTCAGCCGCTATTCCTTTTGACTTCCTGAGAATATTTTTTGAAGCCCGGCTTGCACCCATTTAATTAAAATTAACTTATAATTTATGCTCTTTTCTTGGCTGTCTTTTTGACAGGTTTCTTTGTCTTTTTCATTGTTTTTCTTTTAAGCTAATAATCTTTTTCGCTATTTTTTCTTTTCTTTTGAAATCACTGCTCTTAATTTTAGCATATTTTCTCTTGTAAAGCTCTATTTCTTTGTCATAACTTCTCATAAATCCGCTTCTGTTATTCCTTTGGGTAAGGGGACATTGCTGTATTTGTATGCCTTCCTTAAAAGTTGGATAACGAATTTCTGGGCTTCTTCCCAAGTTATATCTTGCGGAATTTGAGTTTCGCTCTGTCTGGTTTGCCTATCTTCTGTCCATTGAATTATAATTTTCACATTTTTAGATTAACCTACCCGCCCCAATGTCTTGGTTAGAATCATCACGCCAGTCGTTATTGTCTCTCGGCCATGCTTTTTGGAGAGCTTTTTCAAGATAATCCTGATAGCTTAGTTTTTCTTCAGCTATACCGCAGTCGGCAGTGATTAAAATGCTTCCCGAACAGGCATTTTCTAGCGAAAGCCGGACAACTTTAGTTGGGTCAATGACTTCTTTGCTTATTACTATATTCCCCCCAGCGTTCTGCTTTATCCTCTCATAAGGAGCCATAAGAGCGGAATAAAGAATAGAATCCTTACCCAATTCTTCCGCCACTTCTTTGAGAGCTAATCCTCCGCCTTTAACATAACCTTCCTCCCTCGCTACTTTGGCGGCTGATACTGCGTCTTCCAATTTATATTTGAGATAGCTTCTTTCCGATTCTGTTTGCGCTCCGACCCGAATTATCCCCACCCCCGAAGAGAGAGAAGCAATCCTGCGCTTTAACTTTTCAGCAAACATTTGGTCTTTTTCAAGTTCTACTTGTTCTTTCAAAACTTTAATTCTTTCTTCCGTCTTACCTTTGCCTCCGATTATATTAACTTCGCTATCCGTGACCGATATTTTTTTGGCAAGTCCTAAATGTTGGAGTTTTACTACTGGCAACTCTACTCCAAGATTCTTATCAATGAATGTTGCCCCGCAAAAAGTGGCTACATCTTCAAGTTCAGTAGAGGTGAGAGAGGGAGCTTTAATAGCTAGGATCTGCATAGCATCCCCGCCTTTAGCTGAATTAAACATTGCTTTGGCTATCGTCTCCACAAAATTATTTGAAAATCCTACCGCACCTTCTGAATATCCTCCGATAATAACTAATTTTCGGATGCCTCTCGGCAGTATTTCTTTTTCTATCATTTCCTTGAAAACATTTATAGTTTCAAGTTTGTGGTTGGTTATAATAACATGGGTATCTTCCCACACCGCCTCTTTCTGGTTGCTTGATGTGGCGAGATAAGGTGAAGCGTAAGTGCCCAAAAATCTCATACCTGTCGTTATTTCAGTTGTTATTCCGTATTTAGTAGCCCAGTTATCTTCTACCGAGATGTAGCCGTCTGTGCCAATAGTTCTCAGTAATTCCCCCAATGTTTTGCTATATTCCAAGTTTTCAAGTGAAGTTGAGATAATGTTGTCCAAATCCTTGTCTTTAAGCTCTTTTGATTTACTTTTAAGAATTGCCACGGCTTTATCTCTTTCAGAGAGAATATCCCGCCACATCTGCATTGGGTTGCTCTGGTTGCCGCCTTCTAAAAATGATTTATCACCCTCTTTTAAGATTTTCATGCAATGTCGGACGATTTCTGAAGCGATAACTACTGACGCGGTTGTGCCGTCTCCGGCTTGCTCAGCGGTTCGCAGAGAGACTTCTATGATAGTTTGAGCCGCTAAATCTTCTAACGGATCGTCTAAAACAATCCTGCGGGCAATGTTAGCGCCATCATTTATGATGAAAGGAGCTTTATATTTTGTTTGTAAAATTCTGTTTCGCCCCCAAGGGCCAAGAGTGTTGCCAATAACCCGATCCACAACTTCAACACCTTTTAAGAACTTATCCCTTGCTTCCGAACCTTCTAAAATTATTTTCTTCCACATTTTTTTATTTTATTATTTATAATTATATATCTTTTTCTTTTTAAATCAACTTTCTTTTTCTTTAATCTTCTCAAGTAATTTAATCTTTGTATGTTCTATCTAAAATATAGATTTTCTCTCCTCTCTCACCGATATTTAAGTATTTACAACTCTCACTACTAAAATATACATTTATCCTTTCATAAATAAAGCTATGGAAAATCCAAGATTCACCGACTATTATTCCGATTATTAAATATTTCATTCTTTTAATTTATTTATAGTATCGGATTCTTCCTTAGCTTTCCATCTGCCGTATTGCTCACCTTCACTTTGGCCCATAGCGTATTGGTCTAGTCCGTGTTCGTGTTTTTCTTTTAGTAACTCCTGCTCACGG
>ERZ1292632.2828-Hain-H43-01um-R2-2828-length-14016-cov-5_pt1 | contig 14016 bp, 12 predicted proteins | sample MGYA00564407_ERZ1292632 | MGnify/ENA primary metagenome ERZ1292632 (study PRJEB36523, sample SAMEA6512637) | groundwater metagenome | collected 2019-01-08 | study: AquaDiva: Metagenomics assemblies of 32 groundwater samples
TAGTTGTTGCACGCGAGTTGACGAAGCTGCATGAAGAAGTAAGAAGAGAAAAAGTTCGCGAAGCGATTGAACACTTTACTAGTAATAGGCCGCGCGGAGAGTTTGTGGTTCTTTTTACACCAGCGGACGGCCTGTCATCTCGTTAGGAATTGCGATCCCCATTATCTTTAATACAGTCGGGGCAACGTCTGCCAAAATTCCGCTTGGAATTTGCTCCCCTTTCCCATCAAAATTTTTGCCGACCACGATAAATGGAACAGGGTTATGGGAATGTTCGGTATCTACGCTCCCATCAGGCTTTAGAAGTTCTTCAGCGTTCCCGTGATCTGCTGTTATTAGAACAACCCCATTTTTTGCTAAAACCTGTTTTACGATTTTTCCTAGACATTCGTCTACAGTTTGCACAGCTATTTTTGTCGCTTCTATATTTCCTGTATGACCAACCATGTCAGGATTTGCAAAGTTTATTAGGACAAATTGAAAGTTGCGACCGTTTTTTAGGGCATTTGTAAAATTTTCAGTTATAAGTTTTGCAGACATTTCTGGGGCCAGATCATAGGTTGCGACTTTAGGAGAGGGTGCAATTGCCTTTACTTCTCCTGGGAAGGGGAGTTCTCTTTGTCCGTCAAAATAAAAAGTAACAAACCTTTCTTTTTCAGATTCTGAAAGCCTTAGTTGCTGGATGTCTTTTACAGACAATACTTCTGCAAGTGTACTTGAAATCACATCGGGTGGAAATGCAGATATGGCGTATTTACTAAGTGTCTTTGCATATTCGGTCATTGTTACAAAGCATAAATTTTTAAGCTTCACTCCTCTTTCGAAGGTCTTGCCTCCAACTGCATGAACATTATGCTTTTTGAAATATTTTTCGGCGTAAGGGTCAAATTCTATTTCTACTGATCTCTCCTCGTTTGCCAGATTTTCGAATAAAAATGCACTTGTGAGTTGTCTTGGTCGGTCGATCCTAAAGTTGAAGAATATTACTGCATCATTTTGCCTTATCGTGTACGGAGTTTGGCCTCCCTCTAAAAGTATTGCTGGGTGGATAAACTCGTCTGTGACGCCTGCGTCATATGATTCTTGGATTGCTTGTTTTATAGAAGGGGTGTGTTTTGCAACCGCCATCACCAAAGCGTCATAAGCAGTTTTTGTTCTTTCCCACCGTCTATCCCTATCCATTGCCCAATATCTGCCCATGACGGAAACAAATTTTCCAACACATTCCTTTTTTGTAAAGTTTTCAATGTTTGATATATAAGAAATTCCAGCATTTGATGGAGAATCCCGTCCGTCTGTGAAGGCATGAATCAGTACATTTTCAGAAGTTAGTCCTTTTTCTTTGCAAAGACGAAGCAATGCAAGTAAATGTTCTGTACTTGCATGGACTCCTGAACCGCCAATGAGCCCCATGAGGTGAAGTCTTGAGTTATATTTTTGCGCATGCTCGATTGCTTTTAAGAATGCTTCGTTTTCTGCAAACTTACCATTTGCAATAGCGGTATTAATTCTAAGTAAATCTTGATAGACAATTCTTCCAGCTCCCAAGTTAAGATGTCCGGTTTCTGTATTTCCCACCTCTCCTCTGGGCAATCCGACTGCCTCTCCAGAGGCCAAGAGTGTTGTGTGTGGGTACCCTGCCCAATATGATCTAAGATTTGGAAGATCTGCTTGGAGAATTGGGTTGCCTGGACCTGCTGGGGCAATACCCCAACCGTCCAGGATAATTAAAACTACTAAGGGAGTATTCATACAAAATTCTAATATCTAATTTCTAAATCCTAAACAAATTTAAAATTCGAAATTCAAGTTTTTGAAATTATTTAGAATTTAGGATTTTGTGCTTAGGATTTCTGCTTCGATCGAGAGCAGTCTATTATATTTTGCAACACGTTCGCCGCGGGCTGGAGCGCCAAATTTAACATAATCAGAATTTACTCCAACTGCAAAATCGGCAATAAACCAATCGTTTGTTTCCCCCGATCTGTGGGAGACGATTACATGCCAGCCTGCGTCTCTTGCCATTTTTATTACCTGCATAGTTTCCATAACCGTCCCAATCTGGTTTGGCTTTACCAAAATTGCATTGCAGGCTTTTTGATCAATTGCCTTTTGTACTCTTTCCGGATTTGTTACTAATAAATCGTCCCCAACAATCATCATTCTGTCGCCTAGCTTTTGTGTAATTCCTGTCCATGCTTCCCAGTCTTCTTCATGGAAGGGGTCTTCAAGATATGTAAGTCTGTATTCTTCGTTTATTTCTTCGTAGTATGTTGCCAGGGCTGAACTATTCAGGGAAGTTGCTTTGTCTTTTATTGAATAACTTCCATTTTTATAGATTGTGTCTGCTGCGACATCGAGCCCCAGGAAAAAATCTTGGCCGGTTATATATCCTGCTCCTTTTATAGCCTCTGTGTCTATTTCGAGGGCGTCTGCGTTTGTAAATAAGTTTGGAGCGAATCCTCCTTCGTCTCCTACTGAATGAATTGCTCCCCGTCTTATCAAGGCTTCTTTGATCTCGTAATAAACTTCAACAGAAGATCTTAGAGATTCTGTGAAATTTTTTGAAGTTGCCGGAATTACTTGGAATTCTTGGAAATCTAAGTTGCCCGCGCCATGAAGACCTCCGTTTATCATGTTAAAAACTGGTGTAGGTATTTTTTGTGATTTTCCGACAGTTGCATTTGCTGAAACAGCCAGCTGATTTATCCAGTTAAAGAGTGGAACGCCCGAGGACGTCGCCCCGGCTTTTGCGACTGAGCTAGAAACAGAAAGTATTGCATTTGCTCCAAGAACTTCTTTGTTTGGGGTATTGTCTAGCATTATCAGCCTTTTATCGATTTCAAATTGGTTTGTCGGGTCCAGGCCAATTATTGCTGGCCCAAGTTTTTCATTTACTGAGGATACTGCCTTTAAAACTCCGCGACCTGCAAATCTTTTTTGATCTCCGTCTCTTAGCTCTTTTGCTTCTCTTTTGCCAGTTGAGGCTCCTGTTGGAACTGAAGACACAGATGTGACCCCACTGTCAAGCCTGATTGCAGTCTCCACGGTTGGGAAGCCTCGGCTGTCTAATATTTCTCTTGCCCAAACTTGTGATATCTTAGCCACCCTTCGACTTCGCTCAGGGCAAGTTATCCCTGCGCGATCCTCCTTTCTGCTTGTTGCACAACCTGCTGAACACGACCGACTGAGTCTGGGTTAACAGACATGCTAGTTATTCCAAGCTTAACTAAAAACTCACACAACTCATCATAAACGCTAACTGCTTGGCCGCATATTGAACTAGTAATCCCATGCTTCTGGCAGGCCTTTATTGTTCTTTCTAGAGCCCACAAAACAGCCGGGCTGGTTTCTTTGAAGGCAGGGGCAACTTCTGAGTTATCACGGTCTGTGCCGGAAATTAGCATCGTTAAGTCGTTTGATCCAATTGAAACCCCGTCTATTCCAATTTTAATAAAGTCGTCTATTAAAATTACATTAACAGGAAGCTCTACCATAAGCCAAAGTTTGAAGCTGGGACCGCGAACTAAGCCTGATGCTGCCATTATTCTTTTTACCTGCAAAAGCTCTTCTGGAGAGCGGACAAATGGAATCATGACATTTAGATTTTTGTATTTTTCTCGGACATGTTTTATTGCTGCTATTTCGAGTTCAAAAACTTCCGGATCTGCAACATATCTGAAAGCTCCTCTAAAACCGAGCATCGGATTTGCTTCTTCTGGTTCGTATGTTTTTCCTCCGTCAAGGTGTCTATATTCGTTTGTTTTAAAGTCTGTTGCACGATATGTGACTGGTCTTGGGTCAAACTCTCTGCAAAACATTTCCAAACCTTCTGCGAGTTTGTCTACATATTTGTCTTCCTTTCTTTGGGCAATAGCCTGCTTGGGGTGGATTCCAATTTCTGCAATCATGAATTCTGCCCGCAATAGTCCAACACCGTCTACGGGAAGTTTGGCAACTTCTGCCGCTCTTTCGGGTTCTGCAAGATTTACATAGATTTTTGTTGCAGTTTTTATGTGGGGGTTGGGTTTTATTTCTTTTGCTTGAGTGTTTGCTTTTTGTTCATTTTCTGACCCTTTTGCCGGTTTGCCCTTGTAAACTAATCCTTCTTTTCCGCTAACTGTTACTGTTTCTCCGTCTTTGAGCTTGCGTGTTGCAAACTTGGTACCCACAACGCATGGAAGGCCAAGTTCACGAGAAACAATTGCAGCATGTGAAGTTACTCCTCCCTCGTCGGTTATTATTGCCGCTGCTTGCTTCATTGCGGGAACATAATCAGGTGAGGTCATTTTGGCAACCAAGATATCTCCCTTTTTAACCTTGCCGATTTGTTTTGCAGAGGAGACTATTTTTACTCTACCTGTTGCAAGACCTGGGCTTGCGCCCTGGCCTTTAAGGATGGGCTCACTATCGCCCTCTCCCACCTCGGGAGTGTTGTCAGATTTCACTCCCGAGGTGTTGCTTAGAGTTGTAATTGGCCGTACCTGAATTACGTAAAATTTCCCCTTAGCATATGCCCATTCAACGTCTTGGGGGAAATAGTAATGAGCATGAATTTTTTGGAGAATTCTCCCAAGATCTTTAACTTTAACTTCAGTTAGTTTTTGCTTTTCAACTTTGCTTTTTGGAACTTTTTGTTCTTTTGTCTTTCCACCTTTTTGTTCAAGAAGCACATTTTGGTCATGTCTTTCGATTTTTGTAATCTCCAAAGAATGCCTTTCGAGTTCGTAATTATCCGGGGTTACGGTTCCTTGGACTGCGTACTCTCCTAAGCCCCAAACAGCTTCTATAACCATTTTGTGTTTGTCTCCGGTTGCAGGATCATTTGTGAAAGCGACTCCTGAGATTTCTGATTGGATCATTTCTTGGACAACAACTGCTATTTTTACTTTGAAATGGTTAAACCCTTTTTCTTCTCTATAAAAAATTGCGCGGGAAGTAAAAAGGGAGGCCCAACATTCTCGTACTGCGTTTAATAATTCTTTATCACCCTGGATATTCAAAAATGTTGCCTGTTGGCCGGCAAATGATGCATCGGGAAGGTCTTCTGCGGTTGCTGAGGAGCGGACTGCTACTTTGGGCTTTCTAAACCAAATCTTTCCATGCTCGCTGTATGCGTCGAGTATTTCCTTTTGCACAAGTTGAGGAATTTTTCCTTTAACTAGCAGTTTTATTATGTGCTCTGAGGCGGATTGTAGAGCTTCTGGAGTTCTGTGCTTTTTGGAAGCATTGGATGTTTTCAGAATCTCTCTAATGTGTCTTTCAAAGCCGTTTTCTTTGATAAAAAGGGCGAAGGCGTCTGCTGAGATTAAAAAGCCAGGTGGGACCGGGAAGCCTGCTTTGGTCATCTCGCCCAAGTTGGCGCCTTTGCCTCCGGCCTTGGCGATTGAATCTCGGTCTATATCTTTGAATTGAAGAATGTAATTCTTGGGCATTAACTTATTCTAGCCCGTGTGTGAAGAAGATTCAATTGGGGTAACTGGGTTTTTCCTTACTCTTTTAGATAAACGACTAAGGAATGCTTCTGTTTTGAAAAAGCATTCCTGGCAAGCATGTTTAAATTTCGTTTTGAAGTTAAGTATATTAAGGAAGTTTATACTTTCGGTTTGCTTACCGCACACGTCACACGTATATATTTGAGACATCTGGAAAAATATCTTACCACTTACCCTCGCATGAGCGTCAAGAACATCTTAATATGGTTTTTCTCAAACTAACCAAGTCAATTAAATATGGGTTATTGAATATTCCTTATCAGGTTATATACTTAAAACATGGCACTTACGAAGACCGATTTAAATCAAATAGATGAGTTATTTACAAAACGTCTGGATGATCGTTTAGACAAGCAAACTAATAAGATATACACAGAAATCGTAGATACAATTATTAGAAATACGAAAGCATTGGAAGATCATGTTACAGACGAAGCAAATATTGTAAAAGATGAACTCCGGGAAGAAATGAGAAGAGGTTTTGGTAAGAGAGACGAGCGAGTTGATCAAATTGAACTAACACAGGCGGAAGACGGTAAGAGAATTGGTAAACTTGAGAAAAAGTTAGAGAGTTAGAGAAACTCTATGTTTAGTCAGTACTTTTTGCAGTTTTTTGCTTAGTTCCTGTAGTTCTGCTTTTGTCTTAGCTTCCACACGAAGAGAAATTACGTTTTCTGTGCCTGATGCTCTTATTAAAAACCAGGATTTGTTAGGAAGAGTTACTCTTGCTCCGTCAATTTCTAGAAAGTCTCCTTCAGGAAAAGTTTTGTGGCACTCTTCAATTAAACTGCCGACCACAGATTGAGCAGTCTGGCTATCTTTTATTTCCACTCGGATTTCTGGAGTGTGCGGATATTGAGGAATTTGTTTGATAAGTTGGTTGAGTGAGATATCTTTTTCACTTAAAATCTCGCAAAGTCTTGCGGCGGAGTAGAGACCGTCTGAATATCCAAAATGTTTATCTTTGAAAAAATAATGGCCCGATATTTCGCCCCCAAATAAGGCGCCGCTTTGATCGATTGAAGTGGTCATATTTGGATATCCAGTCTTTGAGAGTTGTACTTTTCCTCCATGTTTTTCAATATATTTAATTACAGATAAAGAGGATGCAACATTCAAAACTATAACGGCCTTTGGGTGCTTCTCAAGAATTGAAGCGGCGAAGATTGCGCTCAGTAAATCTGGTTCTACTCCTTCAACTATCAATCGGTCGCCGTCTTGGTCTTGAGAAATTCCCAAACTTAGCGACATAGTTTCGACTTTGTTTCTAGTTAATTTTAGCCCTGAGTAAATATTGTTTAAGTATTCTTCCGCCACGTTCTTTTGTTCAACACTACCTTTGCCTCCGCCTCGGCTCGCTTCGAACGAGACGGGTTTTTCATATTTACCCATCTCGACAATCTTTTTTAGTTCCTGATAATCGTCTTTCCCAAATGGTTTTTTATTGAAACTTATTTTGAATCCATTATTGTTTTCTTCCAAGTGGCTTGCGGTTATCGATATTCCTGCGGCCACCTTTAAGGTGGACTCGGAAAAGTTGACCATTGGGGTTGTGGCGTTTCCAATATTGACCACGTTACAGCCTGTTGAGACTACGCCCTTAATAAAGTTTTCGGAAAGGCTTTTGCCTGAAGGACGCGTATCGCGGCCGACTGCCACAGAGGGAGTTGAATGAGGTTCTATGTGGCATATGATGTAAGTGCCAAGGGCTTTGCCCAGGTGGAGTGCAATATTATCAGTTAGATCATCTCCATACTTTCCGCGGATGTCATATGAATGGAAAATTGAGTCGGGCAGTTGCACAATCTAATAATACTAGCGCGCAATGAATTGCGCTACTGCAGGGCAGGTTTCACTACAGTGATGCGAATAATAACTCTAGTGAGGAGGACAAGTTCTCTGGCAGTTTTGAGGTTTTGGAGGCGCGGTCAATTTCAAGTAGTTTTGAATTTAGATTACGAAGCTCTTGTTCTGTGAATTTATTTGCTTGGGACAATAACTTCCCTCTTTGCCAGCCTGGCACAACCAAGGAGTCGGGGTCAATCTTTGCCCAGAGAAGCATTCTTGTAGTTCTTGTTAGCATTGCAAATACAAGTTCTGCTTCGAGAGTTTCTTTGCCGCCTTCATATAGAGTAATTAGTCTTTTTGTATTTCCTGGAAACACATTATCTAAAAGTGGAAATAGAGAAGATGGTAGTGGGAACTCTTGTATAGAAAATCCGCTTACCTTTTTTAGCGTAGTTGGAGGTAGTTTTCTTTTTTCCCAGTAAATAGTGTCTGTTTCTGGGATTCCGCTAAAATCCTTCGCACTTGCCAGATAACCTTCAACGATTAAACATTTGTTCTCCTCAAACAAACCTTGAGACTTACTTTTTAAAATTAACTCGTCTTTTTTTGGTTCATCAAGGCGAATTATTTCAACGTCTTTTTCTTTTAGCTGATCAATTAACGAGTTTAGCTTTTCTCTGGAAGCTACAGTGTTCTCACCGTGAAGAACGATTGCTTTCATATGAGGCCAGCATACCATATAACTCTCGTACTCGCCTCTCGTTTACTCCGCCTTTTCTTTTATGGGGAACTAGGGCTCCTGAGAAGTTTTTGGGGATATGTAGAAGTTCATGGATTAAGACATGGTCGCGGTCTCGGTCAGATAGCTTGTTAAATTTTTCTGAAATTACTTCTAAAATATATCCTGGTTCAACATCTAAAGTCGTTTGCCAGATTCTATTCAGTCCCCAGATTCTTGCATATGCTCGGGTTTTGGCACCCGTTGACTCGTAACAGAAAATACGAGTGCCGCGGATATGTGGTAGATCACAAACGCTGATCAAATGCTTGATTCTCTTTTGTAATCGTGTGGATTTACTCCACTCCAAAGACTTCCGCGCCTTCTTTGACTTTTTCATCAACTTTAATCCCGACCTCTTGGCCAGGCTTTGCCTTTTCCAGGCTTTGATGCTCCTCCTGCAGAGAATCAACAGTCTGGTCGAATAAATCTTCTCCCCCTCTGGCAAACCGTACTTTTGCACCCACACTCAGGGGTTGGTCTAGTCTTACGATTGCAACTCCAATTTTGTCGTAGTAATGGATAACTTCTCCAATTCTTTTGCTAATTTTTTTTCACCTCGTTTTCTTGGGATATCTTAATATGAGTATAAGCTATGGCAATCGCATCTGCCACGTCATCAAAGTACGTCTTCTTTTTCGGTTCCGGGGAAAGACCAAATATATCTAGAATTGCCTTTTTCATCAGCTTTTTGTCTGCGCGCCCTGATCCTGCAATCCTTAGCTTAACTTGGCCGGGAGTATACCAATGTAGAGGTATGCTGTTTTGTTCTGCTGCTAACATAAACACACCTTGGGCTTGGGAAACTGCGATAACCGTTTTGGCATTCGAAAAGAAAAATATCCTTTCCATTGCAATGACATCGGGTTTGTGGAGTGTGAGAAGCCCAAGCATTTTCTCGTATATTTCATTCAAGCGTCTTGTATGGTTTTCTGAATCTGTTGAGTCTATCCAGCCGTGAGCAACTAAGCGAGGCACTTTCGTGCCATTAAGCTTTAACAAACCATAACCTGTCGTTGCGGTACCGGGATCGATGCCTAATATGAGCATTAACAACATTCTACACCATATGGTATTATCTTGCCGTGGCTTCCCTAAGACAGATTTTTGTTATTCTTACAATTGTTACAGTTGGGGCATTGGCCGCTTTCTTCGTAGTTAATTCGCGAGTGAATTCTCAGTCGACACAAAAGAGTAGCGATCAGAAACTTTTGGGAGCACAAAATGTGCAAACAGGATCTTCAAATATGGTACCATCTGGTAACCCGACGCCGAGCACTATGAACGAACAAATGCCTCCACTGACACAGTTTGAGAATGAGAAAACATATTCTGCAGTTCTTCATACGACCGAGGGCGACATTACTATTAAACTCGACACGAATACTCCAGTTGCCTCATCAAACTTTATATATCTTGCAAACAAGGATTTTTACAACGGAACAATATTTCATAGAGTTATTAAGAGCTTCATGATTCAGGGTGGAGACCCCAAAGGAGATGGAACCGGCGGACCGGGATATAAATTTAACGATGAGCCAATAACGGGAGAATATAAAAAGGGAACAGTTGCTATGGCAAATTCTGGCCCAAATACCAATGGTAGTCAGTTTTTTATTATGCATGAAGACTATGCCCTACCAAAAAATTATGTAATTTTCGGGCAAGTTACAGAGGGATTGGAAACTGTAGACAAAATTGCAGAGGCTTCAGTAACAACTTCACAGTCTGGAGAAAAGTCAAGGCCAGTAAGCCCAATTAAGGTAAACTCTGTTGAGATTGAGGTTAAGTAAGGTGTGGTCCGACTGGGACTCGAACCCAGAACACCTTGCTTAAAAGGCAAGTGCTCTAACCATTGAGCTATCGGACCTCAGTGTCTATTTTACCACGAATGGTTAGTGCTTTCTACCTAATTCTGTATCTCACCGCTGGTGTCTGCTAACCACACTCTACCTTCTACGTCAAGGTGATAGCGATGCCTGTCGAACAAATAATCTATTCCCTCTGCTGTATTTCCAACCTCAATAAACATAGTTTGTCCGTTTGATATTTTTGGAACTGCCTGAATATCTGGGTTTAATGCTTTTAGCAGAGAAACGTGCGTGGTGTCTGAAGTTACAAATAACGGTATGAAGTCGGGACCTGGACTAAGTGGATTTGTGTCCAGGTCTTTGTAAAGATTTCCAATTAACCCCAAAATTGGGTATGCGATTTGTTCTGGTCTGACTGAACCATGCACTTTATGTTCTTCTTCAGATGCCCCAAACCATTTTTCCATAGCTTCAGCTTGTGTAATGCCTTCAGTAGCCCATGGTTTAAGCGTATTCCCCTTTGCTGTGAGAGGTGAACAATTTTCCATGTCTAGAAGCTCAATTTTTACGGGGATATTGGAATGGATATTGTTGTATTCGACAACCGACAGTCCTAATTCATGCAAGAACACATTCAAACTTTGTTGACATCTGGGAAGGCTTGAACAAAATGGTTTTATAGCAGCTGAGGTTACCTTATTCTTTACCAAATACTCAAAAAAGTCTCTGGCAGACTCTCTAATTGTGCATATTCCTTTTTCTGAGAGAAGTGTGTCTGGGTTTACCAAACCTGATTCAATGGTTTCCCCATGGCGCAAAACTGCAACTCTCATCACACGGGTACGCCTGACTAAACCTTCGGTCTCCTGAAGTCTTTCGGTTGATCTTGACACTTGCTCTGCTATGGTAAGTCTTTCTGTTAAGGGTATGCTCATAATTTTGTATATATCTGGACAGAAATTGGCACGAGAAATGCTTGAGACACAGAAAATACATAGGTATTGGGCAGGGAAAAGGGCATATTTCTGATTAGATTAGATACATTGTGCACTGGATTTCGTGAGGTATCAGTAAGGGCTTTGTATGAGGTATGTGAGAGGATTTAAGAAGGCATGCTTAAGTACCAATACACGGTTTTTTCTGGGGTATATTGGCTAAAAACGACTCGTGCTTGTTGGCTTGATAAGCCGTATTTGATATGCAAAAGACTATCAAGATGGGCGGTTTTTAACTGATACAAAAATCTGTATCCTGGATTCATATCTTTTGCGGATTCTGGCAGAAGAACTTGATCCACTTCGCGAAGCTCAACACTGCTTATTCTATTATACCACTCCCTTACCTCTTTCATAACGTCGTCTTTTGCTACCTGGAGAATTTTTTCTCCAGCCATTAAACTTACAATCTGCTGTAGTTTAGCTCCGCCTTCTTCTGTGTCTTCGACACCCATACCTTCAGGAATTATTCTGCAATCGTTAACAAGTAATCTATATACATCTCTGGGTTCTGCCTTTAAAACAGCTTCTCTTATCAAACTTGCACGGTTTTGGCTCCTTGCATCGGGGGGGATTGCTAAAATCAACGTCTTGGGAGCGTTCAGATCCTCGGCACACATCTCTTTTGCAATTTCCTCAAGGGCAGTTACACCGCGATCTTTTTCTCCTACAAGAGATAGCCCGACAACTTCGGAAACACGAATAACGCGACGTTCGTCTTCGGGCATTGGAGCGCGTATAGCCTCATATAGCATCCTGGCAAATTCAGTCCAGTTTGATGGTCCCCATTCAGGTCTTGGGACATCCATTGCCTCTGCTGATGATTTCATCACTTGGTCGTATAAACATTCCTCAAATCTGACCTTGTCAGGACCAAAAAGGAAGGTAAGCTCGCGAACCATCTGATAGAGCACTGTTGTTTTGTTCGCTCCAGGTTCACCCATGACGATAATTGTGTCTATTGTTGGGTGTTGTGCAACATACGAGAGGATTTCTGCACCTGCGGGTCTTAATTCTAGGCTTCTAAGTCCGAAGAATACCTCTGATTGTGAGGTGTCGACCATCCTTTGCCCTTCAGGAGTCCAAATTGTTGTGGTAGGTCTTTCAACTGCCATTTTTGTATTTGGGCAGTACAATCGTGAGGGTTGTGCCTTTACCTATTTCGGATTCTACACTGATTGTTCCTTTATGTCTTTTAATTATGTCTTTTGAGATAAACAATCCAAGTCCCATGCCCTCTTCGTAGTTTTTTTCCCCTTTATAAAAACCTTCAAAAATTCGAGTCAGGTCTTTTTGGCTGATCCCACGGCCTTGGTCTTTTATATTGATCAAGTAGTTTGACCTATGAGATGAAAGTATGACTTTGATTTGTTTATTTTTAGGAGTGAACTTGCCTGCATTGGTTAGGATATTGGTAAAAACCTGGGCGAGCTTGTTTGCATCTCCCAAGACTTGTGGATTTCGCTCTTTTAACAGGTTCCTCAAAATAATTCCGTGATCTGGATATGAAAACTTAAATTCTGCAATTGCACGGCTTACTGCGTCTGCTATATCTGTTGGCTCAAACTTGTACGGCAGTTCACCTTTTTTTATTAAATCTACTGCCAAAAGGTCGTTTATCAGTCTTTTCAGGCGGGAGGTTTCCCACTTGAGTTCTTGTGCCCATTTTGACTCTTGCGGATGCAGGGTTGAATCTAGCTTTCTTGCGAGGAGTTGTACATATCCATTGACTGCTGTTAGGGGCGTCCTCAGTTCATGGGACGCCATTGAGATGAAAAGATCTCTTGCCTGCACTGCATCAGTTGATTCGGCAAGCAACTGGGCGTTCCTTAAGGCTAGAGTAGCAAATCCGCCAAAGAGCGCCAATACGTCCCTCTCCCTAGGGCTAAATTGCATATTTTTTGCCGATTGCACTGTTAAAATTCCTACTCTTGTACCATGGAAGCTCAAGGGGATAAATATGATAGAGCCAGCGGCAAGCTTTTTTAGGGCTGGATGTGCAGATTGTGCCTCTTTTAACTCGTTTTGGTAAATCATTGAGGGCTTGCCTCCTTCAAAACTTGAATATACAAACCCCCCTTGCCGGGGAATAACTTTGTAAAACATGGGGTCTGATGCGTAAACCCTGTTTAATTCTTTGCCATCATACAAAAATACAGACCCATGCTTTGCCCCAACAAGCTTTATTGATTCGTCAACTATGTTTTTATATAAATCCTTTAGGTTTGTTGAAACCAAAAAACCTAGACTAGCTTGATAAATTTTTTCTAGGATGTTTTCTACGTTTTTATGCAAGTCGCGATCTTTGATTGCCTCCCAGGCCTCGTTGTAAAGCTGGGTTTTTCTAATTGCCGAGCTTGCAACTGTTGCAAAAAGGCTAAGTACTTTTATTTTTTTGTCTGCGACTTTTCTCTCTTTAGATAAGTGGAGTGTTAAAACCCCGATTGATTGATCTGCATATATAAGGGGGACAAAGATGACGCTTCTTGTGCCCAGGTCTTTCAGCTCTGGATGTGCCCTCCAAAGTCCGCGGCTACCCACAGCAAATGCTTTTTTAGTTTCAAAACTTTGAAACGCGTAGCCTCTTTTTAAGGGTACTGAGCTGTAAAGAACTGGGTCTGAAGAGTAAATTCTATTCAGTTGCCCATCTTCTTCCAACAGAATCGACCCATACTTTGCTCCTACAAGCTTTATTGATTCTTCAACGATTGATTCAAAGGTTTCTTCGGGGGTCAAAGGAGCCAAGAATCTTGCGCTTGCTTTGTGTATTTGCTGCAACAGCCTACTGCTTGGCATTTCTTGCCCATATTGTACAGTATTCATACAATTTTCTTACCACGCGTGTTTTTGGGTGGCTTATACTACTGGAATGGCTAAGGTTTTATTGGTGGAGGACGACGAGGGGGTTGCGGAATCAACTGCCTCTATTTTGGAGCTTGAAGGATACGAGGTCTTTTTGGCCGACTCTGGCGAGTCGGCAAGAGAAGCATTTGCCAAGTATAATCCAGACGTTTTAGTAGTAGACCTGCTTCTCGGGGACGAAAACGGCGGCGATTTAGTCGCGGAGCTTAAAAAATCGAGTAAAGTTCCGGTAATTATGCTATCCGCTCATCCTACCGCTGAGACTCAAGCCAAAGCAGCTGGGGCCG
>ERZ1292632.2830-Hain-H43-01um-R2-2830-length-14010-cov-97_pt1 | contig 14010 bp, 13 predicted proteins | sample MGYA00564407_ERZ1292632 | MGnify/ENA primary metagenome ERZ1292632 (study PRJEB36523, sample SAMEA6512637) | groundwater metagenome | collected 2019-01-08 | study: AquaDiva: Metagenomics assemblies of 32 groundwater samples
AATTTCCATTTGCCATCAACTTTTTCCCAAAGATGTGGCGGTCTGTAGGAATCAATGATTTTCCAAAAATGTTCCTCGGTAATATCCAAATATTCCAAAAATTCTTTGAAATATTTTTTGGGAAACTCGCCATCATAGCGTTTAACCAACGCTACCCCTTCTTCGCGGGTAATATGACCGGAGCGAATTTCCATCATCGCGTCCCTTGTCGCCCTGCCCAAACCAAATTTTATATATCCAAGATAAAAATGGAATCCGTCCGTCTTGTCGTCCAGGCTTGCGTATTTGGAATGAGTGCCTTCGGAATGCCCGTCTTCGTTTGTAACAAATCCAGTATATTTTTGGGCGTAATAGAAATTTTCCTGAGGAACCCAATTATGATAATAGGAATGCCAATGCATTTGGGCGCCGAGTTTTTCAATATCTTCCAATTTTGGCGGTCTATAAAAATCAAAAGTTTTGTCTTCTGATTCGGCTTTTGTAAATATACCCATTTCATACCCGGCTTTTAATAAAGCATCCACACCGGCGCCCTTAAAATATAATTTTTCCCAATCGGTGACAGACTCGTAAGGTTTATCGGCATTTTGCATTGAACCTCCATATTCGGCTTCTCCATTTTCTCCGTAAAAAATAAGAGGAATGCCAAATTTAAGGGCCATATGAAAAGCATATGTCTTTTGTCCGAAAGCAAATGGTTCCCAAGCATCTCCTTTCAGTTCAAAAGCCACTCTGGCCAATTTTCTGTGCAATATGCCATTTGGGAAAAAATTTAATTCACTAAACCCCGAACTAACAAAATTCTGGAAATTTTTCCAACCAATATCGGTATAAATAAATGGCGCCCAAGTGATACAAAGCGGGTGCATGCCATATTCGGTTTTAAGCGTATGAGCGGTAAATCCGCTGTCTTTGCCTCCACTTGAAGGAACTATTACATCAAAATTTCCATCTTTAGAACGATGTTTATCACAAATTTTAGCAAACTCTTCTTCTCTTTTTTTCCAATCAACTTTTTTCTTTCTTTCTGCATAGCGGCAGGCATTGCAAACACCCTCTTCATCAAACTCAGTGCGCGGTCGCTGGTTAGATACGACGCAACGGACGCAAAATTTAACCTCTTTAGGTTGGTCTTGCAATTGTTTGTCTAATGTTTTAACCATATATTATGATATATTTTTAATTAAATTGATAAAATTTTCAATTAATTTTAACCCGACTGTACCACTTTTTTCTGGATGAAACTGACAACCATAAATATTCCCCTTTTTAACAGCTGAACAGAAAGTATGATTTCCATAAGTCGTCAAAGCAAGAATATTTTCCTTGGATTCCGGTTCTAAAATATAAGAATGAACAAAATATACCTGATCATTTTTATCAAATGGATCTAGTATCGTATCCGACCAAGAATCTCCTTTTCGGGGAGAGATAGTGTTCCAACCGATATGCGGAACTTTCTCATTATCAACCAAAATCGGAAAATGAACAACCTTGCCTTTAATAATATCCAATCCTTTAAAAATACCAAATTCATGTCCTTCGGTTAACATAATTTGAGCGCCCAAACAAATGCCAAGCACAGGTTTGTCATCTTTTGCCAGGTTTCTTATTGTTTCGGTCAAACCTCTAATTTCCAATCCTCTCATACCGGCTTCAAATGAACCAACTCCAGGAAGAATTATCCCGTCCGCTTTTTCCAGAATTTTTGCATCTTCGGTGATTACCGCTTCAACGCCAAAAAAATTGAAAGCCCTGATTAAGCTATATAAATTGCCGACGCCATAATCTACAATTGCTATTTTTAAATCGTGGCTCATATAATTCTTACGTTAATGTTATTTTTTTGTAAATAATCTTTTGAATCTTTTATTGAATATTCGTTGTAGTGAAAAATAGAAGAAACACCCAAAGCATCAACTTTTGCTTCCATAACAGCTTTCTTTAGAGACTCAGGTTTTCCGGCGCCACCGTGAGCGATGACTGGAATAGGGGAGAAAGAAGTAATTTTTTTTAATAATTCAATATCATAACCATCTCTGGTTCCATCTTTATCAACTGAAGTGAGCAAAATCTCGCCGACACCCAAATCAATGGCTTTTTTAATCCAGTCGATAACTTCCAAACCGCTTTTTTCTCTGCCCCCATCCGTGTAAGCCTCATAACTGCCATCAAGTTGTTTTTTTGCTTCAATATATAAAACTATGCATTGAGACCCGAATTCTCTAACGGCTTCACTGATAAAATTCGGATGTTTTACTACATAAGTATTAATTGCTATTTTATCGGCGCCGCTGCGCAAAACATTGTTTATATCATGAATGCTTCTTATACCACCTCCCACTGTTATGGGTATAAAAATATTTTCTGTAACCGATTTTAACAAATCAAAATCCAAATTACGCCCGTAAAGACTGGCAACAATGTCCAAATAAATCAATTCGTCTGCCCCTGCTTCATAGTAATGATGGGCCAATTTTTTTGGGTTGCCTATTACTCTCAAAGCTTCAGTTTGAACCGGCTTGACCACATTTGGCCCTTTTATATCCAATCTGGGTATAATTCTGATATTTTTCATTATTTTAAGTTGTTTTGTTTTTCTTTATACTTCTCTTCCAAGGCAAGCAATCTTTTGAAATAACCAGATGAAGATTCTCTCTCGATCAAGGTTAATTTTTCTTGATTTGATTCGGAATAGGCCAAATTTGGCAATTTTTCACGCTCAAGAATGATTTTCATATCACTTTTTACCACGGTTCTTCCCAAAAAGTTTGTTATTTTTTTTATAGCTTCATTCGTCCGTGTTAATATTTCCTCATAACTGACAAATAAAATCTTTTTTTTGTGTTGCGGACTGAGTCGGCGATATGATTTTTGGGAGGCCAATGTAAGCCATTCAATTGAAGCTATAATGCGGTCCATTTCCGATAACGCTAAATAACGCTTTTCCCAGCCCGTTGCAAACCAAGGAATATTTTCTCCTTTAAATTGAAACGGAATACTGAATAATTTTGAGTCATTGCCAAAACGTTTTCCCAAACCGCGCTTGTACCATGAATACACCAGATACACAGGGCTTCGTTGTATGCTGATTACTTTTAATTCAGGAAATGTATCAAGATAAATTTTAATATTAGGCATAAGCTCGTGGAGGATGAACATACTGCAAAGATTTTTCCCATAAAATTTTTCTATTGCCCGGTCTCCGTCCGGTTCTTTGCAGCGTTTTAAATATTTATTGCAGTTGGGAATATTAAAAATGGAAGATTTGTCGGATAACCTATGATTTAAATTTCGGCCTATAAGCATTTCATAACAATGGCTGTCAATCTCGCATTGCAATATTTGTTGGGCAGTTATTTTGTCTATTAGGTTTATTTTCTCCAAAAACGGGATATGCTCTAAAAGTCCATAATATTGAACAGGTTCAATTCCTCTAAAACCATGCAAAAGATTGGCCAGTAAAAACTTTCCAGCTCGGCTAATCCCTTCTATTAACAGAAGATTTTTCACAAGAGGTTCTTTTCTGCCGAGTTTAATTTTATTTTTCATAGCGTTCAAATTGTAAAAAATTAAAAATTTTATTTACATTTTCCTCTAAAGAAAAGTTGGCACTTTCAATCTCAAGGTCTGGCGACTGAGGTGGCTCATAGGGATTTTGGGGGCTGATACCTATAAAATTATCTATTTCTCCGTCTAGCGCTTTTTTATATAATCCTTTTGCGTCTCTCTTGATGCACTCCTCCAAAGGAGCATTGATAAAAAGCTCAACAAATCCGTTGCCTATGATTTCCTGCGCCATAGCCCGGTCTGCCCGATAAGGAGAAATAATCGGCACCAGCACAAAATCCTTACACTTACTGGCGGTTTTGGCCATTTCGGCGATTAATCGGTTGTTCTCGCGAATATCATCACGCGAAAATCCCAAATGCTTATGTTTGATATTGCGTACAGCGTCACCATCCAATATTTTTACGGTTTTTCCTGTTGATTTTAAGCGATCAGCCAGTGCTTCTGCAATGGTAGTTTTCCCAGACCCGCTTAAACCTGTAAACCATATTATTTTTCCCATATTATTAAACAAACACCGGCTTATTATTTTTAATTGCTTTAGTGATTAGTTTGCTGATTTCCGGTCGCATAAACCATTCCGGTGGCGCTTCACCCCTCTTGAGCATTTCTCGAGCTTGTGTTCCGCTAATGGATAATTTATCTTTGGGAGCGTGAAGCGAGTCGTTTTCTTCATGAATATGGGATTTTAATTTTCCGGAGTAAAATACATTGTTGAATTTAATCGGCTTGATTCCCAAATCTTTAAATTTATCAAATATTTTATGAGAAGCGGTCGGCGAATAAAAATTACCCACTCCGGTATGGTCGCGACCGACAATAAAATGACTGCAACCAAAATTCTTCCTGCATAGAGCGGTGAATATTGCTTCACGAGGTCCCGCATAGCGAGAATAAGTAGCCAGAACTGCAAATAGTACACTATCCTTTGGGTAAAATCTTTTCATCATGATTTGATAACTATCAATTATATATTTGGATTGAAAATCTCCTTGTTTTTTGGGGCCTATTACCGGCTGAATAAAAAGACCATCGCAAAATTCTTGTTCCAATGCTTTCATCTGGATAAATTCATGACTCCGATGGATAACATTTCGAGTATGGAAACCAATAATTTTACTCCAATTTCTTTCTTCAAAAAGACGGCGAACCTGGAGTGGTGTCAATTCAAACTCTTGAGTTGATGTTTTCCTACGCTCAAACAAATCAATTTTACCTGCCAGAAATACGGGATTTAATCTTTTAATCATTTGCATCCCCGGATGGCTGCCATCTTGCGTGCCGTATAATTTTTGAATCAACTCTGTTTTATCAAAATTATAAATCTCCTCCAAATGAAGCAAGCCGACAATTTTGTTTGATTGGTTTGTGAGGGCAACTGGCTTGCCGACAGTCAAAGAACTGGCGGTCTCTTCCGAGACGTCCAACAAGATCGGTATGGGCCACACCTCGCTACTTGGAAGCCTCATTTTGTTGAGCACGCTTTTTAATTCCCGTTTATTCATAAATCCTTCCAGAGGACTGAAAGTGCCGATGGCAATCTGTTCCAAATCCATTAATTGATTTTCGTTCAATTTAATTTTAGGCAAAGAATGCAGAGAAGATTTTTGTGGCGGCGCAACACACCTATTAATCAATCTTCCTCCGTGCGGTGGTGTTATTGCCGTAAGTTGGTCAAAATTCAGAAGATAGTTTTCCTTTTCAAGCTTCTGGACCAATTTTTTATTTTGATTGTAAAACTCTTTTGTTTTAAATGTATTGGCAACGTGAGTGATCAGTTTCTGCATAGTGTTGACACATTCAAAAGGATATTCGCCAATGGCTGTTTCTGCCGCTAAAGTCAATCCGGTGGCACCGTCCAAAACACTGTCCACGATATCGTGAATTTCCGCTCGAGTGGGTTTTCGGTTTTTGATCATTGTTTCCAAGAGATTGGTCGCCACAATTGCGCCCTTATTTAAAACCCTGGCGCGGTGGATAATTATTTTTTGGGTAAGTGGAATACGCTCCAATGGTATTTCCTTGCTCAAATCTCCTCTATCAATTAAAACAGCGTCGGATTTTTTAATAATCTCATCCAAATGCTCTAAACCGTCAATACATTCAATTTTTGAAATGATTTTCATTTTTCCACGTGTGGCGCGCCGAACTTCATCTACAAAAGCTCCCGAACGCATAAAGGAAGCGGCAATATGGCCGATACCTTCTTTAAGGCCGATTTTAATGGACCCATAATCTTTTTTAGAAAGTGGCGGTAAAGTATATTGTTTGTGGGAAGCGGAATCAACAACCACCCCTTTGTTTTTACCAAGTGTTCCTCCGGTAATAGCTTTTGTTGATATATAACCATTATGCAAAGTTGAAACATCAGAAACTCTAAGAATTAACATATCAAAATCAAGTCGTAAAATATCGCCAGGTTCTAACTGTTCAATAATGGACTGGGGCGTCAGGTATATATTTTTTTGATCCCCCTGAATTGGTTGTTTATAAATTTTAATCTCGTCATTTTCTTCTATTTTGACGGAGGAATTTTTAAGATTTCCTGTTCTTATCTGAGAGCCTTCGGTATCAATAATAAAAGGGATACCAACCTTTTTCGCCAAACCAATAAAAAATCGTAAATCTTCCAGTGTCGAATGAGACATATTAATTCTTACAAATGCCACTCTCTGACTTTTCAATTTGCGAAGGTGGGCTTCAGTATTGGTTGATGGGCCCAATGTGACGACAATATCCGTTTTCATATAAGTTTATTTTTAAATTAAAATTAGCGAAAGCCTCTAAATGAAGCATCACCATCAATGTATAATTTGCGGGCTGACTCGACCATTCTTTTCTTTTGGTCCGAGTAGTATCTGTCAATCAGAGTTTTGTTGGCTTCAAATAATAGCCGATGTATTTCCTTATCCGGTATATCAGTAAAGTTTATCGAAAGCAAATCAGAGTTGACATGCTTTTTTTCGTAAAAATCTTCCGGACCGTCCAGAAGACCTTTTTGAATGGCGTAGTCGTAAAGAGGAGAACCGGGATAAGGAGTGACGGGCCTAATTGTTCTCAATTGGGCGTGGTTGTCGTATTTTAGCAGAAATTCTACTCCTTTTTGTAAAATTTCTGCGGTCTCGCCTATATTGCCGAATATAATGTTTAGACCCGGACTCACGCCGGCGGCTAAGGTATTTTCTACACCCTCCGTAATCTGTTTTACGGTTAATGCTTTTCCCATTACTTTTAAAATTGCATCATCCATTGATTCAATGCCATAGTTGATGAATACACAACCGGCGCGTCGCATAAGTTGCAAAATTTCCGGTTTTGCATAGTTCAATCTTCCGTTGCAAGTCCAAGTTATGTTTAAGTTTACTTCAAGCATCTTTTTGCATAAATCGGTAACTCTCTCGACCGAATTCATCAACAAATCATCCCAAAAAGCGATGCTTGTGATAAAATATCGACTCTGAAGCTCTTTTATTTCCGCAATAATACTTTCTGAACTCCTAATTCTCAGACCTTTGTCCATTCTGTAACAGAAATTGCATTTGAAGTTGCAACCTCTGCCGGACAACATAAGCATGGACCGATCCTTTTCTTTAATTGAGTGAGACCCAAAGAGCGCATAGTGCTCCATGGGAAATAAATCCCACGCAGGAAAAGGTATGCTGTTAATATCCTGAAGCAGTTCTCTTTTTCGGGTTTGAACAAATTCATTTTTCGCTTGATTGATAAAAGCAATCCCGTCAACCGAAGACAGGTCTTTACTTTTGGATATTGCATCCAGTAATTCAACAATCGTTAGTTCGCCTTCTCCTATTACAACCACATCAGCCCCTGTTTTTCGGAGAAAATATTCCGGTTCGGGTGATGGCCCGTGGCCGCCCATTATATAAAATGGGCGTTGTTTTGATTTATTTATGGCCTCCGAGATTTTCAGAAGTTTTCGGTACTGATAATACCCGCCTATTACTCCAATACCAACAACATCAAACTTTTGATTGTCCAGTAGCTTAGTTAGATGTTCTTCTGGCCAGTGATATATATCCTGATTGTAAATCACCACTTCGTGGCCGGCATTTCGGCAGGCCGAAGCAATATAAGCCAATCCCAAAGGAAAATATGATATATGAGAGCCGTTATCGTAAGATATCAAAAGGATTTTCATATAATTTTTGAAGGCAAAGAAAAACTGCCGATTGAATTTTTTTCTTCCTCATTTTTCGCTTCAATGATGAGCGGTTTGGTCATGCCGTCAACAATATCATAATTTACGGGTGTGCCCTGTTTGGTTGCCGCTTCATCTCCCAACCAAAAATACAAAGAATATTGCCCCGGTCTTATGGCGGTAAGTTTAACCTCAACGATTGTTGTTCCGGTTTCGTTTTTTGTTAGAGTGCCGCTTTTTATTTCATGACGCATATCTGTAAGCAACTCTCTGGTTTTGCTTGAAAAAAGACAAACATTGGCGTGAAGCCCCCTCATTTCTTCAAAAACAACATAAGACATTTTGAATTTAACGGTCTCGTTTACATTAAAAATATTTCTTTCGTTATCATCACTGTCTAAAATTTTGATATCGGTAAAACTCAAAGTTCCGGAGCCTCTTCGGCTTGGATTTTTTCTATTTCCTCCTTTGTTTATTCCCAGTTTCATGTCGCTTTTGTCGTAAACAGCCAAAGTGTCCTCGGTATTTCCTTTGAAGGCGATTTTTCCCTTATCCAAAAGAATGCAATGACTGCACATTTTTCTTATCGCCTCCAAATTATGGCTGACGAAAAGAATAGTGCGGCCTTCCTTTTTGGTTATTTCACTCATTTTACCAAGACATTTTTTTTGGAATTCGGCATCACCAACTGCTAAAACTTCGTCAATAATTAAAATATCCGGCTCCATATGGGCGGCCACTGAAAAAGCCAGACGGACATACATACCGCTGGAATAATATTTAACAGGTGTGTCCAAAAATTTTCCTATGCCGGCAAACTCAACTATTTCGTCAAACTTTTTGGCTATCTCTCTTTTTTTCATGCCCAAAATGGCGCCGTTCAAAAATATATTTTCTCTGCCAGTCAACTCCGGGTGAAAACCCGTGCCAACTTCCAAGAGAGAGCCGACTCGGCCTCTCAAAATTATCTCACCTTCGGTTGGGGGAGTGATTTGAGAAAGTATTTTAAGAAGAGTTGATTTACCGGCGCCATTTGCTCCTATAATTCCCACCACTTCGCCTCTGTTCACATTAAAGGAAATATCTTTCAAAGCCCAAAATTCTTCTTTTTTTTCAAACCCCACCACTTGTCTAGCTTTTGTTTTTAAGAAAGAAAATGGTGATTTTATAATACCCATCAAAACATCACGCAAAGCGATATAACCACCTCTCTGATGGGTGATATTATATTTTTTGCTAATATTTTTTATTTCAATGATAGGCTTCATAAATACGAAATAACGAATTTATTAACGAATTGTTTAATCATGCGAATATTGCGAATTAATATGCGAATTCAAACTGGGATTATCCACTCTTATGATCCTTGTCGGTCTTAAATGTGGAGTTCTGAAATTCACCAAAATTTCAAGTTTTATACCGCTCTGTTGCAAATAATTTTGTAATTGGCGGTAACATTCCTTAGAAATTTCTCTGACCGACTTTAATTCAAGAACAATTTTATCTTCAACCAAAAAATCCAAAATATTTCCTGTGTTTGAAATTGAGATTTCTCTTTCATAAGGCAACTTTGATTCTTTGAATCTTTTTTCTATAAAATCTCCGTATTGTTTTTCTCTGGCATACATACCCAATTCTTTATGAACTTCATACAAAATTCCCACTAATTTATATGATAGCTCGGGATAAATTACTTTCACACTAACTTTTTGTCCTGTTTTTGTTTCCATTTTTTCTTCGTCTTTTTTATTTTTAATTCGTTATTTCGTTGTTATTTGTTAACCAATTCGTTACTTCGTCTATATGATGTCAGCAAAGTAACGCTCAGTTTTTTTAAACACATATATGCCGAACACCAGCAAAACAAATGTAGCCACCAGAGAGATTTCTATAAGCAACCAGTTGATTGGGGCGGTGCCAAGTATGGCTGCTCTGGCGCTTTGTATTACACCCATCATTGGATTAATGGCCAGAAGAAAAGAATATTTTCCGGCTATACTGGCGGGATAAATAACGGGAGTCAAAAATAAAAGTATCTGTATGAAAAAAGGCAAGGCATATCTCACATCTCTGTATTTAACATTTATAGATGCCAAAAATAATCCCAGTCCTATAGAGGCCATAAAAGTGATAAGAAGTAACAGAGGCAAAATCAGGAGGCCCGAAATATGAGGCATATATCCGTAATAAAACATAAGACCCACCAATATTACGGTGGCAATCATAAAATCCACAAATTTTGTTATTACTCCTGAAACGGGCAAAATAAGTCTGGGAAAATAAACTTTGGTTATGATGGCCTGATTGCTTATAAGACAACTGCTGGTTTCGGAAAGGGCGCTGGAGAAAAATTGCCAAAATAAAAGGCCGACATAAACAAAAATGGGGTAGGGCACTCCGTCGGAAGGCATTTTAGCCAGCCCGCCGAAGAATACAGAAAAAACTATCATAGTAATAAATGGCTGAAATATAGCCCAAGCTATTCCTATAAATGTTTGCTTATAACGCACTTTCAAATCTCGCCATGTAAAAAAATACAAAAGCTCTCTGTATTGCCAAAGCTCCTTTATATCTTTAAAACTAAAGGTTTTACGCGGTCTTATAACGGTGGTTTCCATATATACGAAGTAACGAATGGGTTAACGAATGACTACGAATAAAACAATAAGAATAATAAGAATAATAGCAGAAATAAGAGATTTTTTCTAGCTACTCATATACCAATCAATGGTTTTTTTGAGACCTGTTTCAAAAGAAGTTTTGGCGACAAAGCCAAATTCTTTTTTGGCTCTAGTTACATCAAGTTTTCTCCGTGGCTGACCGTCGGGTTTGGTCTTGTCCCACCTGATTTCTCCCTTAAATTTCATACAAGAGCAAATTATTTCAACCAATTTTTTAATTGTAATTTCTCTTCCGGCACCGAGATTAATAGGGTTTGGTTTGTCATATTTTTCTGCTGCCAAGACAATTGCTCTTGCGGCGTCTTCCACATATAAAAATTCTCGAGAAGCTTTGCCCGTACCCCACACTTCAATAAAATTTTTACCCATCTTTTTGGCATCAGCCACTTTTTTGATGAGGGCCGGTATAACATGAGAACTCTTGGGGTCAAAATTGTCTCCTGGGCCGTATAGGTTGACTGGTAAAAGATAAATGGCGTTAAATCCGTATTGTTGCCTGTATGCCTGAGCTTGAACCAAAAGCATTTTTTTGGCTAGACCATAAGGAGCGTTGGTTTCTTCCGGATAACCATCCCAGAGCTTTGATTCCGAGAAGGGGACTTTGGTAAATTTGGGGTAGGCGCAAATAGTGCCAATGGCGACAAATTTCTTAACTCCCGCTTGCCTGGCCGCTTCCATCATCTGAACTCCCATAATCAAATTGTCGTAGAATAATTCACCCGGTTTTTCTTGGTTTAGTCCTATGCCGCCGACTTTGGCCGCTAAGTGGATTATAATATCCTGTCCGCGTACCGCTTTTATGCAATTTTCCCATTTTGTCAGGTCGCACTTTTCTTTTGTTGTAATCTTTATATTTTTTTCGGGTACTCCTTTTTTTATTAATTCTTGCACAACAAATTTACCCAGAAATCCGGCTCCGCCCGTGACCAAAATCTTTTTATTTTTTAAGTTCATTTTTTAAATCCGCTTTTACCATTATTTTAACCAGAGCTTCAAAGGTGGTTTTGGGTTTCCAACCGAGAATCTTTTTAGCTTTGGATATATCGGCAATCAGATTATCCACTTCGGCTGGGCGGTAATATCTTTTGTCTATACTCACATACTTATGATAATCCCCAAGCCCGGCTTCTTTGAAAGCTACTTCCAGAAATTCTCTTATGGAATGGCTCTCGCCGGTGCCGATGACGAAATCATCAGGGGTTTTTTGTTGTATCATAAGATAAGCCGCTTCCATGTATTCTGGAGCGTAACCCCAATCTCGTTTGGCTTCCAAATTTCCCAAATATATTTTTTTGTCCAACCCAGCTTTTATACGGGCGATACCCCGAGTTATCTTTCTTGTTACAAATGTTTCTCCTCGTCTGGGACTTTCATGATTGAAAAGAATTCCATTGACTGCAAAAATACCATAAGCTTCCCTGTAAAGTTTGGTTATGTTGAAAGCGAAAACTTTGGAGCATCCGTAAGGGCTGCACGGATGGAAGCATGTATTTTCATTTTGGGGAGGGAGAGTAGCCCCGAACATTTCACTGGAGCTTGCCTGGTAAAATTTAATTTTCTTCTTGAACTCCTTTTCAAAATCTCTTATGGCCTCCAGTATTCTCAATGTTCCTAGGGCTGTAATGTTGGCAGTGTATTCGGGTATATCAAAAGATACTCTCACATGAGATTGGGCTCCCATATTATATATTTCGCTTGGTTTGACTGAATAAATTATTTTTCTTATGTTTTCGGCATCTGCCAAATCTCCATAATGAAGTATAAGCTTTACATTTTTTTGATGGAGGTCTTTATATAGATGGTTGATGCGGGAAGTATTTAAACTGGAAGAACGGCGAATAATGCCGTGAACCTCATAGCCTTTTTTGATAAGCAACTCGGCAAGATAAGAGCCATCTTGGCCGGTAATGCCCGTTATTAATACTTTTTTCATATTGCTGGATAATAACAGAAATAAGAGATTTTATCTATTTTGCCATTTGGAAAAAATTATACAAGACATTTCCAAAATTACTTTTGATTATATAGAAAATAAAAATTAAACTTCGTGTGAGTTTTTAAAGGACAAAGTATGGGCAGGTTGATGTATTTTTGCATAGTTTAGAATAAGAGTTGCATAGTTTACTATACTATGATAGATTCACCTCATGGAAGAAAAATTATTAAATATAGCAGAAGCAGCTGAAATTTTGGGTGTTTCGCTTGATACATTGCGTCGTTGGGACAAAAACGGCAAGCTGGTGGCAATACGAAAAGAAGGTGGAGTTCATCGATATTATAGGCAGAGCGACTTGGATTTATTTGCCAGTGATTTGATTAAAATTGCTCGCGAGTGGACGACAGAAGGCTCTGAACTGCCGTCTATGTTCTATTGTGAAAATAGTGCAGTTTTTCAGACAAGACTTGTAAAAATGCAGAATGCAATGGCTGGGTCCGGTCTTTCTGAAAACATATTGCCACTTGTTGTAGCTGTTGCAGGTGAAGTCGGAAACAATTCCTTTGATCATAATCTCGGTAAATGGCCGGATATACCTGGTGTATTTTTTGGTTATGATATATCTAAAAGACAGGTAGTGCTTGCGGATCGCGGACTTGGTATTTTAAGTACGCTTAGTCGTGTGCGCCCAGAGCTTAAAACGCATGTTGATGCGTTACGCGTAGCATTTACAGAGATCGTTTCAGGTCGGGCGCCCGAAGAGCGAGGCAATGGGCTCAAGTTTGTGAGGCGTGTTATTTTCGAGAATCCTATCAGTTTATTTTTTCGAAGTGGCGATGCTGAGTTGCGTCTTAAAAAAGATAACAATGAGCTTTTTATAACACGGTCACAATCGGTTACTCGTGGATGTTTTACTATTATTGAGTATTGAAAATTTATTATTAGTTAGTTTATTTATATTATGCGTATTGAATTAAAAAAATTTGGAACAACATTAATTTCTCGGCAGTCAGGTAAAGAAGCGTTTTCGGCATTTCAGTCGACTATTGTTGGTATTGCAAAAGATGAAAATGTGGAGATAGATTTTGATGGAGTCGTCACATTTTCTCCGTCTTGGGGCGACGAGTTTTTGACACCTCTACTCAATCAGTTTGGCGATCGGTTGGTATTGTTCCCTACAAATAATCCATCAGTAAAAATTACGATAAAACTTCTTGAAGATATCAATAAGCGCCAGTTTAAAATTAATTGAAAAGTATTTAGGGTATTCAAAAGGACAAAGTTGCAAAGTAGAAATTTTGTCCTTTTGAATTTATGTTGTTTTTAAAGGCTGATTAGTTATATAAAAGTCATTTTTAATAGTTGGGGATAATTGCTTTGCTTTTTTAATTAAGGTGAGTAAGCTGAATTGTGAATACTAAAATCTTGCGCCAAGGTGTCATATTATTTATTAGTACGTTAGTATTGACAGCTGGTCGAAGATGGTGCAAAAAAATTAGCTTTTGTTCTTTCGTTCGTTTTATTAGGTCTTATTAAAAATAAAAATTAAATTAAATTATGAAGAAAATTATATTAAGTTTGGCAGTTATTGCCGTCGTGGCAGTAGTTGCAGTTGGCGCTACAAGAGCATATTTCAGTGATACGGAAACTTCCACGGGCAATAC
>ERZ1292632.2831-Hain-H43-01um-R2-2831-length-14009-cov-3_pt1 | contig 14009 bp, 13 predicted proteins | sample MGYA00564407_ERZ1292632 | MGnify/ENA primary metagenome ERZ1292632 (study PRJEB36523, sample SAMEA6512637) | groundwater metagenome | collected 2019-01-08 | study: AquaDiva: Metagenomics assemblies of 32 groundwater samples
AAGTAAGATAATTAATCAGGGCGTCAAACCAGACATAAATCGTTTGTGAAGGGTCGTCGGGGACGGGAATACCCCATTTGATGTTTGGGCGACTAACGGCGAAATCTTTCAATCCTCTTTTTACGAAACTTAAAGCCTCTCTCCGCTTACCCTCGGGGATTATAAAAGTTGGGTTCTTTTCGATTAATTCCTCTAAATACTTTTGGTATTTAGATAGGCGAAAAAAATAGTTTTCTTCAGTAATATGTAGTGGTTCTCGGTTTGGGTGGAAAGGGCATTTGCCGTCTATCAAGTCTGATTCAACCAAATAAGCCTCGCATCCTTCACAATAAAGTCCATCGTATTTTTCGAGATAAATATCACCAGCTGTTTTGGATTTAAGATAAAATTTTTGGGCAAATTTTATATGATCTTTATCGGTAGTTCTAATAAAGCGATCATAAGAAATATTAAGACTATCCCATTCGGCTTTATCGGCGGCAGCAATTTTATCAACAAATTCTTTTGGACTAAAACCACTTTCTTTAGCGCTTTTTTCTACCTTCTGGCCATGTTCATCCGTACCGGTTAGAAAGTAGGTCTCATCGCCAATTAACCGATGATATCGAGCTAAGACATCGGCTAGTATTTTTTGATAGGAATGGCCGATGTGAACAACGTCGTTGGTGTAGTCAATGGCAGTAGTTATATAGAATTTTCTAGCCATGATATGCTTATTTTACTAAATTTAGCCTTGAATTAAAAGGGGATGGAGATTAAAGAAGTCCAAGGGGATTTTTATCGTCTGAATGTTTCCTTAATTTTTTTACTCCATTTGTTTGCCCATTCTTCGGCGCGGATTTTTCCCAAAGCGACCTTGAATCCTTTCTTGGTTTTCATATCTTTAGCGACGGCAGCGATGGTGGTGCTGGAAACAGCTAAATTGTCTTTAATATTGGTATAACTTTTGCCTTTATCAAGAAAATAAGCAATCCCTAGCCTTCGGGCAATTACCTCGAGTTCATTTTTAGACAAGAAACTCTCCAGAAGGACCTGGGCTTCATTTGGGTTTTGAATATCAGTGATAACTTGATAGAGCAGCTTGTAAATTTGATTTTTTAGGTTTTGATTTAGGCGTTTCTTAGAAATTTGCATTGAAAAACCCACTCCAAATAATTAAAGTGGGCAGGTCCGCCAACTGGCGGATAGTTTAGTTATTTAAACTATAACACACAAGAAGATTGCTGTCAAATATTTTTGATTATTCTTTGAGGTAAAAACCAAGAGAGATAAAAATCCCGGCCAAAAGCAAAACATTTAGAATATTACCAATCTGAAAATAGCGAAAAATTAAAACCAAAACAACACAACAGGCAGTAAGGAAACCAAACTTGCTGTTGGAAAAAATTAAAGCGCTAGTGAGAAAAACGGCGGTGAATAGTAGAAGGTAGAAAGTTATTAGTAATAAGTTATTAGTTGGAGGAAAAGAACAAGCTAGCCATCCCCATAGTCCCCAAAATAATGTTGCCAAAACCAAAGTCGGTAAAAAATTCTTTCTCTGCTTAAATCTCATAATTTTAGTTTAGCTTAAACAATGATATAATTAAAGTTGATGCCAAACGAATTTTACCTTCTTTCGGCTTTAATTATTCTCGCCCTGGCAATTGCTGTTTACCTAATTAATAAAAAGTTGGGTGAGATTAAAGAGGCGACTAAGCCGGACGAAACTCTTAAGGAGTGGCTTAAAAGCCAACAAGAGGCAAGTCAGTCAATGTCAAAAGCCATAAATGAGCGTCTGGATAATGCCGCTCGGGTAATTGGTCAGGTCCAGCGAAATATTGGGGAGATGTCAGAAATTGGTCGGGGAATGAAAGATTTACAGGAATTTTTACGGAGTCCTAAACTTCGGGGAAACATTGGCGAGCAGGTTTTAAAAGAACTCTTGGGGCAGATGTTGCCAAAGCAGTCTTTTCATCTTCAATATACCTTCAAATCCGGGGCAACGGTTGATGCGGCCATTAAAACCGCCTCGGGAATTATCCCTATTGATTCAAAATTTCCCATGGAAAACTTTCGGAAAATGTTGGCCGCCAAGACCGAGGAGGAGAAGAAGATGGTCGAAAAGGAATTTGTCAGAGATGTTAAAACCCATATTGATGATATTGCTTCAAAATATATCCTAACCGAGGAGGGAACAATTGATTATGCCCTAATGTATATTCCTGCAGAAGCGGTTTACTACGAAATTGTCAATAATTCCGACCTTTTTGATTATTCTGGAAAAAAGCGGGTTTTGCCAGTTTCGCCAATGACTTTTTATGCTTATCTTCGGGCAATTTTAATGTCTTTTGAGGGGCAAAAAATTGAACAGCGAGCCAGACAAATTCTGGCGGCCATTCGGGCAGTTCAAAAAGATTACAACAAGGTTGAAGACAATCTTTCGGTTTTAGGCAGACATATCCAAAATGCCTATAACCAAATGTCAAATGTTATGGGTGGATTTACCCTTTTGGGTCAAAAACTCTCTTCAACCCAAGCCTTAGGAACTGGAGTAAAGGAAGAAACTCAAGAGGCCAAACAATTGAAAGTTGGAAAATAGAATTTACTTCAAAATGGCAGATATCCAAGAGAAAAAATTAAACAAGGAACAAAAAACCACAAAGTGAAAAACTCGACAAATAGCCCATAAGGATATAGAATATGTCGCAAGAAAGGTAACTATTATGGTGGTGCAATGGATTGAAAGTGATCAAGAACGCGCCGATATTATTGCTTCAAAACGTGAGGGTCGTGGAAGTGATGTTCCTTCGCCCTCAGTTGAAGTACGGGGCGATACTAAAAGATTTTCTCCAGAAGATCGTAAAGCTTTAGAAAAAGGCTATCTAGTTTACGCCCCCAGAGGGGTATCAATAAAAACCTTGAGAGGCGAAGGAAGGCGATTTTGGTACGTGAACTCTATGTTTGAAGATCTTACCTCAACGCTGAAATCCGAAGTTGCAATAATGAAAGGCCTCTTTTTGCCGAAGAGTTTTAATAAATTACCTGAACAACAGATAGACATGGTTGAAAAGTTTAGCCGTCGATTGAAGAAGAAGATTCCTGGTGTTCAAGCCATAGTGGCTGACGAGCCTTCAGTTTGGGCAGAAATCTACCATTTACATTTTGATGCAACGGGCGATGTTTTATTTGGTCCCCCTGATTTCCTTTATACGATAACCAGAGCCTACGCTGGCTCCGGGTTTGCGCGTTTTGGTCGTGCTGGTGCCGATAGCGGGCCGCACGTCCATGCCTGGTCTCCTGGGTATCGCTATCACGACGTCGGGGTCGTCCCTCTGGTAGTGCCCGCTTGAAAATTGGAATTTGATACCTTGGAAATTTTGGAATTTTGGAGTTGTGCGGCGTTGATACAAATCATCTAATCAAACCAGGCGCCTTTTTGGCGCTTTTTTTGTGGCTAAAATTAGGATATAATTGACTTGTGGCTAATCAGGAAGAGAAAAAATTAAACAAAGAGCAATTAGAGGCAGTTAGACACGGAGAAGGACCACTTCTTATTATTGCCGGCGCTGGAACTGGGAAAACGACTGTTATTACCGAGCGGATTAAATGGCTCGTTTCTTCGGGTAAAGCTAAACCAGCAGAAATCTTGGCTTTAACTTTTACTGATAAAGCCGCTCGGGAAATGGAAGAACGGGTTGATATAGCCATGCCCTATGGTTACACCCAAATGTGGATTTCCACCTTCCATTCTTTTTGTGACCGAATTTTGCGCCAAGAAGCAGTTCATATTGGTTTGGATCCGGGCTATAAATTAATGAACGAAGCGGAAACCACCCAATTCTTGATTAAAAATTTATTCAAGTTTGATCTCAAATATTTTAGACCTTTGGGAAATCCGACTAAGTTTATTTCCGGCATGCTTCAACATTTTTCAAGATTAAAAGATGAAGATGTGTCGCCCAATGAATACCTTCGCTTCGCTCAAAGTCAAAAGTCAAAAGTCATCCCTCGACAGGCTCGGGATGACCTCTTCGAGCCTGAGCGGCCTCAGAGCCGAAGGCCTGAGCGAAGTCGAAGGGTCAAAAGTCAAAAGTTGGAAGTCGAGGAAGTAGAGAAAACTCTAGAATTAGCCAAGGCATATCAGACTTATGAAGAATTAAAAGTTAAAGAAAGCGTGATGGATTTTGGAGATTTAATTTCGAACGCTGTCAAGCTTTTTCGGACTCGGAAGAATGTTTTAAAAGAATATCAAGACCAATTTAATTATGTTTTAGTTGATGAGTTCCAAGATACAAATTATGCTCAAAATCAGTTAGCGATGCTTTTGGCGGGAAAGAAAGCAAACCTGACAGTTACCGGTGATGATGACCAGAGCATTTACAGATTCAGGGGCGCCGCGGTTTCTAATATCATCCAATTCAGAGAAAATTACCCAAAGGCAAAAATTGTCGTCTTGACCAAAAACTATCGCTCCACCCAGGAAATTTTAGACCGAGCTTACCGGCTGATTCAAAATAACAACCCCGATCGATTAGAGATTAAAGAGAAAATTGACAAAAAACTTAAGGCCGTTCGAGAAATTAAAGGAAAGCCAATTGAATTCATCCACACTGATCGAGTAGAAAATGAGGCCGAGGCGGTCGCAAAGATTATCAGGGGTTTAACCAACGGTTTGGTTGGCAATTACGATTACAACGATATTGCTATTTTGGTTCGAGCCAACAATCATGCAGCCCCTTTTGTGCGGGCGCTTTCTCGAGCTGGGATTCCCTATCAATTTTTAGGTCCAGGTCAGCTTTTTCGCCAGCCAGAAGTTAAAGATTTAATTGCCTACCTTAAGATTCTTTATAATTTTGAAGATAATGTTGCCTTATTTCGAGTTTTGTCGATGGAGCATTTTGAGATATCAGCCCGGGACTTGGCAGCAATTAACAATTTTGGACGGAGAATAAATTTGTCCTTATTTGAAGCTTGCGAGCAGATAGAAAAAATATTTGTTTCTCAAAAAACTAAAGAACAAATTGCAAACTTCATCACCATGGTTCATCGTCATTTGAAGCTGCTTTCCAAGGAAACTGCCGGGCAAATCCTTTACTATTTTTTGGAAGATACTGGCTTGCTTAAAAAACTAACCGAATTTAAATCTCCGATTGAAGAAAAGCAGGCGCAAAATATTTCCAGTTTCTTTGACCGACTTAAAACCTATGAGGTTGACCATGAAGATGCCTCGGTTTCGGCGGTAGTTGATTGGATTAATCTCTCGATGGAGCTGGGTGAATCGCCCCTGGCGAATAATATTGATTGGGTTCAAGAAAATCGAGTTAATTTACTGACGGTTCACTCTTCAAAGGGTTTGGAGTTTCCGATTATTTTTTTGGTTAATCTTGTCGCTCAAAGGTTTCCGACGATTGAGCGTCGGGAGCAAATCCCAATTCCCGAGCGGTTGATTAAAGAAATTTTACCAGTTGGTGATTACCATCTTGAAGAAGAACACAGGCTTTTTTATGTGGGAATGACTCGGGCGCGTGATAGATTATTTTTAACGGCGGCTGATTATTACGGTGAGGGAAAAAGAGAAAAAAAGATTTCTCCATTTGTGGTCGAGGCTTTAGGAGAAGAAGCAATTAAGCAATTTAGCAATTTAGCTATTGAGGAAAAACAGCTGCCTTTACTGGAGTGGGCAAAACCCCAAGAAAAAGAGGAACCATTAACTATAAGCAAAGCTTGCGGCTCTGCCGTAAGCCATACTCCAATTAACTATTTATCTTTTTCCCAAATTGATACTTTTAACACTTGTCCGCTTCAATACCGCTATCGTTATATCCAGCGAATTCCGGTTCCGCCATCGTCAGCCGCTAGTTTTGGAGAGTCGATGCATAAAACCTTAAGAGATTTTTACCAAGAAATTAGGGATGGACGGAAGTTAACCAAAACAGATTTGATGAAGATATTGGAGATTAACTGGTCGCCGGTGGGATATGCCAGTAAAGCCCATGAGAATAAGAGAAAAAAACAGGGAGAGCGGATGTTAGCTGATTTTTATGAAAAATTTGACGCCAAGACTGTTCCTAAAGATCTAGAACAGCCATTTATTATTAAAGTTAGCCCCCAACTGAAAATTGGCGGGAAAATTGATCGGATTGATGAAAAAGAAGGTAAATTAGAAATTATTGATTATAAGACTGGGAGGGTCTTGGATCAGAGGGATATTGATAAGTCTTTACAACTGACTGTTTATGCCTTGGCTGCAGCCGACAAAGGAATTTATGGAAAAAAACCAGAAGAGGTGATTTTAACGTTTTATTTTCTGGAGAATACGGAAAAAAGATCAACTAAAAGGACTACCGAGCAATTAAAACAAGCAAAAGGGGAACTATTAGAAAAAGCTAAAGAAATTGAAAAAAGCTCTTTTGAACCGACCCCAAGCAATATGTGCGATTATTGCGACTTTAAACTAATCTGCGAGGCGTGGACATAAGATTTAAGATAGGCGTTTTAATTTATTGACATTTTCTAATAGGAATTCTAATATGAGATTGATGAAATTAAGCCGGTCAAAACTTAAGGCCTTGTCAACTATCGGCTCTAATTTTTCCGAAGTGTTTTTGGCATCTTTAATTATCCCGGTATTTACCGGCGAGTTTACCCAAAGCAGATTGTTTTTGTTAGTATTAGGGAGTATACTTTTGTTAGTTTCGATTTATATTTCTTTGCAATTTGCAGAAAAAGGAAAACTATGATATTTGATAATATTACTACTGGAATGCTGCTTTTTTATATTGCCGGCGCTCTTGTTCTTATCCTCTTGGTTTTAGTGTATTTGATGTCTAGAAAGTAAGACTTGTTGCGACTTCAAACTAATCTGCGAAGCTTGGTCATGATGGCGAAAGACGATACTATTTGGGCTTATTTATTACATTTTTGGCGCGGTCGCCCCATTATTTGTAATATTTAGAAAGGAATTTAAATTCTACCGGGTCGTCAATTACTAACGATGCCGGATCGTAAGGGCATTGATTGATTTCCTAGAACATACAGAATATCATGAAATAGATTAAGTCTCTATGTTTACTCAACAAGTAGTTAAGCATTTGCGCATATCTTCTTTACTAACCTTATTAATTGGAGTCTTAATAGGGACGGGGGTTACATTCATTAGTTTGAACCAAACCCATAATGACATCAACAAGACGAACAAAGAATCTTCGTTGGAGTTGGAGAGAAAGAATCAAGAATTTAACAATTCACTTAGGTGCCAAACCGAAGGTGAGAAATATATGAACGAAGAATATAAAAATAAAATGGAGAATGAGGCGTTTTTATCTCATAATGCCATTTATTCACCAAAATTAAATGCTTGTGTCATAAAATATGGGTCAGTGGTTGAGTCCAAAATAGATACAACGTTTTTTTATACGATTTTCAATTTAAATACAGGAAAAGAAGTATACTCATATACTTATTCTCGAGATAAAAATACCTTGAAAAGGAAAGATGTCTTGGGAACAAAAAATGATTTCGAGCAAATAGTCCTTAATTTGTTTGGTAGTATTGATTGATTAACCGCTACCCTTGGTAAAGAGGGGGCCAAGGGGGGTCGAGAGAAGTTTGGATTCGCCAGGGAGAACCGACTGTTCAAACATTTACTTCACCAAACTGAAACTGAGAACCGGGAAATTTTGGCGAGGAAATTTAAGATTGGATTGGAGAATTTGATAAATGGGGGAGGAAATTCAATTTCTTTTCCCCCAAAACTTTTTTTAAAATGAGAAAAACCGAGCCAGGATTTTTGGGGAAATCTTTCATCATAAATTCCCTCAAAATCAAAAATTTGACAACCCATCTTTTTTGCCTTCTTTATTGCTTCCCAAACCAAAAGATATTGAGCAAATTTCTTCCGACCTTCTTTTAAGGTAAAAGCCTGGTAATAATAAGCGGCATTGCCGGCAGTTAAAATGATTGTTCCACCCAGATTAGGAGCTAATAAAAACAAGGCATTTTTAGCAAAAGCCCTTTTTAGTAATTGAAGTGATTTTAAGGATGGCACCCAACGCTGCCAACCAACTGATTTTTTCCACACCTGATGGAATTTCTTAATATCTTCATATCTTAATATCTTAATATCTTGTTCTTTGGCTTTTCTAATTCCATATCTGGCATCTTTTGCCATTCCGGCCAGAATCTTTTCCTCGGATTGAGTTAAATCAAGATGAATAGTTTTGCTTGGTAAAAATGGAGATTTACTGAGATGAAAACCATGTTTAGTAAGCAGGGGTGGTTGAGCGGTGGTTAGGGGCTCAATATAAACGACAAAAGCATGATATTTTTTTACCAGTTTGGGAATTTCATCAAAAGGAACAACCTCCGGTCGCTGGATTTTGATGATTGAACCAAAAACAGGTAGCTTTTTAATAAAAATCTTACATTTTACATTTTCAATTTTACATTCTTTAACAATCCATCCAGAAAATTCCAGATATTTGGCGTATTCAGGAGATTGACGCACGTCCATTGTTAACCAAGTGGCAACAAAGATTTTAAACGTAAGAGCTTCCAGCGCAAAGAATTGGCCAGATTATAGAGGGGATAGAGTTGATGGTTGATAACCAAATCATAGGTTCCCACAAACTCAACCAATTTTGCCCCAAAACCTTCTTTGAACCGATGAAACCCAAACCAAGGATCAGAAGGTTTGGGATTTGGGCCGGGCGTTCCCCACATATCAAAACTTCGGCAACCTAACTTTTTGCCAAATTTAATGGCTTCCCAAAATAAAGCGTAGGTTGGCATTACTTCGTGATGTTCTCTGGTTGAGGCTCCATATGGATAATATAAAACCTTATTGAAAATAAAAAATATATAGGTGGCCAAAATTTGACCTTGGTAAGTAGCTTTAAAAAGGTGAGCAATGCCGGCTGGGTTTAAACTTTCCCACATTTTTCGATGATAATCCGGAGTATGGGCATAAAATCTTTGGCGTTTAGTAGTTTCGCTTGTTAATTTTAAGTATGTTTCAAACGCCGCTGGAGAATTATCTTCGCTAACCTCAACTCCATGTTTTTGGGCAAGGCGAATATTGTAGCGAGTTTTTGGTTTCATCTCTGCTAACAATTGGTCCTCGGGTTTGGTTAAATCAAGAATAAAGGTGTGTTTAGTAAAAAGGGGTTGTCCTTCTTGACAACCATTTTCTAGTAAAAATTTTTTGACATTTTGATTGGCGATAATATTTGGTTCCATTTTGATTAAAATTGCCTTTTCTTGGACACCAATCTTTTTTAAGGCGTTAAGCATTGTTTTGTCTGGCATTGGACCTTTAGGAAAATACAGAATGTTATAGTTGATGACAGGTAATGGGTGGAGAGTGAGCTGATAACCAGCCGTTAGTTTTGCTTGTCCTGAGCTCTTCGATCCTGAGCTCAGAGTCGAAGGACTTGTCGAAGGATCAAAAGCTCCTAAGCGAATAACTCTAATTCCAGTTTTCTGGCGAAACTCTCCCCATTCCCAAGATTGAAGTGGATGGGTGGCGACGCTATTGAATTGCTTTTTCTCTTCTTCAAGGACTTCGCGGACAATCATGTTGTATAATATTTTAACATGAACCCTTGTTGGAAAAAAATTATTTTGAGCTTTGGAATTGGTTTAGTGGTTTTTAGTTTCATGGTGTTGGGGATTTATCGTTTCCTCTTGCCGCCGGTCGGCCGGACCAATATTTTAGTTTTAGGAGCAGTAGGCGAGGGTTATGCCGGCGGTGACTTGACGGATACAATCATTTTCCTTTCGGTAGATAATCAGACAGGAAAGATTTTGATGCTTTCGTTGCCCCGTGATATCTGGATTGCGCCCTTACGGACAAAACTAAATAGTGTCTATCACTATGAAGGAATGGAAAAAACCAAAGAGGTAGTAGGCGAAATTGTTGGTCAACCAATAAACTATGGAATTCTGATTGATTCTAATCTTTTTACTAAAATTATTGATGCTTTAGGAAAAGTGGAGGTTGTGGTTGAATGCTCTTTTGATGATTATAAATACCCAATTGCCGGAAAAGAGAACGATGAATGCGAAGGTGATCCAGAATATAAATGTCGTTATGAACATATTCATTTTGAGGCAGGAAAACAGTTAATGGATGGCGCCGCCGCTTTAAAATACGTCCGCTCCCGTTACGCCGAGGGTGAAGAAGGAACCGATTTTGCCCGTTCTCAACGCCAACAAAGATTACTTTTGGCAGTGAAAAATAAAATTTTTTCCCCTCACTTTTTTCTTGATCCCAGACAATCCTTTCGATTATTTAAAATAATCACTTCCAATATTCAAACTGATATTCCAAAAGAAAAATATATTGATTTTCTTAAAACAGCCCTAAGATTTAGACCGAAGAATCTTAAAACCGAGGTTTTAAACGAAAATTATTTGATTCAGCCACCGCCTTCAAAAGAAAAATATGACAATCAATGGGTTTTAGTTCCTAGGACGGAGAATTGGGAAGAAATTCAAGGTTATGTGGCTAGTTTAATTGGTAAATTTTAGTTTGACCTTCGCTAAAAATAAGGTTACCTATTTTTGAAAATTTTTCTTCATTAATTTGGCGATATGAACGTCTTTCTAGAGTTCCTACAAAAATATAATTAACTTTATATTTTCCCAAAAGCGTTTGGGTCTCTTCCAGATTTTTTGATTCGTAAATTTTTCTTACTTCTTCTGTTCTTAGAGCTGGTTCATCAAATGAACCTCGCCAAAGCCATTCATGAACACGCCAGCCTAAAATTGTAGGCAAACCAGTATTGGCAGAAACGCGGGCAAAATCAGTATAACTTTCCCCAACCGCCTCAACAATTATTGGTTGACCGGTAATATTTTCCTTTAGCCATAAAATTGCCTTGAGGTCCTCAGGATAAAGGTTTTTAAGATAGGTTAATCCATGAAGCCCTTGGTAAGTTTTAAGACCATAGTAAGAGCGAATAGCAAAATAAGAATAAAGAAAAGTAAACATGCAACAGACAACAAACAACAGACAACATACAAGTTTCAAGAATTTCTGTCTGAGGCTGGTTAAAATCCTGACGATAACATAGCCACTAACAAGGGAAAACATCACAAAAGATTGATAGGTCAATTTAAACATAGTGTTGGCTCGCTGGTAGGAATGAATATAAATATCTTTAACATAAAGAAATTCTGGAATTATTATTAAAACCCAAGAGATGGCGATGAGAATTAGGATAAAAACGTCAGTGACTAGTAATCGGTGACTAGTGACTGGCTTGTGGATTAGCGAAAATACAAGAAAACTTACGGTGCTAACCAGTGGCAATCCCCATAAGACCAAAAACATCCAGGGTGGAGAATGAAAATCAACCAAACCAACCCCAGTGGCGATAGATTTAAAATTAAGATGAAAGGGAAGAGAGAAAAGAATTGCCAACAACAGACAACAAACAACAGACAACAAAGTTTTAGTGAATGTTTTTATCCTCAGTCCCCACTTTAAATAATTAAAGTAGAAAATTGTTGCTCCCAGAACCATAAAATATATTGGAAAATCCCAAGCATTAGTCATATACATAACCCCTAGCGTTAACGCTAGGGGTAGAACAAAGTGCATAGAGCATAGCGCATGGTTTTTCATTTTTTTGTAGGAGGCGAGAAAAGAAAAGAGCAACCCCAAAAACAGCAGAACAAATGGCAAGTCTAAAAGATGACCGTGAAGGTCGGCAACAACAAAACTATAGATAGGGAATTCATGAATAGTATTATCGGCATCACCAAATAGTTGGACAATGAACCGTGTGGCGTCAGGATACCAATATGTCCCGTAATTGCCGTGTTTTATTAAATACCAGAGAGGATGTAAATTTCCGCCCAAAGTGAGTAAAGAAGCAGTCAGCATTCCGGCAATTACCGGTAATTTCCAATTGCGAAGCAACAAGCCTTGCTTATTATTTTGATTCAGAAAAATAAGATTTGCTCCCAGGGAAAAACTGGCTGTAAAAGAAAGGGCAAAAATGGTGGCAATCATTAAATTGTAGGTAATTGCTGAGTCAAGACCAGAAAGTTTGGTTAAAGCAGCCGTTACTAAATGGCCAAAATAATAATAGTTAATTGTTTTTCCCGCCAACCACATATCCGCCGGAGGAAAATATTGACTACGTAAAATTGAATTGACAAAGCCATAATCCATAAATTTTTCTAAGCCTTGGATGTTTGGCTGAAAACCACGGACGAAAGACCACAAGGTTAAAGCAATAAAAAAGATAGTTTCCTCAAACAATAAAATTTTCCAATGAATCTTAATTTGTTTTAGAAATTCTGCCCGGTTTTTCCTGGCAAGCCAAAAGTTGACTAAGGCTAAAAGAAAGACGATTAACCAAGAAGTTGCGACGGAGAAAGGAAAAATTCTTAAACTACCTACTAACCAAACAAAATAACTTATCAGTAAAATAGCAATTATTTTTGAGAACCCGTATCCTATGTCAAAAAATTTTTTAAAGAACCACCAAGTCAAGGGCAGGAAGGTAATTCCCAGCCCAAAAAGCAAAAACCACCAATAAAAGATATAGGAGAAACCGTTTATCATAGTAAACAACTTCTAGTAACATTATAAATTGTCAACCCACTTTTTTGGTTATTATAAACTTTTAAAAAATTGTTTTCCCAAAATGAAAAGTTGGGAATGAAATCTGGAGGATTAGTTTTTTCAATCGAGACAAATTGGATATTATTTGCTTTTAGTATAGTGCAAATAGTATTTTTATTGCCAAAACTTGCTTCCAAAAGTTTTATCCTTAGTGTTTCCCTTTTATTGGTATCGTATCCAGCCGACCAGGAGAAATAGGGCCAGCCTAAAAAAATTTTTCTGCCCGCCAGACTAGCGGGGTGGTAAAGATAAGTTGAATTCAAAAAAACCGCATTTGTTGGAGTATTTTGTTTTATCCAAGTAGCGTCAGGACTATTGGGAAAGTCAGGGATAGTAAAAAGCGGATCATTTTTTATGGCAAAAAAATCGATAATCCCAGAAATGGTAAGTAAAAGGATAAAAGAAGGCAACGTGAGACGCCCAATTAAATTTTTTTTGAAAAAATAAACCAAAGAATAGGCGATAAAAATATTTGAAATTATAATAAATAGATTAAAAAACTTATGGTTAGTTGCTAAATCAGGAGAAAATTGGAAAAGATTTCCGATAAAAAATAATGATAGAAAGCTCAAAAAGACCGTTTTTGCTTCTTTGCCTGAAAGAAAAAAACCTAAGGGTATAAGAAAAGTCCCAAGCCCAAGATTCAAAACCCAAAACTTAATAAAAGTTAGGATATTAAGTTGGTCATGGATAAGATACCCCGGGTGGTAGGAAATTAAAGCCTGAGGATTACCACCTCGGATAATTAAAATTTGAGGTATAGCTATTAAGATTGTCGTTACAAGCAACGCTAATAGCTTAAAGGGTTTTAATCGGATTGAGAGGAAAAAATAAGTTCCGAAGGCTACCACCGCCATAATAAAGACAGCTCCATTCCAGTATGGTAATATGCCCAAAAGTATTCCTATTAGAAAACAACTTTTTAGAGTCAAGGTATTGTTTTTTGAGCTCCTCAAAACGAAAAGAAAAGAAAAAATAAGAAGAGCCAGAGCGGATGAAAGATGTCTTTGATTGGTGAAGACATTAAGATTCCAAAACCCACCAGCGATTAAAGAAGACCTGTTATAAGGAAAAAAAGCGGGGAATTCCTTAACGTTCAAAATGGCAGAGAAGATGGAAAAATTTAGCGGATGAGTTTTGATAAATTCAAGAAATGATAAAGAACCGTTAAATAGAAAAAAGATGACCGACAGAATAGCCACAAAGCGACTTTTGAATAAATATTTTGCCAAAAGATAAATAGAAACAAGCAGGAGGAAAAAGGCAAGTTAGAATTTATAGAGATCGGAGATCAATTTACTTCCCCGATTATAAGACCAATTAATTCACCGACTCTTTTAGTTATCGGCGGTGACAGTAGCTACGATGTTATTTTGCGGATTTTGGGCATGGA
>ERZ1292632.669-Hain-H43-01um-R2-669-length-38166-cov-20_pt1 | contig 14007 bp, 14 predicted proteins | sample MGYA00564407_ERZ1292632 | MGnify/ENA primary metagenome ERZ1292632 (study PRJEB36523, sample SAMEA6512637) | groundwater metagenome | collected 2019-01-08 | study: AquaDiva: Metagenomics assemblies of 32 groundwater samples
CCGATGCTTAAACTCATATTATTTTTTGGAGATTAAGTTTAAGATGAGTCTGATTATTTTTTCTTTATGTTGGGGATTACTCTCGGCTACCATAATGGTAAGGGCAGTTAAAGCCGATGGAGTAAGTTTAGAAACATCCAAAATGTTTGCTTGTCGCAAAAACCAAACGAAGACAAAAGCCCCGCTTCTTTTATTACCATCTATAAATGGATGGTTTTTGACCATAAAATATAAAAGATGAACCGCTTTTTCTTCGGCAGTCGGATATAACTCTTTGCCGCCGAATGTCTGCATTACATTACCGATAATTCCGGAAACATTTCCGGTATTTTTTTCAACCCCGAAAATATCACTTGCTTCCTTCTTTTCCAAAAGTTTTTGTTTTAATTGAGCAAGATTGTCTGTAATTTTATCAGCCGTTAGTTTAACTTTCTTTTTTGTCAGTCTTCCCTTTGGCAGAAGTTCCTTATCATAGGCATCAAGCGAAAGCCAAGTGTCGGCAAAGAGAGAAACAAGCTCAACCACATCTTTTGACTCCGTCGCCGATCCGGCTGGAAGAAGTTTTTTTATATCTTCAATAACGTTCAGAAATTGCCCGTAATTTTTAGCAATCCGGGTTTTATTTATTGCATAGCCATTAACGATATAACTTTTCAATGTTTTAGTCGCCCATTTTCTAAATTCAATTGCCACTTTTGAATTTGTTCTATAACCAATGCCTAAAATTACATCTAAAGAATATAAAGCGACAGGTTTATCAGAATTTGCATTATGCATTTTCTGCATATTGCTTTTTTCTTGGATTTCACCATTTTTGAAGAGATTATTTATATGACGAGATACGACAGATTGATTAACATTAAAAAGTTTAACAATCTGTGCTTGTGTTGCCCAAATAGTTTCTTTACTCAAATCGCCTCGAAGCTCAATAGCTCCGGATTTTGCTTGATATATGATAATGCTTTGTTCCTTTTTCTTTTTTTTCATGCCCCAAGTGTATTAAATTTTCAGATAAAAATAAAGCGGCTGAAACCGGTCAAACTCGGCTGGATTTCTAACTGGCAAAAGATCCCGTGAAAAACATCACGGGATCTGCTATTTTATATTCTTCAAATAAGCAAGGGCGCCGTAGAGGCCGCCGAAATCGCCAAGCTCGCCTTTCTTTATGGGTGGAATTTCGGGAAAAATTTTCAAAATTTCTTTCAGATATTGTTCGGTTTTATCCAGTGGTATGGCCGGCTCTCCGGTGACCATTGAGCCGCCGACTACCACGACATTGGGCGACCACTCCACAATGACATTGTTCAGGCCGATGGCCAGCATTCTGGCGCGCCTGTCCCAAACTTCCTGGTCTGTTATTTCCTTAGGATGTTTGCCGGTCTCTTCCTCCAAGGCTCGGCCGGAAATCAGGCTTTCCAGCGTTTTGTTTGAACCTTCTTCAATGTCTATTATCTGCTTGCCGGGCTCAAAACCGACAGTATGCTCGTCTATTTTTCCGTTTACAATTCTGGCGCCGCCCACGCCGGTGGAAACGGTGATATAAGCCACTATTTTAAATCCCCGTCCCGCTCCCCAATTGGCCTCGCCCAGCCCGACCGTGGCGGCATCATTTTCTATGAAAATAGCCGCTCCGAATTTTTCTCCCAAATCATTTTTAAATTTTTCATAAGTCCATCCCGGAATGCTTCTGCTCATACCTCCGGCTATTTTTTTAACTTCCCTGCTCTGGACGCATTCTTGGGCGGTCTCTGCAAATAATCTCAAACCCTCTTCGTAGCTTTGCGGAGTTTCAAAAACTTTAGGCTTTTCAAAAATTTCTCCGTCGGCCGAATAAGCTATCCTGATTTTAGTCGCTCCAATGTCAAATAATATATACATATTATTAAATTCCAAATTACAAATACCAAATTCCAAATAAATTCAAATAATAAAATTTCAAATCCAAAACAGAACCAAATTAATTTTATCACATATATAAAAAGAAAGCCGCCCGTGGAGCGAGTGGCTCTCATCGGACGGTTGTTATTTCAAGTGAACTTAGGCGGCGTATGGTCTATTGAAGTATTAGATCAACTTTCATGTAGCTGGTGAGGTCATTCCCGCCCAATTCAGCTTCGCCCACAGTTACAGCTTCACCCCAAAGTTCCTTAAGGGACTCGAATGCCGCAACTGCTTCTGTTCGGTGTAGAAACCAGCCACTGATTCGATTTTCATTGGTCGTCTTGCCGTCTGCCTCAAAGTAGACTTCTGACTTCCAGTGTCCGTATTCCACCAACGAATCAAGGTCGCCTCGATACCTGAACCATAGATACAGAGGCGTATCTGTATCTGAAGCCAAGCGAAGGCGAGCAAGAAGTTGAGTCCTGAGCATGGCCATTTGATTAGCTGTATCAGTTTCGAGTTGTTTGAGTTCGGCTGTAAGCGAAACTCTCCTCTCCCAAAACGATTTCAATTTCTTCACTTCTTCAGTGAGCATTTTCAAACTCCTTCTGTATTACATTTAAACATATTTAAATTAAAATAGCAACTTGACAAGTGGTCATTTTAGTATTGAAAGTTATTCTGATCTTTGGAGGATTGAGCTAAGAATTAGCTTTAATTCTTTACATTCTTTTATTAAACTCAAACATTCTGTTTCCAAATTTTTATCTTGATTTGTATCTAACAAGTTTAGCCAAAATAAAGTTTCCTTTGCCTCTTTCCTAGCAATTTTTATTCTCATCAAAAAATCTTTCTTGCTCAATGATTCGTTTGCTTCTATATAATTTGCTCCGATTGAACCACTTGATCTTACGAGCTGTTTGCTGTCTTCAAAATTTCCGGTGGTTTTTAAAAGTTTTTTAACAAAAATTCTAACGGCTTTGGCAAATTTAAAAGTTCTTTCTTCCAAGTCATATTGTTTCGCACTTCCCTGTTTTGAATTTTGAATTTCCGTCATTTGAATTTGTTTATTATTTGGTACTTGATATTTGGGATTTATACTCCTCCACTGCCGGCTGGTCAAACGGGTTAACTTCCAGCAGTTTTGCTAGCTCAATTGTCGTGGCCATCATAAAAGCTATAAATTTCCCCAGCTCTTTTTCATTTATTTCCGGCATTTCATATTTTTCAAAAGGCAATCCGGCTTTTTCGTACGCTTCGGTAACATTCTCATAAGCCGATTCGTTGATACTATTATCAATTTCTTTTAACGACCGCACAAAAATAGTAAATCTATTTTTGGGGCCGCCCAAGTAAAGCTCCAGCATTGAATGCAAATCGGTTGGACCTATGGATACCGTTGGCGTCAAAACAGAAAGACTTTCGGCAATAAGCTGGCGGCACCACTTGCCCAAATCTTCCAGCTCCGAATTGAAAATAAAAAAATCCAAAATCTCGGCGCCATTTTTATAACTCTCAAATATTTTTCGAGCAAGTTTTTCTTGCTCGTCCCGCGAAGCTTCAGCGTAGTGGGATCCTTCTTTGAATTTTTCAACATCCAATCCGGCAATGAAAAGAACGGCAGTATGGGCGACGGTGAACGCGCTGAAGCGCCCGCCTATATCTCCTTCCCATTCCAAACATTCCATATTTTTTTCCTTAGCTAATTTCCAGAGGGGAGAATCGAGAGATGAAATGACAAGCACTCTTCCGCTTATCGGTATACCGAATTTTTCAGATAAAATATCAAATGTTTTATGAAAAGCTTCCAGAGTTTCTGCTGTTTTGCCTGATTTACTCACGACTATTAAAACAATCTCTTCCAGATTTGCTACTTCATTCTTTACAAAATTTTCCACCTCTTCATATTCGCGCGAATCTGGCGATTCCAGAAAGAATATTTTTTTCTTCGTATCCGGTTTGTGGAGAGTCAGAGCATGCCAAACCGCTTTTGACGCCAAATCGGAACCGCCTATGCCGACTACAAAAATAAATTTGGAATTTTTGAATTTTTCCATATATTTATAATAACTCACCCTACCCTCTCTTACAACAATAGAGGGGAAATAAAAAACACCCTGCCGAGCTGTCGCGGTGGCGACAGCTTGCGCAAGGGTGCTCACTCTTCCTCAAATGACAATGAGGGGAGCTGGGGGGCGAATTATGTCAGTGAATCTCTTTCCCTCCTTTTTTACCGTCTTTGTTGGACGGAGAGGGTAATTTTTGCTGATTTTTCCGTCTCAGAGCACTCGGCAACTCCCTCACGTCCTTCATTACAGGCGAGAGGTTTAAACTCCAAGAGCTAGGAAACTCGTACTGGCTTTTTAAACCATTCATACTACATCCCTTTCTTCTGGGGGAGGTACACTTCTAGTACCAATTTATACACCTAATTAAAAAATAAAGCAAGCAAGCGAAAGGCCGCTGTGGAAAACTCACACAGCGGCCCCAGATTACTGGGCCACCTCCTTTCTACAAAACTGCTCCCAAAATTTCTTAATACAGATATGGATTTCTTCCCGCATCAGCTTTTGATTCCCGTTTTTCACCGGAACGGTTTTAGGTGTTTTGTGAGCAAGCTTTGGACATGCTCGCGTATTCGGAATCATTCGGGGTTGTGGAATCACACATTTCCTTTTGTTGGGGTGGGATTTAACTGCTTCTAAAATTAAACGATATACTTGCAAAATAAAAAAGTCAAATAAAAAACATGTGGATTATTTTTTCTTCCATTCTGTAATGCCAGCCCCTTTTATTTCCGTCTTGCCGGCTGGTCTTATAAATTTTTCATTTTCTTTTGGCACAAAATTTATGTGCGGAGATTCATCAAGCGCTTCCGCTATTTTATCCAAATCTTTTTCCATGGTTGCCCATTTTCCTCCAAATCTTTTCCAAACATCAAAAGGTTTTGAAAAAGAGAGCAAAGTTTTTTGACCGTTGTCTAAAAAATATTCGTGAAAATAAGACATGGCCAACTCGCGGGGCGTTTTGTAAATGGGGTCGCGCCAGCGCAAAACAGAATGATTGGTCTTGGAAATGGCTCCCCAATATTTGTTGATTTTGAAAATACATAAAGTGTGGTCGCTGTCTTTTTTTAAATCCTTAACTTTCAAATCCATCAGGTAATTTTCAATATTGTGTTGTTGCAGGCAAAAGCAGGCAAAAATGGCCCCCTCAAAACAGTGCATCTTCCCTATCTTGAGAACTCGCATTGGCGACATGTAATTCTCTTCTTTTTCTTCAAAATTAAAAGGCATCTTATCCAGAAAATCTTGCACTTTTTTAGGGGTGTTGAGTTTTTTTATATTCATTTTCATTTATGCTATATTATACAATATGCTGTACCAAAAGATTCTTAAACCAATACTTTTCAAATTCAACCCGGAAAAGGCGCATGATTTTTTTGTTTGGACCGGTGAATTTTTGGGAAAATACAGATATTTAAAAAAATTAGTTTCTGTTTTTTACGGCTATAAAGGCGGGGATATTTCAAAAAAAGTTGATGGCCTGACATACAAAACTCCTTTTTTGCTTTCGGCCGGTTTTGACTACAATGGCCGGCTTATAAATATTTTGCCCGAAATTTCTTTTGGCGGCGTAGAGGTCGGTTCAATTACCACTAGGCCTTGCGGAGGCAATAAAATCCCCCGCTTAAAAAGATTACCAAAATCAAAAAGTATTTTAGTTAACAAAGGTCTCAGAAATGATGGGGTGGAAGAAATAATAAAACGTCTGAAAAAATACAAAAAGAATTTTGATTTTATAACTGGCATTTCAGTTGCCCAAACCAATGATGAAAAAAATTGCTCGGCTGAAACAGGATTGGCGGATTATTTTTATAGCTTTAAAAGATTAAACGAAGAAAATGTGGGCGATTATTATACTTTAAATATTTCTTGCCCCAACGCTTTTGGCGGTGAGACTTTTACTGAGCCGACATTACTTGAACCATTGCTTTCAAAAATTTCTGAAATAAAATGCACCAAACCAGTCTATATAAAAATGCCTATAAATTTGGAATGGCCGGAATTTGACGGCTTGCTTAAAGTGGCGGAAAAATTCCAAATGATTAAAGGTGTCATTATAGGAAACTTGAACAAAGATTATAATTCTCTGGATTATAGAGATGAAGCGCCAAAAGAATATGGTGGCGGCTTAAGCGGCAAGCCGTGCTTTGAACTTTCAAATGAATTAATCAAGCAAACTAGAACCGCTTATGGGGAAAGATTTACTATTATCGGCTGTGGCGGGGTGATGTCTCCGCAAGATATGCTAGAAAAATTCAAAGCCGGGTCTGATTTGGTGGCGCTTATAACCGGCATGATTTATAATGGACCGGGGTTTATAAAAGAGCTGGCGGATTATTATTCAACTTCGCTCCATGAAAAATAAAATCTTATATATTATCGTCTTGATTATCGCTGTTTCCTCTTTGTTTTTAATTTCAAAAAATATTTCTTTGGCGCCGATAGACGATAACAAACCCGCCTCCGCTGAAGCTATGGCGGGCAAAGTAAAAATTGATCCTGATATATTAGGGCAAACTTTGCCCCTGTCAAATGCCCCCAAAGATGTAGCTTGGGCGGTTTTTTCGAAATATTTGGCATATAATAAGGTTAAAAATATAGAGGGGGTGAGAAGCGTTGTCTACAAAATAGCTTCAGTCTGCGAAGACCCCAAGACCAGAATTGACTGCGAAGCCAGAATGGGTTTGGCTTATCAATATGGCGTTGCCCTAAAAAAAGAAGATTTTGTAAATATTTGGAGCGACGAAAAACAGATTATTTTAGCCACCGATTTTAAAATAAAAGAAGATGATGTTTCTATCAGCCGCGCCAGAGCCATTATATTTTTTGTCAGAGATGAAAATAAAAATTTGGAAATGTTAAGTTTTAGCCCTTTCAAAGGCGCTGTTGCCAGCAAAGACACAACCGCTTTGAGACAGGAAATTGATGACAGGTTGATTATTTATACTCAAGATAAAGACCAAGATGGCATGGCTGATTATAATGAAGAATGTTTAGGAGCCGTAGAAAAAGAAACTTGCATGCAAACAAATCCCAAACTCCGCAATACCAATGATGATGGCTGGTGGGATGGCGTGGAGGCGCTAATGAGGTAAAAAAGCGCTGCTAAATTTCTTGTTTGGGTCTTTTGCTTTTCTTGCGCGTTTTAAATTTCGGATAGTGCGATAAATTACCAAAAAACCAACAAAAGTAATAAATATTAAAATATATATCAGATAGTCTTTAAGAAATTTTGTAATAAGTTTTGTAATAAGCAAAGGCGCTTTTACATCAATTGATGCATCGCGGATATTTCCAGCATTATCTACGGCGCGCACAATTACCCTAAGATTGGCTTTATCTACCGGCACCTGAAAAGGGCTTTCCGATTGCACAAAAATTGGAGATTGAGTAAGCAATTCCTCTTTATTAATAACGCCAACTTCGTAGTGATTAATGCCTGAAAGATTATCAGTGGTGAAGAAAGAAATAAGAGCCCGTTCAACCAAGACGGTGGCAGCCAGCACATAATTCACTTCAGGCTTGAATTCCGCCGTCGGCGTTGTATCTATTTTCATCAAGAAGTGCCCAGTCGTTCCCCAAACGCCGCCTTTATTTGCTTTGATATGAAAATACCACAATCCATCACCTAATTTTTCAAAAGATTTTGTCGTGTCTGTGGTGTTTATCTTACTGTCGGGAATGGTGGAAGGTTTATTATCAAGTTCATAACTAAAACCTTGGATATCCGGATCGCGATCCCAAGAAACAGCGGGGCTATTATTGTTATACCAACTGCTTTGAAACGGATGAGTTTCCGAAAATATTTGCACCCCTTCGGGAGCTTTCGGAATGATAGTATATTCTGACCGGCGTAAATCAAGAATTGTCTCTGTACCTAAACCATCACTTAGCAGAACTTTTGAATTGGTACTGATACTGACAACTGCTCGACCAGCGCGCAACGCCTTAAAAGTTATGGTGCCAACAACACCAGAATCGGTGGTGATGCCGTTGGGTATAACCCCAATATAGCTTGCAGCGCCGCGCGTATTGTCATATTTTGGCGGTTCTACCCATATACCTATTATTGATACGCCATTTGACGACGAGACGATGGTAAGTTTATCCTTATCATAATTAACTCTTATTTCAGTGCTATTGATACTAGCGCCTTTGGTATTAATTATGATAGGCGCTTCAAAGGTGGCTCCTTCCACAAAGCTTCCGGAGCGGGGCGACAGGAAAACCTCCACCCTTGGGACAAGTTTGGATGCGTCCAGATTGACGGTCTGAGCCTGAACTGAAAAACTGATTGGGAACAAAAGAATAGCAATAAACCAAATATATATATAACGAAATTTCATCATATTTCTTCAATATCTTTTATTTCTTTGGCAATTAAATCCTCGGCCTCTTTCATGTCTTTCTTTATCTCTCCGTCGGTTTCTTCCCTCAAGAGCTTGAATGACTGATGAACGGCGTTTTCAGCTTCTTTGGCCTCTCGCCTGACAAAAAATCTGCGGATAATCAAGTATATGAGCGCCGCAATTAAAAGTATTATGATTAGCCACATCCACCAGCTAATATCAGAAAATATATTGCCGATTTTGACCGTTATTTCATTGGAAGCGTAACTGCGGGCAATATTATCCTGGGTTATAATGGCAGAAACTTTGTAGCTGCCCCGCTTGAGAGTTTGCGGCACCAGCAGCACAAATTCTCCATTATTGTCAGTAATGCCAGTAATGACTATTTTTATCCCATTCTCAGAAATAAATGTCAACAGCACTTGGGTTTGCGGATAACTGGAAATGCCGGCTATAGCCTGCTCCCCAAATTTCTTGGTGAGCGATATTTCAGGCGACAATAAAGTCAGTTGCTGTTCGGGCATTTCCGGTTTTTTGATTTCTTCCGGCATTGGCAATTTTGATGTTTCCTTTTTTGCTTCAACCGAAAAAGTGGCTTCGCCTAGGTCGCTGGTAACATCAGTTCCCTGCCCATCATTGGCCAATACTTGCCCCGATTTAAATGAAATAGTTCCCGAGCCAACTTTAGTCGCCCGCAACACTGCGGTTATTACGGCGCCGGTGCCTCCCTGAAAACCGCCGAGAGCCACTCCTTCAAATTGGAGAGTGCCGGCTCCCTGCGAAAAATTCGGCTCGCTGACCCAAAAATTGAGGATGGACCCCGATTTGGAAACGGACTCAATGGTAAATATAGATGTTGGAAAAGAAACAGTCCCCGAAATGGCATTGATGGAAACGCTGCTTGACACTATAATTTTGACCGTTATCTTATCGCCAATTTCAAAAGCGCCGCTGGTGGGGCTCAGAGAAAGAGCGGCCGCTTTGGCTGACAACGGCGCCAAACTAAGCAACAAGAGAGAAAAAATTATTTTATAAACTTTAGCCATAGTTTTTTAAACAAGAAACCGGCAGCGGCAGCCAATGGCATTATACCAAATAGCAGATAATGTTGATACCACTCTAATGCATTCTCCGGTTTAAATTTAACAACTTTCTCATTAGAAGCCTTATCAATCGCTTTTATGTATATTTTTTTGCCGAGTGATTGGTCTTTTATAAGATAGGGACTTTCGGCTGTGGCATATTTGCCCCAAAATCCTTCGCGTACTTCATAATGGTCTATACTTGAATTTTTGTCTTGGGTGATAAAAACCAAAAAATACTGGCCGCCAAATATTTCCGGGTCGCTGCCAATAGCTGGCTTAAAACCTTCGGGCGGCTCAGTGTCTTTTATTTCTGAAATTGGAGTTTGGGAAATTGGCGTTTGTTTAGAAATTATAAATTGAAAATTAGAAATTTTAGCTTCAGCCGATGTGCCCAGGCCGTCGTTTTTCAGAACTTCAGCGTTTTGCCAAGCAATGGCTCCAGAACCCTCTTTGGTCGCTTCCAAAACAACAGAAAAAAGCAAGCCGTTTTGGATACTAACACCGCCTGGAATTATGCCTGAAAAAATAATGGCGCCGTTTTCATTAACCTGCGGCTTTTCAGTCCACAAACTCACTATAGAGTTGCCGTCTTTTATTTCCTTAGGCTCAAAGAGATTTTCCGGAAAAACAATTCTTCCGCCCACGGCGTTAATCTGCTCATTTTCAGTGTCAATAATCAGGTCAATTTTAATTTCTTGCCCCAAGCCCAACTCGCCATTCGGAGACGCCAGTTTCAATATAGCGGCCTCGGTTTTATTGGCAAAGCAAAAAATAAAAAATAAAATCAGCAAAAGAAAGTTATTTTTATTTGTAAATTTAATCATTGAAATTTATTATCCGGTCCAATAATAGGCCATTATGCTGAAATCAATCAAATCAACTTTTCCGTCTCCGTTTAAATGTTCAATTTCTTTAAGTTTAAAGGCAGCGCTCAACGGCTTTTTATACCAAAAGGCGGCTATGGAGAAGTCCACCAGGTTGACGCGGCAATCATCATTGAGGTCGCCCTTTTTGGCGCATTTCTGGACCTGGGCCAAAACATTTTTGGTGCCGACTTTGAAACTAACGGTTTTGCTAAAAGAGCTTATCTCTTCTTTTAAGGCCGCCTTTGATTTGGCGCCATGGTCCCCCATTTCCAGCTGGACTGTGTCAAAATTGTGCAAATAAACTCCCGCCGCGTCAGAAGCTGTTTTGACAAAAATATCCTCATCAGAATTGACAGAAATGATAATGCTCGCCGCCGGCGCCGATTGGCCAAAAATGGCTATATTATCTCCCCTCTTTACTTCGCTTTTATCCACCGCAATAGTCGGCGCCAGAAATATGCCGCCTATTTTGGTCGTAACCCCAGAAGTTATGCTTACCGGAAAAGTCAAGAGAGAAGAACGGTTGCCATTTTTATCTTCAGAATACAAACTAAAAATATAATTGCCGCCGGTAAGGTTGGACAGGGTGATTTGGAAATTGGCGTCAGCTCCCGCCACGGTGGTAGCCGCTACCTGAGCATCTTTAAGGAGGGTGACGGTAGTTTTTGGATAGGCTCGGCCTAAAAATATAGCTCCTGTATTTGAATAAGAAGAACTGCCGCTGCCGCTGCTCCCACCGCTGCCGCCAGTGCCGCCAGTGCCGCCTGTACCGGCGGCGGGGGTGGCGGACACTTCAGTCGAGCTGGCAATGGCATTGCCAAAAATATCTCTAACCACCACCACAAAATAATATGTGGTGCCGTTCGTCAGTCCGGTTCTGGTGGCGGGAGAAGTAACATCGTTGGTGTAAGAGTATGGTCCGCTAGAAGTGGTTGATTGGGCAATATTATATCCGGAAGCTGTCCAGCCCAAATAGCCGGTAGACGCAGTCCAAGAAAGAGCCACTTGGCCGCTTCCGGCGGTGGCTGAAACTACGGGGGAGGAAGCAAAAGGAAAATATAGAAATCCGGCATTGACGCCAAAAGAAGCAGAAGTGCTTGTTCCAATCGCCACTTCAGAAATAGCGCCCCAAAGCTGAAAACCGGTTGAGGTTGAATATCCGGAAGGCGCTAAGACGGGATCCAGCATTTTAAAACTGGCAGAAGTGGATTCTTCCGAATAAACCGGCCCGGCGCCAAAAACAAAGATGAAAAAAAATAACAAATAAACAAACTTTTTCATTTATGGTGTAGGTTCTGGAGGATTTTCTGGCTCTGGCGCGGGAGTTGATTCTGGTTCCGGCGCTGGAACTGGTTCCTGCTTAAGCTCTTCTACGACTTCTTGAATCAACTCTTCATCAACCATATCTTCTGGTTCCGGCAGCGGAGCGGGCGCAGGCTCCTCAATCGGTTCTTCTTGAATTGGAGTTGAGGTTGCTTCTGTTCCTTCGGCGGCTGGCGCTGGTTCAGGCGGCGGTTGGGAAACGGGAGCGGCAGGAGGTTCTTCTTCAGGTTTTGCTTCGTCCGCTGGAACATCTTGCGGCGGCTGGATGTACGGAGTGGAAACAATAACCTCTTCCGGATTGGATTCCACTGTTGCCGGAACTTCTGGCACTGGTTCCGATATGACCGGAACATAACCTTCTATCACTTTTTCTTTTGGGTCCAATAATTTTCCAATCAGGCCGGAATATTCTGTGGTCACCATCTTTTGGGACTCGCCTTTTTCTTTTTCCAATTTCTGAACTCTTTTCAAGTAGGACAATTCGTAATTTATATTCTCCCCCAATTCTTTGGCCACAAAAAGGCCGAGGTCTCTGCCGTCCAGCGCTTCTTTGCTGACGGTTAATGTTTTTCCCATTGTTTTGTTTTGCCAAATACTATCCTCAATGGTTAAAGTTTGGTATGAATAGGCCACATAATAATTTCTTTCATCTTCGGTGATGGCATTTATCCTCAAATTAAAATTAAAATTATCCAAATCAGCCGAAATAACCAAACTATTATCAACAGAGACAACCGTTTCTTGGCTGGTATAAACACCATCACGCACCGCAGGACTAGCGGCAAAGCTTACTCCAAACCCGAGAAAAAATACCATCAGAACAATAGTAAAAGCGTTATTGTATTTTATAAAATTAAAAATTTTTTGCTGCATGCTTTTATTATTTTAATTTTAACAAAAAATAATATGTCAAGCAATGTTATTTATGGTTATTCATGCCACTCCAATCCATTCACATTTTTTATATTCGCGTGCAACAGCCCGTTAACCGCGCTTATTGAGGCCTCATCCAATCCGTTTATTGCCTGCAATGAACGGGCAAATGGCGAAGGGCTGATTGATGGAGAAACAGAAGACGAGGGAGATTGGGAAGGGCTTGCGGACGGAGAAAAAGATGAGCTTGGTGATTCGCTGGGAGATGCGGATGAGCTTGGAGACGCGCTTGGAGAGGCGCTTGGCGAGACAGAAGCGCTTGGGCTTTGAGATGGCGAGGCGGATGGAGAAGCCGAAGGAGAAAGCGATGCGGAAGGGCTTGCGGAGGGGCTTTCCGATGGCGAAACGCTTGGACTGGCGCTCGGACTTTCAGAAGGAGAGGCCGACGCAGATGGCGATTCTGACGGGCTGGCAGAGGCCGATGGCGATTGGCTGGGAGATTCTGAAGGAGATTCTGAAGGACTGACAGAGGACGAGGGAGATTGGGAAGGACTGGCAGAAGGAGAAACGCTGGGACTGACGCTTGGTGACGCGCTGGGACTCTCCGATGGAGAGGCGCTTGGCGATTCTGATGGGCTGGCTGATGCTGATGGCGATTGGGAGGGACTTTTTGATGGCGATTCTGATGGGCTTTGCGAAGGCGATGATGAAGGAGAGGCTGATGGGCTTGAGCTCGGACTTTTGGAAGGACTGGCTGATGGAGACTCTGATGGGGATTCTGACGGTGAAGCTGATGCAGATGGGCTTTGAGATGGAGAAACTGACGGACTGGCTGACGGTGAAGCTGACGCGCTAGGGCTTTGAGATGGACTCACTGATGGGGATTCTGACGGGCTTGCGCTAGGTGATGCTGAAGGCGAAGCGGAAGCGGATGGACTTTGTGAAGGTGAAGCCGATGGAGATTGAGACGGTGAGACGCTAGGAGAAACTGACGGTGATGCAGAAGCTGATGGAGACTGACTGGGTGATGAGCTTGGAGAGGCCGACGGGCTTGCTGAAGCGGACGGCGATTGGGATGGTGAAGCCGAAGGGCTCTCCGATGGCGAAGTGGATGGGCTGGCGCTTGGAGAGGCGCTGGCGCTAGGACTCTGACTTGGTGAAGCGCTCGGTGAAGCTGATGGGCTTGCCGAGGCGCTTGGGCTTTGAGATGGACTCACTGATGGCGATTCTGACGGGCTTGCCGAGGCGCTTGGAGATTGGCTTGGTGACACTGATGGACTTTCTGAAGGGCTAACGGATGGGCTTGCTGATGGACTAGCGGAAGCAGACGGACTCTGTGATGGGCTGGCGCTGGGAGAGGATGATGGGCTAGCCGACGCGCTAGGAGATTGAGATGGTGAAGAACTTGGAGATTCTGACGGAGAAGTGGATGGTGAGGCGCTTGGTGAAGCGCTGGCGCTGGGAGATTGTGAGGGTGATGCTGATGGCGACACACTAGGAGACGCGGAAGCGCTAGGGCTTTGAGATGGACTCACTGATGGGGATTCTGACGGGCTTGCGCTAG
>ERZ1292632.2833-Hain-H43-01um-R2-2833-length-14001-cov-7_pt1 | contig 14001 bp, 9 predicted proteins | sample MGYA00564407_ERZ1292632 | MGnify/ENA primary metagenome ERZ1292632 (study PRJEB36523, sample SAMEA6512637) | groundwater metagenome | collected 2019-01-08 | study: AquaDiva: Metagenomics assemblies of 32 groundwater samples
GTGATCGGCCCCACGCGCTTGAACTATGCCCGGGTGATCCCCATGGTGGATTTCACCGCACAGACGCTGTCGAGATTGATGAGATGAGCGAAGACAAGAATCTGGAAAATACCGAAGTCGTTGACACGCTGCCCGAGGACGCCGCGCCCGCCGGCGATGCGACCACGGACAGGATCGCCGCGCTGGAGGCGGAGCTTGCGACCGCCAAGCAGGACATTCTCTACGCCCATGCCGATACGCAGAATGTGCGCCGGCGGCTGGAAAAGGAACTGGCCGACGCGCGCGCCTATGCCGCGACCGCCTTTGCCCGCGACATGCTGTCGGTCGCCGATAATCTGAGCCGCGCGCTGGCCGCGATCCCCGCCGATCTGCGCGAGGACGAGAAGTTCAAGTCGCTGGTCGTGGGCCTGGAAGCCACCGGGCGCGAACTGGACAGCGTGTTCGGCCGCAACGGTATCACGAGGCTGGAGTCGGTCGGCCAGCCGCTCGACCCCAACAAGCATCAGGCGATGATGGAAGTCCCCTCCGCCGACGCCGCGCCGGGCACGATCCTGGTCGAGATGCAGCCGGGCTACATGATAAAGGACCGCCTGCTGCGCCCCGCGATGGTGAGCGTAGCGAAAGCGCCGGAGTAATTCGCGTTCCCCGGCGCAGGCCGGGGTCCAGTTCCACGGTTCTAACTGGACCCTTGATGGGAGTCACGCGCCTCCCATCAACTACGCCGGGGAACAAGGTGCGCCGAGCTTCCTGCTTGAAACTGTAACAAGTGTTTGGTATAGGTGCCGGAGAGGAGCCTGAGCCATGCAAGACTATCTGCCCCCGATCGACGATTACCGCTTCCTGATGCAGGAGGTGCTCGGCTTCGACGCCGCCATGGCGGACTTGGGGCAGGAGGTGGACAGCGATCTCGCCGTCGCGGTGCTGGAAGAGGCGGGCAAATTCTGCGCCGAGCGGCTGGCGCCGCTTAACCGCGAGGGGGACGAGCAGGGCAGCCGGTTGGAGGGCGGGGTCGTCACTACCCCACCGGGCTTTGCCGACGCCTATCGCGCATTCGTCGCAGCAGGCTGGCCGGCGCTGGCGGGCGACCCGGCGCATGGCGGGCAGGGGCTGCCCTTCCTGCTGCAACTGTGGCTCGACGAGATGCTGTCGGCCGCCAACCTCTCCTTCGGCCTCTTCCCCGGACTGACGCGCGGCGCGGCCGAAGCGATCGCCGCTCATGCCAGCGAGGCACTGAAGGCCGCTTACCTCCCCAAGCTGGTGAGCGGCGAATGGACCGGGGCGATGGCGCTGACCGAGAGCAGCGCGGGCACCGATCTGGCCCTGCTCAAGACCAAGGCGGAGCCGGCGGGGGACGGTTATGCGGTGACCGGGCAGAAAATCTTCATCTCCTCGGGCGATCATGACATGGCCGATAATATCGTCCATCTGGTGCTCGCCCGCCTGCCCGATGCCCCGCCGGGCGTGAAGGGGATCAGCCTGTTCCTCGTCCCCAAATTCCTGCCCGATGGCGCGCGGAACGCCATGTCGGTGGGTGCGCTCGAAAAGAAGATGGGCATCCATGCCCAGCCGACCTGCGTCATGAATTATGACGGCGCGATCGGATGGCTGGTGGGCGAGCCGCACCGGGGTCTTGCCGCCATGTTCACGATGATGAACGCCGAGCGGCTGATGGTCGGCATCCAGGGATTGGGTCTCGCTGGCGCGGCCTATCAGCAGGCGAGCGCCTACGCCAAGGACCGGTTGCAGGGCCGCAGCGCCGATGGCGCGCGCGGGCCGGTGCCGATCATCGACCATGCCGATGTGCGGCGGATGCTGCTCACCGTCCGCGCCTTCGTGGAGGGTGCGCGGGCGCTCGCCGGCTGGACCGCGCTCCAGATGGACCGGGCGCATGGTCATGCCGACGCCGGGGAGCGGGCGAAGGCCGATGCGCTGGTGGCGCTGCTGACCCCGGTGGTGAAGGCGGGCTTCACTGATTTCGGTTTCGAGAGCGCGGTGATGGCGCAGCAGGTGCTGGGCGGCCATGGCTACATCCGCGAATGGGGGCTGGAGCAATATGTCCGCGACGCGCGCATCGCCCAGATTTACGAGGGCACCAACGGGGTGCAGGCGATGGATCTGGTCGGGCGCAAGCTACCGATGGCGGGCGGCGCGGTGGTCGAGGGGCTGTTCGCGCTGATCGCGGCCGATCTGGCGGCGGCGGGTGACTTGGCGATCGCGCGCCAGACGAGCGAGGCGCTGGCGGCGCTGCGGCGAGTGACGGAGGCTTTGAAAGGCGCCGGGACCGACGCGGCGGGGGCGGCAGCGGTTGATTATCTGCGCTGCTTCGCGCTGGTGGCGATGGGGTGGATGTGGACCCGCATGGCCGCAGCGCCGGGGGATACGCCGCTGCACGAGTCCAAGCGCGCGCTCGCCGCTTTCTATGGCGCGCGGATGCTGCCGCAGTGCCATGCGCTCGCTGCCGCGATCGAGGCGGGCGAAGGCGCGATCATGGCGCTGGAGGCGGAGGCTTTTTGAGGGGCGGAGGGGGACTATTGTCCTTGCGTCATCCCAGCGTAGGCTGGGATCTCTCTTTTCTCCGGGCGCAGGAAGAAAAGAGAGATGCCAGCCTGCGCTGGCATGACGAGAAGGGCGGTCAGGGGACATTCCCTCCCATCGTCGTCCCCGCGAACGCGGGGATCCATCTCCCCGGCGCTGCGCTTAGGGTGACGTCAGGAGATGGGTTCCCGCCTTCGCGGGAATGACGGAGATGGGTGGATTGCGGCCGGTCCGTTTAGCCCTCTCCCGTTCTTCACGGGAGAGGGTTGGGTGAGGGTCTTCTTCTTGCTGGCGGCGTTTGTTCAAAGACAAGAAAGACCCTCACCGACTGCGACTAGGCAGCAAGCTGCCAAGTCTCCGTTGCCTTTCCCGCGAGCGGGAGAGGGTGAAAGGAGTGCCCGCTTCTGGTCGTTTTTAGCCATCCTCCCCTGTAAGGGGAGGGGGACCGCCGCCGAAGGCGGTGGTGGAGGGGTGTCGCCCTATCGATAGCTGGACACCCCTCCGTCACGCGCTTCGCGCGCGACACCTCCCCTGCAAGGGGAGGATGATTGCGTGGGTGGTCCGGTCCTTCCGACCCGAGGCCGCTCAATCCAGCATCGCGGCCAGCGCGGGAGTCATATATTCCTGCGCTTCTCCGCCCGTGCGCTGCACCAACCGCGCCGCCACGCCGTGGCGCGTCGCAAGCGCCATGCCTTTGTCCGCGCCCAGCACGGTGATCGCGGTCGCCCAGGCGTCGGCCTGCATCGCGCTGTCATGCAGGACGGTGACCGAGGCGACGCCTTCCGCGATCGGCGCGCCGCGCGCCGGGTCGATGCTGTGGGAGAGGCGGCTGTCGCCTTCCATGCGGTAGCGGCGATAGTCGCCCGAGGTCGCCACCGACAGGCCGCAAAGCGCGATTCGCAAGGTGGGGACGGGGAGGCCGGGGGGCGCTTCGACATCGACCCACCAGGGTTGGAGGTCGGGCTTCACGCCTTCGCCGCGCAGTTCGCCGCCGATCTCGACCAGGAAATGCGCCGCGCCCAGCCCCCGCAGCGCCGCCGCGACTGCATCGACGGCATAGCCCTTGGCGATGCCGGAAAAGTCGAGCGCCACATCGGCTATGCGGCGGGCGCGCTCGGCGTCCAGCTCGATCGCGGTCCAGGGCGCACCCGGCCCGCGCGCCGCCGGCCCCCCGCCTGGCGGGCCGAAGCCCCATTGCGCTACCAGCCGGCCGATGGCGGGATCGAACGCCCCGCCCGACAGCCGCGCCATCTCCAGCCCCGCGCGGAGTACGACCAGCATCTCGCGCGGCAGCATCATCCATTGCCCGACCGGCAAGCAGTTGAAGCGGCTGATCGCCGACGCCGCTTCCCAATTGCTCATCTGGTCTATGACGCGCGCCAGCACCGCCTCGATGGCAGGCGCGCACCCGGCGGGCGGATCGACGATGCGCGCCGACCAGCGCGTGCCCATCGTCGGCCCGCCATGGTCCACGACCGCGCCCGGCTCCCCCGCAAACATGTCGGGCGACAGGCCGGGCGGGATGGCGATGCGGACGCCGTGCGGGGCGGGCTGTGTCAGGGCGCGAGCACTTCCAGCGTCGTCACATAGGCGGCGCGGCGCTGCGGCGGGCCGGCGGGCGCTGCCGGCGCGCCGCCTTCGCCCATCGGCCCGCCTTCGCGCACGCCGCCGACCGTGGCGTTCATCCAGTAGAGGCCGGGCTGCGGCCAGGTGACGGCGATCTTCCCGTCCTGGTCCGCCGTCAGGTCCATCTGGCCCAGCGTGTCGCGATAGCGGATGCCGCCGGGGATGATTGTGACCTTGAGGCCCGCCGCCGGCTTGCCGTCGAGCAGGAACTGGAAGGTTGCCGCTTCGCCCGACACCAGATCATTGGGGTGGGTGACGGGCGCCATTTCGATGCCCTGCCCGGTCGGCTTGAAGATCGTGGTCGTGGGCGCGCCCAGGGTCACGAAAATCTCGTTGCGGTTCGCCATTTCGGCGGTCTGCACATCGGTCGCCCCGGCGGGCAGCGCGGTCGCCAGAGTCGCCTGCGTCGTGCCGCGCGGCAGCCGCTCGCGCTTGCCGTTCAGCATATAGCTGCCCATCAGCCCGGTCGAGACATTGGCGATGCGATAGGTGCCCGGCTGGGTCAGATGCACGTCGAAAGTCGACCGGAACTTGCCCGTCGCGGCATTTTCGATCCGCCCCGCGCTGCCGTCCGGCTGGGTGACGGCGATGCCGTCGGTGCGCATCGGCACATGCTCGAAATAGAAGAGATCGTTGGAGACCGCCGCGTCCACCGTCACCCAGGCGTCGGTCCCCGACAGGGTGGTGGCGGAGGGCAGCATCCACTGGCGATGGGCCTGCGCCGCGCCGGCGAGCAGAAGCGCGGCCACCGCGCCGGCAATCCGGTATCTGGTCTTCATGTGAGGTCTCTTCCTGTTATTTGCCGAATGTCAGCGTCACGGCGCCCAGTTCATTCGCGCCCTGCGCCTTGACGGTCTGGCCCGGCCGGGGCGGCCAGGCGAAGGGCAGGCGGAGCACTTCACGCCCGCCGACTTCCCGCGCCGCCTCGATCAGCAGCGTGTAATTGCCCGGCGTCAGCGCGCCGAGCGGCCCCTTGCCGGTCACAAAGGCGATCTTCTGGTCGCCGGGCGCGCGGGTTGCGCCGGTGACGCCGTCGGCCGGGAACTGCATCGTCCGCCCCGACGCGCGCCACCATTGGCGCACGTCGCGCAGCCATTTCGCGCCTTCGCCGCCCTTCTTCTTGTAATCATACCAGATCGACAGGGTGCGCGGCGCCGCGCCTTCCTTCTCGATCCAGATCGCGACATAGGGGCGATGATATTCCGCCACCGACAGGCGCGGGATCGCGACGTTCAGGGTAAGCGTCTCGGCCAGCGCGGGGCTCGCGCCCGTGCCCAGCGCAACAGTGCCGGTCAGCAGCAGGCGGTGGCGGGTCTGCATGGAAACTCCCTTCAATGGATGAAGATGATGGCGAGGATCGCCGGGATGGCGAGGCCGGCGGCGACCAGCGGCCAGGTGGACGGGCGCTTCCTCGCATGAAGCTGGAGCAGCAGCAGGCCGGTAAGCGCGAAGAGGAAGCAGGCGACAGAGAAAATGTCGATGAACCATTTCCATGCCGTGCCGGCGTTGCGGCCCTTGTGCAGGTCATTGAGATAGCTGATCCAGCCGCGGGTCGTCCGCTCGCTGGTCACTGCGCCGCTCGCCCGGTCGATCGCGACCCAGCCGTCGCCGCCGGGCGTGAGCCGGGCGAGGTAGATTTCATCCGCCGACCATTCGGCCTCGCCGGCGCCGGATAGGCCGATCTCCTTTTCCACCCAGGCGGCGACGGGGGCGGGCAGCGGTTTTTTGGCGTCGGGCGTATCGTCGGGCGCGACCGAAGCGCGCAGGGCAGGGGGCAGAGTCGCGCCCTTCTGCACCGTCTGCGGCGCGCCCTCGATCTCCCCGGCGTGGTTCAGCGTGATGCCGGTGAAGGCGAACAGCAGCAGCCCGATCAGGCTGATCGCCGAACTCACCCAATGCCAGGTGTGAAGCTGTTTCAGCCAGAAGGCGCTCGCCTTTTTCTTCTTCGGCGGGGAAAGCGGAGCGGAGCCGTGCATGGGGGCGGGAACTGGTCCTGATCGGGCGGGTGGCTCCGCATAACGCGAACGACTCGCAATTGCAAACCTGCGGCCGCGAGAAAATTGTAACAGGCGCACGGCCCATCGGCCGGGCTTGACGCTGGACGGCCGCGCGCCTAGCCGAGGGAGTGTAACGCCGACGTAACACGGATCAATGACGTCCGGGGCGTCCAGGCGGAAAGGACGCGCGCGCAGGAGAGCGGGCGACGCCCCTGAATCAAGGATGACAATATGCTGTTGCCGGGCGTGGTCGCGGGATTGATGGTGATGGGTGCGCAAGGGCCGCAACTGGCTATGGCCCCGGTGGCCGACGCCGCGGCCGAATGGCAGGATGTGAGCGCGCCGCCCCCGGTCGTGACCACGATCACGCCGCCGCCGTCCGCGCCGAGCGCCACGCCGCCGCCACCGGCCGCTGGGGGCGATATCGTCGTCACCGGCGAGAAGGGCGCGCCGCCGGGTGATCCGCTCGAAAAGCTCAACGCCCAGAGCTTCGAGGCGGTGCAGTCGGTCGACAAGGCGGTCGTCGAGCCGGTCGCCAAAGCCTATAACAAGGGCCTGCCGCGCCCGGTCCGCAAGGGGCTGCGCAACTTCTTCTCCAATATCGGCGAGCCGATCGTGTTCGCCGCCTATCTGTTGCAGTTCAAGCCCGGCAAGGCGGCGGAGACGGCGGGGCGGTTCGGGATCAACTCGACGCTCGGCCTGTTCGGCTTTGTTGACGTCGCCAAGCGCAAGCCCTTCAACCTGCCTTATCGCAACAACGGTCTGGCCAATACGCTCGGCTATTATGGCATCGGGCCGGGGCCGTATATGTATCTGCCGATCGTCGGGCCGACGACGCTACGCGACATTATCGGCGATACGGTGGACAAGATGATCCTGCCGATGGCGGTGGGCGCGCCGTTCAACAAGCCGGCGGTGGTGATCCCCGCCACCGTCCTCAACCAGCTTGGCGAACGCGCCGCCTTCGACGAGACGATCGAGGCGATCCGCAAGGAAGACGACCCCTATACCGTCTACAAGAACCTGTATCTAAAGCAGCGCCAGGCGGAGATCGACGCGCTGCACGGCCGCGCGCCGGCTGACCCGGTCGTACCCATCTATGGCGAGGGGCTGCGCACGCCGGGCAAGAAGGACGCGCCGCCGGTGACGATCCCCGACCCCTATGACGTGTCGGATGATGCGCCGGCGTCTGACACGCCGCAGTGACCTAGAGCATCCGACGTCAAATCCGAACCACTGCCGTTCGGTTCGAGTAGCTTTCGAGCGAAGTCGAGAAGGCGTATCGAGAACGCGTGCGCAGACTTCTCGACTGACGGTTCTCGACTTCGCTCGAACCTGCTCGAAGCGAACGGGTCAGATTAAAGGCGCGACGCTTTACCGCCCCAGCAAGCCGCGCGCCTGCCCCGCGATCTCGGCCAGCATCGCGACATTGGGGGTCGCCGCCGCCTTGGCGCGCTGGACCAGCGTGCGGAACTGGCGGATGCGCGCGCCCTTCGCCTTCAGCCATTCCTCGACATGGGCGGACACGTCCTTGCCGCCGCCCTGCGCCAGGAAATCGAGCCGCACCTGCTGCATGTCGCGCGCGACGCCGGAGATGAGCAGCCGCTCCCACGGGTCGCTCGGCTCCATCCGCGCGGCGGCGGACTGGACCCAGTCGATGCCGACCGCTTCGCCCAGATGGGTGAAGGCGCGGGTGAGGGCGATCTCGTCCAGCTTCATGCGCCCCGCGAGCGCGGCGATGCCGACGCCGCCGTCGAGCTTGAACAGCAGGGCGGTGCGCTGCGCCAGCGCCTCGGGCGCGCCGAGGCCCAGCAGCCGGTCGGTGATCGCGTTGACGCGCCGCTGCGCCTCGCTGGTCAGCAGATCGTCGACTTCGCCCGCCAGCTTGCTGACCCCGCCCAACAGGGTCGCATGGCCCTGCGCCGGCAGCGTTCCGGCAGGCAGGGCGCGCAATATGTCGGCGATCTGTGCGCGAACCCCGCGCGCAATGTCGCTGAACAGCGCGAGCCGCGCGCCTTCCGCCATGTCGGCGGCGTCGATATCGTCCCACAGCGCGCCGATATCGTAGAGCCGTTCGGCGATCAGGAAGGCGTTGGCGAGGTCGGCGAGCGAGCAGCCTTCCTCCTCCGCCAGCTCGAACGGGTGGATGAGGCCCAGGCGATTGACGATGCGGTTGGCGACCTTCGTCGCGATGATCTCCTTGCGCAGCGCATGAGCTGCGATGGCGTCCGCTTGCCGTTCCTGCATCGCGGGGGGGAAGGCGGCCATCAGTTCGCCCGTCATGCTCTCGTCGCTGGCCAGCTCGCCATGCTCGATCGCGTCCTGGAGCGCGAGCTTCGCGGTCGAGAGCAGCACCGCCAGTTCGGGCCGGGTCAGCCCTTGCCCGTCCTGCGCGCGGCGCAGCAGCTGGTCGTTCGCGGCCAGCCCCTCGACCTGACGATCAAGCCGGCCTGATTCCTCGAACGTCTCGATCAGGCGCACATAGGAGGCGAGTTCGGCCGCGCCGCCGGCTTCGGCGATCGAGAGGCCGAGCGCCTGGAGGCGGTTATCCTCCAGCACGATGTCGGCGACCGCGTCGGTCATGCCGACCAGCAATTCGTTGCGCGCCTCGAACGGCAAGCGGCCTTCCGCCATTTCCTTGTTGAGCGCGATCTTGATGTTCACTTCATTGTCGGAACAATCGACGCCCGCGCTATTGTCGATGAAGTCGGTGTTGATACGCCCGCCTTTCAGCGAGAAGGCGATGCGGCCCGCCTGGGTGACGCCCAGATTCGCGCCTTCGCCGACCACCCGCACGCGCAGTTGCTCGGCATTGACGCGCAGCCGGTCGTTGGCGGGATCGCCCACCTCGCCATGGCTCTGGCCCGCCGCCTTCACATAGGTGCCGATGCCGCCGAACCAGAGCAGGTCGGCCGGCGCCTTCAGGATCGCGGAGATGAGCGCGGCCGGCTCCATCTCGGTCGCCGTGACATCGAGAATGGCCTGCATTTCAGGGGTTAGCGGGATGCTCTTGAGACTGCGCGGGAACACGCCGCCGCCTTTGGAGATGAGCGCCTTGTCATAATCGTCCCAGCTCGACCGGGGCAGGGAGAACAGGCGGTTGCGCTCCTCCCAGCTCTTCGCCGGATCGGGCGAGGGGTCAAAGAAGATGTGGCGGTGATCGAAGGCGGCGACCAGCTTGATCGCTTTCGACAGCAGCATGCCGTTGCCGAACACGTCGCCCGACATGTCGCCGCAGCCCACGACGCTGACCGGCTCGCTCTGCACGTCGACGCCCATTTCGGCGAAGTGGCGTTGCACGCTGATCCACGCGCCGCGCGCGGTGATGCCCATCGCCTTATGGTCATATCCGTTGGAGCCGCCGCTCGCGAAAGCGTCCCCCAGCCAGAAGCCGCGCTCCAGCGCGATCGCGTTCGCAATGTCGGAGAAGGTCGCCGTGCCCTTGTCCGCCGCGACGACGAAATAGGGATCGTCGCCGTCATGGACGACGACTTCGGGCGGATGCTTGACCTTGTTCTGAACAATATTGTCGGTGACCGACAGCAGCGCGCGAATGAAGATGCGATAGCTTTCCGTGCCCTCCGCCAGCCAGGCGTCGCGATCGACCTGCGGATTGGGAAGCTGCTTGGGGTAGAAGCCGCCCTTCGCGCCCGTCGGCACGATGACGGCGTTCTTGACCCGCTGCGCCTTCATGAGGCCCAATATTTCGGTGCGGAAATCGTCGCGCCGGTCGGACCAGCGCAGGCCCCCGCGCGCCACCGGCCCGGCGCGCAGGTGGATGCCCTCGACGCGCGGCGAATAGACCCAGATTTCGCGCCAGGGGAGCGGGGCGGGGAGGCCGGGCACAGCCGCGCTGTCGAGCTTGAACGCCAGCGCCTCGGCCGCCGCCTTGCCGAAGAAATTGGTCCGCAGCGTCGCGGTGATGACCGCGCGCAGCAGCCGCAGCACGCGATCCTCGTCGATCGCGGTCACCTGTTCGAGGCCCGCGTCGATCGCGGCCTGCGCCTCCGCCACCCGATCCTCCGCGCCGTCCCGCGCGGCGGGATCGTGCAGCGCCTCGAACAGGGTGATGAGGTTGGCGGCAACCCCCTGCGCCTTGCGCAGCGTGTCGGCGAAGGTCGCCATGCCATAGGCGACGCCCGCCTGCCGCAGATAGCGGTAGAGCGCGCGGAACAGCACGACGGCGCGGGGCGAAAGGCCGGCGGTGACGATCAGCTCGTTGAAGCGGTCATTCTCCGCCACGCCCTCCAGCACCTGCGCGATCGCCTCGGTCACGACCGACGCGCGATCGACCACCGGCTGCGCCTGCGCGCCGGCGGGCAGTTCCAGCACGAAGCGCTGGACATGGCCCAATGCGCCGCCGTCGATTGCGGTCGTCATTTCCTCGATCACGCGGAAGCCGAAATTCTCGAACGCCGGCACGACTTCGGACAGGGCGATGGTGTGGAGGCTGTAGAGCTTGAGGCGCAGCCGCTCGGCGCAATCTTCCGGGTTGCGGTAGATGCGGATCGACTTGTCGCCCGGCCCCGCGAGGCCGTGGATCAGGCGAATGTCGATCGCCGCTTCGGCCGGACCCGCGCCGCTGCGATAGGCGAGCGGGAAGCCCGGCGCATAACGCTGCGCCAGCGCGGCGGCGCGGCCGCCTTCCTCACTCTGCGCCAGCGCTTCCTCGACCGCCGGCACCCAGCCGCGCACCATCTGCTGCAATTGCGTGTCGAGCGCGGCGGCGTCCGGCACCACGCCGCCCTCGCGCAAGTCGAGCGTGATGCGAAGGAGCGCTAGGCCCCCTTCCTCCAGCGCGATCGACCAGCTCAGCACCGGGCCGTTGGCCGCCTTCGCCAGCATGTCCTGCACCGCGACCCGGCGCGCGGTCGACAGTTCGTCGCGCGGCAGCCAGACGAAGGCGTAGAGATGGCGGGCAAGCGCGCTCGTCGCAAGCGCCAGCTTGGGGCGCGGCCGGTCGCTCAGCGACATGAAGGTGAGCGCCAGACGCTCCAGCGTCTCGCGATCGAAGCCGACGAGAATGTCGTGCGGCAGAGCGGTGAGCGCATGCGCCAGCGTCTTGCCCGCATGGCCCTGCGGATCGAAGCCGAACTTGTCCATCAGGCTCGACAATGCCGACCGCAGCAGCGGCACCTTGTCCGGCGCGGCGGCGAGGCCCGAACTGGTCCACATGCCGGCGTGGATCGACAGCGCCGTCACCTCCCGGCCTTCGCGCACGGGCACGATGATGAGGTCGAGCAGGACGTTGCGGTGGACCCGCGACAGACGGCTCGACTTGATGATGAGCGGGACGCGCCGCCCTTCCTCGAACCAGGCGAAGGCCCCCTCCAGCGAGGCGGGAGCGACCAGCGGCCGGTCGAGCCGGGTACAGATGCCGAGCTGCGCGCTGCTGCCAAGGTCGCGGCGGACGATCTCATGCCCCGTCTGGGTGAAATGGCGCGCGAGGAACCAGCGCAGCAGCGCCGCGCCTTCCTCGTCGAGCACGGCGTCGGCGTCCGTTGCCATGGCGGTCTGCATCGCCCCCCAGTCGGTCACAGCCGCGCGCACGTCCGCCAGCGTTTCGGCCAGCGATTTTTCGAGCGCGCGCCGTGCCTTCGCATCGGCGCGGTCGGCCTCGATATAGATCATCGATTCGCGCCGCGCGCCCGGCGTATCGTCGTCCAGGATCGCGGCCAGCGCGCCGTCCGCCGTGCGCTGCACCGACAGCACTGGATGGAGAAGGCGATGGATGGTGATGTCGGCGGCGGCGAGCGCATTGCCGATCGAATCCACCAGGAAGGGCATATCGTCATTGACGATGGCAAGCCGCATGAAGCGGCCGGTCGCGCCTTCGCCCAGTGTTTCGATCGCGATGGCGGGCTGGCCGGGCTTGCGGCCGTTGGCGATGCGGCCCAGGAAAGCGGCGGCGGCGGTCAGCGCGGCCTGATCCAGCCCTTCGCTCTCGCCGGGCAGCGCGCCCCGGCTCAGCGCCTGTTCCAGCGCCTGCCCGATGATCGTGTCGACTTCCCTGCTCTTCGCGTCCGCCAGCGCCGTCATTCGCTCCACCTCTCACTGCCTTCGCCGGAGGAGCATAGGATCGCCTGCCCCGCGACTCCTCGGCTTTGGAGCGCCTATATGCGCCGGGCCGCCATGGGGCTCAAGACCGGGCAGGAAATTAAATTTCCAAGACTTGAAATAATATGATGCAACGCAGCACGGGTCCGGGCGGATGGCGCGGACCGTTCAGGCTCGGGCGATTATCCGTCAGCAGCAGGGCAATGTCGAGCGCGAAAGGTGGATCAGCGGCGCGCCGCGACGATCACCTTGCGGCCGAGGTCCGACCCTTCGGGCAGCGCGGCGACCAGCGCCAGGCTGCCGTCCGCCTCCCGCCGCGCAACGACTATGGCCAGGCCATCGCCATCGGTCGGTACGGATGTGGGATCGATCGGCGCGGCGGCGCGGATCGCGGCGCGGGCCTGCTGGGCGGGATCGGGGCGCGCGGGGCGGTCGGCGCGGCGGCGGGCGCGCTCGTCGGCGACCAGCGCCTTGAGCCCGCCCTTATAGTGCGCCAGATAATCGGCCAGTTCGCCGACGCCAAGCCCCTGCGCCTGTGCGTGATCGAGCGCGGTCGCATATTCGGTGATGCGCGTCTTGTCATAGGTGGCGCCGAAAACCAGTTTGATGATCGCCGTCATGGGGCTGCGCGCCTGGGCCTTGATGCCATAGTCATGCAGCAGCTCGGCATAATCGTCCGGTCTTACCCGCGCCACCAGCGCGAAATCGTGCGACAGGCTGACCGCGCGATAGAGCGCGGCATGGCTGCGCGCCTCGCTGATCCGCACCCGCGCCGCGCCGTCGCGCGCGATCGCCAGCCAGTCGGCGAGCGAGGCGTCCTCCGCCGGACATTCCATGCCGGCAAGGTCCAGTTCGTCCTCGTCCTCCGCCTCATCAAAGCCCGAAGAGCTGTTCCCTTCGCTGTTCGCGATCGGGCCGTCGGCCCATACCGGCGCACTGCCATGCGGCGCGGGCGCGGTGCGCAGCGCTTCGCCCACTTCCCGCTCCAGCGCCTCGCTGACGCTGCGGCTCGCCACTTCCTTCCAGTTGATGACGCCGAACACGAAGTCGATCGTCTCGTCGTCGGACGAAAAGGGCATCAATATGCCGCGATACATGATCTCCGCGCCGCGCTGGTTGACGAACTCGGCCTCGAACCCGATCGGCGCGGCATTGGCGATGATCTGGAGATAATGGTCGGTGAGCCGCGACAGCAGCGAGCGCGCGGGCACATCGTTGATATAGTCGATCGTCCCGTCGATCTCGCATTCCTGCCGCAGCGCGGTGCCGAGATACACGACCGCAGGATTGTCCATCCCCACCGAAAAGTCGAGGAGGACGGAATTCGGCCCGAAATCCTCGAGCTGATCGGGGGTAAGATCCTCGATCGAGGGCAGCGCCCGGTCGCCCAGCAGCGACGCCCAATAATTATAGGCGCGCACCTGCATCCGCCGTTCTTCGGACAGGGCGAAAGGCGGTTCCTCCACCTCCAGCGCGTCGACATCGTCGAAATCCTGCCGGTCGTTCGCGGCCTCATGCCCCCGCATCGTGTCCATCGCGCTATCCCGTCTCTCAAGAACCGCCACGAAACGCGGCCTCCCGCAGGGGACAGTGGCAGCGGATGGTAAATTTGCGGTAAAAATCCGGGGGCGGCCTTTGCGGGAGCGATTACGCCGACGAAGCGAAAATGTCCGCTTGTCCTAGCCTCCAACCGCTGGTATCTGCCCGCCCCGACGCCGCTTTAGCTCAGTCGGTAGAGCATCGCATTCGTAATGCGAGGGTCACGTGTTCGAGTCACGTAAGCGGC
>ERZ1292632.2834-Hain-H43-01um-R2-2834-length-13999-cov-6_pt1 | contig 13999 bp, 14 predicted proteins | sample MGYA00564407_ERZ1292632 | MGnify/ENA primary metagenome ERZ1292632 (study PRJEB36523, sample SAMEA6512637) | groundwater metagenome | collected 2019-01-08 | study: AquaDiva: Metagenomics assemblies of 32 groundwater samples
GAACTCGCGTATCTTGCTTGGGAAGCAAGCGCTCTACCATTGAGCTAATCCCGCAATTTCTAAAAAGTATTCTGCCTCCGCCTCCGACCAGTTGGCGGATGGCGGAGAACCACACCCGCAACACAGTTGTTACCTTATCTTAAAGTAGCGGATCGAGCCAGAAGCTACTTGTCGTTCGGTCGTTCTGCTAGAGTGGATATAGTGATGGAGTTGCATAAAGTTATTTGCTTTGAAGTCGAACCATGGGAGCAGGAATTTTTGAAGGACAAACTTCAGCATAAAGTTGAGTTAGAATTTTTTAATCACCGATTGTCTTACGACAATATCCACGAGGCCGCTACTGCCGATTATATTGTTTCTTTTATTTACTCCGATTTATCGCATCTGGTTTTGACCCATCTTAATAAGGTTAAGGGTATTGCGACTATGTCGGTCGGTGTCGACCATATAGATCTTGGCGAGGCGGCCAGTCGCCACATTGTCGTCAGTAATGTACCGGCTTACGGACCAAATACCGTGGCCGAGCATACCGTGGCATTGCTGTTAGCAATGTCACGAAAGATAGTCGAGTCGGTCGAGCGAACTCGCGACGGGGTTTATGAATACACCGGCCTCTCTGGCTGGGATCTTTCTGGTAAGACTCTGGGCGTCGTCGGGACAGGTAAGATTGGCGCTCATGTGGCCCAAATCGCTCACGGCCTAGATATGAAGCTGATCGGTTCTGATCCGCACCCGAATACTGAACTGACGGAAAAATTAGGTATAGAGTATATGCCATTGAACGATGTGCTTGGTAAAGCCGATGTAATTACCGTTCATGTGCCGCTAACGCCAGAGAATAAGCATATGCTATCCACCGAGCAATTTAAGTTAATGAAGAAGGGTGTGGTCATTCTCAATACCGCTCGTGGCGGATTGATCGATGCCAGTGCCTTACTAACAGCGCTTGACGACGGTACAGTCGCCCAAGCCGGCATCGATGTATTGGAAGATGAGGGCTTACTGAAAGAAGAGAAAGAGTTTTTCTCGCCCTATTTCAAACTAAAAGACTATCAAATGGCCATGGCCGATCATGCGTTGATGCGTCATCCTCACGTCCTACTAACGCCGCACAATGCCTTTAACAGCAAGGAATCGATGCACAATATTCTCAATACGACCATCGAAAACATTGAAGGAATGGTTAGTGGAGACCCAATCAACACCGTTAGTACCTAACGATGAATTCTCAATTTTCAGTTTCCAATTTTCAATTAAGTTCCAATGAATCAATGTTTGAAAATTGCATAATTGATAATTTACTGAAAATTGTAAATTGTAAATCGGAAATTAGCTAAGATGATTTTTCTCGCTGCCGATCATGCTGGTTTTGACCTTAAGGAAAAGATTTGTCACAAGCTCGCAGAAAGAAAAATCGCTTTCGAAGATTTCGGAACTTTTTCACGAAAGCCTGTTGACTACCCTGGATTAGCCAGTCAACTAGCTAAAGCCGTACTGAAGCACGACGGGAAGGGGATAATGGTCTGTGGATCAGGTCAAGGTATGGCAATGTCCGCTAATCGGTTACGCGGTATAAGAGCGGCCGTGGTTTGGAGTCCCCGAATGGCAATCGAAACCAGAGAAGATAACGACTCCAATATCATTTCTTTACCGGCTCGATTTATCGACGAATCAACTGGCTGGGAGATTGTCTCGGCGTTTCTGTCAACCAGTTTCAGTCATGCCGACCGTCATAAAAGACGGATAAAACAGATCGATAGTTGATAAAATGTTGCTAGCGCTCGTCTTTCATTTTGGGGTTCAAGATGTTGCTAGCGCTCGTCTCTCACTTGAGGCTTCGAGATGTCGCTAGCGCTCGTCCTTCGCTCTACAGCTCAAGATGTCGCTAGCGCTCGTCTTTCGCTCTACAGCTCAAGATGTCGCTGCGCTCGTCTCTCACCCGGAGGTTCAAGATGAAATCTAAACAATTTGTCATTCCCGCCTGTCTAGTAACCAACAAAGAAGAGTTTGATAAGCGAATAGAATTTGCGCGTGAAGTTGGTAATTCATTTCATGTCGACGTGATCGATCATGATTTTGTTTCAGGCGAAGCGATGGCTGTTAGTAGCTGGCCCCTAATCGATATTGAATACGTCGAAGCGCACTTGATGGTTAAGAGTCCAGTCGCCTATTTAGCGCCGCTTAAAACTAAGGGGGTAACGCGGGCGATTGTCCACGTGGAGTCCCAGTTCGATTTAGAAGAATTAGCGACTGAAGCGCGAGTTAACGACATTTTGCTCGGTTTTGCCGTCAATCCTGACACCGATTTGACGATTCTGTCAAAGTATTTCGCCATCAGCAACTATATCCAAGTCATGGGGGTAATACCGGGCAGGGTCGGTCAGCCACAACTTCCCCAGACAGCGTTGGCGGTGTCGTACTTACATAAATTGCCTAATCGCTTAACAATTACCGTTGACGGCGGTGTTAATCCAGACAATATTGCCGAGATGCGCTCCTCCGGTGCCGATAACGTCGTTTGTTCCGCCGCCCTTTACGAGCTCGGTGACTGGCCGGAAAATTACCAGGTGCTTATAGAGAAAGCCAATAATGTCGACTAAACAGCTCGAACTTCAAGCCAATCAGATTCGCCAAGACATCGTTAAAATGCTGCTTGAGGCTGGTTCAGGCCACTCGGCCGGGCCACTCGGCATGACCGATATTTTTACCGCCCTGTATTTTGAAGTCATGAATATTGATCCAAAGAAACCAACCTGGTCCGATCGCGACAGACTGGTTCTGTCGGCCGGTCACATTTGCCCGGTTTTATACGCGGCCTTAGCCCATCGCGGCTATTTTCCGGTTGAGGAATTGATGACGCTACGCCAATTTGGCACTCGTTTGCATGGTCATCCGCACAATCTAGCCCTGCCCGGAGTTGAAAACTCATCTGGCCCGTTAGGACAAGGTTTGAGCCAAGCTATCGGCATGGCTTTAGCCGCCAAGCTCGATCAAAAGAGATGGCGAACATATGCTATTTTATCTGATGGTGAACATGATGAGGGTCAGACGTGGGAAGCGATAATGTTTGCTGGCAAAAATAATTTACATAATTTAACGGCTGTAATCGACCGTAATAATATCCAAATTGACGGTTTCACCGAAGAAGTTATGCCGCTCGAACCGTTGGCCGACAAGTACCGGTCTTTTAACTTGCACGTCTTGGAAATTGATGGACATAATTTCGACGATATTATCGCCGCCTTTCGTCACGCCAAGGCTGTTTTTGAGAAACCAACTGTTATTATCGCTCATACTATTCCAGGTAAGGGTGTGGATTTTATGGAAAACGATTACCACTGGCACGGTAAAGTACCCAAAAGCGATGAGGCCAAACTGGCCCTCAAGGAATTACGGACATTGAGGGGTAAGATAGTGAGTGAACACGAATGATGGATAAGTCAAAGGTTAAAACTCAAAGGGCAAAACTAGAAGTCCAAATCCAAAAGTTTTTAGTTTTTAGTTTCAGTTTTGACTTTTGCCTTTTGTCGCTTCGCTCGCTCTTCACCCCGTTCATAGTGAGTTTTGACTTGGAGAGGGAGTTAGAATGAAATTCCTCGTCCCATTACATCACGACAAGTTTGAGGAAATCCCACCACGGGACGGTTTTGGGCAGGGTCTGCTTGAATTAGGCAAAACCAATCCCGATGTTGTCGCCCTTTGTGGTGACTTAGTTGAAAGTACCCGAGTCCAGGCCTTTGCCGAGGCTTATCCAGAGCGATACTTTGAGATGGGAGTGGCCGAGCAAAACATGGCTGGTGTGGCGGCAGGCTTAGCCTTGAGCGGTAAGATTCCTTTTATATCTTCCTATGCTGTGTTTTCGCCCGGTCGCAACTGGGATCAGATTCGAGTAAGCATATGCTATTCAGGAGCCAATGCGAAAATCGTTGGTGCGCACGCCGGAATTTCTGTTGGACCTGACGGGGCTACCCACCAAGCCCTAGAGGACGTAGCAATTACCCGGGTTCTACCGAATATGGTTGTTGTGGTTCCGACCGACTCTGTCGAAGCCAAAAAGGCAACGCTGGCTATCGCAAAACATGTTGGACCATGCTATATCCGTTTTGGTCGGGAGAAGACCCCGGTCATTACTAAGGCCGAAACGCCGTTTGAGTTAGGCAAAGCTCTACCGATTTTGGCTGGCGACGATGTGACGATTATCGCTAACGGCCAGATGGTTTATCGGGCGATGATGGCCGCCAAACAGCTCGAAGGTAAAATATCGGTTGGGGTACTAAATATGCACACAGTTAAGCCGATTGATGCCAAGGCGATCATCGATGCCGCCAAACAGACGGGCGCGATTGTTACTGCCGAAGAGCACCAAATCATCGGTGGGCTCGGCTCGGCTGTAGCCGAAGTACTAGGCGACCATCACCCCGTACCCTTAGAACGGGTTGGGATAATGGACACCTTTGGTGAATCCGGCAAGCCAGAAGAATTGATGGAACATTATCATTTGGGGGTTAGCGATATAGTGCATGCAGTGGAGAGAGTAATAAGAAGAAAATCCCAATAACCAAAATCCCAATGCCCAAACAAACCCCAATAACCAAAATCCCAAATTCAGTTCCGTTTGGGAAATTGAGAGATTGTTATTTGTTTGGGATTTGGGATTTGGAGTTTGGGATTTAAAACGATGCTCGTTAACCTCTCCCATATGTTAAGAAAAGCCGACGAGCAGAAGTTTGCTGTCGGTGGTTACAATATGACCACGCTGGAATCAGCGATGGCGATTGTCGAAGCGGGTGAAAAAGAAAAGTCGCCCATAATCTTGCAAATAAGCGAAAAGTCGATCGACTACATGGGATTGGATTTAGCTTTTGCGGTTGCCAAGACCCTGGCCGACGGCGCCGACATTCCGGTGGCAATTCATTTCGATCACGGACGCAACTTTGAACTTGTTCAAAAAGCCGCTGACATAGGTTTTAGTTCGGTAATGCTCGACGTTTCAAAGATGGATAAAAACGACCGCATCCCGTTCGTCAAAGAATTTGCTGCTCGAGCTCATCGCCGCAAAATTACCGTTGAAGCCGAGGAGGATCAGATCGGCGGACGGGAGGATTACGTTGATGGCAACCGCGGTCATTTTACAGACCCGAAACGGGCGGCCCAATTTGTTCGGGAGACGGATGTTGATTGTTTTGCTGTTTCGATCGGCTCAACCCACGGCAAACCATTGCCAAACGAAGAGTTAGATTTGGAATTACTTAAGGAGATCAATAAAGCCGTTGATGTGCCGCTGGTTTTGCACGGCGCCTCCTCTACTGACGAGAAGGTTATCCGTGAAGCAATCTCGCTGGGAATTTGTAAAATTAATATCGATACCGACTTGCGCTTGGCCTTTACCCGCGAACTGCGCCGAACCCTCAAAGACCCTGATATCTACGACCCACGCGAAGAGCTTGCTCCTTCTCGCGACGAAATCCGCAACGAAGTGATCAAGCATATCCAATTATTTGGTAGCAACAACAAAGCTTAACCATAATTACACCCCAGGGGTGTAGGTGAGGTTAGAGAATTGGGGTATGAAAAACCCGGGCTGATAGCCATTTGCCGAGAGCTGGCTTTAGCGTTAAGCTAAAGCTATATTCATGCAAAACATTCGTTTTCTCACCTTAGGGGCTTCGAAATGAACATTGCAATAAATGGTTTTGGGCGGATTGGGCGGACGGCGGCCAAGATATTACTAGAAAAGAAAGATGCGAAGCTGGTGGCGGTTAACGACCTAACCGACGACGCGACGCTAGCGCACTTATTTAAATACGACTCTAATTACGGCACATGGTCGGGTGAAATTTCGGCTGACCCAGATGGCGAGCATTTAATTATCAACGGCGAAAAGGTTCCCAGCTTCGCCGAAAAAGATCCAACCAAATTACCGTGGAAAGATTTGGGGGTTGACGTCGTGCTGGAATGCACCGGGTTCTTTACGGAGAAAGAAGCGGCGATGGGTCATATTACGGCTGGGGCCAAGCGAGTGATAATCTCCGCGCCACCAAAAGGTTCGATGGCCACTCACATAATCTCCGTCAACGAAGGAGATATCAAAAGCGATGACCCAGTTATCTCCAATGCTTCTTGCACCACTAACTGCATAACGCCAGTAGTGGCAGTGATTAATCGCCAGTTTGGCGTGTTGAAGGCGATGATGACGACCATTCATTCCTACACCGCCGACCAGAATCTGCAGGATGGTCCACATAAAGACTTGCGTCGGGCTCGAGCGGCGGCCGAAAATATCGTCCCGACCACTACTGGCGCCGCCATTTCGACAACCGAAGTTATCCCCGAACTCAAGGGCTTATTCGATGGCTTGGCGATTCGTGTTCCGACTTCCGTTGGCTCATTGTCTGACATCACTTTTATAGTTAAAAAGAAGACGACCATCGAAGAAGTAAACGAGGCACTTAAGAATGCCAGTCAGGAACCGCGTTTCAATGGGATTATGGAAGTGACTAACCAACCGCTCGTTTCCAGAGATATTGTTGGCAATCCGGCATCGGCCATTGTCGATCTGGAACTTACAAAAGTCGTTGATGGCGATATGGTTAAGGTTGTTGCCTGGTATGACAATGAATACGGCTACTCTTGCCGTTTAGTCGAACTGGCCATCCTCGCCGCTCCGAAGCGTTGAGCGAAGGACGGCTCGCCGCTCACTAAAAACTGTGAGTCGCGACACCACTAAAATACTAAACACATTTCTAATGTGGTATACCACATTAGAAATCCCCTACCCAAGGGTAATGTCGATTTCTTTATCGAGTGCTTTAGCAACTCGGGCTAAAAACTCAACTGTTGGGTTGATACGACCACACTCAAAGCTGGAAACCCAGGCCTGATTTGAACCAATTATTCCTGCTAATCCCTGCTGTGTTAACTTTTTAGCTGCTCGGGCCTGTCGAAATTCCAAGAGGAGATCTTTATACCACTGTTCGTCAACTTGTTTGTAGTGATGAACGGGCACCCACTTCATTAGAACTTTCTTGACAATTCTATTCTTGTGGTACTTCTTTGGCCCACCAATCGACTCATAAATATATTCTTTTTCGTACATATCTAATGTGGTATACCACATTAGATATGTATCCGCCAACTTGTCTAAATAGTCAGCGGAGGGTAAGTTAGATATATGAGGGAGACGGTTTATAAGGGGGCGACTATTAGCGCTTTGGGACATGATGGGTTTCGGGTCGATTTTGCAGAACCACAAGTAAGCTTTGTTTTTGATCCGTACGATCTAAGTGGTGAGACGAATCCGGTTGACTATGTGTTTATATCTCACTCACATTTTGATCATTGCGATATCTCATCTATCCGCAAGCTCTTGAGCCCCAAAACCCGTATTGTGGCACCGCAATGCTGTAAAAATGAACTTCAGGAATTCGCCAACCAATTAGATTTGTATACCGGAGAAGACAGGGTTAGTGCGGATAAAATTACCTACTGGGCGATTCCGGCCTATAACATCGACAAGTTTAGGACGCCGAACGAAGTCTTTCATCCGCGAGAATTGGGCGGAGTGGGTTTCGTCGTTGAAGTACCAATCGAGAACTCCAAAAACATACGTTTTTATCACGCTGGTGATACTGATTTCATTCCCGAGATGGAGTTAATTAAAAAGATTGACGTCGCCTTTCTCCCAATTTCTGGAACTTTTGTGATGACGCTGGAAGAAGCGATTAAAGCGGCCGAACTAATTGAGCCAGATTTGGCTATCCCGATGCATTACGGCAAGATTCTCGGCTCGGTCGCCGAAGCCAATCGTTTTCAAAACTTGCTGCGCAGTAAAATAAACGTGGCGGTTTTATCAACAGAAGATTACTAAGTAAAAAAAGGGGGCGGCCCTTCAATTCAGGGTCGCCCAGAGGGTGTGTCGAACGGCTGTAGCCGCCCAAAAACCGCAGGACCGAAGGCCAGCTAGCTGCTCTAGGGATCGGCTGGTGCAGTTGCGAGACAAAGCTGATCCCCGTGTTTAGGACACTTGCCCGGTGGCCAATAAGGGAAGTTGGCTCTGACCAGCGAGATGGTTGGCTGATCAGTTTCGACTCCAGGCGGTCGTCGATCAACCACGCAAGCATATGCCACAACACCTCCTCTTAGTGATCCAAGAGCCTGCTCTACCGTTCGGTTGGTGTTCAGAGTGGTTGTCACGTCATCGACGATCGCAATCGGGGGCACGATTTTCAAAAGCTCCGAAGCGAGAATCAACTTCCCGCCCTGGTCTTTGTGCAGGGCCGCAACTGAAATGACTGATCTCCCCGAGATCTCACACATCAGTTCCGCTGCCTGCTTGGCGATGACAGCACCAAGAGTTTCGGGTCCCACCAAAGTTCGAATCTCGGGGTTATGACGTAGAAGAAGGTAGGCCAGGTTTCTAACTACGGGTATCTCATGACCGTCGTTAGAAAGGTTGGCCATTTCCAAATAGATATCGGTACAGCCACCTCCAGAAAGCTGACGATGGCCGGACAAAACGACACCGCGGTTGACGAGAGCAGCGATGGTTTCATCGTCGCCTTCAACCAGACTGTAGAAGCCGTGTGGTAGGTTGTACATAATTCCTCGGAGTCCTAGCTGTTCAGGTTCTTTCGTATCGTAACTAATTAACTTAGATACGCAAGTTTGGCTTAATTTTTACACCGCAAAATGTTAAACTATTGGCGATGAAACCAATCTACGCCGATTATGCCTCGGCCACACCAATTGACAAGGATGTCGTCGATGTTATTTCCAATGTCTTGCAGACAAATTTTGGCAATCCATCTAGCGTTCACCAGTTCGGTCGCGATGCGGCTCAAGTCTTGGACGATTCCAGGGAGTCGATAGCTAACTTTATTAAAGCGAAACCAGATGAGATTATCTTTACGGCTTCTGGGACCGAATCAAATAATCTCGCCATTCTAGGTGTCGCCCGTGCCAATAGGGGTCGTGGTAATCATATCGTCACTTCAGTTATCGAGCATCCCAGCATTCTCAATAGTTGTCGGGCTTTGGAGAAAGATGGATTTAGCATTACCTATTTGCCCGTCGATCAACTCGGCTTAATTAGACCAGAAGCACTAAAGAAAGCCCTTACCAACCAAACAATCTTGGTTTCTACCCATTTAGCTAATTCTGAACTTGGCGTTATTCAAGATATCGCCAGACTATCGAAAATAACCAAGAATTCCGGCGCTTATTTCCATGTTGACGCCTGTCAAGCGCTGGCTTATGTTCCCGTCAGCGTTGACGAGCTCGGTGTCGATTTACTAACATTCAACGGTAGTAAGCTCTACGGTCCTCGAGGAGTGGCGGTATTATATGTTCGGGAAGGAATTCAGATATTTCCTATTGTCTACGGAGGTGGCCAGCAGTACTCACTCCATAGTGGTACAGAGAATCTGCCCGGCATTGTTGGTTTGGGCTTAGCTTGTCAGGTAGCCACCAATAGGCGACATCAAGACAGTAAAAGGATCGGCCAACTTCGCGATACCTTGCAGATACAACTCTCTAAATTGCCCGGCGTGAAAATTAATTGTGCGGACTCGCCTCGACTACCCAACCATTTGTCGGTGACACTTGGCCATGCCCAAGCAACTAATCTAGTTGGCGCATTTGATCGTCACGGCATTGCTATCTCGTCCGGATCGGCTTGTAGTGCTAAATCTTTAGTTGATTCGCAAGTTTTATCTTCGATCGGGCTAACCAGCGAACAAATTCATCAAACCGTTCGGATTAGTTTAGGGCGATTAAATCAAAAAGCTGATATCCTAGCGATTGCCAAGGTCGCCGCAATTGTGTAATCCTGTTTCGAGGAGGTAATATGTGCATTGCGAAAGAATTCAGCCAATGAAAAAAAACTTTAGACCGGAGCATAGTTTATGTTGATTGGCGCCCATGTATCGACAGCCGGTGGCTTGAATAACGCAATCAGTAGGGGTTTAGCGATTGGCGCCGAAGCGTTGCAAATTTTTCCGTCTGCCCCGTTGCAATGGAATATTCGCGGTTGGGACGAGAAAGATTGTACGGCCTTTAAGGTTGAATGGCCGAAGACTTTCAAGCAAGTTATTTTTCACGGTATATATTTGACTAACTTGGCCGGAAACGACGAAGCTAATGTGCTAAAAACTAAAACAGCCCTGGTGGATACCTTGCGACTAGCGCCAAAAGTTGGTGTTGTTGGTACGGTTTTCCATCCAGGCTCTTACGCCAACGGCGAAATCGGCCAGCACAATCAAATTAAGAATGTTATCGCCGAGATCCTAGCGGAAACGCCGACCGAATCCAAACTGATTTACGAGAATTCGGCCGGGTCAACTATCGGTAGCAAACTCGAGGATTTAGCGTGGTTAATCAACTCGTCATCCGATAAATCTAGAGTTGGTGTTTGCCTCGACACTTGTCACGCTTTTGCGGCTGGCTACGACATTAGAACTATTGACGGGTACACAGCATATGTTGAAGATGTTGAGAGGTTGATTGGGCTGGACAAAGTTTTTTGTTGGCATTTCAACGATTCGAAATTTGATTTAGGCGCCGCTCGCGATCGACACGAGAATATTGGCGAAGGATTTATTGGGTTAGAGCCTTTTGGTCATATTCTCAACGACCAACGTTGGGCTAATATAGCCAGCTATCTAGAAGTGCCAGGTTTTGATGACCAAGGGCCGGACAAGCCCAATATCGATCTACTGAAATCACTGCGAAAGACTTGATTAGAATCGCGTTTTCGGCTACAGTGTCTTAGCTAGGGCGGACAAGACATTTGTTTTGGAGGGCGGTAATGCGAACGGCGGTTTGCTTGTTTTACTGCTAAATACGCACTTACTGTTACAAATAGCCGATGTCTGTCAGCCCAGCACTCTAAGGTCGGGGGTTGGCTCAGTTTGGTAGAGCGCTTCCAAAGTACACGGAAGAGGTCGGAGGTTCGAATCCTTCATCCCCGACCAGCACTTTTTCAATCGCATGAGCGGAGGGATGGGCCGGGTGGTTAAGGCCGCGCATTGGAAATGCGTCAAGTGGGCATGATTTCAGCTCCTTCGTGGGTTCGAATCCCACTCCCTCTGCCAGATTTCTTCCAAGCCCCTCGCGTCAAGCTAGGGGCGTTTTGCTACAATGAGCCAATGAATCCAATTCAACTAATGGGTGCGTTGGCGATTACCTTCGGTATTTTGGTGATTATTTTCCCGAGCTTGATTGGAATTCTGGTTGGTATTTTCTTTATCATTCTCGGCGTCAATATTCTCGCCTTTGGTAATAAATTCAACCGGCTTCGTTAATCGTCAGTTAATTGTATTGAGAGATTTTTTTCGTTGGCGATGTCGATGGAAACCAATCACATAGCGGTGCGTTTCATCGCGAATCCGCGCTAATTGTAATAGACCCTTATGGCCACGTGATACCGCTAGCGGTTTTTTCTTTCCGGGTAAAAATATCCGATCTGGTTTTTTGGCCAGGGCGATGAATCGCGGCTTCTGGCTTCTTGCTTCTGGCATCTGGCTAGACTGCCAGTTGCTAGTAGCTAGTTGCTCCGCCGCCTTAAAGGCGGTGGCCAGCTGTTCCGGCCCCCCGTCAACCACAAACAAGTCTGGTAGAGGCCTGGAGGTATCGGCAAATCGTCGAGCAGTCACTTCGGCAATCATCGCAAAGTCATTTTGCCCCTCGACCGTCTTAATTTTATAGCGACGATACTCGCTCTTTTCCGGCTGGCCGTTAATAAAGCAAACCGTCGCCCCAACAGCTTCTGATGTTCCTAAATTAGATATATCAACAGCTTCAATCCGGAGTGGCAGTGCCGGCAAATTGAGTAATTCTTTCAATGCGATCAGTGGCATCATTCCCAATTCTTCATTCATCATTCCTGACTCTAACTTGGCTTGAGCATTCTTTTTGGCCAGGGCGGTGAAATCAATCTTTTCTCCCCGCTTAGCTATTCTTAACTCGACTTTATGTCCGTGAATCTCGGCTAACCAGTCGGCGATCAGCTGTTGATCGTCAATTGGTTCCGCCAATGCCACCAAGGCGGGTACAGATTGAAAGTTTTGGTAAAAATTTAGCAAAAATTGCCTTATTACTTCGCCGGTGGTCTGATCAGCAACAATATTGAAGTTAAAGCTTCTCTGGCCGTTCAACGCCCCCGATCGAACCGACATGAGAGTGACCACGGCAGTCAAATTGGCTTTAGCGGCGGCGATAACGTCAAAATCTTCTCTTGTCGAACCGATTACGTCTTGATTGGTGGCGTTCTGTCGAACTGCTCGGAGCTGGTCGCGTAATTTGGCGGCTAGTTCAAAGCGGTGTTTTTCCGCCGCATCAGCCATTCGAGTTTCGATGTCTCTGCTTAGGGTCGCTCGCTTACCAAGCAAAAAGCGGATAACTTTTTGAACTTGAAAGCCATATGTTTCTTCGGATATTTCGCCAGCCAAGGGGCAGCTGTTTCCTTCCAGCTGACAGTTAAGACACGGTTTACCTCGAGCGGAGTCGAGAGGCCGGATCGACCGATTACTAATGTGGACGCCGTAGAGCCGACGCAAGAACTCACAAGTTAAGCGAGCCGACCAAGCTGATAGGTAAGGACCAAAATATTTGGCGCCGTCTTTAGCTCGTGATCGAACGATTTGGAATCGAGGAAATGGCTCATTGAGTGTCAACTTGATAAACGGATAGGCTTTATCATCGGTTAGCTTGATATTGAATTTTGGTTGGTGCTCACTAATTAGCGTCGATTCCAATATCAGCGCTTCTAACTCATTATTTACAACAATTGTCTCGACGTCGTCAATTAAACTAATCATCACGGCGACCCAGGGCCGGTCGAGGTGTCGACTACTGAAGTAGCTAGCAACACGACTTTTAAGGTTCTTAGCCTTACCAACGTAAAGAACGTTCTGATTCTCATCTTTAAACAAGTAGACGCCCGGCTTGGTCGGTAGGCGACCAACTTTTTCTGTTAGCAAATGAGTCATGGGTTGGCCGTATATTATCACAGTTCTAGTCGATATTCGAGGATATCTCCCTCGACACCGTCGCTATCGCCTGCTTTTCAAGTCGAAGCCTTCGGCTTTCAGTCTTGGGTAGATTATCTTCCGAGAATGATACGGTTTTCCCTGGTCAACCAAGGTGTACGTTATTCTGGCGTTTTTATCGAACCAGTTAGGCATATACTAATAACGGTAGTGATTAGTAGGTCTAGTCGGGGCCAAAGAGACCAATCTAATAAAGTAAAGAAATCTTTTTCAGGCTAAAGGCCTTGACAAATGAGTCGCCTTATGGTATCATTTTGCCCGTATTGATAGATACGCGGTTACGAGGTTGTCGGTCTAATGAGCCACGACCAACACTGACTCACTTTAACAATTTGTTTCCTCATTGTTTACCTCGAGCTTGTTTACTTCGAACGAAGTTGAGAAGTCGAGAGGTCGATGATGAGGAGCGCTTCATTCGCCAACCGGCGGATTGAGCGTTTGACACCTCTCCAGAGGAGAGGAAGGAACAAATGAACTACTTCAGGATTAATCATTATGTCGTCGAAAGCGAACTTTCGGCTGGGCTCAGAGTTCAGTGTGACACCGAACGTCTCGGTGAAAACTACGTAATCGTCGATATTGCTACCGGTCGGGTTAAGGCCCGATCGGAGTTGACCCCGGTTTTCGGGATCGTCGATGATGAGGGGAATGCCCAGTACGGCTGGGAAGCCTCCTTCGATCTTCGGAAAACCCGCCGATTACAGGCTTCAAAACGAGCCCAGAAAATCGCCGTGGTCGAAGAGACTATGGCCGAAATCCGAGCACACGCCTTCCGGGCGTGTCAGTCGTTGCACGACCGGGGAATCGTGATCCCTCGTAAGCTAATTAAGCTTGCGAATTGGACTCCCATCCCCATGGAACTATTAGACGCGGCTCTGTTGGCTGCCTTTGACGGGCATTGAGCAGCGGGGCTTTGGTTCCAACAATGACTTCAACCCGTCCAGCTCCAGTTG
>ERZ1292632.2835-Hain-H43-01um-R2-2835-length-13999-cov-5_pt1 | contig 13999 bp, 23 predicted proteins | sample MGYA00564407_ERZ1292632 | MGnify/ENA primary metagenome ERZ1292632 (study PRJEB36523, sample SAMEA6512637) | groundwater metagenome | collected 2019-01-08 | study: AquaDiva: Metagenomics assemblies of 32 groundwater samples
TTTCTGCAACTGATAACTCCGGCTTTAACCAATGTCCTGGCTATATTGTAGGTAGTTCTCTCTTCCATCTTAATTTCTCTAGCTAATTCTGGAGTTGTATAAGCTCTATGAGGATTCGCTATTAATTCGTTCCTAATCCGTTCTCTAACATCTTTAGCCGGCCTGCCTACTGGATTCTTTCTTAGAAACGAATTAACGAATTCTTTCTTTCTCATACTAACCAATATATCTTGGATGATCATCTAGGGTTTTCTTCCGTTTTACTTTGAAAAGTTTATCATGGAGTGTAAAGATAGTGGTCCAAAATTCCATACTATCGATATCTCCGAAGCTGTTAATCTTGAATTTCTTTCCGTTCTCAGTCTTCTTGATAGTAATTATGAGATATTCTTTTCTCTTCTCGACTATCTCGGATATGAATTCGTCTGTAAACTTTTTAACAGACTTTGGCTCGATTTCCTTTGCCGTTACTATTTTTTCCATTTTTTCTATTCCTCGCAGAATAAAGCTGCACTCTTAGCTTTTCACTCTTGGTGAGATATTCACTGTATTTTATTTTTCCAGCATCATGGAGGTTTCTTAGATTTTCTATCTCTTTTATAATCTGTTTTGAATCCACTGTTTCCTTTGGTGGTGTTTTAAGATAATTAAATGATAAAACATTAGCATAACGTTTGTATCCCATGAGGATGCCTTCCATCTTCTTGACTCCTACAAATCCTACAGAACCATTTTTAAACTGTATTTTAATCAATTGTCTGCTTAAACCAGCTAAAGAAACATAACCAAGTATGTTCTCATCGGAAGAGACTTCCTCAGACATGAAAAGAAAGTGTGAAATCCCACTTATAAAGATTTCTATACTCGAGAATATTTTAAAAATCCTTATAAGTCCAGCACTACCAATATTTTCATGCCAATTGACAGAGAGGAGCTTCTTCATTCTGAAATAAAGATTAGAGAAAATGATGAGATTGAAGTTTTTTGGAGATGTCATAAATGTAAAAGACGTTTTTCAATGACAAATTCTACAGATGCGGAAGAATATCAAAGACATAAATGTGATTAGATGATAAAGAAAATAAAGGATATAAAAGATATGCCGAATTTCAATGACAAAGTCACCAATTGTATAGATTCTGTTAGCAGAGGGAAGATACTTCTTGAAACAAAACCATTCGGGATATTTCCATATTGTCAAGAACATGGAGCATTATTAATGGTAAGTCCAGATGGCATATGGAGATGTCCTAGTTGTAATGAAGGTTGTTATTATGGATAGATATACGAAAATAGAAGCTGTTTCTAAGATGGATATGCAGAATCTTAAAAATGGAACAGTTATTATTGAAGAGAAAATAGATGGCAGTCAATTCAGGGTCAAAATTAGAAAAGATGGTGTCCTGAGTTTTGGTTCTAAATCTGTAGATTTCACAGATGAGAAAGGAGTAGAAAAAATGTTTCAACTTGCGGTAGATGAATTTAGAAAGTTATGGCACGGACTTCCCATTACTCTTGAAGATGATATGTATATCTTTGCTGAATATTTACAGAAACCCAAACAGAATACTCTGTGTTATGAACGGATTCCGAATCACAATATTATAATTTTTGATATCAGGCAGTTCAATAAATTTTATGATTATGATAGAAAGAAAGCATTTGCTCAAATGTTGGGATTAGAAACTGTTCCATTATTATGGAAAGGTGATGGTTCTGAACTTACCATGGAATTGATTGAAAGTTTGCTTAAAAATGATTCTATATTAGGCAAAGAAAAAGTTGAAGGTGTAGTAATGAAGAATTATTTTCAGTTCAGAATCGAACCTTGGTGTGCAGGAGATCCTATGTTTGCTAAATATGTCAGACCAGAGTTCACTGAAAGAAATAAGGAGAACTGGAAAGTTCAGAAGAATTTCTTAGATGCTGAAATTATTAATGCTGAAGCTAAGTGGAATAAGGCTCGTATCCATCTGAAAGAAAGGGGAGAACTTGAAAATCAACCACGAGATATCGCTAAACTTGTTAAAGAAGTTCATACTGATATAGAAACTGAAGATAAAGAACGGATTAAAGATTTACTTTGGGAACGATATGGACGGGAATTAAAATCGAAGATATGTCGCGGGCTCGCAGATTGGTATAAGAAGAAACTGATGGAAGAAATGCTGGGTAATTAGATGGATGAAAACTTAAGAAAGGGACAGATCCAACTTTTTCTAGAAGATATTATAGAAAAGATAAGAAAACGTTATTCTATTCCTAAGAAGTATAAAGCTTTCTATATCGAAGATTATTTTTTGATGCAGAAGATTATGAAATTAAAATACAATCAGAGGAATTTTGAAATAATACTAGAGGGTGAGAAGGAAACCAAAATTGATGGTTTTATCAAATATAAGGATTTCTATATTGTGACTTTCAACATTATGGGGGAAGGTACGGAATATATTATTTTTGCTAAGAATCATAAATCAATAATGGAAGAGTTTTATGCTGATAAGATTCGAATAGTAGATGATGGACTTTATAAATTAAAACAGAGTCCATTCGGTAGTACTAAATTGGAACTAGTCGATATTGATAATGTAGCTGTACCAATTCTTAATAATAATCTTTTTCAAAACATTGAAAAGGAGATGAATGAATTTATAGCTAAAAGGGATTTCTATGAAAAACATAAACTGGATTATAAACGCGGTATTTTACTTTATGGACTTCCGGGCAATGGAAAAACCTGCTTCATCAAATATTTCCTTCATAATAAAAAGGCAATAAGCATTATAATCGATGCAAGAAGCGATTATGATCTCATGTTTGTAGAAAAATTTATTCGGAATGAAAATTTCAAAAACCGATTGAAAATAATAGTCATGGAGGATATAGATGGAATCGCTAGTAACAATAGATCTGTTTTCCTTAACATGCTTGATGGTATAGTCCCTGTATATAAAACAATATTTATAGCTACAACTAATTTTCCGAAGAATCTGGATGTAGGTCTGTTGAACAGGCCAAGTAGATTCGATAGCTTCTATCAGATAGATAATCCGATAGAAAAATCAAGAGAAAAACTACTCAAGTCCTTCTTTCCGAAGTTGGACGGGAAGACGTTGGCTCAAGCTGTGAAAAATTCTAAAGATTTCAGAGCTTCTCATTTCAAAGAGATTTTTATAATAAGCAGTTTTTACAACTGTGATGTTTTAAAAGCTATTAATATATTAAAAGAAAAATTCAAGGACTTTGCTAAGTTCGATACTAAAGAAGGTGCAGAAGTTGGATAACCCGCATATTTATTTATCGAATGAACAATCGTACAAATATTTCATGTCGCAGAGTAGCGCTCTTGGGACGAATAAGTTAGCTTTTTATATCTATCCGATAACTATAATAGATTACTGCAGGATAGCGGAAGGGCAGGAAATAGATATTATCAATAAAGAGTACGGAAATAGGATATATTTCACCCCCTATTTATTGAAGAAATGCAAAGAAAATTCGATAGATATAGAAAAAGATATTGTTAGATTAATAAATCATGAGATGTTTCATTGTATTTTTTTCAGACTTGATTTGTTCGATGCCACAAATAAAATAAAGGGAATTTTTTAGATAAATGGGTAAGTTAAGATTTTAATATATGCGGAATTGATAGAAACCTATTATATTTCATCAATTGCGGGGGTTCCGAAGGAGAAACTCGATCTAACATGAAGCTGGGAATTCTACTCCATGTAACTTTAGCATTATACTGTCTAGCTAATTCTTCTGCTTCAGGTCTCGTTGGAGCTAAGTAAATCAATTCTCTGTTTAAATAAACTCCCAAGCTCCTTTTATAAATTCTCGATATTCGACGATGTTCATTAAGAAAATAGTATTTTTCATGTTATTTAAAGGAACTTAAGAAACCATGTGGACCTGATGGGACTTTAACCCATAGCCTCATGATTGCAAGTCATGCGCTCTTACATTGGAGCTACAAGCCCGATATAATATATCTTTTATCGATATTTAAATCCTTATAAGTTTCAAAGAATATATATTCTACATGCGATACAAGACTAGGTTGAGATACCAGGTAATGAAATCCCTTCTCCAAGGTTACGGATCGCAGACCTTAATAGAAATATCACAAAGAATCCGAGCGCCAAAATCATCCGTTTTCTATCAACTACACAGACTAATACAGGATAACTTTGTAATAAAAATCAATCGATTCTGGACACTGGTATCTCAACTACAATTTCGAACAATCGCATTGAATTTGAAAAAGCAAGCCAGTAAGATATCCTCCAATGTCTTAACTTCAGAACAAGTACGAATGTCATTGTTCTGGCTTTTTAATGGATAATGAGGATTCGAGCATAAAAGACTTTGCTTTTTCGTAGATAATGGTATAATGTATACGAAAGTTAAAAGGAAAACTATATGCTGAAATGTCCAAACTGTAGATCAACTACCTTCAGACATATAAAACTTATTAATAATTATATACGGCAATTGTGCAAAAGATGCGGTTTTGAGTCCAGAAGACCATTAAAAGTTTGAATTTAGTCTTCCCAATATTTATCTATAGCATTCATCTTTTTCTTGTTTTTCTTTGCATCTAAATCTTCGAATGGACTATCTGTCATATTTGTATACCTCCTTTAATACGACCATACATGAACCAATTTGCCAATCCCCATTCTCCTGTATAATTACTGCCTCTGAATAACTTAGGAACTGTTGGAGCTGGATGAACAGTAGTCTCAAAAATATACCATTGTCCATCTTCCATCTTAGCTATCGGATAACTATGTCCGAATTTTTCTGTGGTAGTTTTATAGAACCATCCACATACATTAAAAACAGAATCTGCACTGATTCCTGCCAATCTACACAACTCTACAAATAGAATTGTCCCGTCCTCACAATCTCCAAATTTAGAATAATAAGTTGTTATAGGGAATTGCCAGTCTTCACTCACATCATATCTATATTGTAATGCATCCCCAACAAATTTCCAGATTGCTAATAATTTAGCATTTAAACTTAAGTCTTTCCATTGTGAAGCTATATTATATAGGAGTATGTTACTAGCATATATTTCTTTTGGATCATCTAATTTGACTTTTCCTTCTTCTAAAGACAAATAAGGCAGATAAGGATACTGTGATTGGTCTAACCATTCTGGAACAACTACAATTGGGGTCGGTTGAAGATTTTTAACCAATTCGTTATATTTATTTTTCCAGATGTCTTCTTGACATCCTGAAATCTTCTTGAGCCAATCTATGAAATTCATACAGCATCAAGCGTTGTTAATATCATGGCTGTTCCAGAATTTTGAGTTCCGATATTCACTGCGTTTGGACTTCCAGCTGTCTGATTAACTTGCAACCATACACTATAAGTTCCTGATGGGATATTTGACACAAATCCTTTGATGTCTAAATAATCCCCCTCGGATTTATTAGATCCATAGCAGGGATCAATTGTTTTAAAAACTGTTCCCGGACTACCAGTAGTTCCTGAAGTATATAATAATCTGAAAAGTGCTTGGGTAGCTGCATACGCAGCTTCGAAATTGAAATCAGCAAATATTGTTCCTGTACCGTTTAAAATAACTGCTGGTACTCGGCCTCCACTAACATCTGTCCATGCATTTGCAAAAGGACCAGCCATTTTAATTGTGTCTATTCCTGAGAACCACTGTATTCCATTCCATATCTTCGCAGTTAAAATAGATCCGTCTATTAATGATACTACCATAAAATCATGATAATTTGAATATATAAATTGCTGTCCATTCCTCGTTTGAAGTTTTAGTTACAGCATTGAATGTTGTTCTTGTATAAAGACTACCTGTGCTTGTTCCTGATGTAGTGAATATTCCAACTTCAGATATACTTGTTCCAGACCCTTGTGTTGTAGGTATTATAGCTTCATATGTTACTTCTTGGTTGGCAGTTTGAATAAGACTGAAAGTTTGTCTTGCTATACTTCCAGCATTAGTTCCACTTCCTATCTCTTTTTCTAATATTGTATCGGTAACTGCAGCTGCTGTTGTTCCAGATCCCCATGCAAATGTTAGAGGATATCCTATAGCTCCTCCACCAGAAAGCCAGTTCCTTATCTGATTTCTACCAACATTCATGAATACCATAATAATCTTTTAAATACATCCCTATTTAAGGTGCAGTTGCTCCGCTTTGTTCAATTAAAGTCACCGCTGCTCCTCTCGAATCTCCGAGATAAGGTTGAGGACTTAGTTCTGAACCTATCTTCCCCCATACATCATGTCCTATAACAAAACTCGAACCTATATCTCTTTTCGATAATTTAAAATAAGTATCATCTATAAGAGGATTATCGCTATAAAAATCCATTCTGAAAATAACATTTCCTACATCACCGATATGTCTAGCAATTTCATCTTTATCTGAAATTGTTGCTCCAATTACTTCACCAAGTTCTGTAATTTTTTTCACCTATTTTAGTCTTATTTGACATCCTTCAAATACAGGATTATCTGTATCTACTGTTGATTTAGCCTGTAATTTAATTTTTTTCTGGCCTTTCGCCCACGTAGGCAAATCAGTTAAATCTACATCATTATGACCAGAAATTACATCCTTGATAAATAAAATATTAGTAGGTGTTTCTACATCTATACATCGAACTGTCTGTGTTCCAGTTCCTATTTTATTCCAATTAATACATATTGTATATTGAGTCTGGCCTGTAAAATCTACATGAACTGATTTGCCATCTGCATTTGTTTGGTCATAAATATCTGTGAATGAAGTTCCGATATTATTTTTAGTTTGAGACATAGTCCAATGTGCTACGACTTCTTCCCCTATATTTTTATTTTTTCCACTATGTTTATGTCCATATACTGGATCTTCTATAGATTTAATCAATTTTGCAAGAAGAGTATGTTCAGGTATTGTTTCATGTGTCATACTAATGCACCAATTATAGCTTTAGTATCATCATCTTCTTTCATTTCATATCTTGTTCTCCATCCAGCTGTATTAAAAGTGTGTTGAATATCTGTTATTCTTAAAAATTTAGAACCTGCACTAGCCCAATTCAAACTAGGACTTGTAACTTTCACTATTTCACTCACAATAGCCTGAGTGGTAGTTCCAGGATAATTAGTAGTTCCTTTGGCAATAGCATTCACTCTCCATCTTGGTTCACCCATTATTTTTACTATTCTATTTGCTTCTGCTTTAGCTTGATTTTTGACTTCGTCTCTTACTTGTTGATTAGTAAATGACGGAAACATATTAATTACTCTTTTAGCTATTTCCGTTCTGACAAAATATTTCCATTTAAATCCAAGTTCAGTAACAGAAGGATAATTGACAGCATATGTTAAGATGGCATTTCCATTCAAATCATTTCCTGCATTCATTATGATGGCATTTACTACATCCATTAGTAATTTCTCCGCCTTGAATTCTATAAATTGAGTTTCATCAAGGTTCGGTGTGGTAGTTGTAAGACCTGGTCTTATTTTCCAATTCAGATCATTATTAGTATCAATATAAAATAAGAATTGACTTTGCCCTGTATATTCTGGCGATGACAAGTCTGAAATTACATCGTAAGCGGTCTTAAAATTATAGGCATAACTAATGATTTTAGTTGTAGTTGTCACATTAGTTGTGGTAATTGATGCTTCTCCAGCCTTTCTGTAACCATTAATTCTACTTATCATATCCGTTATAATAGCCCCAGCCGTGTTTATCGTTCCACCACTTGGATAATCTTTGCTATCTAGACCAGATAATAATCTCTCAGTTTTATTAACAAGATTTACCTTAATTACTTTTTCTTTTGCTATCAAATCATGGGAAAGTTCCTGAACTATTCCTGGAAACAATAATCTAGATCCAACTTGAGGCCCTCCATTATATCCCAACCATATATTAGCAGTGTCTCCGAATTTGATAACTTGAGAACCAGCATTTGCTCCAGATTTAAGTAGGTCGTTTATATTATAAAGAGTGAAATCTCCAGTTCCTACTCTGACATTCATTCCTCCTCTGACTGATAAATCTACAGAATCATTCAAAGTTCTATTTAACAATGTACCCGAATATTCAATTTTAAATAAAGGATAAGCCAGATTATTCACGTTCCCGATGTTATTATCAATACCATTCTATAGGTAATGGATTGTTGATCTCTTTCACCAACTTGTGCCGAGATAGATCTTGGAAACACCCCAACACTTCCAGTAGAAAAAATAGATCTCTGAGTTCCGGATACAACAAAATATTGATCTTGATACCAGCTTGGTCCAGTTGCTTGTGCAAACTGTTCCAATAATCTCATAGTTATCGTATTAGCTGGAATAGCTGTTGTTAAATCTATTAATCCATCTAATTCAATCCCCGGAGTGTCTACTCCCATATAGTCTAGTTCAAAAGGTGGAACTCCAGATTTGCTTGGAATAGTTGGAGTTGCTACAAATATATCTTGATTCCATCTCAGTCCTCTGCTTCTCATTTCTACTACTGTTCCAGCATTGACTTGTGCATTGCTTAAAAATACCGAACCTGGCATCTTTTATCCTACTCCCGTTTCTTTCTGAAATCTGGCAAATGTTTTCACATCTTTCATTATTTTATCACTCACTTTATCAGCCATATCGTTTATATCTACATTAGAACTTATCGGCCCAGTATTAACTTCAGTATTAATTTCTATATTTTGTTCAGTTGGTTGCTGTTCACCAAATCCTAATTTCTCTTTTATCATATCTATTAATTCCGGTCCTTGACTCCAATCTTGAATTCCTTTCCTAGTTTCTCCCCATTTTGCCGCAGCCATCTCCTTATGTTTAGCAACATCAATTATAGGTTCCATATGTTTCAATGGGTCCATCCCCAAGAAATCAGCAACCGCATTAATTGCATCGATTACTAAGTTGATAAACCCTATAATTAGCCCTTGTATAAAATCAATAACATCAAGAACAACTATAGCTATTCCATAAAATACTTCATTGAATACTAGTCCAAATCCAGCAAGAGCTTTTCTACCATATGCTAATAATAAATAAAGGGCTAAAAGTGGCAGTATTATTCTCAGTATTGAACCAGCAACCAATCCCAATCTAGCTGCTAAAGGTAATTGTGCAGCCGAAGCTCCAGCAGAAGCTATCACTAGTCTATTAAATCCACTTCCCAATATTGCAAACATATTCAATAAACCCGATTTAAAAAGAGTATAAGAAGCAAATACCATCAACAATGTGAAAAAAGCTAAAGTTGCTAGACCAATTGTACCTATTATTCTTTGTATAGTTGGATCTAAGTTGCTAAACCAGTCAAATAATCCTATCAGCATTTCTATTAATGGAAGTAAAACTGGGGTTAAAGCTGTCATAATACTGACTCCTAGAAATGTAAATGCTGCTTGAGTTCGTAAAACAGCCTGTCCTAAAGCTGTATTATGTCCTGTAACTTTTAAAAATGAATCAGCCAGACCTCTAAATACTCTAGTCAATATTCTTGATATTTGCATGGCTCCGAACATGACAGAAAGAGCCCACATTTGAAATACTTTTCTATTTTTATTAATTGTATAATTAACTTTTCCGAAGCCACCCTCCAATTCTTTAAGACTCCCTTTAGTAATTTTAGTTACACTCTCAACTTTCCCAAGTGCTTTCGTTATTTGTTTAAACTCTTTTGATGATCTATCTACAGTTTCAACGATTATTTGGACTTGATTTTGTAATGCGACCATTTATCTCTTTCTCCTCATGGCTTTCATTTTCCTTTCTGCCTGTCTGTGTGCTCTTTCTTTTGCTTTATATTCTTCTTCTAATAAGTGCAAAATTAATCTAGCCTCTTTTGCAGTCATTTTTTTAATGTCATTTAGGTTTAACGCACCAAATTCTCTCAGAAACAAATATTTTGGTTTGAAAAATTTTATTTGCTCTGGATTTTTAACAAAAAATCTTCAGTCAAACCATTTAATTCATTAATTTCTTTTATTAGTTCGAAACCTTCTCTCATTGTCAAAGCTTTTCTACTCTCTTCATTTAAATCAGTCGCTAATTCAATTAATTTCTTAATCTTTTCTTTATTGTCTTTCAACTCTTCTAAACCCAATGAATCTTCAAATAAAATCTCTTTGATAACTATATCTCGGTTTCCAATTTTAACTGTTTTAGTATTCATATATTTACCTCACTTGGTTACTATGTTGTATCACTTTACAACACGTATGGATATGTTGCGTTTGCTCCGCTATCTCTAATTATAATTGTGCAGCTTTGTGGTATGAATTCCATTGTAGCTTCTACTGTTCCTTCTGCAGGGGTGTTCTGTTCAAAACTTGTTACCTTTGCACCTGAGAATATTATTCTAAGATCATCTGTTCCTGAAGCTCTCATTAAATTAATCTGTCCGTTGAATGAGCTTCCACCTTTATATAATTGATCGTAAAGCTGTCCACCCGTTACTTCTGTTAAATTCAGAGTGAAACTAATAGAATATTCTCTATTTCCAGGTACGCTTTGTCCTTTGAATCTGGTATTTGCTAAATAGTAAGGATTGTCGAAGTTGTTTGTAATGCTCCATTCAAATTCCTTGACTTCAAGCAAGTCTCCATCTATTCCACCACCAGATATTTGAACACTTACATCATCCCACATATATGGAGTTGTGTTGTCTGAAGTTATAGATGTTCCTGTTCCAGACGCATATGTTACTGATTGAGCAACCCATTCTGCTTCAGCTTCTATTGGATCTCCTTCTTTTCCTCTAACTGTAAAAGATTCTATTGTTGCTCCGACAAATGTTCTTCTAATTGTTCTATTTGCAGTTGCAGAACTTTTTGTATCTTGTATATCGAACCAATATATATTTCCACCTGTTTCTGAAATTGTATGTACAGAGCCAGCTGCATTTGCAACTGAACCAACTGCCCATGTAAAGAATCTTCCATCTTGAACTAAAAATTTAAGTGTTCCTGTATATTCTGGATTCTTATCTAGAAATATATCCAGATTTCTAGTTCCTGGACCAACCATATATCTAATCGGTTCTCTGTTTTCATTCTCGTCTGTTGAACTTTCTTGTACTAATCCAACCCAGACTGCTGCTCCAGATGTTGTAGGATAACTACCAGAAGGTCTAAAGTAAACTACTTGTGTATCTGCCCCTTGGTATACTAATGGCATATTTTATTTCTCCTATATTGTTACAAATTGATATTGACATTGAATTGATTTTCTATGGACTCCGCCTGCTCCAGGCTCATCTAAATCCACCATATTCAATAGTCTAAAATCATATAATCGTTCAAGCACTGTTCCCGAGCCTGTAGTAGTATTCGTGCCATATTGATTTTCTCTCAATACATTAAAAACAGATCCAGCTAACCAATCTTTCATTCCAACATTCTTTGACCAAACATCTATAAAGAGAAGAACTGGAATCAGTTTGCCTTCAGATTGCATTCCTAGATGTTCAGAAGCACCCAGATTAATTCTTAATGTTATCATAGGATATTCTGCTCTTTTTTCAGGAAAGCTTGTCATTACAAATGCTGAACTTCCTGTACGTGTGCTAGAAATTGGATCTGTTATTCCTGAAGCTATAAGATTTTTCAAACGTTTCGTTATATCTTCAATAATAGATTGATTGTTTATTGTTGGCATGGCAGCCACTACTAAGCTATTCTCACTTGAATAACTATATTAAAGAAGTAAGTTTATCCTTATTTTAATCTGATAGCTTCATCAACCTTCTGCTTAATTAGAGCTTCTATTCGAGGTTTAGAAGAAGAAACAGCCATAGACATAAAAGGTCTAGCTGGCATGGGACCTACCCATAACCACTCTTTATCAGAACTTATGAACCAGCTTAGTTTCTCAGTAAATGGATTAACTTGACTCCTGTGTATAGGATGTCTAGCAAAACCGAGTTCGACAAAAATACCATAAGGAATTACACCTGCAGGATAATCGACATCGCTGATTTTCCATACATAAGATTCAACTTTTTGTTTTTGTAGAGAGTCTTTTAAAATCCCAGTATCTATAGCATTAAAACCAACTAATTGATTTTTAGCTTCTTCTAATAAAATATCTGCTCCTTTACTCGCTATAATTCCCATTTTGGTTTTAAGACTTTTATTAATATGTTCTAATTCTTTAACTACTTCTCTCACACCCCTAATTTCAACCTTAACCATCTATATCCTCTGCACAATCTACACAATAATTTTCTACTTCTGTACATTCTTCACAGAAATAATTGCTACATCCTTCACATTCTGAAAATTCCAATCCGCAATCTCTACAAAATTCTATATTTAATATTGGTTGTTCCATGATTACGCTAAGAATTAAGTCTTTTATTAATGTTACTGTTGGGTATATTTACGAATATAAAGTTTCTGATATATTGTAGTTCCTTCTAATGGCCAAGGAAATAGCATTACAACATTATAAGAACCTATCGGATTGCTTAATCTTATTAAATCGTCCTCATCTACTGCTATACCTGATTGAATAAAACATTTCAAATCTTGGAGATTGATAGCACCTCGTTCCAAATATTGAAAATCAACACCATTTTTATTTTCAGAAACAGGCATTATAACTGCAGACCCGATTGCACTTCCAGTTACAGTAAAAGTAGAACCTTCGTCATAAACATCATCAAAAACCATAGTTCTTTGCATAACTATAAGTTGTTGTCCGTAATTATTAACTGCATCATTAAATGAAGTCTGAAGTTCAGAAGCTATGGCCATATTTATACCCCATAGACTTTACTTAAACCTTTATGGGCTAACATTTTAAGTTCCATATTCGCCTGATTCAGATGATGCGTAAGTTGAGATACATCAGTGGATTGAGATGCTCCTTTATTTACTCTGAACTCTCCGAGTTGCACATCAAAATCTACACCTACCCCAGCTTTATTAGATAATATCTGGGCACAGCCGAGATGTATTAACATATTCTGATATTTTTCCGGAACTGTAGACGAACTTATTGTTTCTCCGGTATAATTCTGTAAATATATTTTTTCGAAATCCAACATTTCTGTTATAGATCCGATACTTAATGTACTTGGTATATCTTGTACTCTCATCTGAACTTGTGCTGCTAAACTTCCTGTACTTTGGCTACTTGGCATAGTTAATCCTTATTTCTATCATTATTTAACCCTTTATGCATCAAATTCTTCCCCTACTATCATTATCTGAATATTACCATTTCTTCCTGTTGGTATATTAACCTGCAATTCATTTATTATTATCCAAGCTCCTCCGTCCTTTCTATAGGCTACTTCATAATTCCCAGAACCAATATTAGTAAATCCTTTAGATCCTCTCACTCCCTTATTTGCTCCCATTTTTATCACCTCTCTTATGCGTAGTCTTCTCCTTCTTGCATCACGAATGAAATTGTAGGTCCTGCACCACCTTGTGGCGAGGTAGGGTCATGTGTAGTTCTTGCATTGGCATTTCTTGTTGGGTCATTTGTATATCTATCTGTCATTGCACCACATCCGTCCAGACCATGCATTCTGTCGGTGTCGTATTTGGCTGGATTATTAAAACATAAACTGTGGCTCCGATTGCACTTGCACCAGTATAAGTCACATCTACTATCCCAGATGCATCTGTTGTTGGTGTTGACTTCTGTTCTCTTGTCATCCAGTTTGCATTAGCTACTACACCACTATCATAAGTATGAACTGAGAATTTTACCACTGTACTTGCTACAATATTATTATTCTTGTCTTTTAATATAAAATTGATTTTCTTTGAGAGATTATTTGTGACTGCAAAATTAGTCGTGTCTTTTAGTTCTGCATTATCATCAACTGCTAAAATGTCTCCTGTTGCAGTGACGTAATCCATGACTACTGTATCATCCTGCTGTATCAGTTCTGCTCTTCTGACTTTCCAGCTTGCTGTAGCATTTCCACTTACAAATATGTTTCCTGTGACTCCTAAGTTGGCAGCA
>ERZ1292632.2836-Hain-H43-01um-R2-2836-length-13997-cov-4_pt1 | contig 13997 bp, 18 predicted proteins | sample MGYA00564407_ERZ1292632 | MGnify/ENA primary metagenome ERZ1292632 (study PRJEB36523, sample SAMEA6512637) | groundwater metagenome | collected 2019-01-08 | study: AquaDiva: Metagenomics assemblies of 32 groundwater samples
ATTGTTGAAACTGCCAAATACATTCGACCCGAAGAGGGGACAATGGACTTCGCCTTCATGTTTATCCCGCATGAGGCAATTTACTATGATCTTTTGGTTAATAAGATTGGCGCCATTACCGAGGATACAGAAAACTTGATTCAGCGCGCGGCAGGGAAGTATCGCGTGATTATCGTCTCGCCAACTTCCTTCCTCGCTTATTTACAAACGGTGCTTCAGGGTTTGAAGGCCTTACAAATTGAGGAATCCGCCAAAGAAATTCGCGCGCGGGTAGAAGAGCTTGGCAAACACTTGGGCGCTTATGATCAATATATGAATAAACTCGGCAATGCCCTAGGCACCACCGTCAATCATTACAATACGGCTTACAAAGAATTAAAAAAGGTGGACAAAGATGTTCTCCGCATCGCCGGCACCAATAACGGCATCGAAACCTTAACAATCGACAAACCGAGTTTGGAGGAATAAAGTCGCGTTTGACGCGATAGAAAACGGGAGCGTTACAAGCAACGCCCCCGAAATAAATACCCACAATCCCTCAACCAGCCTGACACATGTCTTGCCCCACCGGCATGTCGTCGGTTGAAAACGGTTTAACTTGAGTCCACGGAATCACGCCCTGACACCTTTTGCACATATCATTAGCCTGGCCATCGGGCGAATCACAACAACAAACAGGAAAATAGATGTCAGCAGGACAGATGTCTTCATCGTCAAACCCCACGCCAAAAGACATGCTCGTTCTCCTAATTCCTTTACCAAATTTATACGGCGAGCCCACTGCCAGCCGCGTTCAAATCCAAAGTTAGATTACCACAAGAGGGGAATTAGTCTAGGTGTGCGACATCCGATGTTGAACATTCAATGTCCAACAAAAAAGAGACCCCGAATCGAGGTCTCTAGTAATTTTACGTCTTGCCATCGACGACCTAGAACTTTCCCAAAGAACCTATCAGAAGTGCATCCGGAACGGTTCTCTTGGGCGGCCAACGTGCCCCCCGAACTCAAGCTCTGTCTGCGTCGTTGGGTTGATAACGCGCACAGTGCGTGGTTCTTCGATCTTGGATGCAGTCTGAACAAATCCTACGACGACAGCAATGGCCATCATCGTGTCAACCTGACTGACGTCAATCACGACAGTGTTAGGTTTACCGAACTTTTCCCATTCTCTGTAAGCCTTACTTTTCTCCTCTCCAGGCCGGAGAGTAATCAGCACACACCCATCAAGGTTAGAATAATCTGTCATTGGCCATCTCCTTTTCGGGGAACGTTTTGTTTCAACGATCACCCGTTTCTGGCTTTCGCCTTCATCGATTAGGACAACGCGTCCTAATGATCAATCCGCCAATAGATTAGCATGGATAAATATAAAAGTCAAGTGTTTTGGTGTGGGGTAAAATGGCCTTATTTTAGGCCATTTTTAACCCAACTTCTCCCAAGCCATTTGGGCTGCGATTTCGAGGAGGGGTTTGCCGGTTTTGGCATGACGCGTGAGGGCAATGGAGACGCTTTTACTTATTTTTTCGCGCACCAGTTTAAACATTTTCTCGGCGCTGTAACCTTTATGCTCGGCGAAGGAGGAAATCACGCCACCAGCATTAGCGAGAATGCCGGGGATAATGAGCACGCCGCGCGCATGTAATTTTTCTTCAGCCTCACTGGTAATTGAAATGTTGGCACCTTCTACAATGATCTTTGCTTTTACTTTATCGGCATTGCCAGCGTGAATCACATCGGGCAAGGCGGCTGGAATAAGGACATCTACTGGCAGACTAAATATTTCTTGGTTATTTAGTTTTTTAGTTATTGGGTATTGAGTTACTGTTCCCGTCTTCTTTTTCACCTTCATCAGCTCGGCATAATCAAGTCCCACCGGATCATAAATTGTCCCTTTCGAGTCCGAAACTGCTACCACTTTTGCCCCCAGTTCGGTGAGAAATTGCATCGCGAAGGTTCCCACATTGCCGAAGCCTTCGATGGCGATGGTCGCATCTTTCAAATCAATTTTTTTAAATTTCAGCGCGAGCTTCACGGCCTCTACCACACCGAAGCCGGTCGAACCAAGCTCATGCGGCAGACCCTTAAGCCTTTTCGGCTTACCCGTCGCGGCCTTCTTGTCCTTCACTGCGCCCACAAACCAGGCCATTTCTTCTTCGCCCATATTCACATCCGGGCCGGCAATATAATATTTTGGTAAAAATGGTTTGAGTTCCTTGGCAAACCACTCCACCAATTTTTTCTTGGCCGCCTTATTTGCACTCCGCGGATCGAAAGCAATCCCAGCCTTAGCGCCACCGAAGGCAATGTCGGCGAGAGCGTTCTTTAGGGTCATCGCTCTGGCCAATCTTCCCACTTCTTCTACCGTCACGGTCGGGGTCATCCTAATCCCACCCTTACCCGGCCCGCGCTTGGTATTATCGATCACCAAGAAGCCCCAAGCATCAAATTCTTTATTATAAACCTGTACTACATACCGCGGCCCAATTTTGTTTCCAGTCATGCGGGGATTGTAGCAGAACTTGCATTTATGACCAATTTAGGCTAGGATTACGGCCATGAAAATGGCGGTAATTAAGACGGGCGGGAAGCAATATCTCGTGAAGGAGGGCGACAAGCTCCAAGTAGAAACCTTGCCCAATGAGAGCCGACGGGGGAATTTGACGACCTTCAACGAGGTCTTACTCATGAGCGATGCTGGTGAGGTAAAAGTGGGCAACCCGACCGTCGCTGGTGCCACCGTAACCGCCGAGATCGTCAAGGATGATCGTCACGACAAGATCACCGTCATCCACTACAAGGCCAAAGTTCGCCACCGCAAAAAGGCCGGCCACCGCCAACCCTACACCGAGGTCAAAATCACGGGGATTAAGGGGTAAACCGTAAGATCTAACGCATCTCCAGCTTCTTCTCAATTTTCACCACGCGCTCTTGAAGTTCTGCCGGGTCAGCTTTTGAGAGAAAAAGAAAGACGGTTTCAAAGTTGCTTTTCATTTCATGCGACAAGTCGTCAAAACTGGTTTCTAACTTATCTATCCTGTCTTCCACATTACCCAATCTAGCGTTGGTTATTTTCTGCTCTTCAATTATCTTTTCAGTCTTATCCTCCAAAGAGTCTAACCTAGCAACCACCTTACCCATGGTCTGATTTACTTCATTCATCACCTGCACCTTATCGTGAAAATCCTCAATAATCGCCATGAGATGATTGGGGTCCGCTTTACTAAAATCTGTTTTCTTAGGTTTGCTGGTCGCCATATTTACCCATAATCATACCAGCCCCCACTTGGTGGTCAAATTGTTTGACATCGGATGTTCAACAAAATAAAAGCCCGACTACGCATCCCTGCGCGCCGGGCCTTATTGACTCTTCACAACATCAGGTCTTATTATCGGCCTTAAGTTGCCCAATGTAATCACACGCCCTTCTCAACACCGCTTCTTTCAGATTGGGGGGCAGTTGATTGTAACGCCGTTTGAAACCACGAAACAATGGCTCTACCAAGTAATCCCCAACGCTTCGGCCAAGTTCTTTCGAATGGGAACTAACCTCGGCCGCTGGACAAAAACAAAAAACATCGAAGTTGCTAAGAACTTTTTCTGGAACACCGTCGCTTTCACGCAAAATACCGAGCATCATTCGCAGGGTTTCGTCTTTCGGAATTGATTTGTCGTTTAACCACGATTCAATGTCCATCTCGTCTACAGAAAGAACTTCGGCCCACTCCTTCCGATTAAACAATCCCGTGGCATCAACAAGAGCTCTCAACTGATCAGCAAACAGTGACACAAAGCACCTCCTTTGTAAGGATCAAGTTCATCAAAGACCTAACTACATCAAACTATAACTATCGTAAATTTCGTTTCGTGTCAAAACACTAGCCTCGATTCTTCAGTGCGCTTTTGAGCGTATCGGTGTCAGAATATTCGAGTTCGGTGCCGGTGGAGAGACCGCGGCCGAGGGTAGAAATTTTGAGAGCGGGGGAGGCGCCGCCAGTGGGTGGAGGTAGTAACGCTTTTTTGAGATACTCGGCGGTGTAATCGCCTTCGGTGGTAGCGCTAAGAGCGAGAATGAGTTCTTTTATTTCACCTTTTGCGAGGCGAGTTTTTAATTCTTTTATTCTCACTTTTTCTTCCGGATTTTTTTCGAGAATTGGAATATTGCCACCAAGCACAAAGAAGTGGCCGTCGTAAATCCCGGCCTTACGCACCGCTTCGAGATCAATATCTTTCTCGACCACCATCAAGAGCTCGCGGTTTCTATTGGTATCGCTACAAATAGTACATTGCTCGGTCTTGCCGCCATTAAGGGCAAAAAACCTACCACAATCAGTACATCTATTAATCTTATCTTTCAGCGCCAAGAGCTCGCTTGAGAGGCGAGTGATATAGCCATCACCCTCGCCGAGGAGAAAATAGACAAACCGCCGCGCCTGCCGCGGTCCAATGCCCGGGAATTGACGAAAGCTCTCTACTAGGCGATCAATCAGTTGATTCACCCTAACAATCTACCAAATTTTTAGAATCCGCCAAAGTCTTGCTTCTCGAGATTGGTGAAGGACACCCGCTTCTCGTCGAAGAAGAGCTCCACTTTGCCCGTGGGGCCATTGCGATGCTTCTCGATGAGAATCTCCGCAATATTTTTGCGATCGCTCTCTTCATTATATTTATCTTCGCGATGAATAAACATCACCACATCGGCGTCTTGCTCGATGGAACCAGAGTCGCGCAAATCCGAGAGGCGAGGCCGACCGCCGCGTTGCTCCACACTGCGATTGAGCTGGGAGAGCGCGAGCACCGGCACTTCGAGCTCGCGCGCGAGACCCTTTAAGGAGCGCGAAATTTCCGTCACTTGTTGGACCAAAGAATCAGAATCCTTGCGCGGCACCATCAGTTGCAAGTAGTCCACAATAATCAGACCCAAACCGTTCTCACTCTTTAAGCGTCGCGCTACCGACTTCATTTTGAGAATATTATTTGACGAATCATCGTCGATAAAAAGCGGCGCCTTAGAGAGCGAGTCGAGGGTGTCGCGAATCCTCGCAAATTCTTCATCCGCCGAGAGCCGCCCCGTGCGGAGCTTCCACGAGTCCACCTTACTCTCGGCAGCAATAAGGCGATCCACCAGCTGTTGCGAGCTCATTTCGAGCGAGAAGATGCCGACGGGAATATTCTCGCGGCAAGCCACATGGCGCGCAATATCTAGCGCGAGCGAGGTCTTACCCATTGAGGGCCGCGCGGCCAAGATCACGAGATCAGACTTTTGCAAACCCGAGAGATGATTGTCCAGATCCTTAAAACCTGTCGGCACGCCACGCAAACCATCTTTATTTTTATGCAAATTCTCGAAGCGCTCCCAGGCTTCGGCCAAACCCTCTTTCAGACTAATAAAACTCTTTTTCGAGAAATCAACGAGATTAAAAATCGCTTTCTCGGCACGGTCGAAGATCGAATCAATTTCTTCATGTTCCTCGTAACCCAGACTGCCAATATGATCCGCGGCGGCGATTAAGTTACGCAAGGCCGACTTCTTGCGCACCAGCTCGGCATAATACTTGAGATTCGCGGCCGAAGGGACCACGCTCGCAAGCTCGGCCAAGTAACTCGAACCACCAGCGCGCTCGAGCGCCTTCTTGGCCTTGAGCTCGGCCGTCACCGACACCATATCAATCGGGTTACTATCGGTAGCGAGGCGGAGCATGGCCTCATAAATGAGCTTGTGGCGATCCACATAGAAGTCCGTCGCCTTAATGATATCAAGAACATCTTGCATCGCGCCGGGGCGGATGAGAATCGAGCCCAGCAAGGCTCTCTCGGCCTCGAGATTCTGCGGCGGCAAGCGCACGCCAGTGAGAAATGGGGCTTCTTTCAGCTCAATCATGCTCGGATTTTACCACGCCCACCAAAAATCAGTTCAAGCCCCAACAGGGGATTAAAAGTGGATAAAATTAAAGTTGCCAAGTTGGTACAAAAAAGATATAATCACCACAAAAATTGATTGGTTATAGGGAAAATAATAAATTAAAGAAAAACATGAAAATAAAAAACATAATCACCGATAGCACCGATAATGTTTTAGGGTTGGGTGATGACAACAATGTGTATATTTGGGATGAACATACTGCTAAATGGGAACTTCTTTTAGTCGACAAGGGAAAAGCTCCAAATATTGATCTGGATAGTTAGATTCTAAAGTAACTTTGTGCCGTAGGCCTAAGCTTTCCTCACCCTTGGTCCATCAGTTTTGTCTTCAACCATGAAGCCCAGCTTAGCAATTTTATCACGAAGTTCGTCGGCGCGGGGGAAGTTGGCGGATTGGCGAGCGAGTTCGCGTTCGGCGATTAGTTTTTGGACATTTTCGGGAATTGGTTCGGTTTTTGTCGCGGCGGCGAGGTTAAGGCCGAGCACTTCGTCCCATTTGAGTAAGGTCGCGAGCTTTTCGCCCGGCGCAATTCCTTCATCTTTGACGAGTTCCCACACCAGCGCGAGCGCTTGGGGGAAATTAAGATCAGCTTCTAAACAATTCCTAAAGCGCTCGTCCCACGAGGGGAACCCTCGTGGTGTTTCATCAGCCACCGGCAAGGACTCTCCTTGGGGTTCATTTAAGGAGAGTCCTTGCCAGTCGGCTACGGTATTTAACAATTTCTGATACGCCGTCTGGGCGCCTTCGAGCGCTTCCCAAGTGAAGTTGGCGATTTTGCGATAATGGGTGCTTAATAAAAAGTACCGATAAGAAAGCGGGGCAAGGGTCGCCCTTGAGTCAAGGGCGACCCTTGCCTTCAAATCGGCCAAAGTAAAAATATTACCAAGTGACTTACTCATCTTCTCTTCAGCAATGTTGAGAAAACCACCGTGGAGCCAGAATTTGGCCAACGGTGCGCCATTTGCGCCTTCCGACTGCGCAATTTCATTGGTGTGATGAGGAAAAATAAGATCCGAGCCGCCGAGATGAATATCAATCGTTTCGCCCAAAGTTTCTTTAATCATCGCCGAGCACTCTAAGTGCCAGCCGGGTCGGCCTCGCCCAAAAGGGGAGTCCCAAGCAACATCACCATCTTCTTCTTTCCAAAACTTCCACAAAACAAAATCACCTTCGGGGTCAAAATTTCCGGCCAATTTTCCATAATTCTCGCTCTTATTAATCAAAAAATAAACTCCATCTTCTGCTCGATAAGCCAAACCTTTGGCCATCAAAATCTCAATAAGCTCGATCATCGCGGGCACAAATTCGGTCGCATGAGGCGAGGCGGCCGGCGGGAGAATGTTTAACGCTTCGCGATCAGCGATAAAAAGCTGTTCATATTTTTTGGTGAACTCGGCTAGTGGGACCCTAGCCCCACTAGCCCCACTGATCGTTTTATCATCCACGTCGGTGATGTTCATCACCAGCTTAACTTCATAACCCAAGTAGGTAAGGGTACGCGTGAGCCAATCGGCTAAAATAAAAGTTCGCCAATTACCAAGGTGAACGGGTGCGTAGACAGTCGGGCCGCAAGCGTAAACGGTGACCGGCAAGGACTCTCCTTGGGGTTCATTTAAGGAGAGACCTTGCCGGGGCATAAAGACCTCTTCTGCCCGCGAGAGAGTATTGTAGAGTTTTAGAGCCACCGCTTATTTTTCGCAATCTGCCACATCACGGCCAGCACCGCAATCATAATCACAACGACAATATAGAAATCGTACGGCCCGCCCACAAAAGGCAGGTGAGTATTCATCCCGAAAATTTGACCAATCAAAGTGAGCGGGAAGAAGATGAAGGCCACCACAGTCAAGGTCTTCATTGTCTCATTAGTCTTAATGGAAAGAAGCGACTCATTGGTCTCGCGTAAGTCTTGGAAGGTCTCGCGATTGCTTTCAATCATCTGCCAAATTTTCTCATATTGGCCGAGAATCGATCTAAGGTAGTAACGGAACTTTTCGCCAAAAAACTCTTCGCCCGAGAGCTCCAGTGAGCCAAGCACCTCGCGATGTGATTTAAGCGCCCAGCGACAATCGAGCAAATCGCGATTAATCTCGGAGAGTACCTTAACCATCGGCTTTTCTTCACCAGAAAAAATACGCCCTTCGGCTTTCTTCAGGCGGTCATTGATATAATCTAGCCCTGTTTCGAGCGAGCGATAAAGTTCCTTCAAAATTTTGAAAAAGATAATTCCCGGATGGATTTTACCATTCTTCGACCGTTCCCAAGTGGCTTCGAGTTCGAAAATCTTCGATAACTCATGAAGAGGATCGATGGCCTCATAATGAGTGGTGATCAGGAAGTTGTGCCCAATCACAAAATCAACCTCTTGCGTGCCATAATCTTGCTGATCCGCCACCCCGGGCACACGGCAAATTTGGCAAAGGGGAAAATGGAGAATGAGGTAAAAATAATCTTGGTACACATCCACCTTAGAGCGCGCTGAAGGGGAGCGCAATTCACCGGCCACCAAGGCGTGGAGGTTAAAGTCTTTAGCCAAAACCTCAATCTCCTCCTTGGTGGGAGCCTCAAGATCAATCCAGGTAATATCCTGATATTTAAATTTCCGGAGCATGGAATAAATAATGATGAATGGCTTTAAAATTGACTTCGGTCTCTTGCTTAAATTCTTTGAGATCTAAAGATAATTTATCCACTTTCTGATTAATCTCGTTCACCACTCGGATCTCGTCTCTAAACTCCTCAATCACGGCCATTAGGTGGTCGGGGTTCTTAGAATCAAGTTTTTTGGTTATCTTGGGCACCATATTGCTAATAATCATACCAAGCCACCTTTCGGGGTCAAATGTTTGACCGTAGTTTGAGGGTTTGCGATAATTCAACACATTCGATGAAAAAATTTCTGAGATTATCCTTTTTCCTTCTCGGCGCCGCAATATTGGTAGGCACCGGCTTTGTGGCTGGGGTTTATTTGGGTTATGAAAATCGTCCCGCCGTAGAAAAAATCGTTAATGTTACCAATAAAGAAACACCGCCCGAACGCACGGAGGTTGATTTCGAGCCATTTTGGAAAGCGTGGAATGTGATTGACGAGAAATATGTGGTCACCACCGGCACCACCACCGAAAAGGTGGGGAGTGACAAAATGGTCTACGGCGCAATTGGTGGCTTAGTAGAATCACTGGGCGACCCCTACTCGGTCTTCTTCCCCCCAGCGGAGAAAAAGATGTTTGAAGAAGAAATCCGGGGCAATTTTGGCGGTGTGGGGATTGAGGTTGATTTGGTTGACGGCGTGCCCACCGTAATTGCCCCACTAGAAGACTCGCCAGCCCAGAAAGCCGGGGTTCTCCCCAAAGATCGAATCCTAAAAATCAATGACACTCCAACCAAAGACCTGCCCCTTGAGCGCGCGATTAGTTTAATCCGAGGTGAAATTGGCACCGCCGTGACCCTCACCATGGGGAGAAACGGCGCCGGAAAAACGCTAGAATTTAAACTAATTCGCGACACCATTCAGGTCCCCACCATCAAAACCGAAGCTCTAACCGAAGATGTTTTCGTCATTCGCCTGTATAACTTTGGCGCCACCGCCTCTGGCCTCTTCCGCAAAGCGTTGAAGGAGTTTGCCGAAAGCAAAAAACAACGATTATTGCTCGACTTGCGGGGTAATCCGGGTGGTTACTTAGAATCAGCCGTCGATATTGCCAGCTGGTTTTTGCCAGAAGGGGAGGTGGTAGTGACCGAAGACCACGGACTAGATTCCGAAACTAGGGTCTACAAAAGTAAAGGTTATAAAGCTTTCAAAAATGATCCAAGAATGGTGATTTTAGTAGACGGCGGCAGTGCTTCCGCTTCAGAAATTTTGGCCGGAGCTTTAGCCGAACACGGTAAAGCCACCATGGTTGGCAAAAAAACTTTTGGCAAAGGATCAGTGCAAGAGTTGGTGCCAGTAACGGAAGACTCGTCGATCAAAATTACCATTGCCCGCTGGCTCACCCCCAAAGGTCATTCTTTATCGAGTGGCGGCTTAGAACCAGAGATTGTGGTAGAACCAGCCGAAGGTGATAAGCGGGGCGAGAAGGATGCTCAACAAGCCAAAGCGGTTGAAGTTTTGCTTCAAATGAAGTAAAACAAGAGAAATGGAAGTAATTCTCTTACAAGATGTCCCCAAAATTGGCCGAAAAAACGATCTGAAACAGGTAAAAGAGGGCTTTGGCCGCAATTTCTTGTTAAAACGCGGTTTGGCCATAGAAGCCACCACCCAAACTAAAACCGAATACGAAAAACGTCTCAAACTAAATACTGCAGAGAACGCTAAAAATCAAGAATTAAAAAAGTTGGTGAGAGAAAAACTAAAAAATATCGTTTTAATTATTAAAGCCAAAGCGAGCGATAAGGGGCACTTATTTGAGGGAATTAAAAAAGAAATTGTTTTAAAAACCCTCGCGCGTGATCACAAGATAATTCTTGATGATAGTGATCTTCTCCTCGACAAGCCCATCAAATTAACCGGCGAAACAAAAATCCCCCTTCATGATGGGGGAGAATTGGCCGTAAAAATTATTGCGACTTAATTTAGTTAACGCTTACGACTTTATGCGTTTTGGTGCGGCCGTCGTAACCGAGGCGACGCTTGGCAGAAAAGGAAACCACACCCTTTTTATTGGCAAACAAGGTGTGGTCCTTACCCATAGCAACTCCGCGACCGGGAAGAATGACGGTGCCGCGTTGGCGAACCAAAATATTACCAGACACTACCTGCTCACCGGCAAACTTCTTAACCCCAAGATACTTGGGGTTTGAATCTCTTAAATTCCTCGCTGTTCCGCCGGCTTTCCGATGTGCCATAATTCGTTATAATTTACCGCATGAGCTTAGCAGACTGGCGAGAAAAGTTCAAGACAGGAGGCCGTGGACAGCACTTGGCCGTTATTTTCATCACTATCCTCGTTTTTACCTTGGGTATCGGCCTCGGTCGCCTCTCAACGAAAAATGAGGTGGGGGAATCGCCACTCACAATCACTAGTCCCGGCCTAACCGCCGCAACCCAAGGTTCGACCTTAAAGACCCAGGATCCAAAGGTCGAACCTTTGACGCCTCTAAAACCATTAAATAATGACGGCAAGATCGTGGCCTCACGAAATGGGAAAAAATACTATTTACCGTGGTGTGGCGGGGTAAGTCGCATTAAACCCGAAAACTTAATCAGCTTCGCTTCGGCCGAAGAAGCCCGGGCGAGGGGATACACCCCAGCCGCCAATTGCCCGGGTTTAGAGTAAGTCCAGCTCCGCGAAGCTTCAGCGAAGTGGAGGTCGCACAATAATACTTTTGCGACATTGATACTAAGTAACAACCACTACTTAGCGAGCGCCAAGTGTTTAGTCCAACAAGAACGGCTGGCCTTCCATGGATGGGAGCCGGTGTTCTTAAGCATCCATAAAGCGTAGGCCACATTACCCTCTGGGTCATAAATATCAAAACCAAGCTCCTTGCTTTTCTTGCCGTGGAAGCGCTCGTTAATTTGAAAGACACCAAGGTCGTCACGGTCAATCCGGCCACGCAAAATCTTACCTTGGTCATTATAATGAGTCGTATGACTCTCACATTGAGCAATCGCGAGGGCCAAGTCGACATCAGTCTCATACTTAATCGACAAATCACTAATAAGCGCTTCTAGCGCCTCCCGCTGGTACTTGGCCACCTTGTCACTAACCACCTGAACTAGACTTTCTGCGGTTGGGAGCTCAATTTCTGCCACAGACATAATAACCGCAGCGCTTTGGCTGTCAGCCATGATTGAAGGGGTCTCGGGTGTGGCCGGGAGTTGGCCTGCCAACTGACCGGCGAATATGAGGCTTGCTAGACCTATTTTTGAGATTGTAAGAATAAGGTAAAAAAGCAAAAAGTATCGTTTTTAAGCCATATTCGGACGCCACAGCACTACAGATAACGATACTACGTCAATACTCTATCATACTTGACAAATCTTGTCTAGACCCATAAAAAGTTATCCACAGTTGGTAAAAATAAGTCAATTTGACCCAGTAAAAAGTCTTTTACGCCAAATCAGGATAAACCCTTGGTAAGACTTCTCGAAGTTTGGCCTTAGCCTCACCCAACTCCCCTACTAGGCGGGCACCAGCCGCCGCTTTGTGTCCGCCGCCGCCAAGCGCCAGCGCTAATTTAGAAACATCGTACTTCTCTGGGTCACGCGTCCGTAACGAGACATGGACCTGACCGGGCTCTTCTTCACTCAACTCAACACCAATATCCCAACCAATAACAGATTTGAGTTTGTTGCTCATGCTGACTGGACCGAGATGCTCTGATTTGATCCCTTTGGCGCTCAACTCCTGATAACTAACCGCCGAAACCGCCACTTTCTCAAACATCACTTCAATACTGTTGAGGGCCAAGGCTTCATAAAACAGGGTTTGTGGCAGGCGCTTATTATCGAGAGTAAAAATAATTTTGGAAAAATCAGGAATAATTTCCACCAATTTGGCCACCATCATAAAAGTTTGCGTGGTGGTCCCAGCGTAACGGAAACCGCCCGTGTCGCCATACACCCCCAAAAACAAGCAGGTAGCCATATTGCGGTCAATCTTAATTCCCCAGTCAGTAAACAAATCAAAAATAAGCTGGGCGGTGGCCGGATAATCGGGTTTAATTAAATTTATTTGACAAATTGGTTTAGTGGTTGCATGATGATCAATCAGAATTGTGGGAAAATTGTCCGGAAACTTAACTTCTCCCAAGGCGCTAATCCGATCCACCGGAGAATCGACAATAATCATCAAATCGTAATCAGCTAAATTAACTTCAAAGAAGTTTTTGGCGAGAATTTGCTCATGACCGGGAAAAAGGGGCGCGAAGTCGGGTAATTCCGAATCACCACGAATCACCGTCGGCTCTTTACCCCACTCTTTAAGCGCCCAGTACATCCCGAGGGCGCTGCCCATACTATCGAGGTCGGGACCCGGATGGAGATGAAGAAGAATCTTGTTCGCCTTCTCTACGGCCGCCCTAATTTCCGCGGATTTTTCCATACAATTCGATCAGGTAATCCCCCCACCCGCGCACATCGACTTTAAAATAATAAAGTAAAGCCAGCCCGATAACGATAATAATGATTAACTTAAAAAATCCCCGTTGATTCATAACTTAAAGTATAACTAAGGTTTACAAATAATCCATTGGGTTGAGGTAGGCCTTGGGGTCGGCGATAGGGATGGTGTAAGTGCCGGCGCAGACCGTACTCTGACGCGAAGCGATTTGCACCCCTTGGCTAGCATAAACCGTAAAGTGCAAATGCGGTCCGGTGGCGTAACCGGTATTACCGGAGTAAGCAATGAGATCGCCAACTTTTACCGGCTGATTTGGTGCTACCTTAATTAGTGATAAGTGCGCGTAGAGCGTCGAGAGGCCATTATCGTGCTTGAGCAAAACCCATTTACCATACGAGGCGCGAGAACACACCGTATCGGTATCGCCCACCCCCTGCACCACCCCAGATGCCGCCGCCCTAATCGGCGTCCCCACCGGCGCGCGAAAATCTATCCCATTGTGACTGCCAGATTTATAAAGCCTTTTAGAATCAGCCGTCACTCCAAAAGATTGAGTGATATACACATCGGTCACGGGCCAAGCAAGGGGCTTGGTACCGAGAGTGGGCAACAAACTGGGGTCAATAGCAATCTTAAGTTGCGACTCAAACAAGAAAAGCTCTTTTTCGAAGGCTTGTTTTTTGGCCACCGAATCGGCTAAAAGTTTTTTGTAATTAGACTCCTTGTTATTGGTTTCTTTTAGTAATTTATCTTTATTAGCTTTTTCTTTATCGGCCAAAGTCTTTTCGTCGGCCAATTTTTCTTTGAGCGATGCCAATTTTTCTCGTTCGGCCGAAACTTTGAGCTCATTGTGTTCTAGTGCCACCTTAAGCCCCTTTAATTCCTGACGATTTTCTTCAACCCGATCGCCATATTGGAGCAAAGAAACTTGTCTTTGCCAAAAACTGGCCAAAGTGGGACTAGAAAGCAAAACTTCTAACCAACTCTCTTTAGATTCTTGGAGCAGGAGCCGC
>ERZ1292632.1336-Hain-H43-01um-R2-1336-length-24277-cov-4_pt2 | contig 13992 bp, 15 predicted proteins | sample MGYA00564407_ERZ1292632 | MGnify/ENA primary metagenome ERZ1292632 (study PRJEB36523, sample SAMEA6512637) | groundwater metagenome | collected 2019-01-08 | study: AquaDiva: Metagenomics assemblies of 32 groundwater samples
TCGAACGTCTCAAGCGACACCTCTTGCACCTTCGTCCCGATAAGCCTGTCACAGACAACAGCAGTACGGGGCTTAGGGTCGATACACGTGACTCTCGTCTGAAGAGCGAGGTCTTCTATCGCCCGGACTGCGAACCCCGTACTGTGACCAGACCCTACCTCAAGGTACCTCTTTGGATTTTGGGTCGCGAGCATACCGTAGAGCGTGAGCGCATCAAGTGGTGGAAACCACGGCTGGTCCCACATCTCCTTCGGCAGAGCTTTGAGATGTGAGACGTAGGGAGCGAACGAAGCGTACCTAGAAGCGTACCCGTCTCGTCCCTCTTCTAGAACCGTCTCTATAGGCTCCACATCGCCTCCCTAAGCCAAGAAACTTCTACTTCGCGCTCACCTTGCAACTGCTTGTAAAGCTCACCAGGGTTGTCCCGGTCCCGTCGCATGTTGTTCTCCTGCCACGTTTGGTCCCGTGCCTCCGGGTACAAGTTACCATGCAGGTGTTCGAAGAGAGCCTCTACTCGATGCCGTCGCCCCAACTTCGCGGCGACTTCATCTAGCCACACATCGCACCAGTCTGAACTGAAGTATGGAGGGCAGAATCTACCGACCGTAGAAGTCCATGCATCATGTACGAACCCAAACGTCCCCATGTCCTCTTGAATACCGTCGTAGCCATAAACAAACAGGATACGGTCAGGAACAGCTTCGAACGCCTCGCGAACAAGGGTGTCCCAAGCAGGCGTACGAACGACCATGTCATCTGCAACCATCTGGTAGATAGGGCCAGAAGCTTCCCACCATGCGAGGTTCCACAAGTCACTGAAAACCACCGGCTCATCTACGAACACCCACTTGACCTGACTCAGCTTTGCCTCAATCAGTTGGACGTAAGACGAGTCATCCGGGTCTACAACCGCGACTATCTCAATCTCTTCAGGACTCGTAGCTGTTTCAAGAGCACTGGTGACTAACCGCAACAACCCTTCAGGGCGATTGCGAGTAGGACACAGCATTGAAATCACACGCTACCATCCTTCCACCTTACGGTCCTGAACCTCCAACGCTTGCCAGTCCACGATGATGCGCTCCGGGCTCGTCCAGATGAATCCTTGAGACGCAGGCTTCGGAAGGAACGAGTAGAACGCCGCTAACTCATCATAGCCCTTCATCGCACCACCCACCCACACGTTCTGGTCTACAGCAAGGATGTCCTGATGGAAGTGCCCCATCGCTATGAGGTCTACGATGTTACCAAACTGAGCGTGCTTGTTCTGCTGACGAGACGAGTTCTTGAACATCGACGGGTAGATGCCTCCAACTCCTCCCTGCGACTTGATAGCGTAGCCGTGGTTCAGCAGGATGTTGTGGTCGTACAACTGGAAAAGAGCCTCAAAGCCGCGAGGAACACTGAGGAAGTGCACACGCTCCTTGAGTACCGGGTTCATCTCCACAACCCACTGAAGGGTCGAGTACAACGCCCAATCGAGAGAGTTATCCGTGAACCCCTTGAACTGCACCTTCGGAGTCATTCGAGGATGGTTACCAGCAACTGCTGCCATAGACACGTGTTCCCAAACGTCTACCACAGACAGCAACCAATCAAGGATGAACTTCTGCCAGTACTCCTTACCAGCTACGGTGTGGCGAGCGTTCGATTGAGGCAGTTCATGAATCTCGCCGCTGAACGTGTCCCCTCCCCACAAGATAGCAAGACCGTCCACCACCGCTCCGGGCTCATGAGCCTCCCGAACGTACGCGAGCTTGTCTAGAAGCGTGCCATATCGTAGACGAGCGATGTCAACATCATACGCGTTCATCGGCTCATTACCAGACGGGTTCATCTGTTCAGGGTCGATGAACTCATCCAGATGTTGGTCCGTATGCAACAGCATCCCCATGATGTGGTGCGCTCCGCTCTTAGCTCGCTTCTTCGGAGGGGTCCACAACTTCGGGATATGGGCTCTGCCTGTCTTACGCATCTCCACTAGGTTTTCGAACGCTTCCGTAGAACGGTCACGTTCCTGTGTCAGCGTTTTGATAGAACGAGCGCGTTGAGTCAGCAGCCGACTTTGCCTGTCTACGCGAGCATTGAGTTGGTGAATCTGGTCTTGTAGGGCTTCTTCTTCGACAGCGTCTTCTGGGGAGATATAATCGCTGTCCTCACTCATGAAACATCATCTTCCTTGACGAGACCTTCACACTGCTCGAAGTGGCGCTCCATACGCTTCATCGTCGCGTACTGAGGGGGAAGGTTGCCTCCCTTGGGGTGCACGAACCAAGCCTTCAACCGCTTCCACTCATGTCGTTCAACCATCGGCTGTTTCAAGATGAAAGCTCTCGCCTCTGGCGTCAACGTTTCGCAGATGACACACTTCTGTCCTCTCCGAGGAAGCGGAGTGAGTTCCTCAGGGTCTACGAACGTGGTAGGGGTAGCCATGTATGCGCCCTCCTAGGGATTGATGGATTCTTAGGGGTTGAATCGGCAACCTTTACGGCATCAACCGGCGACACGCAGCACACCGCTCCGAGTTAGCTCGGGGGAGGTCTCCACCGATATCCATGAGGCGGGCACGAAGGGGTTCACTCAAGTCTTCTGAGTTTGCTGCCTGCGTAACAGACTGCATCAACCCATACATAGTGAAGTCATCGGAGTTGACCATGTTGTCAATGACAGCTTCACGAGCCGAGACAGGAACCTTGTACGTCTCAAACAGGTCCGTCAATGCGAGAGACACCGCATCATCTGGGTTGGTGTCGATGTTGGGGATGGGAGTGTTCGCTAGCTCCTCAAGAGCCTCAAACTCATGTTCCAATCCTCCAAGGATGTCTTCCACAGCAGCACGAGCCCACTCAAAGACCTCATCCCCTTGTCCAAGGATGCGCCGGTTGTAGTGCCCAGAGGCGTGCGTACTCGTCGCCCCATTAGTGCACCACCACCGGAACAGGTAGCCCTGCTGAGACGTAGCTACCTCTCCCGTCAACGAGTTGTTGAGTACGAGACCTGTGGACCATGTGTCATCCGGACGCACCTGACGAACGTTCTCTGGGACAATGAGACGCACAGTCGTTCCTCGCAGTGAGTGGTGCATCTTGTAGTCCGCGAGCACTTCACCATCCCCATAGACCGTCTGGATGCCTTCTAGTATCTCCTCCAACAGCCGAAGATTGCTGAATGGAGTGACGGTCTTACGAGTGATGCCCACCGCACGGTCTCCGATGGAGAGCATCTGGTAATCGTCGTCACGGTGGGTGTACCAGTAGTTCACAAGAGGCTCGATGTATGTCGAAGGAGTGTTCATCGTGAACTTCTTCGTCAGCCCGATGAACGATGTGGCTTCAAGAAGAGCTTCCTTCGTAAGCTGGTGCTCCTTACCCCCACCGATGCTAACGTACGCATCCACAGGGTCCGTGCCAGGAAGAGACTCCGACCCGCTATTCCAGCCACCCAAGATACGGAACTGAGCAACCTCATACTCACTACCCCGAAGTGGGAACTCCTGAGCCGCGAGAGGTTCCGTCACTGCGAGACGTTCACGAACCTCATCAAGCGTAAGGAGCTTCTCACGCATGTCGTCTACCGTGATGGTAGATGTGGTCATGCCTTCCTCCTTCTAGAGACTCCACATAGATTACAAGGCTAAGAGAAAGGCGACAACCCTACTCACAGAACACTCCATCGGAGGTGTATGTCTCCTCAAAGACAACCGAGAGGGTTGACTCAAACATCGCCTCAGTACAGTGAATGCCTCCCTGTTGACCTATGTGTTGCGACCGAGACCGACATGGCGAGACTACACGACTAAGAGGCGAGAACACCCGCGCATCGCCCTCCTCTTCCGTCTCCCAACGTTCACGCATCAGCCTATTGATGTTCCAGTCCCATCCACGATGAGTGTAGTCAAAGTCCCATTCAGGACTCAGACGGTCTCTCCAACGGTCCGCCCACGTCGCCCACGCGAGAGGAGAAAACCCAGCCACCTTCTGCACATGGTTAGGAGACTCACAGTGCAAGTCATTGCGCCCATTTCGAAACGCGTTCACCGCAAGAACTGTGGAGTCGTCACGGTACGCCTCACCAGCCCACAACAAGTAATCCAGAGCGTCAGAAGACACGACCACGTCGTCTTCAGCGAAGATGAGGTAGTCGGCTCCTAGTGTGTCGAACCCGTACTCCCCCATTCGCCACGGAGCAGCTAGCACACCTACGCGCTCTCTAGGCTCCACTAAGATGACGTGGGTAGGCAACCGACTGACTATCTCTGCACACTCAGGAGTTCGGGGAGAGCGGTCGAGGTTCCATACCACTACCGGGAGACGTTCTACTCCCGCCCTCTGCCAGCTAGCTACCGCCAGGTCTAAGTACTCAGGGCGTTCATAAGCCGTACCTACAAGCGCGACGTTCACAGATGGCAGGGTATCTCATCAGGCTCATAGATGAGAGCAGGTCGAGCGTCCTCTACCGCGATAAACATGTAGCCGTTCTCCACTACGCGCGTACCCGGACGCCACGCAAGATGGCCTTCTTCATCCATGTCTAACTGGTCTGGGTCCTTCATCGAAATCAAGCCCCACTCATCGTCTCCGAACAGGGTCTTACCACACTTCACACAAAGCTGGTTGCCTTCATCGTCGGCCTCCCCAGCCTCATGCACAACGAACGGAGGGTCTACATCACGCAGCAACGAAGCTGAGATGTGAAGACGGTCTTGAATGGAGCGATTCGATGAGAACAGATTCGCCCAGATAGCTCTAAACCGGACGCTATACGGCACCTCCGCCCTCGAAAGCAGCATCGAGGAGTCCAACGGCTCCTCCTTCGTCTTCTTCGAAGGCGTCGTCAACCAGTTCATCAGCCGTACCAGCATCCTTAGTTACCTCCCCTGAGTCCAACTGCTCATGTGCAAGTGTTGTGAGGACTGCCAACCAGTGCGCATCTTGTTCAATCGCAGACACCACATTGCTCTCTCCACGAAGCGTAACTACGTCTTCTGAATCGGCGGCAGGAAGTTCATACGCTCCTGTAGCCTTTCCTCCCGTACCTGTCTTCTTCTTCACAACCTTGTACGCCGTAAGCACATCCAGAACTGCCTGAGCCTGAGAAAACCCCTTCCCGAACCTCACCCTCACAACGCACGAGCGGAACGGAGGGCCTACCTTGTTCTTCACGCACGTGACCTGAACCTTCGTCTGTTCAACGATGTCTTCCTTCTCGTTGGTGAGTTCATTGACCTGCTCCCCCCGGATGTTGCCTACCGGCTTGAACTCCATCCGCACGCTGGCATGGAACTTGAGAGCGTCTCCGCCAGGAGTCTTCGACCGTTTGATTCCCTGAGAGGCCAGTTTCTGCCCGATGGGGGACGTGTCGATGACCTGCTGGATGTGGTTGAGGAAGATGACACACACGTTGTATCGCTGCACCACGCCAGTAAGTTGCCGCATCGCCTGCGCCATCAACTTGGCCTTGTCAGCGAAGGTTGACCCGCCCGTCTCGATGGATAGCTCCTTCTCAATCACCATGCTCGCCACGCTGTCCACGATGACAACCGCAATCTCGCCCGTCTCGATGAGTTCTCGCATCGCGTTCATGCCTTGCTCAAACGTCTCTGGCTGAGCGAACAAAAACGTCGGAGCATTCACATCCAGTCCGAGCGTAGAGCAGTACTCGGGGTCCATCGCATGCTCGTAGTCAAGGTAGAGCACTGTGTCTCCCTGCTGCTGAGCATGCGCAGCCACCTGCAACGCACAAGTGGTCTTACCTGACGAAGGAGGTCCAAACAGTTCGACAAGACGCCCCTTCGGCAGCCCACTCACCCCTGTGATGTGGTCGATGGCGATGTTGCCGGTAGAGATAGCCTCTACGTCAATGTTGTGTTCTGAAAGAGAGCCGATAGACAGGTCGCGGTCTTTCGCGATACGTGCAAGAGCCTCATCTAACGACTTCCCTCGCCCTAGCGGGGTCTTAGGCTTTGTTGCCATCAAAGCACCTCCTGTGCCCAGCGAGCTATCAGGTACGCGTCTCTCAAGTCTTCCCTCTCCTTCAGATTGATGCCTGTAGGGGTGTAACCCAAAGAGTCACACATCTTCCTTGCCCACCCCTTAGAAGTCTGCCCTTTCACCTTCTTCACGTAACCGTGGTGTCCTTGCCACTCTTTGACCCGAACAAACGTGATGTCCCAGCCATTCTGATAGGCGTGTAGTAGGACAGCCCCCTGAAGCCTTAGAACCGGCTTGATAACATTGGCGAAAGGGTGCACATCCTCCACCACCACAAGGTCAGGAGCCTCTAGCACCACTGCTTCACGCAAAAACGACTCCAACTGCTCTAGCTTTTCAGCCCACGGAGAATCGACAGGTCCTGCGTTCAAGGTAACCTCAGCGACGATGGCTCCGCTGTCATCTAGAACCACCGCCGCTGAGTGCCTCGACGCAAGGTCGATGGCAGTTACCTTCAACTTACAGTTCTTCCATCAACTTGTCGAAGTCCAAGCTATCGTCTTCGACCGTTGTGGCTGCTGCTGGAGCCTCTGTGTCAGCAACCTCAACAGACTCAACAGACTCTCCCGCGAACTCTCCGTCGTCTCCAAGAATCTCCGAGACATCCAGAGATACCGTCTCAGCAACAGACTCCTCAGAAGGAGGAGCACTGCCGCCAAACGCAGCGGCATGCCGAGACAGAACCTTCGCGATGTCGTCTTCGATGAGACTCTCAGTCAACTTCCGTCCGATGAGAACCGTCAAATCCTTCGCCTTGTTCTCCTGATACGTGCGAACGGTTAGCTTGGCGCGCTCGCCCTTGGGTCCGTCTGCGAGCCACTCAGCCTTCTGAGAAGGCTTGATGTCGTACTTTTGGTACTGCTTGACCTCACACGGACCTAGCAGAAGGTCATGCTCCTTGAGAGGCCCCCACTCCTTCATGATGTCTCGAAGGATGCGGAACGTCTTATCTGTGAACGCCCAACCAAGCAGCGACACCTGATAAGGGTCTGCGACTTCGAACGACCCGCTCTTCGTGGCGTACCGAATGAGGTGGATAGCGTAACGACGTGTGGGGTCTTCCACAGCATCTGACTCAGAAGCAGCGTGACACGACGGACAGTTAGCGGGGTCCAACCCCTTGTCCGCTAGAACGTTGTTGTCGCCCAAGCAGAGATGCCGACCGATGAAGTCATAAGACACCTCTTCATACGTAGTGCCGTCGCGACGACGCGCTTCCTCCATCACGACCTTGCCGTTCACAATCTGAGGAGCCCTCAATGTGTGAACGTATTCCATAAGAGGCTGCCTCTCGATGGCAAGAACACGAGCCCGCTCGTTCTTGTCGAGATACAGCTTCGGGTACTCGTACGGCGACTCAACCTTGATGGTATCGTCGTCAAAATCAACCAGCGGCATGTGGCCTCCCTTGCACTCTGGCAGTCGGGACTCGACTGCATCGGTCTATGTGGCTATGCCAGTAGCAGACTGTATCAGACTTAGGACTCAAGATGCAGGTCCCACGCCAAGGAACGGATACGGCTATCAAGGTCCCTTCGAACCCCGTCCACACCCCGGTGGTAGAGACGAAGAATCTCAACCACCGCTCCAGCCTGTCGTTCAGCCTTCTCCGCCTGTCGGAACGCCACTTGCTCCTTGACGGTGTGCATCGCATACTCTGCATATCGCTCACGCGGGGCGCTCTCCAGCCCTACGTTACGTCGCGGACTCGCTGCGATACGATTCCACGCATCGTCGTTGTCATAGCGAGTGTCCGCTACTTGCTCCTTGGTTCGAGTATGGACCAAGATAACCGTCGCTAGAATCTCCTCCAAACGGTCTAAGACCCCCCTTGCGTGCAGAAGCCGGTCATGAAGAACCGGCATGCTGTCACCCGCACTACCAACTCCAACTGAAGCCCGCAGTGCCTTCGCTTCCTCCAACAACGCAGTGAGGTCGGTCACTGAAGTCTCCGCAAGAACACTACTGTGACCTTCATCGAGTCAGAGACTTCATCTCCATACGCCTTCTTCAACGCCTCGATAAGCCCCGAGTAACTCTTGCAGGCTTCGTTGTAGTGCATGTCCAACACGACCGCAGAAAGGTCTCTCAACTCGTTGACCAACAACGTGTTATACACCACTGCGGACCCTGTGATGAAGTGTGAACCTTCCTCCGTGTGGCACTCGCACAAATCATACTCTTCCCCCACCGTGTGTAGATACTTGTCGCCCTTGCGGACGGTGATGAAAGCCTTCTTGTTACCCCACGAACGGTCCAACGTGTGAAGCGTACTCATAGAGTCATCCCTCCTGCCAAATCGCTCACGTCCACACTAGACGCCTTGTACTGTACCCGAGCACCCGGAAGTAGCATCGCTACACGAGGTTGGTGCCCTACATCAAGTCCAGACAGACCCATAGGGATGATGCCCTCCGGAGTCTCTAATGACACCTCCGTCTCTCCCGGCAGACTTCGCACATAGTCCACGAACCGGAGCCAGTCCTCCTCAACAGGCATCGCTGCCAGCACCACTACCAATTCACGGGGACCTTCTCGCTCTACCACCGCAGGAGGAGCGTACGCCACCTCCTCCTCTTCAGTATCTGGCGAGGTCTCTACCTCAAACGTCTCGTCATCCTCCACCTCAAAACTGCCGTCCACAACACGCCACTGACCTTCAAGGAACCGCACGTCAGAATTCTCATCGAAGCCTACAGACTGCCCCCAAGACGGTCCAAGCTCCCACTCACTCACCATCACAGGGAAGGGGTCTATCTGCAACTCCACGACCGGGCGAAGTACTCGCAACACGTCCATCGGAGATAGTTCATTCGACACCTCAAAGGTCAAAGAGTCATGCACATTGAGCACCATGAACACCTTGGAGTTCCACCAACCCTCCTTTTGGAGCCGCCTCATGACTTTGACCATCGCAACCTTCATCAAGTCCGCTGCGCCTCCCTGAACAACTGAGTTCACTGTCAGGCGCTCTCCTTTGGAGTACACCGCTTTGTTGGAGGACAGCAAATCCCAAATCGTGTTCTTACGACCAGCCCAACTTAGGGAGTAGCCACGATGCTTACCCTCGCGCTTAGTCTTGTCTATCCATGCCGTCACCGCAGGGAACCCCTCGAAGTAGTTCGCGTACAGCCGCTTAGCTTCATCCACCGCGATACCTAGTCGTTCGGACAACGACTGAGGTCCCATACCGTAGATGAGAGCGAAGTTCATCGTGTTGTGCGTCACCACAAAATCGTCTGTCAAGTACAACCCCGCAGGGTCATCCAAAGCAATGCACTGAACCTCTACCTCCCGAACTTCCTGGACAGTCGCAACTCGACGCTCAGGAGTACGCCAAACTTTCGCCGCTTTTCGCTTCAACAAAAACGGGTTGTCCAGTAACGCTATATTCATACGATACGCCGTCTGCCCCGCCCCGTTCTGAGACTGTGTAGCCTTCTCCCGTAAGGTAGCAGTGCCTCCTAAAGACCACACCAACTGCTGCATATCCAAAGCAAGCTGTTTGCTAACCGTCACAAACTCCGCCAGCCGCGTTGTCGCGGCGTAACCATCTGAGTCTAGTAGGCCCCGGACAAGCGCGAGCCTATCCGTGTAGGAAGCTGTCATATACTCTTGAGGCACAAACTTACCTTCATCCCTACACCCGGCAAGCCTCATCTTAGCCAGCATCCTACGTAGCGGATTACGACCGCCCACCTTATCTATCGAGAGACGGTATTCCGTGTGCCCGGACTTACGAGTCTGCACCTTTGCAGACACCCCGGATGGAAGAACGAGCCTCTCAAGAATCTCCTCTTCGCCAGTAGCGATACACAACACCAACCCATGCGTGCTGAACGAACAATCGCCCAACAAGATGCCTAACGTGTAAGGGTCCACCTCTCCAACAGACGACCTCGCCGGAATCCACGGAGAAGTCGGAATGATATCTCGCTCTCGCAAATCACACGTCTTCACCAGTCCGCGCTGTGTCTGCCAAAGATGCTCCGCATCTGCCTCAGCAGACGCACCATCGTGAGAGGTCACACGGTACGTCGTGCGCACGCCTTGCGGAAAGACTCCAACAACCCTAGCCGTACCTGAAGGCGTGGACACCTCCATCCCTTCAGACACATCCTGCATCAACACAGGACCATTCGGTGTCCACACCTGTGAACTAAGAGGCTGGGCTTTACCTACTGGCCGCTCCGTCTCCTTATCCACCTCAGACGGAGGTTTGCCGAGCATCATACCCGCTGTGATGGTATGAATGTCGCGGTTGTGTCGGTACGCGTCCAGAAGAGCAGGTTCTTGTGAATGGCCCGCCAGAACTCGAAGCTCAATCTGACTGTAGTCAAAGCTCAACAGATAGTGCTCAGGAGCCGCGACTAGGTAAGACCTGAAGTTACCTTCCCACGTAGTCCCATCCTTTAGCTCCCAATGCCACTTCTTGGGGCACTGCTGAATAGCAGGGTCGTTCGCTGCGAATCGTCCAGCACCTACTACCGCCTGACCATAGTTAGCGTGGGCTCTCCCATCCGTGCCTTGTGTCATCGGCTTCTTGATACTCATATCCAGCCACACGTTGAACCGCCCTACGAGATTCTCCACCTCGCGAACCTCCAACAGACTCTTGATAGGAGGGTGGTCCATCGCAAGCTTCGTCAGCGCGATAGAGTCGGTGGACAGATTGTCCCCCTTCTTCGTTGTACGGGAAGTGGTCAGACCGATGTCTGTGTACAAGAGCTTGCGCAATTGAGGAATCGATTTCAAGTTCATATCCAGCAACGACTTACCCGCCATCTCCCCAAGCAACTGCTTCGTTTCTAAGACCTTCTTCTCTAGGAACTCTAGACCTTCGTCCCGAGCCTGCTCCATCGAAGCCCAGTCCGCCGCCATACCCCGATTCTCCATGTCTACTAGAACCTTGAGAATCTCCATCTCTAGCTTGAAGATAGGACGCTCACGGAGCACTCTCTCGTAGTTCATCTCATGAAGAGACAGGCACCATGCGGAGTCCTCACACGCGTACGCGACCACGTCCGGAGTAGTGTCTAGAGTATTGAACCGGATGAACGGCTTCTTGTTCTTAGGAGCACCAGGGAACAACTCGATGAGTTCCACCATACGATGGTTGAATATGCGTTGAACCAGTTCTTTCAAGCCGACTCTAGGCCACTCCGACAAGCAGTAAGCCTCCAACATAGTGTCAGACAGAATGCCAAGCTCGATGCCCTCATTCTGCATGTGTCGCATTTCGAACTTGAGGTTGTGAGCCACGATGCGTCCGGGCTGCTCTAACACCGGCTTCATCACGCCCCAGACCTCCTCAGGGTCCAAGTTAGTACCGAAGTCATGACGCAAAGGCACGTATCTAGCCCAGTCAGGATTGTCAGTGAAGGAGAACCCTACGATGAAGGCATGCCCGTTCGCTGTGAGGGAGCCCTTCGCTTGGTCCTGACCGAGATAGCCTGTCTCGATGTCAAAGCCGATAGGTCCTGTACCTTGCGCAAGCTTGTCAGCCCTAAGCTGTAACTCTTCCATCGATGTGATGAGGCCGTAGTCCTTCGTTACCACAAAGCCACCATAGCTTCCATCACGCCTACCGAAGCTCCTTCTCGCAGCGCGCCATCTGCAAAAGTTAGCGCCTGAAGACAGCCCAACACACGCTCTTTACCGTAGTGCAACGCGTACTGCTCTACCTCACGATACACGTACTGACTGACACGACCGTTCGATACCAGAGTCTTTGGGTCCTCATGCTTAGCCAGCATCCGGTTGATGCGATACGCGAGGTCCATCCGTAGGTCCAGCCCTCCTATCACCATGCTGTACTCCGAAGCCTCCAACCGTCGCAGAGCCTCCAAAGCATTCCGCTTTCGCAAGGACATCAGTTCATTCACGAAGTCGCGAGAAGGATTAGGAGGGACCAAAGCTGCCACTACTCGCTCATCAGCCGTGCCTCGGAAGTAGGAGAACTTGCGCATCGCGTTCATCGCCTCAGCCAAGTCCCAGCCTACGAGACGAAGCATCTTCCGCGCCGCACCTCTTTCGATAGAGCCGTCCCCTGACAGTAAGGCAACAGCATCATCTTCCTTGAGGGGAGAACACCTGACATAGCGACCCCGCTTACGGATAGCTTCGATGTGCGGCAACTTCGTGTCCACCGCCTCCTCCCCACTCACGAACACCGCCACTGTTCCGGGCAAACGTCTCGACTCCAACCAGTCAAACAACGGAGCCCAGTTAGAGAGGGTCTCTACTCCTCGCACAACCACAAGCCGGTCCGTGCCATCTAGAGGGTACTGATTCAACGCATCCCACACACCTTCATCCTCGCCTTCCAAAGACACGTACTCAAGGGGGGAAGGGTTCACCGCCTGTCTCAAGGTCGTGAGGATGTCCTCAACCAACACCGTCTCTACACCACACACGTAATAGACCCGCTTGAGCCCATCCTTCAAGAAGCCTCGACGCCATTGAAGGTAAGTAGCCACCTCTCTCTTAGCAGTGAATCAAGTCACACACGGATGAGAAGGTCTTCACCGTCACTGATGCAAACGCCCCACAGACTCCTGCGGTCACCACCAACAGCACAATCATCAACAAGAACCCTATGAACCCCTTCATTCTTCTCCTCCTGTTCGCATCGCCAAAGGCATGAACCCTACACGAGCTATCAATCGTGGACGGGCTCCTAACCGTAGCACCGATTCTAACCGCTTCATCGTTGCATGACTCACGTAGTTCAACCCGCTGGACTCCTCAGGAGAGAAGACCTGCCACCTCCCTGTACGCGCCTCAACTACCCACCGCCGAAGCAACTCTAGGTGCTTCTCTGTGAACCGACTCACCGAAGCCATCAACAAGTCAGGGTCTGCCTCCGCAGCGGCTCTGACCACTGCCAGAACAGGCCCTTTAGCCGACAACACATCCCCGGCGTCCTGCGCCCGAGACATCTGTCCTCCCGACACCTTAGCCATCAACTTAGCTTCAGACACCGGGTGGCCTTGCTCCTCAAGAATGTGTTCTACATCCTCTATCCGCAAGTACCCTACACGGTACACCTGCGCGCGCGAAGCGATAGTTGCAAGCGGAGAAGACGTTGTCGTCAACAAGAACCGCATGTAGGAGGGAGGCTCTTCCAACACCTTGAGCAACACATTCAACGCGATAGAAGACTTCGCCCCATCCAGTCGGATGAACACCCACTTCATAGGACCCATCGGATGAGTCGCACAGAACTTCACGACTTCGCGTGCCGTCAACGCATCAAGAACATCGACGCGGAGCACATCTGCCTCAGACGCTTCCTGAAGCCATTGCTCACAGATGGTTCTCTTACCTACACTCGCTGGCCCCCATAGGAGGAGAACAGGAGGAAGCTCTGTTAGAGCCTTCATGACCTCAGAGTGACCGATTACCACCCGCTGAGTGTACCAAAGCCATCAGGCGCTCTTGCGCAGCGGACAACTTCCGCCAGTAGCCGTCCACATTCTCTACGTCGCCAAACTCGTTCACACGCACATACGGAGGAACCCAAATCTCTGCTCCTGCTCTCTCCAACACCGGGATGTCTTCCGGGGTCCGATACCCTCTTCGGGAGATGAACTCCAACTCCATCTTGTCATTGAAGCTGTGTTTCGAATCCTCGATAGGGTCTATCGACTCATCAGGAGGCAACGCCGGGTCAGTTATCTTGAAGGTCTTTAGCCCTAACTCTCGCTCCATGTCAAGGATTGTGTTGTTGTCATCGTAAGCAGCAACCACATCAAACTCAGGCATGATGTCCTTCGAGATGATGTCGTGCTTGACTACATCACCTCTCTCGTAGTTGCCTTCCGGACGCAAGTACATCTCATCGAAGGGGATGTCGCTGCGGCCGCTCACCTGCCACAGCCCGGTGATGCCGGGGCGCACGCTCAGGTAGTGCCAGCGCGCGCGCCCGTAGCGGGTGAGCTCGCCCACGGTGACCGGCCGCGGGCCGACCAGGCTCATCTCGCCGCGCAGGACGTTGAAC
>ERZ1292632.2838-Hain-H43-01um-R2-2838-length-13989-cov-23_pt1 | contig 13989 bp, 18 predicted proteins | sample MGYA00564407_ERZ1292632 | MGnify/ENA primary metagenome ERZ1292632 (study PRJEB36523, sample SAMEA6512637) | groundwater metagenome | collected 2019-01-08 | study: AquaDiva: Metagenomics assemblies of 32 groundwater samples
TATCAACAGGTTTAATACTAAAATTAACTATGTTGGGCAATATAGCTAAATACCATCTGTCAAGTCTAACTCTGATTCTGGTTATATAGTGTGATATAGATGGAGTAAAAGTCTGAATTGTTTGACCATAAAAACTCGAAGATTGCCAATTACCAGCCCAAGCGCCTGCCGCATCAGCAACATTGTATTCATACAGTATTTCATTACTTGTAGAAAAGGTATATACCGGACTTGTGTATGGACTATCTGCATTCCAGGGAGTTTTAGTGGTGGTAATTACAATTTGATGTGTATAATCTGTATCTTTAGACCATTCTATGGCTGGACCAGACACAGGCGTTCCGAGCGAGTTCATATTTATATAGAAAAAATTATTTAAGTCTTTTAATGCAGTATATACTGTTGTTCCATTGATTGTAATTTGTGCCGACCATTTAGTAGTCCATTCTATATCTCCGGTTAATTTAAGACTATAAACTAACGGCAATGTCCCTACACCAACAGTGCTTGCGTTTGTCGGAGATGTATGGTCAATTATATCATCATAAACATAAGGCATCAATTCACCGTAGAAACAACACACATTGCTACTACTGGTTCGGTTGAACCGCCAATCTGCACGCCTGCACCCCATTTATCCAACGCTGGACGTTTACCACCTCGCAATCGTCCATCGTGACGAGGACGCACGTTAAGCAGGTCATACGCCGTTGCCTGCGGTTGCTTGGACGTAGGATAACCCCGGTTCTTCCCATTAAAGGGGAATAAAATTTCTGGCATAATAAATCTCCAATAAATAGGAGGGCCGTCTCCTCCAACGGCCCTCCCACTAATTGTCTTTATGACCTGTCATCTGAGTCATAGTAAACAAGGTCGCTGAAATACTCAACCTCAATAGCATAAACATTGAGGGCATCAGTTGTATGAGCACTCGTTGTAAATATCCACGTTACTGCGGCACCTGGTTCGAGACCAAGACCATCAGCCACAACCTCCACCCAATCAGCCTTTGCAGTGTTGGTTTGAACAGCAGCCGAAATAGTCGGATTAAGGTCAGCCGAAATAGCGGTTTCAATTTTCTTTTGATACAATACCGCATCAATCGTGGGAGTGTTGGTATCTCCGCCAGAATTAGCGAGAAAACGAACCCGCATCTCATCAACTGTCTTGTCGTAATCTCGCGGCACTTGAAATGACAATGAACCCAAGTCGGTTTCACTGGACGAAACCACCGCGCCATCAAAATTTGTTTCGAGGGCTTCGCGCGATGGTTCAGTAGCAGCAGTCAGAATAATGCCGTCCGCGTCCCTAAGAGCATTGATGTCTATGCCCTGAATCACGCGTTTGAAACCGTGACCCGACACAAGACGCTCTAAATTTTTCAAAAAAGTAGCGGGATTAAAACCCATAATACACCTACACCTTTCTGCCCGTTTGAGGGCCGCCGAGCAATACCTCGGCTCTTAATTATATGTTACTGCACTTTTTCTTCTCTCGTATTCTCCTCTATCTCCACTTGTTTTTAATAACGATAATGGAGCACTTCGTAAATCTTGAAGTTGTGCCGCCGCTAAATCAAGGTTAGTAAATTTATTCAAATAATCGCCTTTCATATTCTCAATTTGTATTTGTGCCTGTGCAAGACACGCCGACAAAACAGCGTTGTCAAACTGCCATCCTGCGGGATGTTTAGCGGTTGACTCTTCAACATAATAAGCACTGGTAGCCGCAGGTGTTACTCCTGTAGTCACACCATCCACTGCAAGCCAAGCAGCGACCGTATATGTTCCCGTTGAACCGGTAAAATCAGTTACCGTTGCATAACTACCGTTGCCCGTATAATCTATAATATAAATAATCCATCCGTTGAAGTAATTATCAGGATATAAATTAGCAATAGAACTGTTGACCAGCGTAGTAGAACTGGTCGATGTTGCCAGCCCACCCTCAAGTTCTAACTCATCAAACCCAATCTCATACGGAATAACCACAGTATCACCATAAGACGGTGACGGGTCAAATACTATTTCCCACTTGCGCTTGCGATATGCTCTCGCGGACGCATACGCAGGATAACTGTCAAACTCGGTCACTTCTTTATTCCTACGAAGCTGCCCCTCATCCGCCCATCCGACAAAACTACGGCTTGAATCTTTTGTATAAGTTATTTTACCAACAGGTCGCCCAAAATCATCGGGTAATGGATACCTTGCTTTGTCACCTTCTACACACTGCACGTCAGTAATAATATAGGTATCAGTAGCAGCAGGTGTAGTTCCTCCGGTAACTCCGTCTAACGTAAGCCAGGCAGCAACAGTGCAAGTTCCAGTAGCGGTCGTATAGTCAGTTATTTGAGCATAACTATTGTTGGTCGTATCATAAACCCAATATCCATTGAGGTCATCATTAGCATCATAAGTCGCTGTAAGCGTTGCATCCACCAATGTAGTGCTGGTAGCACTGTCAACTGTGCCTGTTATCTCGGTTGCAACAAACGTCAACTCATAGAGTCGCCGCATCCACCGCCATCCACTTGGATAGGGAGCAGCCGCTATGAACATTTTAACTCCATCATTGACTATGCGTTTGCACAGGTCAAAGTTATATTCATTATTGACAGGAATCAGAGCACGTCTTTGTCCGGTCGTTCCATAATAAGCGATTCCTGCTGCTGTAGAAACTCGCAAAATGAGGTCGGCAAACGTGTAACTTCCACTGGGGTCTGCCATCGTTTCCTCCCAAATATAATTTCAAAATGCTTTTCGTATTTCTTTCGGTCAACTGGTCTATACCAGTCTCCCTTACCAACGCCGTCACTCGCCGGTTTTTGGTCCGTCATCTTTCTTCACCGCTAAATTATAAAGTGTTTGTAATGCTTGCTGAAGCACAGCGTGGTCTTGCCTGTTAAGCTGGAGATTAGCCAGCACTCTATCTAAAATTTGCAATGCTTGTTCTGGTGTCATTTTAAGTCCCCACTAATTTAATTTCAACATTTACTTGTGAATTATGGTTTATCAACCAGGCCAACGAAGCGGCCTGTTCATCTGTAAGGCTGAGGTCAACAAATTTCAAAGCATCTCCGTCAACCCGTGTTGCAAAAGTTATTCCGTTGCAATCAGCGACAAACTCGCAACTATCTGAAATTTCTATATTTGCCATAATATATCTCCTTTATAATAACAAAGGAAGGGGGCGTTTTGCCCCCGTCCTTAGTAAATTAACCTTGCAAATTAAGCAATGGGCCATTACCAGCTTGACTACCTTCAATAAGATGTCCGGCATATTGTGTAGAATCAGTATTTGGAACTGTTCCCCCAATAGCTGTTGCTACTGCTTCTATTGAACCATCGTGTCTCCACATAACACCAACACCTTCATTGTTATTAACCGTGCTTTGCGGGGCAACCCAAGTAATACCTTTGGTTTGGACCCAAAAATATTTTACCGCAGCACTAACATAAGCAGCCGGAACTCCAGCTTTTGGTTTAGCCGCATCTGCACCAACAGTTAAAGCTGCATACGGGTTTTGATATGTCTCACACTTGGAAGTGCTCGCTGTAATTGCATACGTTAATGCCGCATCAAGATAAATCTTAAATAAAGCATTAGCAACAGCAGCATCATTCCCGATAATGCCTCTGACCGTAGTATAATAATCAGATGCACCATCAAAAATAATCACATATCCGCCACGAAGTTCATCTTGAGTAAGTGCTGCGTGTGTAGCAGCCGGAACTGTAATCTCTTTATCGCCAATCGCTGCGGAAACTGCAAAATTTGTAATTGCAGTATATCCAGTGTATGTAAACTCGCAACCGTGACTGGCATAAAGAGCAGCAGCCCCATCACTTCTGGCATACCTAAATTCGCGACCATCAGGAAGAACAACCCTGTCACCCACGTTATAGTTATCATTCTTGATTGAAGAAACTTCATAGATAAAATCCCAAGAGGGGGCGTTTTGATGAGTCACAAGTCCCTGAGTCGCTAAATAATTGACTTTTGCTTTACCTTTACTCATAATAATTTACCTCCTTTAGGCTGTAATGGCCTTGTGAAGCACAAAACCCACCTGACGCCTGTTATCGCACAGGATTTGGTGCGAACCGTCAATAAACACCGTAAACGTGGTATGCTGACCACGAGACCACATCGGCTCCGATTCCTCAAGCCAGTAACCATCCTGAATGTAAGGAATCAAATGTGCAAAATCAACGAAATAAATCGGCGAAGTTGCATCCGATGTCACAGGGTCAGTAACACTATTCAACTGAGGCACAGCAACGACCGGAACACGGTTAATGGTAACAACGCCAGATTCATTAACGCGAATGTTACCTAACAACTCACCGCCGGAATGATTGTCGTCTCTTGTGTCAGCCAAGTCCTGCAAAGCAGCAGCGTTGTCAAAGTCGGTATAGATTCTCTTGGACAGAATCTTTCCGAACTCGCTTGCGGGTAAATCTTTCACAATTAGCGGCGGTTTGAAGTTCGTATAGAGAAACGCCAGACGGAACGTCTTGAGTAATGCGTTGTCAATCTTTGAATAGACAGCCGCATAGTTTCTCCAACGAGATTCAATATTTGCGTCAATATTAGCACAAATTGTCCCTGTAGTAGCGTCCTGATAACGGATGGTTTTGCCTACGAAACCACCAGTAGTTGAATCGGCGTCAACCATATTGATATAATATGGAATACCGAAAGGATAAAGGTCATCCGTTGAGTTTGTCGGAGTTTTCCAACCTCTTTCCTCAATCAACTTTGCCAGTTTCCAGTAACCATCCACGCGCCTAACGCGCATTAACTGGATAAAACCTTTTACAGAATTTTTCTGCCGCAGGATTTCCAGCTTGTCCCACGAAAAATCACTTCCAGGCTGGGTCCACCCAACCTTGATAGTTTTCAACACATCGCCTACCGTAGGCTCATCAGTGTCATAAAGCCTACGATAACGTGCTGAACCAGAAGTGTCAAGCATAACCTTACGCTCGATTTGATTGCCGCCGTCAATTACGGTCCTGTTTGTCTGATGAATACGACAGAACTCATAATCCTGATTATCCCAAGCAATTTCAAACTTGTCTTTGGGCAAATCATTAAGAGTAGAAGCAACAAAATCGGCGAGGTCTGTGTTTTTAACACCCATAGTTTACCTCCTTATTCCACGAATCCTCCAAAGAACTTTTTAAGCCCTTTCTTAACTGTTCCTTCGGCTTTTTTCAATGATGGAGGACCACTATCATCTTCTTGAACTCTCTGTTTTCCAGTAGAACTACGAACAGTTATTCCATTGTTTCTTTGTTTTAGTTCGCCTATAATCTTTGTGCGAACAACTTTTTCCTTCATCCCATCGCTAACGACAAGATGAGCACGCTGCAATGCTTCGGAATAATTCATCTCTTTACCTTGCAGCAAAGCACCGGCACGAATTTGGTCGGCTTGTTCGACAAGAGACATTCTGGCTCTCATCTGTCCGCCCGTCAGGGAATTACCCCAATCCTTATTTGCCTCGGTTTTACCATATAAATCACCATAAAGCTGTATGTCTGAATCATTGAAAAACGCATTTATTCCGTCCCATATTCGGGACTCTTCATCCGTCATTTGAGCGGGGCGAGACGCCTGTTGAACCTTGCGAACTTCGTTAATCTGTTCCGCAAGAATCGAGTTTTGCTCCACTATTGCTTCAAGCAATGCAAGCGAAGCGGGGTCGTCATCGCCGATACGTTTCTTCAATGCTTCCACATCTAATACTTTAGGCTGCGATTTTGTTTTTACACTTTCCTCCAAATTTCTCTGAGTCTGAATCTGTGTTCGACCCAATGCAGCAGTCTGAGACGTAATAAAATTAGTTGACTCATAAATCTTCTGAAACGTCTTTGCCGCTTTTTCTGGGTCAGCCTCAAAAAACTCTAAAATTTCATCATCCGCCCATCCCTGGTGTTTTGCCGCACGATAGTAATTGTCCGGCAGAACGGATTCCTCTTTTTCAGGTTCCTCTTTTTCAGGTTCCTCTTTTTCCTCAACTTCTTCTACTAATTCCTCCTCTTTAATTTCCGACTCTTCTTTTTTCTCTGGTTCGGGAGTTGGTTCCTCTATTAAATTTCCTTCTAACTTTGCTTTTAATACACTTAGGTCATCTGCCATTGTATATCCTTTCTAAAAAGGGTAAGGGGTTATTCACGTTTCACCCGTTGCTTTTCAGTCTTCGTATCCTTTGTGGTTGTTTATAAAACCCAGTTTGTTCTAAATAATCATTGTGACTTTTATAATCATCAAATCTTAGTCGCCCATCGGGGAGAACCCCCACATTGGGAAATAATTGTTCGTGTTCTTTTTTTTGGCCGGGATGTATAGCCAAACTGTCACTTATCAACGGTTTTGAATATGAATTATTACCAATCATTATTCTAACTGGTTTGCAATCGAACACCATATCTTCGTTACAGTACGGACATTTGTAAGGCAGTTGCTTACTTATTTCCGACATCGAAAGTTCATTTTCCGGTATTTTTGTTTCGCCACAAACTAAACAAATATACATATTATTCTCGATTAAAAGTTTTTTTCATATTTCTTTCAACTTTAGCCTCGGCCAGTGCCTCTTGTGTTGCTATTGCACGTTTTTCAAGACATTTAGTAGCAGCATCAAGCCGTTTCTCATCATTCTGAATTTCCTGGGCGCGCATCAATGTATCTGCGTCACCTTCCGGCCAATAATTTGTTTCTTGCATTTTTTTCATATTATTCCTCTATCCCCTTATTAGCCAACCTTGCCATATCTGCATCAGTTTTTGGTCCTGGCCGCAAATAATATTTCTGACCTTTTGGCTTAACCGTTACTTTTTGTAACGGTTTCAATTTTTTAATCTGTTTCGATAATTTTTTATTTTCTTTAATAAGTTCCAGCGTTACTAAACGAGCAAGTCCTGGAATCCAATCAGATACATCAGACGGGTCTGCAATCGGTTTTTTCATAATCCCGGTCCTTTCATAGCCGCCTGGCCCATAGCGGACATTTCCTGTTCATTGACCGCAGGCGTTATCGGGTTTCTTGCCATTGGAAACCCCTGATTTTGGCTAATAGCCTGTGGAGTAATCATATTTGACTTTTCCCCCGCCCCAAACTGTGCCATAAATTTTATTCGCTCCTGAAAATCAGGGTCATCAAAAACATCGGTAAACCAGTCAAGAATATCCAGTTCTTCGGCCATTCCGGAAAGATATTTTTCAAAACTAAATGGAATACCAAGTTGTTGGGCTATCTGGGCAGTAGCCGCGCCAGCAGGCACGACATTGGTAGCAAATTGAATTATTCTTTGCGTTTTCATCATAGGGTCGAGACCGCCGCCCATCGACCTCGGTTTAATATTAAATACAAATTCGAGAATATCGCCCCGCCGTTGTTCTGGAGTCAACCATAATTGGGTATCTTCGCCACCCTTTTCACGTTTTATAAACGGCATCTGAATAAGCGGGTCATAATGCAGATACCAAGCGTGATGAAAACTAATATCAGCGGCACTGTCGTCTATTAAATCACGCATATCAACAATAGACACGGTGGCGTTATTCTGCAAAATAGTAGCTTGGGTAGCCGTATCCGCCGCTTGCTGTATGCCAGCAATTTGGTCAGGATTACCGGCAATGTAATTATACCACGCTTGAAGTTGTGGCAGAATTGCAAGATATTCCTGTCCTATACCCCCGACTTTAATTGTTTGGACCGCATTGGGGTCATCGGAGGCCAGATACTTCATATCATCCGACTCTTCTAACTCGGTCGCCAGGTCAGAATAAGCAGGCCTATACGTTACTACGTCCTTTTGACTGTCAATACGTTTCAACATTTTTGACATAACTTTGTTTACAATTCTGTGCAGGTCAAACCACACTGAAATTGGTGCCACAGGAAACGGATTCTGCGGCACGGGAGGAGTAAGCATTAAAAACGTATAGGGGCCTTTTCTCGGCCCATAGAAATCTTTAACAGCAAGAAAATTTTTCGACTTTTTGCTTTCGGGATTTCCCATATAGATTATCTGGTTGGTTTTTGGAATCCAGACTTTCACAATTTCCACGTATTCGTCAAGTTTATCATTAGATTCTGTAACGCCGGTATCTTTTTTTGTCAAATCTTCCGCTTTCTTTGACTGTTTTGCATAGTAAGTTGGTAATTCCATAATACCTACGGCGTCAAACTCAGGAAGAGACATCAATTCCCTACGTTCCACCCGAATTAAATGTCCCAAAAATCTCGCCTCTTTGAAAGAATTACAATCGGGGTCGGGAATAAAATCGTCCAAATCTATAATCTGGGAGAAAATCTGTCCTGGGTCAATGGTAATATTACCGTCCACAAAAAGTGTATCAGACGGGCACAACCCTGATTCCATTATACCAATACCAAAAACAGCGTCAACCACCAAAGAACGAAGAACAGATTTTAATTCCAAGCGTTTCTGAACAAAATCAACCCCCCTGCCAAGCATATAAGCATAATCTTTATACTCTTTAATTTCAGTAGTTATACGATTGACCGGATACCTCTGAACAAGGTTTGGCACATACGCCCGCACAGTAGAAAACAGCAAGTTCATCGGCTCTTCATCAAGAAGTCCGGCGGCAGACTTAAAATATTGTCCTGTAAATTCGCGTATAAACTGAAGTCTGGCTTTTCTATACCGTAAAGTTCTTTGAATACCTTTTTCTACGAGGTTTTGTAAAGTTTCTGGGTCAGTTAACATCTGCGTTTCTCCAAATATTCAGAAGAACTTGAAAAAAATCGGCTGTGCGAGAAAAATTCTTTCCACAAGATGGACATTTTTTAATTTTCAATTATTAACTCCTGCAAAAATAAATGCTTTTAATTTTCTGTTGTTTTGCTTTCCAGTTTTCAAACCGCCAACCTACCGACCTTTCGGGATATTTGTCCGTTCCACCCGATTGTCGAACGGCTATTGGCACATCTTCCAACGACAGGGCGTCCGCCATCACTACGTCCCCGTGTAACATTCTGGCGGATTTACTTTCCGACACTAAATAGGCTGGTCCGCAACCTCCACCTTCATAATGAATATATAATTTCGCCTGTTCAAGACCTTTTCGGTCTGGGTTATTGAATTTACTCAAAGCAAGCAGTCTGTTATAAAACTGGAGCAAAGTCAATTTTTTCTCAGCAGACGCGTGCCAGCCATATCGTTGTGTATTACCCTGCGGCCTTCCGCTTCCTACCGTCCCAGGTCGTTCATCCACATAATAGTATGGATAGCGGTAAGTTTTAACCAGGATTCGTCCTAAGTCCCAACCCGGTCCGTTTTGTTCCCATTTTATATATGGCAGTCTTTGTGGATTTGCTCCTCCGCACCAAATAGCCAGGGCTATAACAATCTTGGCAAATTCATAAGGCGGAGTATTGGCGTCCGACCACCGGGCAATTTTTTCATTGGTTTCTCTGCAACGTATTGACACTACTGAATCCGATGCTCCCTGGCCTTTAGACGTGTCAATTCCAAACATATAAGTTCTTGCCTGGTCGGGACGGTCAAAAACAAGTTTTCCCCACACCAGTAACTTGCCTTCTTTTGCCTGTTTGAAGTCGACAACTTCAATACGTCTGCCCCTTATCCCCTGAATAATTTGTTCGTCAGTAATGTTTCGTTTAAGAACAACATTATATTGAATCTTGGTATCTCTTGCAAATACAGCAAGTTGTTTTTCTATTGTGGACAGGTCAAATATTAAGTTCCCTGATTCATAATCTTCACCTAAAATTTCCCGCGCAATTTCCTGCGGCGAGCGCACTTTAAGTTCTATTTCAAACCAGGGCGAGGATATTAAGTATTTTTTACTATCGTCAACTCTGACATTTCTGCCCCGGCCCTTTTCGGGGTGATTCCAAAACTTCATCGTAAACACGTCAATTTGTCCCGACTGTTTCCACCTACTGTATTCCGTATGCGGACCAAAGGACGTGCTCAATACTATGCGGCACGGACTAACGTCACGGGTTGACGACCTTATCTGGGTGCCGTTTTCTACCTTAGCAAATTCATCTAATAATATAATAGCCGCACGACCGCCGGACAATGACGTTGACGAAGTAGCCTCACCCGCAAGAGTCGTCCCAATAATCTCATTAACTATATGTAATTTTGTTCTGTTATCACGGCCTTTTGCCATTACGCCAGGAGGCCGCATCCATTCAGGAAGAAACCTGTTGATATAATCGTGTTTCCACATCAACGAGTCGGAATCCTGTCCATCTACCAATGTCTCCTTACGACTCATTTCGCGGATTTCAGTCTGTGGCCGAAACAACCAAAGCCAATGCAAATAAGCAAGACAGCACCAACTTCCGCCCATATCGCGGGTCTTGTCAATTAACCCGTCTTTACCTCTCCTAAAATGGTCGTCCAACCATAAAATCAAATTATCTTGTATTGGCCACGTTATAAACGGCCAATCAGAAACTTCAGACGGTTTTTCCTCGTGTGTTACAGAGTCAACTTCTTTTTGATGGTAAGTGTAGGCCATCAAATTTATCCATAAAAGAACACTTTGTTTACAAGCGGCCATAATTTCCTGGCGAAACCCTATATCCTCGTTGGCCCTCGTTAATATTTTTTTCCTCCACTCTAAATTTTCATCTATTCGTTTAGGAATTTCAATTTTTGTTATGGGGTCAACCCAAATCCTGCTTTCATATTCCAGGGGACAATCGAAATTTGGGCGGTTTATAAATGTCGCATAAGTCGGCATTAAGGTTTCTTATACTTTTCCAGATATAAAGCAGCTTGTAAAAGATATTCTTCGTTTTCACCGAAACCAGAAAGCCCAGTATTACATTTATGACACAACAACCCCCTTATTTTTCCGGTTTTATGGCTATGGTCAACATATAAACGCCTACCATTAGAATTAGTTTTTCCGCAAATCACACAAACTCCATTTTGTTGTTCAAACATTTGGTCATATTGTTCAAGAGTTATACCAAAATTATATTTAAGTTTATAATTTCTCCCTTTTTTTGAATCATTCCATTCTTTGCTTTTGGTAGGTTTACATTTTCTACAGCAAGCATCAAAACCATCTGGACGACTTTTATCTTTTCCAAAAAATATATATGTTGCCGGAAAATTGTTTTTACATTTAGAACATTTTTTGTTTTTAATCAAGCTACTTTTTCTTTCATAGCCATCCGGTTTATATGAGCAACGGCAACCTTACTTACCTTATCAGGTATATCTTCAATTCTTTGTAAATTTTCATCGTATGAGCCAATCTTTCCTTCCAGGCGGTCAAATATCATCGCTATCATCAGTTTGTCGGGTTGGGGAAGAATCATTTTTCCCGTTGAAGAAAGATACGGTTTACTTTCGCCCAACGCAAGTTCCCAAATTTTACGAGCAAGCAATTCTGCTTTTGTGGTCTTTCCGTCCAGAGTTAGTTCGTTGGATATGTCTTTCAAATAACGGGACAATAACGCTCCCGCCTTCGGGGTCTTTGGCATATTTTCCTCCACATTCAAGTTTAAGCATCTTGTGCGCTTTTAGACAATCACCTCCGCATAATCCACCTGACGCACAAAGATATTTCATATTAACCCCACCAAGTTATTGTTGGATAGTAAGGATAAGGATATAAACTCTCAACCGTTACCCACCCTTTTCCGTTACATCCGTGACAAGATTTTTCACGAATATCTATTGGAGTTATATCTTCTAACTTACCGCTGCCTTTACATACCGGGCATATTTCTGCGTGGCTCATCGTATGGCTTCCTTAATAACACTAACTGGTAATATAACCGTTAAATCAAGCGACTTGTTAAACCCAAGCACAATACCGACAATTTCTCCGTTCCTGTTCAACACCGGACCTCCGCTGCTGCCGGGCCAGGCCGAGGCGTTGGTCAATAACAATTCGTGCTCTCCAAAAAATACTATCTTGGTCCGCCCTTCTATAATTCCCCGCGATACCAAAAAGCCAAATTGACCACTCATAGGCCAGCTTATAGTCCACACCGAGGACCCTATCGGAGGGTCCGTAGCGGCCAGCGGCAGAGCGTGTCCATAATATTTACTGCTGGGCAGTAATCGAACAACTGATATGTCATACCCAGTTTTTAGGTGTATCACCTTGCCGAGGATTCTTTTTCCTTTTAACACTACATCAATTTCTTTGCTGATTCCGACCACGTGTCCCGCGCTCAAGACCAAACCGTTGGGGCCTATCAGCACGCCACTTCCCTGAGTTTCTCCGACGCGTTCTAACATCACCGTTGACTCAACCGGTAAATGTCTAACCGACTTGCAGGAGATTAACAACAGCAGACCAAGCACTATCAAGTGAAACACTTTCTTCATTCTTTTTCGAGTCTTATTTTCAAGATTCTTCTCGGGCGTAGAGGCAAAATCGCTTAGCTGAGCTTTGCTCATTTTCAACAGCCCTCGGTTACGTTTATATAGTTTCCCCGGCTGGTGCTCTGCAATGGCCATAATGCGGCGTTGCTTAATTGTCTTCGCGGGCATCTATGTTGTCCTCTTCTTCATACGGAGACTGCCAATCAACCGGTATCATCGGCCATTCCATTATGTCACTTCTCGCAGGTATCCTACCGCAGCGTTAGTATCAGGCGTGTAATGCAGCGTGGTAATGCCTTCCGGAACCTTAATTATAATAGTTCCATATAACGGACAAGCCCAGATAATATTAGCCGCAGTGGTCACTACCGCAATACCGAACGCAAATCCTCCGGTTTTCTGTGACGTCACGACATATCTCTTGCCGCCTACCACCGTCTGCGTGTAGTCAGTGCCTGCTGACGTAGCAGTTAGAGTTATCCCCGTTGCGGCCACAGGGTCCACCGATACGGCACCGACACCTACGCGGTTACCCGCATTATCGCAACTATATACTTCATTACTCATTTTATCATACTCCTCTGTATAAGTCTTAACGCGTCAATACGGTTAAACGTAGGGCCCCTTTGTGGAGCCGCACACCCGGCCAACAGAATTAAACTGCTGGCCAGCCGTAGGAGCAACTCCGGCGTTGCCGCCCTACGGGGGCCAACAGTATGTAAACAGAGTTTCATTTATACGTATATTATACCATATCTTGACCTCCTTGTCAAGAGAAATCTTGACCGAATGGTAACCATTCGTTATAGGACCCATAGACAGGGGACCCATTGACCTCCGTTGTCAGGGTCTGGGTGTGGGGTGTGGGTGTCGCCGGACCGGGCGAAAGCGATGGGTGGGACGTGGGGGGTCGGCAACCAGTGATTGCAGCTTAATAATCAATGTTAGTTAGTTACTTAACAAACATACATACACTATCGACTACGAACGTCGATGGATTATGTTCATTATATCTTTAACATAATGGTCAAAACGCCTAAAATAGTGAAGTTAAGTGATTATCTAACAGGAACGATAGGTTTCAAACGAGCGTTTTAAACGACCGTTTAACTTTCTCATTTTTGAGAAATTACCTCAAGTCATTATTTACTATGACTTATCTAGTCAGATACTCTGACCACGACTAGCATTTTTAACGTGCTTTAAGCCCCAGTCATAGTATGTCATAGTATGTCATATTATTTTAATAAAATACATATATACTATAATACTATAAGTTTTTATAATATACTATTAGAATATCTTATATTATTATATCTATATATATATATATAATAAGAGCAAAATAATGCGACTTATTACGACTTACTACGGTAGACCCCTATATGTTGCAGTTATAGCCGTTTTGATACTATGACGGATTTGACTTTACTATGACCACTGTTAGTTAGTTATCTAACAAACATATTATATACGTCCTATAAATAAATCTTGCTTATTTTATATTTTTTTATTGACATTCTGAATTGAATATGGTAGATTATATGTAGTTTCAACGGTATATTGTGGCCGTTTGGCCTATAACTAAAACATAAGTAGAAAAGTGATTTAGATTGAAAGG
>ERZ1292632.2839-Hain-H43-01um-R2-2839-length-13989-cov-4_pt1 | contig 13989 bp, 27 predicted proteins | sample MGYA00564407_ERZ1292632 | MGnify/ENA primary metagenome ERZ1292632 (study PRJEB36523, sample SAMEA6512637) | groundwater metagenome | collected 2019-01-08 | study: AquaDiva: Metagenomics assemblies of 32 groundwater samples
AATACAACCTACATTGAAACACATCCATATTATTCACTAGAGGGGGATAATGTGTTTCGTAAGTTGCCTTATGGTACATCGGGTACGGCAAGACTTGCCTATTACAAAATGCAGTCTCCGCTAGTAAACGATGCGGACGAGTTACCTATTTCCATGAAACCCTACACAAAATCATTTGTAGATTACTCACTGGCGCAGGCGTACTACCTTGATAATAACGCCAACATGGGTGATAGATTTATGGGCTTTGCCAACAGCGAGATGACGAAGTTTAAAAGTCAAATAGCACCAAGGTCTATGTCCGGACCACAAACTATAATGTTTACTGATGTAACAAGCGGTGAAGATTTAGGAGTGTACTAATGGCTGATAGCACTAAAATAGAAAGACACTTAAATATTAAGGGTCTTAACCTTTACACCAATCCCCTACTTAAACAAAACGGAGAGCTATTAAGGGCTGTTAATGTGGTGAGTGAACCATATGGAGCAAAGTCACAACGACCAGGATATGTTACCTACCTAGGTACAGCAGATGGGTCAGTAGTTACTTCTCTTTTTAGCTGGACAAAGGACGATGGAACTACCCTCTTTACTTACAGAGCTAGTGGAGTTAGTTTATTTTCTAGCGCGCAGGGAACAGGTGCGTGGACTTTATGTGGCAATGGAACGATAACAGCAAGCGCTCATGTAGGTTACGCTGTACTCGGTAATACTTTAATGGTTTGTGATGGGGCAGGTTCTACTAGATACTCAACGAGCGGAACTTCATTTACTAACGGTACACTAGCGCCAGTAGCAGTAGATTTAGTGGAGTATCAAAGAAGAATCTACGCCGCAGGAACAGCGTCAACCCTCTTTTATTCAACGACAAACGATGCGACTAATTGGAATACCAGCGGAACATCGGATTCCTCATCATTTACCATTCCTAACGCAGGTAAACTATCACGAATCTACACCGTAGCAGATAGACTTATAGCCGCCAAGAATAGCGGTAGGATGTATAAATGGGATGGATACTCACTAATCGACATGGCAACCGATGCCGGACCATCTAGCCCCTATTCCGTGTCATCCACAGAGGGTTATTACTTCTGGCTCAATCGTAAAGGTGTATTTGGTTACGGTGGGGTCAAACCAGAGCTTCTTTCAAATGTTATTCAACCGATGATTTATAATAATGCGGGCGGTGGCATCTCAGGTGCCGGATTTGGAACCGCCCCTGCTACCTCTCACATCTATGACTTTATGTTAGCTTGTGGTTCGGTAACAGACGACCTCACTAATGAGAACATTCCCCGTGCAGTTATTGACTATAACTATCAAAAGAATGAGTTTTTAACACATAACTTTGCTAATGCACCTACAGCGTTTCACTCATTTAAAAATGCGGATGGACAACAGCAGTTAATCTTCGGGGATAGTTCGGGGCAGTGCTACACCTACGGAGGGACTGCTGTTGCCGATAATGGAAGTCCGATAGAGTCGATAATTGAGGGTGTTATCGATCTTAACCAGCCAGAACTAGATAAGAAGTTTCAATGGTTCTGGGGGTTCTTTAATCCGGGTTGTGAGGTGTCGGTGTCTGCATATATAGGTAATACTTACAGTACAGACAGCAAAAGATATGTAAATATTGGCACTCCCAAAGACGGACTGCTAGAGACAACATTTCCCACCAGTAGCAGGGGTAAGTTCCTGTTTTACAAGGTAACCAACGCATCAACGACTAAGGGTTTTACCTTTTATGGAGCTTGTGTACAGGCGGAGGTAATAGGACAATGACCGACTACAAAAACATGGGGGTAAACAGCTTCTATCAGCCCTATAATGCCCCTGTAACAAGTGGTACTACCGTTGTTAGTGGGTATGACTTTCAAGCTAATAATGAGAGAAGTGTTGTAACAGGAGCTTTTCTGAGAACTTTTACAGCGGATAAAATAGTAGCAGGCACACTAGATGCTAATACCGTTGCGATAGTAAACCTCACAGTTGCCCCTAGTAGCATTAATACGGGTACAATTACTAATGCAGTTAATGTGGGAACTTCTGCTACGGGATATGTTAAGTTAGATGGTCCAAATAATAGAATTGTGGTTAACGATGGAACAACTAATAGAATAATTATAGGAAATATTTAGTATGTCTATGACAATGCGGGTATCCCTGCCAACATATGACGCACTTACTGATGGGACGGTGGATCATTATTCCGTATACGCCGACACTGATAATGTACTAATAAAAGAAAAATCTCGGGGGACAATAGTTACTGCTGATGGCGCGGTAGGTACAATAAATCACAATCTAGGGTATGTACCTTTTTACTTAGTTTATTCCCAAATTTCTCCTACAAGATATAGAATAAACAATGCTTACGATATAGTAGGAAGCGGATGGAGGGCGTATTCTGGAACTGCTAATTTATTCATTGATAATATGTTTGGTACTGCTGGTACTGTTTCAAGATATTATATATTTTATGATAATGTAGGAGCGTCAGTATAATGTCCCAAGTTATAAAGGTTTCTAAACAAGGGAAAGATGTACTATCAGGAACACTTACTCCCAATGATTATATTTTCGACTCTACACTAAATACATTCAAAATAGTTTCTAGTGGTACTATTTCTGGAACAGTAAGTGGTGATCCTAGTACACTACAACTGGCTCACAACCAAGGTACAATCCCCGCTGTATATGCTTTTGCCAAATTTCCAGATGGTTATGTATCTATGCCGGGGGGATTATCTAGGACTGGGGATGCAAACAGATGGTGGAAGGTGGAGATGGATGCAACTAATGTATACTTTGATTTTTACAAAGGAACAACTGCAAACTATAATCCCGTAGTAAGCTATTATATTTTTGAGGCACCGCTATGACACAGGTTATTAGGGTATCAAAAGCAGGGGTAAATGTAGGAACAGCGTCAGTAGCAAACGATTTTAACTATGCCAGCGACTACAACACACTAAAGTATCATTCAAGCGGTACTATAAATGTAGTGTGTGCAGGTACTACGGCAGAAGGTACAGTAACCCACAGTTTAGGGTACACCCCGTTTTTTTCCTCCTATAGTTGGGTTTATGACGACCCATCAGAGGGCGCAGTATATAGTATGTGTCCACAGGTGTTTGTTGACGCTTTTTATTGGACTTTTGTCAATACATTTGCCGATGCAAATAAACTGTATTTTCAAGTAGTAACCAACAGCGCGGTGGGTACATTTCCTTTTAAGTATTTTATCTTTAGGAATAATTTAGGGCTGTAATTGAAAAAATCTTGACATTGTTATAGAATCTGCATTGAAAGCTAAATTAGCTTTCCACGGTGATAAGCAGGCATCTTTGTGAAAGGTGTCTCTTTATGGCTACTGGATACGATAAAACAGCAACAGCACAAGCATTAGGAATATCTAAACAAGCACTAGAAGCTCAAGCTAGGTCGGGTGGTTACAAAACCACAGAGGAATACGCATCTTCAATAGGTAAAAATGTAGGTAGCAGCGGTTCAGTAGGAAACGCTAACAGTAATCTAATTCAAAACGCTATTAGTATGAACCAGCAAGCTATTCAACCAGCGGTTCAATCCTACCAAGCGCAACAACCAGAGATCGCCAAGAATTATAGTCAACAAAGAACTACACTATCAGATAAATATGATGCTTTGTTAGCCTCTATTAAAGGCAATCAAACTAGTGCCGAGAATAGACAGACCGTAGTAACCAGTAACGAACTGGGTAAAAGAGGTATATCTGGCGACTCTACCCTTGCAGGACAAGAAATCACCAATGCAGTAAATCCAATCACTCAACAGTATTCAGGACTAATGAGCGAGGCTGGACTTTCCAAAATAGGTGACATCAATCAGTCCTACAACGATGAAACATCGGCACAGCGTGCTGTGACAAACGCTATAGCCCAACTACAAGCTAGTGCGGGGCAGACGGGAGTTAGTCAAGGATATACGCAACAGCAGAATGCACAAACACGAGCAGACACACAGCAACAAAATGCTGTAAGTATGGCTTATCAGCAGTCTAGGGATAAAGTAGCAGATGCCTTAAATCAAGCACAGTTAGTTATACAGCAACAAAAAGCGGGTGCTGATATCGACAGCAGTAATACTATTAAAACATTACAACAACAATTACTCGATATAGTTAGTGGTAATGGTGGAGGTGGTGGAAGTTCTAATAATACGCAGCCCATTGAAGATGCAGCCTCATCTTTTAACGTCCCCCCTCAACTAACAAACAATGGACTCACAAGTTCTTTACCACTTACTACCAACTTTGGAAACTTAAATATAAATGGTTTGTTTAGCAATCTTGGAGGAGTTAAGACCAAATAAATGGCATTAAACATAAATGACCCAAAACAAGTTAAAGCATTTAGAGATCAGCAGATACAACAAGGACGATCGGCTACTGAAATTGATTCTTGGATAAGAAGTAAAGTACAACAAGAAGTACAGAATGGTAACTCACAAGCGTTGGAGTCACTTAACGCTATTACACAGCAAACTCCATACAGACCGTCAGACCAGTCTTTTCTAGGTAATCTTGGTAGGTCAATTGTTGAACCCTTCATAAACACGGTAAACAAAACTGGTGGTGTGGGATATGAGGCATACAGGGCGGTAGCATCTAAAGGTGGTCAGAATCCCGATCCGTATTATGATCCTAAGACTGGCAGATATATTGAAAACCCTTTTATGAGTCAGGAACAGATCGAGCGAGCGTCAACTGGTGCGGGTTTTGTTGATAGTCTAAAAGATGCGGCAGCAATAGGTGCATTAGCAATTCCCGGAGCTAAAGCGGCAAAAGGAGCAACAGCACTGGAGAAACTACTTACTCCTGCACTAAGTGAAGTACCACGAGGTGGACTGTTTGGCTTTGCTCAAAAGGATGCCACCCCCATGTCGGTTTTAGCTTCGGCGGGGATAGGTGGGGGGATTGGAATGGGCTTTGGAGCGTTACCCGTTGCCCTGCAAGGTCTTTTAAGGAAAGCCGGACCAAAAGCAACACAACTTGGTGAGAAGTTAGAAACAGGGGCTTTTGTAAATAGACTTGGTAAACCCACACTAAAAGAGGGTGGTAATAAGTTTATCGGCGAAGTTAAAGCTATTAAGGGTTTAGATGCTAGTAGTCTTGATAATCTTTCAAACTCTGCAACTAACATTTTGCAAACAGAAGGTCCGACAGTTAGAAACTTTACCACGGAGATGACTAAAAAAGGTATAAAGATGGACGGTAGTAAAATTATTAAATTCTTGGAAAACGAAATAGAAAAAGCCCCCGCAGAAGCGGATAAACGGGTTATCAGGTCGGTACTTAGAGATGTAGAGGAGGATGTTGCCGCTGGTAAAATTGATCCGCTTAAACACTATGAGTTAAAATCTTCTTATGGGGATAAAGCTAACTGGTCAGTGTTTGACCCTACCAACTTAAAAAATAAAGCCAATGTATATGGCAAAGTCTATAACTTTATGAATGACGAATTAGATTCAACCCTCAAAAGTAGTGGGTTTGATAAGTTTAGGGAAGTAAATAAAAGACTCCATGTAGCATCAAAAGCTAGAAACTTTGCAGATAAGCAGTTAAATAAGGTAGGCACAACAGGACTTAAGACCAACGATTTAATATTTGGTGGATTGGGTGCGGTTGCTCTTAACAATCCCATAGGTGCGGTAGGTGGAGTTTTAGCTAAAAAAGTTATAGAATCACCTAAGACTATGAACGCTTTATCCAGTCTATTACAAAAAGGTGGGGGTGGATTATCCCAACTATCCGTACCGTCAGTTAATCCCAATATAGCGAAAATGTTAAATATCGGAAGTAACCTATCAATCGACCAAACAGGTCAACTATCTAACCAACCACAACAGCAATCTATGGTGCAACCTCAAATGCAACAACAGGGTGGACAATCACAGGATGTAGCAAAGATTGTAAACGCTCTTAAACTTCTTGATCCCTCTCACGCTTCTGTTTACGATTCATTTGTTGCCCAAAAAGAGGATAAAAGAACGGAAGCACAGATAGCTAGAGATACATCCAAGAAGTTAATAAACGATGCTTTAACACAGGTGGCAAGTAATCCTACTATAAAAACAGGTTTGGTGGCATCCCCTTTTGAAGAATTTAAGGCAAAATTAGGGATACCAGCAGACCAAGCTACCCTAACTTTTCATGCTACTATTTCTAATCTAAAAGCTAATATTGCAAAAGCAAGGGCAGGTACATCATTTACACCAAATGAGGAGAAGTTGCTTAATAAATATACTCCAGACGAAAAGGATAGTTACCAGCTTATAATTACTAAACTTGCCAAATTACAGGAGTTTTTTAATGAATAATCACTTTGTGTCAAAGAAATTACAAAATATCGTTGCACCGATCATCGCTAGTACAAAGAGTATTACTGTTCCCATACACAGATTTTATACCAGATTTATACAGTTTGTAAAGAGTAGACGAGTTAATGTTGGATAGTTTGACAATTTAAAAAAGTTAAGTTTACGATCTAACCGTAAGTACCTAAAGAGTATAATACAATACTAGTAGGCCTCGTGGTTAGATCACGGGGCCTTTTTTGTACCCCAGAAAGGAAAGTATGTGGAAATCTCTTAAACTCCTAAGGAGACATAAAAGATCGTATATGTCTAAAAAGATAGATAGAGTACAAGCACAGTTAAATAGAAAAACACCTAAAGAATTATTAAGTGCAGAGGAATTTATAAGACTGGTGGGGTTCAAATCTAGTGTGCCAGTACCAAAGAAGTACTAGAGCTACACCGAACTGTTATGCTGGTAAAGTGTAGTACAAAGGACACAGCGACTCACATCAACCAAGTAGTGTCCCCCTTGAGACAAACTCAAGGCTGATAGGGTGATTGAGAATTAGGCGAGAGAAAACGCCACAAACATAATTCAATAACTAATACTTCATACGGGGGTACTAACCCACCTGTTGTCTGGTAAAGTTAATACAGTAGTGTGTTTGACAAAAGAAAAAAAAAGAGTGCTATAATTTACTAGGAAGTTAACATGACCATACGCGACAACCTAACAATAATCAATCAATGGGAAGGCAGACATGGGCATAACATTAAAGCTTGTGTAATTCACTCTACGGCAGGTTCTTATCAGGGAAGCATAAACTGGTTTAAGAACCCTAAAGCAATGGTATCAGCTCATTATGTAGTAAGTACGGACGGCGAAATTTCAAAATGTGTTCAAGAAAAAAACGCCGCTTGGCATGCAGGTTTAACAGATCGAGAATGGGCTTACTTGAAATCTACGGGCAAGGTACCAAAAGTAATTCAAGAAAACTGGCTAGTTAACCCTAATTTTATCAGCATAGGCGTAGAAATAACCGATAACAACAATCGTAATTGGCATTATCCGCTTATTCAATATCAAGCCGTAGTAGAACTTACGGCGGATATTTGCAAAAGAAACAATATACCCATTTCAAGAGATTATGTGGTGATGCACAAGACTATAAATCCTCTTAACAAGATTGACCCTATTGGTCAGTGGAAGCATGATAAATTTATTCAAGATGTCCGATTGACAGCAGAAAAGATACTAAGTCCACAACCTGTATATGCCTGGGAGGGTACTGTAACAGTGAGAGACGATATTCACTCTCTCTTTGTGCGTTCTGGTCCGGCTAGAATATATCCGCAGGCAGGATCTAAAATACTATATCCGGGAGATACTGTTAATGTGGTAGAATTTGTGGAAGGGGAAAAGATCGCTTCTGTTATAGACGGTAAAGTAGTAGAATCTCCTTATTGGTGGAAGTCCAAATTAGGTCATTACTTCTGGGCTGGAGGTACAGTTGAACAGCCCGGTTTAAAGAAGAATGATGATAATTTGTTAATTAATTTAGGAAAGGAAGGGGTGAATAATATGACACCAGAAGAGAAAGCAAGTAAATTAGTAGAATTTGATGCAAGAAAAGCATCGCTAGATGCCAGAAGACTCGAATTAGACGAGGCTTATAAAGTAAATGAGGCTGCATTAGAAGTATACGATGCCGACCTTGCAGTATTTAACAGCGTTCCTGTGGTTGAAGTTCCTGTGGAGGTAACTCCCGTTGAGGAAGTAAAATCGGAAGAGGTAGTGGTTGAGCCTGTACTTGGACCTGATACAGAGGTAGAAGCAGTTGAAGAGGATGATGCCAGCCTTTTCGCCAAATTTAAGGAGTGGATGAGGGCAAATAGATAATGGAAACAGAAAAAGGTTATAAAACAACAGAGTTTCCTATGGCGGTAATTCCCTCCATTGTTGGGATGCTTGTAGCATTTGGTGTAGTACGACCAGAGGATGCTAATGCAATGGTTGAGATGGGTACTAGGATTATTGGTGGCATACTTGCCTTGGTTCTTCTTTACACCTACATTAGAGGTAGAGTCGATCTTAAAAAGCAGGTATTAAACCTCAATGCCAGTATTGAGCTATCTAAAGCGAAGCAATTAGGTTAACGGAAGAGTCCTCGTAAAGCTAGAATGAGAATGACTACTTTCACAAACAGTGGTGCTTGTGTGGTGAGTTGATTTAGAAATTCATTAGCCTGTTCAATCATCCCAGTGTTTCCCCTCCCTTTGTTTTTTCAATCCACCTACCCTCCCATACACATAGTTGACCAAAGATTGTTAAGAGTATGCCTGTTAAAAGTATCGTGTACGAGTCTACACGGCACGCAGATAGTCTAATGATGTGAAACATGAATATTACCACTGCTACCATTGTTAACCATCTAGTGATGTTTCTCATAGCTTGCAGTAATTATATACCCCCATTTCCCTACGCCAAAAGGGTTCTTGCTCATATTCTTGAATGCACCGCCTTATTCTCTGGAGTTCTGTATCTTTAATCGTATATCTTACGAACCAGTCTTGTGCGCCTCCGTCCGATACCCGCCATATCCGCAAGGCTTGTGACATTGTCAACAATAGAAGTAACGCTGTTGTTGTTCCGAATATCAGGGCGTATGCTTTCCACTTTATCTTTGTTGCCATTACGGGCTATTTTATCACCGTCCCAATACTTACGGGACATTTTCTTTGACATTAAATGGCGTTCTATTTCAAATCTATCCTGCAACAATGTTAACTCTTGTAACTTCCATATATCCTTTTCAAACTCCATAAGAAAGTCGGGTTTACAACATATAAAGTTTTTACGGGGATCAATCTTGTTAGACACAAAGAAGTAATCTAGTGGATTTTTGCTAAGATACCTGCCTACTTCCGATGGATTTCTTCTATTAAATTGTCTAGCTGTTATTATTTTCATAACTTCTTTTTTAAGTATTTAGATATATCAACTTTTTTAAATAATCCATTGTACTTCTTACACCATAAAACGCCGTATGGGACTTCGTTACTTTCATACACAGGAACTCCACCAAGGAATGCCACAGGGTTTTTATCTAACCCCAGCAATTTTATCTTTTTATAGGCATCGTTTAATTGTTCTATTGTTAGGTTTCCTTTATTTTTCATATCTTCCTTTGAGTACATTTTGTACTCTATACGAATAGATACTTAATTTTTCTAACCAATTTATTTTAGACATTTTAGTTTCTCATAAATTGCAAGTAATTCATCTAGTGTCCACTGTTTAGTCGTATGCTTTATGTTTAATAAGTAGTCACAGTCCTCCGGTCTGTTTCTTCTCATCCAGCAATCCCCACTAGAAAAGAACCACCCTGCTTCGTTGTACTCTGCTGTCTTTTGACCAAGCGTGTGGTGACGCGGGCATAAAATTATACGATTTCGTAAATCCCACCTGGTCATGCGATGATTTCTCTTACAAATGTGATGCGGGTGCAATTGTGTGTAGTTAACCTTATCTTTATCCGGCAAGGTCACACACACTTCACAGTAGTCTTTTTTATGTTGTCTCCACAGTTTATCCAGTATGCCTTCGTTTTTAGATAGATTTTGCTTGGTGAGTTTCTTCATATTCCCTCGTACGAAGTGTATGAACCTGCGTGTCTTGCTTTGTAGTTTTTATCCATTTCTTTTACCAGCAATTTATCCACCTCTTTTAGTTCCTTATACAGCCAATCTTTGTACTGCGCGGGTGTGAGGTTGGCTGGATCGGTAGTTTCTACCTTTTTACCAAACTTTAACTCGTACGGATTGATTGTACTAACAGCTTCCTTGGGGGTGTAACACTTTGTTGATACACCTTGTGACACATTAAGTTTTGCTGTGGGTTGAGTAGTACCCAACATCACCCCTGTTTTTACATGGGGTTGGTGGTTACCGTCAAAGAATACTGGTACACCATTAAAATCAACGGGGACTTCTCGTCCGTCTATCCATGCTTTTATAAATTTGTTCATATCTACTCATCCTTTCTTAAAATCTACTCATTTCTCTATAATCTAAACAAATCCCCATCTGCAAAATATGTGCCTGTCGGCATAACCTTGCCTAGCTTCAATGATAGATGTACTGCTCCGTGGGATTGTTCCGTCGTCCTCCTGCCTAACCCCTCTTTTACTGGAATTATTTTTATCGCTTTTATATCAGTGTCGTACCAAACTTCAATAAATCTAGGTTTACCTAGCCGATTAAACGCTACTTTTGAGATGTAGATGTAGTTCTCGCTTACCTTTATACAGTCCTGTCCTACAAACCATCTCGTTGTGTACTCTTGCATCATTTTCCCCCCTTTCCTAACCCAAATTCTATAAAGTCCTGCAATCTACTGGCAAACCTACCCAAAACAAAGTCGCTAACTTCCAGCTCCTCCATCTCAAACCACTTCTTAAACATTACATAAAACCTTGCAAACTCGTCACGATCTGGGGTTAATCTAGGCATCTCTTGTATTTTTTGCTCTTTTTGCATAGATTTAGCCTTTACCTGCATAGGTTTACTTTGACTCCTTTACTTGTGAAGATAGATATTCTTTGTAACTCCACCAATTATTGTCACTGTCATGTATTTTGCCCGTCTTATTAAACCACTGAATATAGTTTTCAACAGCCTCCCGCTGTATATTTTCGACCAAGAAGTCGTTACTTTTTCTTCCTTGTAATTCTCCCTGCATATATGCATCCCGCTTCTCGTCATCTATGAGGGTTTGGATAGACCTTTCTAGTAATTCGAAGTCTGCATCTTTCCACAGCTTGATTAAAGAAAATGGTGCTGATTGGGCTATAATTAGTTTAATCTTTTCGTTATTCATTTACCTCCTTTTTGTCGGTAAGGCTTAGGTAGGTATCGATTACAGAAAATAAGTCCCTTTGTATCCTGTACGCTTCTCCTTTATCACGGGCCACGGGAACAACTAACTTCTCATTTATTAGGAATCCAACAAAATCCTTCAAGGCTTCCCTCTCTGCTGTGGCTATTAGTCCTTGAATATCCTCTAAAAACTCATCGTGCTGCAACCTGCCACCGAGGTAATCCTCTATGTGGTAGTGGTACATTACTTCCTTTAGAGTCAATTTCATTCCGTTATTCATTCGATCTCCTTAGCGGTAGGTTTATTTTTGGCAATAGCATAAAGTTTATTCATAAACCTAGCTGTTTCTTCTCGCATTTCACCCGTTACGAACTTCCACTTAATGTCTTCTGGTAAGGCGTTCATGATAAATCCAGCCACGCTGTTAACAATCTCCATTCTAGCTTTATGGTCAAAATTATTATTTATTTCTTTTTTCTGTTTTGACATGCTTTTCATTTTGCCTCCTTACCCATAAACTTTTCTACAACTGCGCGCTTTTCACGGATACAGTTTGTGTACCCCAATGTGTAAGTATCGGGACGGTACTCTGGATTGCCTCTGCGGTCGGGATGTTTTACATTCAAATCCAAAGCCTCTATAAACTCGGTGAGGGTGGTATCTACTGTAGTTTCCAACATTCTTACTACTCCCTCGACGATTTTATAGTCAAAATCTTTACTCAAATATCTTTCTGCTTCTTCCTTAATATTTTTATATAAATCTGCTTTTGTTTTCATAAATCCTTTCCACCCTTTCGGGTAAACAGTTGATACCGTTTACATATCAACTAAATTAAAAACTAAATGGGAAAGACACATACACGCAGGATAGCCTAGGCAAACATAAGGATGCTTATATCTTATGCGGTTTATACACTTTTAATTTCCACATCGTGTACTAGCTATCTTTCCCATTTAATTGTCAAACTCAAAGCTGATGGGGAATCAGATGCCCAGCAACCTTTCGGTTGATTCAGCTTACTTCCCCACCAACTTTCAATCTTCAATCCCCCTTAACACGCACTCCGTTTTTCTTGCATACAAAGCTCTTTTACGAGCATTGACTTTATCTTTATGTTTATCGTTCCATTCGTTTGCTCTAATAATTCTAGCCCTTCGCCACTCCTCGGTAGTTTTATATTTTCCCTGCCTACCCATTAGTGGTGGTGATTTAGTTTCCATTTTAAACCTCATTTAACTCTTTCTCCGTGCCTCGTATCGCAAACCCACGAATCACGGTGTATAAATTGCCCAAACTCGTCTTTTGTATTACACGAATCTATCGTTGCTAGTACACCCAACTCAAAAGACCCCCACACCATAGCCAAGATGATTACTAAAACTATTAGTGGTGTCCAGCTTGTATCCTGTTTCACCTTTTCTCCTTTAAGTAAAGTTTATGTTCTTTAACTAACCATTCGAGCGTTTTATCTATATCCATTTCTTGCCGGAAAGTATAATGTCCCACCCCGTACAGAGGTTTTTCCATACTTGTACTTCTGGCAGTTCTGTTTAAGAATTCCCAAAAAGGACTTTCCGCATAAAAAGATACATACCAGATGCCACCACCATCTCTGGTAGTACCTCTAAAACCGTCTATATCGGCTAAATAGTTAAGCATTTGTTTTGTTGTCATATATTAAAGCGAAGCGGGTTTGCTTTCCCCGCTCTTGGCGAACCTTCCGTTTTTCGCCCTCTTTTGCTCAGAAGTCAATTTAAGGCTTGCAATCTTGGAATTCACATCACCCATAATACATTTAGTCCATTCGTCGGCAAAGTCCTCTTTGATCCGTTTATCTGCTTCGTGTAACTTCTCAATTTCATTTGCTTGGTGGATACTTCGTGCCACTAAAATTACCAATACTAAAGTTCCGGAGAGATATATTAAAAAATCTAATAACGCTATGGTCATTTTTTCCTTTCTAAATTTCCTACTAAAAAGTATAGTACACTAAATAAATAGTTTGTCAATAGGTTGATTATGTTGTTATACGGGGATTGTTAAAATTAGCGGTGGCAGGCTTCAGTAGGAAGTAAAGAAAGGCTTGGTTTTTTGGGTCAAGCTAATCTACCTACCACCACTTGTGATTATACCATGTGAAAAAAGCGGTGTAGGTGAGGTTAAGCATTATCTAGAATGAAACCTCACAAGTTCGGGTCAGATAGCTTATGACATTGTTTGCCGGACAACCAGACCGTGCGCACCGCGCCGAGTCCTTGCTTTAACTTCTCTGACAAAGTTTATTCAGCCACTACACCAAATAGATTATATCACCACTCCCAACCTTTTGTTTTCTTGGCAAATCTTCTTTTAATTTCTGAATACACCTTGTTGTCTACTATTTCTAATCTATGCCCTGTGGCTTTCTGGAATGCCCCACACTTGTTTTTATGGTAGTTATCCATGAAAGCACACACCTCGATGTAAATATGCTCCCCTGCGTGGGTAGTGAGTCTAAAATCGGGTAAATAATGTACCCCTTTTGGCATATCGTCTTTTTCTGTAAAGAGTTTGGGTTCGTATTCGCATAAACATATATCGGGGTGACACCAAGTAACAAACCTATAAAAATTAGCTTCCATTCTTGATCGGAAGTTTTTATCCAAGTCTGCTCTGTAACCTTCTTGTGGAGTAGTACCGTAATACATGGGGATATTATAGCGGAGTTAAGCAGGTGTCCCTCCGCAAAAGATACTGCTCTATGATATTAAGTTTTTTTACCTG
>ERZ1292632.2840-Hain-H43-01um-R2-2840-length-13981-cov-5_pt1 | contig 13981 bp, 23 predicted proteins | sample MGYA00564407_ERZ1292632 | MGnify/ENA primary metagenome ERZ1292632 (study PRJEB36523, sample SAMEA6512637) | groundwater metagenome | collected 2019-01-08 | study: AquaDiva: Metagenomics assemblies of 32 groundwater samples
GAACTGCCCGCTCTTGCGCGGGAAGCTGTACGGGAGGGGTTTCATGAGCTCGTCGGGCGAGGCGGTATCAGCATCGCAGTACGAGGTACGGCTGAAGCACATTCGTGAGCAGGCCGGCCAGGCCGCTGCCCAGGCCAATCAGCTCCAGGGCGCCGAGCGCGAGCTCCGCTGGATCCTCGAGCAGATGCCGCCCGGCCTCGATCATGAGAAGCTGATGGATCGGCTGAAATCAATGGAAGCGATGGTCCAGCAGCAAATCGGCGTCTGCAACCAGCTCGCCGGCTCGGAGCGCGAGATCGCCTACTGGATCAGCATGACGCCCGAGGGGCAGGACGGCCGCGAGGCGATGGCGCAACTGTCTGCGCCCGCGCTGAATGGGGCGGTTTCGGCTCCCAGCTCGGCGCTGGTGCTCGCCGAATAGGAGTACAGCATGGGCATGGTCGAGCGGATTCGGGTCTCAGTGACCTGCACGGCCAGCGCCGCGCAGTACGATACGTACATCCGGGGTGGCTATTTTGTCGCTGTCCGTTATGCGACTGCCTCCGGCTCGCCCTTCGCCACCGGCGCGACCGTCTATTTCCGCGCCGCCGGCGGCTCGAGTGGTGGCGCGACCGGCTTCGCCAGCGGCCCGGCCCACGACATCATGAAAATGACCAATACCTCCGTCCCCAACATCATGTTCCCCCGCGCGGAACCGTGGAGCACGGCGGGCGCCACGATTGGCGGGGCGAGTGTCGGCACGATTCGTTATCCGCTTGCCCAGGAGCAACTGAGGATCAACGTCGAGGGCGGCGGAGCTTCCGGGCGCGGCATTTTTGACCTCTACGTCGAGGGCTCAGTATGAGATGGGGTGCCTATGGCCAGGTCAAGCGCATGGTCACGATCCAATACTGGACTGGATATCGCGCTGACGTGCCCGCTGACCTCGCCGACGGTCTCATCCAGAGCGGGCATGCCATGCTCGTCGGAGAGGTGCCTGAGACGGCCGCGGTCGAGGCAGCCGAGCGAGCGGTCATGAAGCGACCGCGCAAGCGCATCCAGGAATCAGAGCGTGGCTGAAAACACGATCGGACTCGACGAGCCGACCACGATCGACAAGCGACTGCGTACGCGCTCGCTGCTGAACTCCAGCGCCGAGACGGTGCATGTCGAGGTGATGACCATCGGCGGCGACGCGACGCACGGCGATTACGTCCAGCCGACAACGGCTCTAGTCGCTACCGGCGCATTCGGGCTGCCGGTCCGCATCATCCCGACGACCAGCGGCATGATCGGCGGCGTCGACATCCTGAATACGATCACGGTGCAGCCGGCTGCCGGGACGAGCTGGAATGTCGCCGGTGGTGTGTCGGCGGTGATCGGCAATAGCTCAGGCGTGTTCACGACGGCCAATCCGCTGCCGGTCATGCCGACGACGACGGTGCCGATCAGCGGCAACACGACGGCGATTCTCACCACCGGATCGAAGGTCCAGGTGGAGCCGGTGGCCGGAGCAGTCTTCGGAATCTCTGGAAACGCCACAGCAATCCTGACGACCGGGAGCAAGGTCCAGGTTGAACCGGTTGTGGGCGCCGTTTTCCCGATCTCTGGCAATGCAACCGTGGTGCTCAGCGCGCTACCGGGTGCAGTCACGCTCAATGGATTGGCTGGTACGAGCGGGCTGCTCGTCTACGGTGCTGATGGGACAGCGAGCAATTCGACGGCCCGTCCGATCAAAGTCAACGCCAGCCAGGAGCTCCTGATTACTGGCGCTGTCAGCATCAGCGGCAACGCCACCGCCGTGCTTACAACAGGCAGTAAAAGTCAGGTCGAGCCCATAGCCGGGGCGGTTTTCCCGATCAGTGGCAATGCGACAGCCATTCTCACGACCGGCTCGAAAGTCCAAGTCGAACCGGTCATAGGTGCGGTCTTTGGGATCAGCGGTAATGCCACGGCGATCCTGACCACTGGCAGTAAAAGCCAGGTCGAGCCCATAGCTGGCTCTGTCTTCCCGATTAGCGGCAACGCGACGGCCATTCTGAGCACTGCGTCAAAAGTGCAGGTCGAACCGGTGGCCGGGGCTGTCTTCGGCATTTCCGGCAACGCCACAGCCATACTGACAACTGGGAGCAAGGTTCAAGTGGAGCCGGTTGCCGGGGCCGTCTTTGGGATCTCCGGTAACGCCACGGCGATTCTCACCACCGCGTCGCGAATCATCACCGAGCAGGCCAGCGGCTTCACGCCATATGGAGATCACGCCAATGCGACCTTCGCCAATGTCACACTGGTAGCGTCTGGTGCAACTGCTCTGCTCGCATCGGCAGCAGGACTGCGCATGAACATCACTGCGCTGAGCTTTGTCAACGAGGGAGCCACTGGTACGCTCTTCGAGATCCGTTCTGGCGGCAGTGCAACCTGTCTATTTCGAGGCTTCGCCGCACTGGGCGGTGGCGGCCTTACGCTGGCATTCCCGATGCCGCTCCGAGGCACATCTGGCGAAGTGATCAATGTCTTTCAGTCAGGCCCGACGACTGCCCAGGTACACATCAGCGGGTACAGGAGTGCCTGATGGAGCACGTAGGCTGTGCTTTCACCGATGCAGATACGACCGACCTGAACGCTCATTCAGGCGGATCGTGTAGCCCGCACTACGGAGCCACCTGGACACGACATGGGGTGGTCCCTCTGCAAGCGGCGGTGATCACGGATGAGAATAGGGCGCGAGCGGGCGCCGCCAATGCCATCTACTACGCCTCTGGTCTACCGGCAAACACAGAGCAGCACATTGAGGCCGATTTCCACGTCAAGTCCGTAGCGGGAGTTGAAACAAACATTCTGGCGCGCATGAATACCAGCGGGACACTCGATTGCTACAGCGGCGGATATAACGTGGCCACCGGATTATGGATACTGGCGAAGATCGTCGCTAGTGTGAGTACGACATTGCAATCTAGCGCAGCGACACTAACCGTAGGTGCCACCTATCGCGTGCGTCTGGAAGTGCGTAACAATGTCAAACAACTCTTTGTCGACGGCGTCCTGCGCTGCACAAGTGCCGATAATGCCATTACTGCTGCCGGGCGCGCGGGAGTCTTTCTCTCCGGCACGATCGCCAATACCACCGGCATTCATCTCGACAACTTCAGCGCCAGGACTATCCCGGTGACGCAGCGGCAGCTATGCGGAGTGGGGCTGTAAATGCCGACCATTGCCGTGCTCTTCAACGTTGGCAGCTTGATAAACCCGGTCGCTGGACCGGGTAATGATGGCTCGCCCGCGCGCGCGAGCTATGCCACACAAGTGCTGCTGACTAGCCCATATGCGACCAGCCTGCGCAGTGCCGGCGACTACCAGACAAAGCTCAGCCGGCGCGCTAACTATCAGACGGACATCAGCTGATGGCTAACATCGATAGCTTCTGGCTGGGGCAAATCGTCCGAGTCCAGACGACGATCACGAGCGCCACCGATTCGACCGTCAAAGTCGAACCAGGGCACCTCAAGTGGTCGCTGAAAGAGCCTGATGGGACAACGGTCTCGTACGTCAGAGGGACAGACGCTCAACTGGTCTCGGCCACTGTCGGGGTGTTCTACGTCGACTGGCCATCGGCCAAAGACGGGCTGCATCGCGGCGGATGGCTCGGCACGGCCAGCAATGGCGGCGCCGACGAGTTCAGCTTCAATGTGCTCCAGAGGATGTACTAATGTCCGCGACCGGGCTCTACGCCCTCGTCGACGACGCGAAAAACCTACTCGGCCTACCGAGCTCGGATCATCGGGATGATGCCTGGCTTGGCATGACGCTGGAGAGTGTGTCCCGCCTGATCGAGCTGTACACCGGGCGACGCTTCTGGTCGGCCACCGAGACCCGGTACTACACCGCCCACTGCGCCAGCTCGCTCTATACTGACGATATCCTGGCCATCACGAGCCTCAGGACCGATGAGGACGGCAACGCGAGCTATGAGACGACCTGGGCGACCGGAGACTACTATCTTGCGCCGTTCAACGCGACGCTGCACCCGCAGCCGGAGCCGTACACGCAGATCATCACGCGGCCTAACAGCAGCGTGCTCTTCCCGGTCGGCATCACCCGCGGCGTGCAGATCGCCGGTACATTCGGCTTCAACCCGACCACTGCCATGCCGATGCTAGTCAAGACCGCCGTTCTCCAGCAGGTCATGCTCGACTTTCGCGCCAAGGACGCACCGATGGGCAGCGTCGGCGGCGGCGAGCGCGCGCAACCACAGCGAATGCCTGGCGGTCTGCACCCATTCACGGCGCGCAGTCTCGACTACTACCGGAGGCGCGTCCATGGCGGCTGAGATCATCAGCATCAAAATCACGGGTCTCGAGGCGCTGGCGAAGAAGCTGCCGGGCCAGCCGTCGATTGTCAGCCGCGGCCTGAAGCGCATCATGGATCGAGCGGCGAAGGCGGCAGCCGCTATCTGGCGCAGCGCGACGCCGGTCAAGTCCGGCCGACTCCAGCGCTCGGTGCGCGCGCAGTCCACCGCTCTGCGCGCCAAGGTGATCTGGGATCCGGTTGGGCGTGCCAAGTTCAGAGGCTCGCCATTTCGCTACGGCTGGGCGCTCTCGACGAATCGGCGCTACCGGCGGACGTTCGGCTATGTCAAGCGGGCCGAGCAGCAGATTGCCGCGGGCCCGGCGAAAGCTGCGGCGCGTGAGATCGCGGCCGAGATCAAGCGGCAGTGGGGGGCAGGATGACGTCGCTCGGCGCCGTGCGGACGGCGCTCAAGGGCCGCCTGGAGGTTATCTCTGGGCTGCGGGTCTACGATCTCTGGCCAGAGCAGGTGAATGTGCCCTGTGCGATCATCATGCCTCCGGAATCTGGACAGTTCGCGGAGCATCAACTGACGTTCACCGGTGACCTCTCGCGCTATTCGCTGGAGATCCTGGTACTCGTGCAGTTCGGCACGCTACGGAGCGCGCAGACCGAGGCAGATGCCCTGCTTTCGGCGACCAGCACCGGCAGCATTCACGGTGCTCTAGATGCGGACCGCACGCTGGGCGGCGTGGTGCATTATGTGAATGTGCTGCCGCTGCGAGAGTATGGGACGATCCCGGCAAATGGCCTCGAGTATTTTGGCGCCGTGGTGCCGGTGGAGGTGTGGGCAGGATGAGCAACTATCGCGCGCAGCGGGCGCTCTGGTATCCGACCGATCGCGCAGCCATCCGGCGCATTCGAGCCGGTGAGCGCGTGCCGATGAAGCAGCGCGGCCTCCGGCGAGTCGCGCCGGGAGAGATTTTGCCTGACGGGGTGCCGCGCGAATCGCTCGGCTGGATGCTGATCAAGGGGTGGATCGAGGAGGTAGCAGATGAGCAAGTTCGGGTCTGACCAGGTTGCATTCTGCGTCCTCGGTGGATATGACATCCTCTCCGGAGTGCTCATCAGCCTGACGGACAAAGAGGAGACGATCACTGAGGAGAGCCACACACTCGGCGACGCCTGGGTCGAGCACAGCCCCGTTGGCGTGCGCCGGGCTGAGCTGACGATTGACGCCTTCTACGACGATGCGACTCTTGGGATCGACGAATGTTTCTCGACGAATCAGAGCGCGGCCATCGGGGCGGCGCGCGCTCTCGTCTACGGTGTCGAGGGGAATACCACCGGCGTGCAATTCGTCGGCTGGCAACCGGCCCAGGTGATCGACTATGAGCGCGTGCTCAGCCGCGGCTCGCTCCATAGGGTGAAGGCAACGCTGCGGAACGGCCAGCGCACAGGCGCGCCGACTGTGATCGAACAGGGGCGCATCATCAAGCCGCTGGCCGGTGTCACTGCGACCGGCAATACCACCGGTGCCGCAATCGACTTCTCGGCCAGCAACGTCAGCGGTGGGGCCGCCTGGCTGGCGATTACCTCCCTGGTCGGTTTTGAGGCGACTGGCCTTGTCGTCGACATCATGCATTCAGCGGACAATCTCACCTTCAGCACACATGCTGGATTACTCTCGGTCTCGGCCAGCACGCCCAACGGCGTAGTTAACTCCTGGCTGCAACGAGTAGTCAGCACTGCTCCAGTCCAGCGCTACGTTGCCGCGCGCTGGGTAGCCGGGACTGGCTTCGGCACATCGGCACAATTCATGGTCGGCTTCGCGCCGAAATAGGAGGTGATCCGTGGCCAAATACGGCAGCGATCAAGTCAACATCAAGTTCACGACTGCATCCGCGACAAGCCTAACCCTGCATGATCTGGGCCAATACATCGACACCTTCAATGGCGTGAAGATCGAGGCGCTTACACAGGAGGGCCACGGCTTCGGCGATTCGTGGGTTGAGCATCTGTATACCGGCATCCGCCGGATGGACCCGGTGACCGTGGCCGGCTTCTACGATAACATCGCTGCCTCAGGCCCAAATGTCATGTTCGGCAATGCCTCCGACATTGGGTCCGAGCGCCGTTGCGAAGTCAACTTTGCTGGGACAGCCTCGAACATCCTGCAGTTTGCTGGGCTAGTCATGAGCTACTCGCGCCTGCCCACACGCAGCGAACTGACCCGCTTCGAGCTCGTCTTTCAGCCGAGTGGCGCGGTCAATACTGCGACTAACCTGGTCGTCTAAGGAGGGCATGTGATCACGCGCATGACGCGTAAGATTGAGCTGCCGCATGAGCCAGGACAATGGGTGGAGATCCGCCCACTGTCCTGGCGCAAGCTCCAGGACGCTCGCGACAGTCGTGTCCGCGAGCTCGCCAAGCAGATGCAGAGCTTGGGGCGGGATGTCCTCGACGCGTTGCCGAAGGGCGATCGCAGCGAGGCACCATCAGCAGAACAGGAAACGCCAGCCAGCCTCCTGAATGCCTATTCGCTCGGCGCCCTCCTGCGTGCCGGCATCGTCGCCTGGTCTTATGACGAGCCGGTCTCGGGGGAGACGATTGACGAGCTTGACGAGCAGACCGCCCAGCTCATCGCCAGGGAACTGGTCCTGCCCGTCAAGCGAAGCATGGAGCAGCAACTGGAGAATTTTTTCGCCTCGACGAGTACCTGGACGGCGCCAGAGAGTATCCTCCCGCCGAGTGGCTGATCAGCGTCGTCTGCGAGGAATTTGGGTGTGTGCCGAGCATCGCCATCCGCGAGATTGAGACGTTGCCATACCCGCTGCTCTGGGATGTATTGGCTGCGCGGGGCTACGCATCGGCCAAACGCGCGTTGGGCGACGCGAAAAAGGAAAGCGATGTGCCTGTGACCCGCTCAGTCCAATGGGTCTGGCAGGTGATGGCCGAGCGCATGAAACGGCGGAGAGCTGAGCGTGGGACGTAGCGACCTTGCCATCCTGATCTCGGCTCGCGACCAGGCCTCTAGCGTCCTGGCGAAGGTTGGGCAGGGTCTACGCGGTCTAGGCCAGGCGGCCAGCATACCGGGTAAGGCGATCGGTGGCCTGACCGATGCGCTCGGCAAGATCGGCCTGGCCGGCCTGGGCATTCAAGCAGTCACCGGCGCCGCAAAGGGCCTCGGGGATGCGCTGGGCATTGGCCTGCTGAACGAGATGGAGCAGGTCTCGGCCAGCATCCAGGCGTTCACGAAGGACGAAAAAGAGACGGACCGGATTCTCGCCATGGTTCGTGAGGAAGCCAACAAGACACCGTTCGCGTTTCGCGAGATGGCCAACGCCACGGCCGCCCTGATGCCAGTCTCCAAACAGGCCAAGATCGGCCTCATGGACCTGGTCAAGCAGGCCGAGATCCTCGCGGCATCGAATCCGATGCAGGGGCTCGAGGGTGCCAGCTTCGCGCTGCGCGAGGCAATGACCGGCGACTTTACCTCGATCATTGAGCGATTCAATCTGTCGCGGAGCACACTGAATAAGCTGAAGGCTGAGGGAGTGCCCGCCTTCAAGGCCATTCAGATTGCCATGAAAGAGATGGGCTTTGACGCCGACCTCGTAGCCGCCAAAGCCCAAACCATGGAAGGGCGCTGGTCGACCTTCAACGATACGATCGACACCCTGAAGATGCGCATGTCGCAGCCGATCTTCGATGCACTCAAAGAAGGATTGATGAGCCTGCAAGGCTTCCTTGATGCGAACATGGACAGCCTGGAAGGCTTTGCGGATTTCATCGCCGGTGCATTCACGGGCGCAATCACATCAGTGAAAGCGATCTTCGCAGCCTTCAAGACGGACGCGGGTGCCATGGGCATCGTGATGGATCAGATCCGCAAAGTGTTTGGAGATGCTGCTGCTGATGCCCTGGAGCCATTTATCAACGCTATCATGAAGGCCATTCCACAGGTCAAGACAATGGCCAAGGAATTGAATGTGTTGTTTGAGCTTTTCTTGGGTGGTAAGTTCAAACTCATTAAGACAGTCATTGCGGCCTTTAGCGGCGATATTGACGTACTCGAAGCAAACATGATGGAGATGCGCAAGACATTCGGTGATGCCACCATCAATGGTATTGAGCCGTTCGTGATGGCGATTAAGGACGCGGGTCCGGAGATACGAAGCTTTGCAAAAGATGTATCCGAAAAGCTTCAAGGGGTTCTGATAGAAACGAAACTCGAATTTCATCTACTGAAACTAGCTGCGAAGGACTTGAATACTGAACTGGAACAGCGAGATGTAATAGATAACTTTGCCAATACTGCGCGAGGCTTGAGCATAGCAACTAAAGACGCTGCCGGAGAGCAAATCAACTGGGGTGAGATCTTGCGGCAGTTTGCGCCCGTGCTCAGAACAGCAAGCGGCGATACCTATGTCCTGGGTGTCTCAATGCTGGGCCTGGCGCGCACGATTGACCTCGTATCTCGTCTGGTACTGGGCGCCCGCTATTTCTTCGAAAACCTCATGCAGCCCATCCGTCTCATTGGTAGCGAGCTCCAGAAGATTATCCCCATCATCGAAGCCTTTGGTAGCCAGGTCTTTGCGGCAGCCAGCGAAGTGGGTGCCAACCTCATCAACGGTATTGTGGGTGGTATCCGGCGCGGCTGGGGTCGCGTGACTGGCACCTTGCAAAATTTGGCTCAGGAGTCCATTCTGACAACCGACAATGTCTTTGAAACCCGGTCGCCATCGAAGGTCTTCGAGCGGATCGGCAGGCAGATCGCCGAGGGGCTCGGGATCGGGATCGAAAAGGATACGTTCAAGGCGACCGACTCGCTGAAAGAGCTCGGCGAAATCATTGTCAAACTGGCAAGGGAGCAACTGGAACTCGCACCGAAAGCTGTGGATTTCCTTGCCGGCGCCTTCCGCCGCTTGGCCACTGACAGCGGCATTTCGGCAGGTGGCCTGGAGAAAATCACGCGGGCATTGCGTGATTTTCAGACTGTCTCCGGCACTGTTGAGGCGCAATCCAAGAAGGTCAAGGGACTGGAGGAGCTGGAGCGTATCCGTAAGCTCTGGGCATCACCCGAGGCACTTCAGTTTCAACAACGCGCGAATGATCTGGAGGAAGCGCAACTCGATCTCCAGCAGCAGATGCTGCCGTTGCTGAGAGCGCGCGAGGCAATCGCGAGACGACTGCAGGAGGCTCAGGAAGTACTGAGGGATGCGGAAGCATCCGAGAATGCGCAGCGCATCAAGGCTGCGAGCCGCATTGTCGACGCGCTTGAACGCGAAGCGCGAGCCGCAGATGAGGGTTTACGTCCGTGGCAAGAGTCGGTGCGTATCATCGAAGAGCAACAGCAAGAGCTCAGGTTGGCCGAGCAGCAATGGCAAAACCAGCAGCGCGCGATTGCGGCGAATGCCGAGCAAGCGGAGATCCTCGAACGCAAATTAGAGGAGGTCTTTCGAGCGCAGCAGCGTCAACTGGAACAGCAGATGGAGAACTTTGAGCAACTGAAGGATCGTATTGACGACGCCAAAGAGGAGGTCAAGAATCTCGGGGATGCGATCGAAGAACTGCCTCCTATACCGGAGGGCGTGCGGTTCGATCTGCCCAATGCACCTGCGGCTCGTAGTGCGGCTGCCTCTTTGCCGGTCGCGCAGTCGCCGATTTCGATCACCATCCAGGGCGGCAACTGGCTCGGCACTGCTGAGCAAGCCGCGCAATTGATCAGAGACGAATTGCTGAAGACGATGCGGCGGAACGCGACGTTAGCATTCACCTAGACTGGAGCCCTGATGGCAGCCGAGCAATTCGCCAACAACGCACAGAGCACGCTCAACGGAGCGCTGGACAATAGCCAGCTCACGCTGGTCGTCACGAGCGCCGCGAGCTTCCCGACACAGGGCAACTTCCGCGTCCTGATTGACTCCGAGATCATGCTGGTCACCGGCGTGAGTGGCAGCACATTCACGGTGACGCGCGGGGCTGAGTCGACGACGCCAGCCACGCATAGCAACGGCGCAACGGTGACGCAGGTAGTCACCAAAGCTGTGATGATTCAGGCCGTGACTCCGCCGGCATGCAGGGTGGGACGGAACGCGAGCAAAACAATTAGCAATGCGATTGAAACCAACATGGATTTCAATATCAAACGTTTTGATACAGACAGCATGTTCACAACTGGAGCATCGAATGATCACATGACTGTGCAAACACCAGGGCTTTACTCCATAGGCGCGAGCTTCAGATGGAAAACCACCGCGACAGGCCAGAGATTTGGATATATCAAGGTTGGTAATCTACCTGTGGCACAAGTCGACTGTGATGATAACGACGACCGCGCAAATTTAGCAACACTGTATCAATGTACTAGTGCAGTAGCCATATCTTTGATCGTTTACCAAAATACAGGCGGTAATTTAGGGATTGTCTCAGAGGCAGACTATACACCTGAATTATGGGCGATCAAGGTCGGCGAGGCGAGCTGAATGGCCTTCACCGGGCGCCTGGCCAGCTCTGACAGCCGTCCCGGGAATCTGGCGCTGGCCTTCGGCGATCCACTGCCATTCCCGGCGGTCCAGGTCGAGATTGCCTTTGTGACCGTGCCATTTCAGACGCCGAGCTGGACCGACATCACGCCCTATGTCCTCAGCTTTTCGACGCGGCGGGGCCGCCAGCATATTCTGGATCGCTCAGAGGCAGGCACGGCGACGCTCCTGCTCGACAACAGCGACCGCCGCTTCGAGCCGGGCAACACGACGTCGCCCTACTACCCGGACGTGGTGCCCATGCGGCGTCTGCGTATCAGCTCACAGCACCGCGGGACGGTCTGGCGGATCTATACCGGCTTCATCGACGGCTGGCCACAAACATGGCCGGGGCGCGGCAACGTCGGGCGATCGCAGATCACATGCAGCGATGGGTTCAAGGCACTCGCGCTGAAAAAGCTGAACACGAGCTTCTCCGCTGAGCTGAGCGGAACCCGGGTCGGCAATGTGCTCGACCTGGTCGACTGGAACAGCACCGAGCGCACGATTGCCGCTGGCGTCTCCCGCATCCAGGCCAGCACCCTGAGCGAGACGCCAGCGCTGGAGCATCTCCAGACAGTCGCCCAAAGCGAAAATGGGCGGATCTATGTTGGCCGGAACAACGATCTGACATTCATCGACAGGCACTCGGACTATCGCACGGTCAACAATGCGGTCTTCGGCGACGCGAGCGGCGAGATCCTGTACCATGACCTCGTGATCGGGATGGACGACCAGCGGATCTGGAACGAGATACGCGTCGACCGGGCGGGCGGCACGGTTCAGACCGCCTGCGATTCGGCGACCAGCCAGGCCCAGTATTTCCGTCGGACGCTGACTCGCTCGGGGCTGCTGATCGACTCGGACAATGAGGCCCAGGACGCCGCGCGATTTCTCAGGTCGCAGTACAAGGATCCGGTGCTCCGCATCGAGTCGATCTCGTTTCTCCCGCAGGCCGATGACAACGCGTTGGGCGAGGCCCTGGCCCGCGAGCTGGGCGACCGAATCACGGTCAAGCGGCGGCCGCTGGCCGGCGCAGCCATCTCGCAGGAGGCCTTTGTCGAGGGCATCGAGCACCAGGCCGATGCCCAGCGGGGCACGTGGCTGACCACATTTCGCCTGTCCGCGGTCGGCATCGGGTATACAGTCGGGACGACAATTGTTCTCGACACGGTCACGGCTGAGATTCAGACGGCCAATTCAGGTGTGCTGGTGTACTGATGGCAGTGGCATACGCAGAGGTCAATCATGGGCGCTGGATTGTGCGCTGCCCGTACTGTCAGTTTGGTCAGGCGCGTGAATCCGGGGACTGGTGGTTCTGTCGCCAGTGCCTAAATGCGGCTGGCAATCATCTGCGTGTTCGTGTGCACTGGCCAGCGGAGCGGGAGGCAATTGAGCGCCTCCTGGCGGCGCGTCCATACTCGTGGAATCGCAACTGGCAGCCTGATGAAACACTGGATGACTTGCTGGCAGAGAACCGGCAGCACAGAGTAGGAGTGGAGGCCTAACAATGGCGTGGACAGCGCCGCGCACTTGGGCCACTGGCGAGACCATCACAGCAGCGCTGCTCAATACTCACGTGCGGGACAATGAGCTCAGCCTGCGCGGCATGCATGACAAGGCCGTCTATGTGCTGCTGGATGCGACTGATGTCACGATCGCTAATAGCACAGTCGAACCCGGCACAGTCGTTCCATGGCAAGCGGCCTGGTGGAACATTGGCGGAATGTGGTCGAGTGCTGCCAATCCCAGCCGCATTACGCCTGGAGAAGTCGGCTACTATTCTGCGGCTGGGATTGTGGTACTAGCAGACAATACGTCTGGCACGAGGGCCGGCGCGCTTTGGCGCGATGGTACGACCAACGCCAAGTCTATCTTCAAGGTGGCTGGTCTTGATGCCGGGATGCTAAACCAGACCATCCCGTGGCACTGGGAGCTATTTGTGTCGGCGACAACTCAATATTGGGAGCTCTACCTCCGGCAAAATACCGGCGCGGCGCTCGATCTCAGATCGAGAACCATACCGGGATTGACGCAGATGACATTCCGCCTGCTCGGTAGTACCTGATGCTCATCGTCCTCTGCGCCCTTCTGCTCAGCCTTGCGGCCGGTGGCCAGCCCTGCGCCCTCGAGCGCGTGCCGGCCGAGCACGCTACCATGGCCCGCGACATCCGAGGCTGGGAGCGCAGCTACGGGCGCACGGTCTATGCGGAGATGGCGATCATGCTGCCACACGGCGCCAGTGATCGGATCGTGTTCCACGAGCTCGCCCACCTGGTAGCCTACGATCGCGGGCTGAATGAGAGCTGGGAGCAGGAGCTCTGGCACCGAGGTAGGCCACGTGGCCGTACGCCGACGCGGTACGGGCGCAACAGCCCGCGCGAGGACCTGGCCGAGTCCTACGCGGCCTATCTGCTCTGCGATCGTGTGGACACGCGCCGCGTCGATTGGCTGGCGCGCTGGCTCCCGGAACTGAGAGCCGCTCGTGACGCTGGATGCGCCGCGGCATGAGCGGCGGAGGAGAGGAGGTCTACGGTGACGACGCGACACGAGATCGCTCGCCCGCCTCCGTGGACGAGCGAACAGACGGTGCGGCGGCTTCTGCGCGAGGCTGCCGAGCAATGCGGCTGCGCGGAGGGGCCGCGTCGCTGGTATCCGAATGGCGCGCCGGAGACATCGGTGGTCTGCCCGGCACACGAGCGGTTGTACTACGATGAGCTCTGGGTCTTTCATCGGGTGACGGAATTGCAGGCGGGAGGAGGGGACGATGGCACAGACGTATGACGAACTGACAGGCGACCTGGATCGAGATGTGACCAGGGTGGCTGGCCAACTGGAAGGCCTCCGCGCTCTGGCGAAGCAGGTTGATATATCGCGCGCTGAACGCCTGCTGGGTGACGCCAGGTCTCTCGTGGAGGATGCTGCCGAGGTAATTGGCAACGAGATCGTCAAGCGGAAGGTGCTCAGTGGGCAGGCGTAGCTTGCAGGCGACAATCGTTGGGCCACGAGCTTGACGATCCGCTCATCGCCGGCAAGCCCTACTCGTACTGGCGCTCTCTGCTGGCCGCCTGGCTCCAGCGGCGAGACCCGGCCTGCGATGCAGATGCGCTCGCCCAGGACGCGATTCTCCGCTGTCTGCGCGCTCAGGAGCAGGGCAAGACGCTCACGAGCGAGTACCTGTTCTCGGCGGCTAA
>ERZ1292632.2842-Hain-H43-01um-R2-2842-length-13978-cov-13_pt1 | contig 13978 bp, 11 predicted proteins | sample MGYA00564407_ERZ1292632 | MGnify/ENA primary metagenome ERZ1292632 (study PRJEB36523, sample SAMEA6512637) | groundwater metagenome | collected 2019-01-08 | study: AquaDiva: Metagenomics assemblies of 32 groundwater samples
AGACGTCGGTTCAGGCCCAGAGAGGCTCGGCAAGGAGTTCATAAACGTGGATGTTTTTCCTTTTCCTGAAGTAGATATAGTTTCAGACGCCACGAGACTGCCTTTCAAAAACAATACCATAGACGCCGCCGTTTCCGAGTCAGTCTTTGAACACGTCGCGGATGCCCATCTCATAGCGCGCGAGATGGAGCGCGTGGTAAAGCCCGGCGGTTATTGTATAAGTTTTGGTTGGAATACAGTCGGGTTTGGGAAGGTAAATGGATTTAGAATTGTTGAGATTTTAATAGTTAGCCACGGTGGGGCTAAAAACGATACTCTCTGCACAGTAGAAGTTAAACTTTAACCAAACCCCTAATTATTAAGTAAATAAAATATATGAACATCTCAAAAGAACAGGCGTTGGCAAAAATAGAAGAGTTAAAAAATTACGTTTCGGAGTTAGATAAAAAGAAAGAAGAAAAAGTAGTAGGTATTGCGGTTATGTCTCGCTTTAGTGGCATTAAATTCCAAAGCACAAAAACTACTTTCAAAGAAGCTGTGGTGGAAGGCAAAGCTAACCTGCGTGATGCTGACCTGTGTGGTACTGACCTGCGTAATACTGAATTACAAAACGCAAAGTTCTATGGCCGAGGTGGAACTAAAGTAATCAAGAAAGCTAATTTAGGAGGATTTTTGAGGGCATTAGGTTTCGTGTTGGAAGAATAAATTATTAAATAAATATAGTGATATGGAGAAAGAAGAGTTTTGTTTAAAATGCGGTTTAGATAAAAAAGAAATTAAAAAAGGTGGGCTAAAGTGTTTCCTGTATGGTAAAAGTATGGGAAGACACCTGTTTAAATAACTCCCCCACTGCTCTTTTCAAAGGTTAAATAACTAAATAAATTGTATGGAAATAACTCTTTCTCAATAAAAAAAATAATTTTAAACTTCCCCTTGAGAAGAGCAGAAAATAAAATAATAAGTATGAAGATATTTTTACTTAGCGACACCCATTTTGGCCACGATAAAATGCCTCAATACTGTGGTCGGCCTATTGGTTTTGAAAAATTGATTTTTGATAATCTTTTAAGAGTGGTTAAAAAGAGCGATATGTTAATCCACTTAGGAGATTTTTGTATAGGCGATGACGAGATGTGGCATAAGAGATTTTTAACAGAGATAGATTGTAAAAAAATACTAGTCCGAGGAAATCACGACCACAAAAGCAACAGCTGGTATTTAAAAATGGGATGGGATTTTGTATGCTTTGCTTTTTCAAATACTTATTTTGGGAAAAAGATTTTATTTAGTCATTGTCCTCATCCAATTAATGATGTTGATTTTAATATCCACGGACATTTTCATAATAGTTTACCAAGGTTGCTGAAAAAAGAGTGGGTAACGCCAGATGAAGAATACCGCAATAAACACGACTTATCCATTCTAACCCCCAAACACAAACTTTTGGCTCTGGAATATACAAACTATCAGCCAGTTTTATTAGAAACATTTATTAAATAATATGCGCAAAATAACCGCGTTTTGTCCAAAAGTAGGAATTCATTTTCATACGGGAATATTTCATTATAATTCAAGTGAGCAGTCTGTTTTAGCCGGCCTTAAAGACTGGCAAGACGCGCGCAAGTTAGCGATAATAAAAGGCGTGGCGATAGCAATGATAATGGCCGAAGTCTTATTTTTAGTGTGGTATTTATGGTAGAACAAGAAAAAGGAGCTAGGTTATATTTTTTTATGCAAAAGGGCGTAGGGCTTTTAAATGAATTTAAAAATCTTCTCTTGTTAATCTTTGGCGCTTATTTGAGTCTGAAGTTGACTAGCTGGTGGTGGCTTATAGTGATGTTCTTAGCCAGCTTGCCCATCCTTACCTTAATCGGATGGTATTTTAATACTTATATGGCGGCGGTGATGGAAAAGCTGGCCATAAAACACGGAACATTCTTTGCCATCAGGCAATTTACCATTATAGAAGAAACGCTTAAGGAATTGAGAGAGATTAAGGAAATATTAAAAAAATAAATAGAAATTGAAATATGAAAGAAGATCCAAAAATGTATATAGTAGATGGAGACATACCTCATTTTAGAGCCACATTAGTCTCTCACCCAAAAGAGGGAGGAACAGAAACCTACATTGAAGATTGTTCACGACCACGCAAAATGCAGTTGAATATAACGCCCATACTTTATTCTCTAGACTTGTTAAAGAGGGTGGTTCGTATCTTTTTTGAGAAAGTCAGCCTGCATAAATCTTTGCTTATCTTGGTTCTGCTGGGGCGAAAATCACTGTTACGAAACTTTAACGAATTGGCGGAGGTTAGTCTGCGGAGGCATAGGATTGTCTTAGAAAATTACTGCGTTTCCGCATTAGAATTTATTCGGACATTAGATAAATTATTGGGGGATAAATTGGAGCTATTAGAACTAACAATGATTTTAGTTACCATCTTTGAATACGATCAAGCCTATCGCTGTCGGGTTCAATATGCTTTTGAGCTGTTAGATGTGGCCAAGTTTAATCAAAACCCTGTTAAAGAGCTTGGGCGAGTATTGGTAGAAATGGAAAGAAGGGATGGGGTAGAGGGGGTGAGGACTAAATATAGGGTGTTAAGAAAGATGCTTTGGCTATTATATTTGCCTTGGATAAAACGAGCCGCCTTGAAGTTTGTCAATGAATTGGATTTTAGCAAAGTGATAATGGATGAAGATGATAGGTGGTGGATACAATTCAATCGTGATATGAACAATGTTGTTGAATTTGATTTCAACTAGCAAATTCCTTGTTTAAACGCGATTTAAAGCGTTTTTATTGAAAATGTGGGGAAATGTCCCATTTAATAAGAATAACCGCTAAATTATATGAACGAAATAAGCGAAACAAACGAAATAAAAGAAGAAATTTGTCAAATGATAAAAATTCTTGCGCTGATAATTCTTATTGTATTGATATTTGCAGCAGTCTTTAGTCTAATATCTTGGATAGGGGTAATTCCATTCTTATTGGTGTTGATTTTGCTTGCAGTTTTATAAGGGTTATTCCTTTTCTCTCGGGATTAAACCTGCCATCCCAAACGGCAACACTCCAAAAGCCTCTACGGGTAATCTACGAAATTTATCTTGTATCTCAACTTCCCACCACGATACTCCTTTGTCATCAACAACTAATTTAGCATCGTAATTTGATTTTAAATAGTGTCCAATGTCTTTTTCATAGAACTCGTAGATAGGATTATTAGTGTCTACTTTGCCAGAGATGTCGTGTTCCTCTACTGCCCGTTTTAGGTAATACTGGTCAGCATCCCCAACTTGCTTGATGTCCCCTGTTTCTAAATTGTATCGGGGATTTTTCGTTGTTTCTAAAAACTTTTTTGTCATTATATTTTCTTTTGGCACAGCTTTGAATTTTCCAGGTTCCCCGAGAACATCGGTGATTATCCAGCGAGAATGATCAAGATTAAATAATTCTTTGCCGACTTTCAAATCTTGAGGTTTAACAGAAATATTGTTAGTTATCTCTCGCCCATTCATTTCTAAAGAACCTGTATACCACCGATTCGTGCTATCCCCTAACCCCTCAATCTTCATAGCCGTTTCACCAGTAGGGAATTGTAATTTAGTCTTGCCATCTACCGCTGCTTTCTTTACCTCTTCACGAACCATACGGAAGTGAGCTGTGGGGTTGTTGTATTGTTGGAGTTTGGCCTTTGCACTACCAAATTCTCTTATTCCTTTTGTTCTTAAAATTTTGTCTCCACGAGAAAGAGTTTTGCCTGCGTTTATATCTTTTTCATACTCTGGTAAATAGGTATTATATTTATATCCTTTCGCATCAACGATGGAATCCTCTAAATTCCCCTTCTGATACAAATCACTCTGGACTTCAATTACCCTTCTAGTCTTGTTGTCTGCCATATCTTCTACTCGGGTGTGGCCGAAGTAGTTTTTAGATTTTCCTCTATAATGCGCATCCCCAGCTAAAGTTTTAATCGGAGATTCAAAAATATGATTATCATAATTTTTAATACTACCTCTTATGTTTTTCGGCAAAACAGTGTGCTCGTATTCCGAAGAAGGTTGAAGCGCTCTTGCGGTTTGCCCCGAAGATCCTCTCAGAGCCTCCTCTCTGCTACCGAACGTTTCCATTTCCCCCGTATTAGGATCCTCTATATACCAAACTTTTCTGCCATCCTCGTCGAGCATCGTTGGAATTTTTACATCCTTTCTTCCTACTATTTTCAATGGCAACAATTCAGCCTTCACTTTATTAGCAAAGGCAGAGACATCAACATTATCACCTTCTGTTTCTAAGGCCTTTCTAATAATATCTCTCTCAACCCGCTTTACATCTCTAGAGTTTGTGAGGTCGGAGATAAATTGTTTGGATACAGTGCCTCTACCTTCTAGTTTACCGAGGATTTTGGTGGAGAGGTCGGGGAAGTTTTTGAAGATTTTCTTTTCAGCGATTTTGCTTCTAATAATCTCTGCTTTATTAGATGTAGCAACCACCTTCCCACCTCTAATTTGTAGAGCATCAACAAAAACCTCTTTTTCGTCAACTAAATCTGGAAATGCGTTATAGTGTAGAAGAATTTTGCTTCTTGGAACTTGTATTTTTATAATTTCTCCGCCAGGTGCTCTGAAATCGCCATATCCTCCAACAGCCAAAAAATTAGATGCCGTGTCTTCGTTAGTTGACCAGGAGCCTGCAGGAATATTCCCATTTTTTCCAAAAGACTCCCCCACTCCTTTATAGAGAGTAGTAAAATCTTGGTCAACTGATTGTTGACTTTTTTGAATAGCCCACCCCGGGATATCCTTTGGTTTTAAGAGTTTATGTCTAAAATTCCAATGTTCTTCATCAGTTCCTCTTTTTACAAGATTTAATAATTTTGCTCCTTCTTCTCCCACAACCTCAAGATCGGGTGTATAATCGTATTTATCATAGATGTGTTGAAGTATTTTTTTTCTAAAATTAAACCTTTCTACGTCTGAGGGCTCAACAATCTTTTCTACGATTTTGCCTTTTAAAATTTCTTTCTCAGCTAATCCTGTCGCCCACCCACTTGTCCTGCCCACTCTCTCTACATTATCAAGAATTTCTTTATTTCCGAACCTCTGTAATTGAGATTCTTTTATATTACCTATCGCATAATACATTTCTTTTGGAAGTTTAAGAGGGTTATCAAATTTACCGTTACTGGGGTCAATTACCATTCCATCTTTTTCAACCCAAGCGTGATCATATCTTATTCCTTTTATTGCTCCTTGACCATCAACCATCCCGTGAACAATTTTTAAGTTAGGATCATTACTATTAGAAACATACTTAAAAGCGGCATCGTAACAGTCGCCATTCTTATTCTTTGCTGGAAGTTTTTTCTTTAACACAGTTTCTGCTTTCACAGCTGAAACTTCAACTACACCCTTCACATTTGTTTGCTTAATACCTGGAATGACTCCTTGATTTCTTCCTCTGATGGGCGTGATCGGTAAGTCTTGAGTTCCTCTTCCTGTTCCGGTGTTATCCCTGCTAGTGGGTAGTCCTCTTTTAAGTTCTTGATTATTTGTTCCGCTTCTTCCTTTGTTGCTATTGGTCCGTAGCCGAACTTGTCCTGCTTCCTTGCTGTTTGTGATGGCAAGAAATTCTGACTCACTGATTCCTCCTCTAAGTTTTGCTTGTTTTGATAATTCATATAATTTTTGTCTTTCTACATTGTTATTATATATTACTTTAAGAAATTTGTCAACCTCTCCAGGGTCCGTTATTACTTTGTGTTTAGTGAATTGATACTTATTATCAATCACAATAAGTTCAATTTTATCACCAAATTTTTCTTTTAGTCTTAACATTGTTCGTGGTGTTGGTTCGTGTTTTGAGATATGTGTATCAATATCAATGATTCTACCTTCTTTTTTAATACGAGGTAAGACCCCTTCTGAAAAAGAAACGTATGGATCTCTGTATGTAAAATATACCTTCGGTTTAAACCCCGCTTTGATGCTTTTTTCAATTTTAATTACAGCACTTTCATAAGTTGCTAAATTAGAATCAAAGACAATTGATGCGTTTTTTAATTTTTCACCAAGAACTTCTTTCATAACACTAGATTTTCCTGACCCAGTTCCTCCGGCCGTGAATAGAGCATCGCCGTCTCCTTTACCTTTTTTGCTTATCAAAATATCATCAAAAAGTTTCTCTGATATAAGTTTTGAAGCAGGGTGATATTTTGCTGAGAGGTCAGACCTCATACCTGGAAGAATCCCTTTAGCAATATCGGCTGAAATTATATTGTCCGCACCATCATATTCTTTTGCAATCGCCTTATAGTAGTCTTCTTTTAATTTTTCAAAGTTTTTTTTTACATATTTTTCCGGCTGTTCAATAATTTCTTTTGAGACTTTTTTCTCTGCAATTTTACTTTTAATTGTTGATGGAGATTTCTCCGGCAATCTCATTGCTGGTTCTGGGAGTTTCTTTACAGACGTATCTAATTTAACTTCATTACTAAAATCAAAGCCAATTTCTCTGGCGGCTTTAAGAATGGCTCTTTGTTTGTCTAACTGTAACCCTCTTAGTATGGCCTGTTTTTCTGCTGAAGTTGCTCCGCTTAAAAATTTAGCCAAGCGAGTTTTTACTGCCGGGTGTCCAAAAAATTTACCTAATGCTTCCCCTGCAAGACCCGCTAATAAATATGTAGGGTTTCCACCTATTATCGCAGCTAACCCGCCTCCGCCCAGCCCGATCTTACCAGGAAGCGAAATGATATTTTTACCTATAATTCTATCTGCCTTAGATTGGGCTGCTTTTTCCGCCGCAAGCAATCCGCCAAAGTCATCGTTTAACTCTACCATCTCGGGGATTAACTTGTTCACCTTTCCAACTGTCTTGGCATACATTTCATTTAACATCTGGTTGAATTGGCTATTTTTAGTTTGAGAAAAATCAAAACCACGCAAAGATGCGATGTCTTGTTTTAACTGATGAGCTCTTTCAGGCGTAAGATTGGCAATATCAGGATAAAGTTTTACTAAATCTTCTTTGGCTTTAGTTAGTTTATTGATGTAAGCATCATTGCTGGCAGTTAATCTAACTCCTGCAATCTCATTGTCTAAAACTTTCAAGGTATCTGAATAGTCAGCAACTTTGACTGCGTTTTCTGGGAGCCGGTAAGTATTACCAATCATTTCACCAACACTCTTTCGGGCTTGGGCAGTATTTTCTGCAAATTCATCTAAGGAGTTACCTATTATTCCATATTTAGCGGCTGTCTCGCCCGGCTTTTTGCCCATCTTTACTGCTTTGTTAAATTCAGGATTAGCTCCGATTAAAGAATTGATGAGACGAGGAGCAATTTTTTTACCTCCTAAAACAGAAGCCTTTAATAGTCCTATACCTACAGGAACTGCAGCTCCAAGAGCCGTATTTAGCGCCACTTCTTTATTTATTTCACCTTGTTGCAAAGCTGTCTGTCCACCTGATAAAAATGCCTCTGCCCCTGCGCCAGCCAAAGCTTTTGTAGTGCCTTTCAAAACCTTTCCGCCTTTTATCGCCGCTTCTGCCACCTTACCAACTTTTAAAGCCGCTGTTCCGGGGATAAAAAATTCACCTATTTGTTCTCCAGTAAAACCAATTTTTTGAGCAACACCCTTTGGCTGTAGATATTCTTGAAAGCCTAATTCTTCTGCGGCTACTTTTTCTGGGACTTTCATTCCAACAGCCTTTAACGGCGCTTGTAAAATCTTTTCTCCAAGAGCTGACGCCCCAGCAAGCGTTGAGCCAACGCCTTTTAATGCCCCAACCACAACATTAGGTATAAATTCAGACACCTTTTGCAAGGCACTTTTTTTCTTGCCAATATCTGAATATCCTAATTCGTGGCTTAATTTTAATAATTTAACTTTCTGTTCTTGGCTAACATTCGGATCTTCAATCCTCTTCTTAATTTGATTTTGCAAGTCATCTCTTTGACTTATCTCTTGAACAGGCCTAACAGAACCTGATGGGAGGTTCTTGATATTTAATTTAGTTGAGGCGACAGGCTTGTAAGAACCTGGCTGTAAATCTTTTATGTTCATACTGGAGTCATTTCCCCATTTTCGTCTACATTGTATATCTTGCCTTCGTATTCAACCTGTTGTGAGGTTCCTGTCGCTCCACCACCTTCATAGCTAGTTAGAGTTCTTGGAACCCCAGCATAAGCGTCATTCATTTGGCGCTGGTATTCACTCTTTAAATTTAGGTATTGATTTTCAATTGCTGATACTTTGGGGGCAAGGGCGGCCAACATTTTTTGTTTTGCATCACTGGATAAAAAATTGGTGTTTGAAAACAGGCGTTTTGCCTTAAAACCAAATGCTTGCGCCCAAGATTGAGCATATATTTGAATAGTTTTATACTCACCTTCTCGCACCACTGATTCGGGATCCATTATCTTGGCAAAAGCATAAATAAAAGCAATGTCATCTGCTGGATTTTTAGTATTAACTCCAATAGATGAAATGGCTCGGAATCCTTGTTGGGTGAGATTGTAATTCTTGGTGATGGGTTCATTGTCAAAGGCGCCAGCAATGCTGTTTACGGTGCTGTTGATTTGAGCAGGAGTTAATCCACCTCTACCACCGCCTTTTGGTTTGCCTTTAACGATTAAATCAGTTTGAACATTTCCATCCTCATCCTGATAAACATTATATAATGACCCATCAACTTCTTTCAAATTTAACTCTCCTCCAGCGTCTTCAATTTCTTTTAAAGTCTTTTGCCCGCGCGATAAGGTTCCTGCCGGCAAGTCAGCGTCTACTTCTAATTGAGATATTTCTGCTGCATCCATTCCTTCAAATGCTCCTGAACCAAATTTGTCTAATAAGTCAGATACTTGTTCATAGCTTTGCTCCTGCTTTTGTTGGGTTAGCTTGGTTAGATTTTGAGTTTTTTGCTCAGTTAGCTTCTGCTGTTCTACCGCCGCACTCTTTGCATTCGCCAATGCTTTCACAGCGGCATCGCGGTCTTCTTTTTTCCCTGTTTGCGACGCTGTTCTGGCGGCAACTTCGGCTTGTTGGATAGCCGCGTTCTTTGCCGCCTCTAATTTGGCGATATTGAAATCATAGGCAGAGCTTATTTTTTCTAATTCCCCACCACGACCGATAAATGAGCCGACATTGAGGCCTTCTTGCCCCGGAGCCGCAGAAGCTCCTGCTATCTGTGTATTCATTGCCCCACCTGCTCGTAGCCCGGCCTGCACAGCTTGAGGCATCCCGTAGTATTTGCTTTGCATTGCTTCAAGAATTGATTGGTCATAAGCTCCCCCCGCCGCTATCCCTGCCTGCTTAAACCCAGCCTGTTCTTCGGGAGTAAATATGCCGAGCTTGCGATTAGCTTCTGCCAAACTTGCTCCAGCCATAGCGACTTCATCAGGAGTTTGAGGAGTTTGAGGGATTTCCTTATTTTTAACCTCCCCAGTATTTACATTCTTCCACACTCCGTTACCTTGGTCTATCCAACCATTGGCATTGGATATCTCACTAGTGTCAGCAGGTGTAAATGGTGTTTGTGGCGCTGGAGAAGTTGCTTGAGGAGTCCAACCGATAGGCATTCCGGTTGTCTGGTCGTAGCCAGCTGTTAAAAGTCCTTTTGCTTGTTGAATATTGCTGGTAAGTTTAACAGCATCTTTCTTTACTTCGCCTTCTCTCACAACCGCAGGAGCAGAACTAGAAACAACCTTCTTGGCAGAAGTGGCAGAAAATTGAGGCAACGCAACGCCTCCTACAATTACTGGAGCCGAAGTTGCTGATGGCAGATTACCAAAGGCAAAAGTTGGAAGCTGTGGAGTAACCCCAATGGAAGGGGCTAGAGATGGAGCACCAAAGTCTTGTGTTGGTGCTTTGTCAAATTTTCCTGTTGCTGGGTTAAACAACATATTAAATAGTTAGCGAAATGCTTTAAAAAGCTCTCTTTTTTCTCCCATTGGCAGAGGTTGGAAATGGAACCCATAGCTGATAACTTCCCATTGCTGGTTTATATTATCCGAGGCGAAGTCCAACTGAGCGTTGTAAAATGGAATTTGTCTAAAATCCTTGCCAAGATAAAGGCGGAACTTCTTCTTGCCGCTTAAATCTTGATTAGAACCAAAGCGTTGATAACCGAATTGCGATAACCCAAAGATATTAAATGGATTAGACGCGTAGATAAATGTAGAGGATGCCCCTGAGAACACGGTGGAGAATGTTTGGGTATAACCATCTTCATCCAATAAAAGAGAGATGGTAAGATTGGTGTTTAAAGAGATATAGCCTTCTACGAATACATTATCCAAATACTTCTGTCCGTGTGGCAGTCCGAAATCATATTGCTTTGAACGCCAGTTGGCTGTAATCCCAAAGGCGCCATCCGTAGGTTCGTTAATAACCTTAAACACATTCTTCGCGGCTTCGTCAGCTAGAAGTAGTTGTTCTCCGTCATCGTCGTAGATGGCAAAATCAGAAGCATTCCAGCCAGTGATAGGGCTATCCCAGAATTGATTGACAATGTTGTAGACCAAGACCACATCATTTATGGTTGAATCTTCATTCGTCTTGGTAGAAATATACGCTTTTTCTTTATATACGATGCCTGTAGAAGATGCGAAGTTTAAACCATCTGTTGTGATTTTAATTGGGTTAGAGATGGCTTGAATTTGCGGATAATCAAGGTTGTCCACCCTAGCCAAATACATTATCTGGTTATCAGGAGTGATGAAAAAGATACCATTTCCACCGCTAAAGACTGATTTCTGCGATACTGCTCCAGTGGTCTGGGATTTTCCATCAAATGCCTTTAATGGCCGCACCGAATAAAAGGTTCCTTCTATTGGCACGCGATAAATAATGGTGCGTTTAAAAATATAGATGGCGTTTTCATCTAACATCATTGCGGTCACTCCTCCTCCGCCCTCAATCAAGTTAAAGATGCCCGAAGCCGTGGCTGTGCCGGGTTGGTCAGAGATAGTAGATGTGGTAAAATCGGTGGAAGAAGCCATTCCAGAGAAATAGATGGCTTGAGGTTGAGTGCTGGAGCCAGAGATAAATAACCTATTATCAGCGGCTAAATAGATATTGCCCTTGGGCAAAGACGGAAATCCTTCAATGGATTGGGTTACACTTCTTCCATTAGCGCAGTTTATTGGCGCTGTGCCGTTTAAAATGAAGCGAGTTGCAGTCTTAGAGCTGTAGGCGATATTTCGCTCGCAGTAAAACACACTGCCAGAACTGGCAAAACTATCGGTGGAAAAGACGTCCAAATTGCTTTCTCCCGCAGTTACCGTTGAAGTTAGTGTCGTGTGCCCGCCATTCCAGCGAGAAAAGTTATCCACGGCGTTGCCAAAATAAACGAATGAAGTATTGTCAGTGTTGATGTTAAACTCAGCAAAACCAAAGTTGGCATTAGCAAAGGTGGTAGAAAGAGACTCCCATAATCCGCTTCTAACTTCTAAATACTCTAAGTTTGTGCCAGCTCCTCGCATTAAGACATTTTCCCCATTGCGCTTGCGAAAGGTAAAGAGCGAATCAACTGGCGTGGATGTGGCTAGGGTGGATGAAGCGGGGAAGATTTCATATCCCTGTGAACGAATAGAAATGCGGTCGCCATTGTTAGCTGTGGTGTTCTGTCCTCCGGCATTTGCGCCATTAGAAATCTTGGTAGGGTCAAAGCGGGTTTGATATCCGTCAAATTTATTTACATTAAACCACGAAAAAGATTCTGACCCCCCATAGCTGGGTTCTGCGGGTAGTCGCCGAGAAATGCTAAACAAGCCCGCAATGGCAAGAATAGAAAAAGAAAGAATGGCTAGAAATTTCTTCATACTAAATCATTGGTGTCTATAAAGTCAGTTTCATACCTGCGATATGTTTGCGTCATCAGTGGTGCCAAATCCGGATACTTATTAAAAAAGTTTGTCCAGGCCTCAATTCTCTTCTGTTCCACATCATTTTTTAAACCTTGTTCTTTGGCGTCAGCCAATAATCGGGCACTAGCTTCATAAACAACCACATCGCTCCACTCATCCTCGCCAAGCAAGGAGTCAGCGGTGTCGTAGCTGGGAGAAGAGGCAGTAGTGAAGTATTGCTGATTTAGATTGGTAGAGCCTGTGAGCTTTACGTTATTATTAGAATAATACCAATAATCCAAGAGTTGCCATCCTCGCAAGAAAGAGGTGTCTATGTAGTAAGTGCCTGTAGCCGCACCAGTAAAGATGATGGCTTGATAGGCAAAAGAAGTTGATTGTGAGCCTGTAATATCTGCCTCATTTAAATCAAAGGCCAAGACATTCCAGTCATCAGCCTCAAAAGCTCGCCCATCAAACTGAGTGGTAACTGTTTTGGAGAGATAGACCGTGCTAGAAGCGCCAAAACGAAGAGACATTGAAGTTGGGGCGCTGTCCAAATAGACGGCCACAAAAAACCATTTACGCTTATAATTGGCGTCTACCAAGGTGGTGGTTAAAGTGGTGGTTACAGTTGCAGAACCAGCGCTGTTGGTGATAGGGACTCGCACTGAATAATTTGGGTTGCTTTTAAAGACAACTGAGTCTAAGACAAGGGTTCCAGCATCCCCAGAAGAAGCCCAAGTTGGGGTAGTTAGAGATTGGGTATCAGCGATAATCGTCTCTCCTAGCTCTGTATCTTTATTGTTGACTCCCAACATCTTGGTTCCATTATCCCAAATTTCTGCCACCTGATTTCTATTGGTAGGGTCTTCCCAAAATTCTTGAAGGGTGGTGTAGATAAAGCGAGATTTGTTCGGATAATCTTTTGTCTTTTGATTGTCTAAATAGGCAAGATTAAGATGGTCAGAGGCGGTGGCGTAGGTGAAGACGTTGGAAAATGACTTGAGAGTTCCCTTTTGTAGAGTCCAAGGGGGGTTGATAGAACGCCTAACGCCTCGGATAGCTTCTTCTAAAGCCGCCACTTTACGGGCTTCTTCAGTGTTATAGATAGGAGTATAATTTCCCATTCTATTTATCAAGTTGGAGAGTCGTGTTGCCATATTTAACTTTTATTGAATTGATTTATAATCTTAAAACAAAGGTATTTCATTCCATCTCGTAATAGACGCCGCGCTTCCCGACCCGCTTGCTGTTAGAACAACTTTAAAATACCATCCGGGAGGAATAATAAAGGTATTTGTGAAGGATACAGAATTATCTGTTGTTGAACCGCCGCCGCTTACTACATTTGAGCTAACTTTATACATTGCTGTCGTTGAAACTGTGTCAAGGAAAAAAGACGCATCGCCAGTACTATCACTACTCCCGGCCAAAGAAGTTTCTATTATCGCCAAAACTGAAACCGTAGAACTATTATAATAATTCTGGCCGCCTATTTTGCCAGATTGATTCATTGTGCTGGTAGCCGTAATTCCTGCCAGGGTCGTTGTTGCCCAATACGCTCCAGTGCTGGTGCTTCGTAAAAATGGGTCAGCAAAGGTGCTGGGGATGGTAGAAGTGCCTATAAAGTAAGGATTTAATCGGCCTGTAGATGAGGTGATAACAAGTGAATTGGCAACACCAGGAGTAGAAGACCCAACCACATCCAATGCTCCACCTGAATTAAAGGTTAGATTGGCTGTGGTGGTGATATAAGTTCCGGTAGAAGTGTTGATTAAACCGCGAGTTGAGCTTACTTGCTGATAAAAATACCCATCAGAACCAAGCACCATCCCCAGTGTTGTTGAGGGATTTATTCCGACTGTTTCTGGAGATGTCCCAAGAGCAAAGGTTCCTCGTGTGTTAGAAACGTTATTTGCTGTAAATCCACCTGCTCCTACATTATCAACATAATACTTTGTGGCTAATTGGTTGGCGGCGGTGTTAAGGGCAGAAGAAGAAGAGGCAATGGGAAAGGCGTTAAATGTCCAAGTGCCAGTTACCGTCCGATTGCCTTGAATAGTTTGCTCTTTGTTATTCACATCCACAAATTGCTCGTAGACATAGTGAACATTAGACATCACG
>ERZ1292632.2843-Hain-H43-01um-R2-2843-length-13974-cov-7_pt1 | contig 13974 bp, 18 predicted proteins | sample MGYA00564407_ERZ1292632 | MGnify/ENA primary metagenome ERZ1292632 (study PRJEB36523, sample SAMEA6512637) | groundwater metagenome | collected 2019-01-08 | study: AquaDiva: Metagenomics assemblies of 32 groundwater samples
GAACACCGGGATGGGCGGTGAAAGCCGCGCGGTTGGATTCCGCTTCCTTCCTCCATCTCCGTGATATGCTCATCCCATGCCATTGTTCCTGGCCATCTTGATTCCAGTAATCCTCGCCGCGATAGCACAGGAGAACATCATGTCGACCACCACGATTCGTCGCAAGGTCCACCTGACGCTCCCGACCATCGGCGAAGAAGACATGGCGCTCGCACGCTTCTATGGCTATCCGGATGGACTTGTTCCATTGGACGTGCACATAGCTGGCCCACATCGCGAGGCAGTGTACGCCGTACACAGACCAATCTCTGTATGGCTGGAATTCGAAATCGTTGTGGACCAAAACGGCACACGGACCGTCACCGATGTGAAGCTCTGCGACGAACCCGAGGACGCCGACAAGGACGCGGCCCGCGGCCGAGGTAACAGGAAGTACACCCTCTGCAAAAGTCATGGAAGCTGACCGGTTCAGACGAGGAGGCAGTCCTGAAAACTGCTGCGGCTTCGGCCGTCGTGGGTGAGGATCCCACAGCTTCCGCCATCTCCAGTTGACAAGAGCAACATGCCCATGCTACAAGATCCATCCTGGCCGCAAGATCAGGTGGTGGAGGTAGCCGTAACAGGCTGCCCCTGGTGGAGATCGCGAGGTCTCCACTTCTCCTCATGGGTCCGCCCCGGTTTCGACGGAGGTGCAGACAGGAAGTCGGCGTCGCACGGAACGGTCCACCGTGACGGACCAGCACATCAAGTGCCAACAACAACGACTTCTACGGCTCCGAGGCCATGGCCGCCTAGCTGTAGGACCCGGAGCCATCAAGTGCACCGGGCGTCTGACAGGGAAGTAGCCGAACCCCGCCAGGCGTAACTCAGGCTCGCAGCGACCAGGGTGAAGGCGACTCGACCCCGGAAGCGAAGACCATCGAGCGTTGACGGCTCGGGAAAGACCGAGCGACACCTGCCCGGAGGTACCGGGAAGGCGACGTACCTGATGACCTCGACACATCTTCGGACGCGGGTTCGACTCCCGCCGGATCCATTCTCCACCACGAACGCCGCGAAGTGAGATACTTTCGAAGATCCACTTGCCACCTCGCTCCGCGTGAGGTAGCGTAGTAGGTACAAGAGGACCGCCGCTTTCCATGTTGTTCAGGCAAGCGAGACCAGCCGCCATGCGCCACGAGCGAATCGTGCGGAGCGGGCAGGTCTGCGCAGAAGCGAAGCGCGGTACGCCCACCAACCCGCAGGACCGGAGGGGCTCCACCTAGACGTCATCTTCCCCTGATGCCTGATGGAGCCCCCGATAGACCTCGGGGGCTTCGTCGTTTCAGGCACGACATCATGCGCCCGTAGCTCAACTGGATCGAGCGCCAGACTACGGATCTGGAGGTTGGAGGTTCAAGTCCTCTCGGGCGTACCATCTCCTCTTTGAAACACGAATACGTTGTTGATCGTCATCTGGGAGACGGGGCGTCGAGCTCCACGCTCCGCCCCATCTCCCTTCCTCGCACCCATGACCCAAGTGGATAGGGCACCAGCCCCCGAAGCTGGAACCGTCCCCGTTCGAATCGGGGTGGGTGCGCTCCGTGGTGGGCGTAGCTCAATCGGACAGAGCGCGCGGCTGTGGCCCGCGAGGCTGAGGGTTCAAATCCCTTCGTTCACCCCACATTTCCTTCTGGGCTCGTAGCTCAACAGGTAGAGCAGCGGTCTCTTAAACCGCAGACCGTCGGTTCGACACCGACCGAGCCCACCATTTTCGATTCGCAAACGGGCGTTAGGGGAGGCTGGTACCCCGTCAGCTTTGGGAGCTGAAGGTCGTCGGTTCGAATCCGACACGCCCGACCATTTCCGATTCCGCCGACGTAGCTCAGTCTGGAAGAGCCGCGCGCTGTTAACGCGCATGCCCTCACAAGGTATACGTCTGTTCGAATCAGACCGTCGGCGCCATCCCCAAAATCGGCGCCATCCCCAAAAGGGGTCGAAGCTCACAGGCGAGCATCGGCCTTTTAAGCCGAGAGGCGGGGTTCGAGCCCCCACGGTCCCACCATTGGAGCGTAGGCCAAAGTACACGAGGCACCCGGCTGTCGCCCGGGAGGAAACCGGTGGGAGTCCGGTACGCTCCGCCACTTTTGCTCCTGTCGTCTAAGACGCAAGGATACTCGGTTCTCAGCCGGGAGATACGAGATCGTGCACTCGTCGGGAGCGCCACTTCGGGCACGTAGATCAGTTGGTTAGATCGCCGTCCTGATAAGGCGGAAGCCGCACGTTCAAGTCGCGCCGTGCCCACCACTGACGGCTAGTGTAACTGGCAACACGTCTGGCTCTGGACCAGAAGACTCGGGGTTCGACTCCCTGGCCGTCAACCACTTTACGTCCGTGAGGCTGAAGACTGGAGGCACCGGATTGCAAACCCGGACGAAGCCGGTTGGACTCCGGCCGCGGACTCCACATCGGGGTGTAGCGCAACCTGGTCAGCGCGCTTGGTTCGGGACCAAGAGGTTGGTGGTTCAAATCCACTCACCCCGACCACCTTCTTTGACGCGTGGGCGAATTGGCAAGCCACCGGACTTTGAATCCGACGACCCCTCACAAGAGGTATCCAGGTTCGAGTCCTGGCGCGTCATCCAACCTTGGATGCCGTGCCGTAGCACGTCCAGGACTGCGTAGCTTCCCGCGCCTCGGCGGGTTAGCCCCCCTCTGGGGACCCCGATGAGCCGTATTGTCGTGGAACTACGCGCCGCAGAGGGCGGCGAGGACGCGCGTCTGCTGGTGGACGACCAGTTCAGCATCTACGTACGCTACGCCGTGCGGCACGGCCTTTAACGTTCAGATACTGGAGCGGCGCCCGGGGTTGATCGTCGCGCTCGTTGCGGGCACCGACGCTCTGGATCGGTTCGCACAGGAGGCTGGCGGTCACCGCTGGCAACGCATCCCACCGACGGAAAGGCACGACCGCGTGCACACCTCCACGGTGACAGTCGCGGTGCTGCCCGAGCCCGCCCACACGGAACTGTCACTGCGAGAGAGCGACCTCGAGTGGCGGACGTGCAAGGGTTCGGGAGCGGGCGGCCAGCACCGCAACAAGACAGAGAGCGCGGTCGTGCTCACACATCGGCCGACGCAGACGACGGTACGCGTCGAATCCGAACGCTCGCAGCACCAGAATCGCGCAACGGCCCTCATAGCCTTGCGCGCCCGACTGGCCAACCGCCAAGCCCTCGCGCACCACGAAGGCGAAAACGCCGCCCGCCGCCTCCAAGTCGGCAGCGGACAGCGCGGCGACAAGATCCGCACGGTGCAGGTGCGCCACGGGATCGTGACCGACCATCGGACCGGCTCCAAGGCCCGCTTGACCGACTACCTGCGAGGCGAGGTGGAGCGGCTCCACATAAAGGCTCCGCAGAGTTCTGAAGATGGTAGGGATGGAGAATGCAGCTATCCGACGAAGAAAAAAGAACCGCAAGGTTGAATGTCGAGACGATTAAGAGTATGGCCACGGAATCGAGAACGCTCGACACCCCATGGACATCTCCGCACAGAACCTGGACCATAGAAGACCACCACGAACGAATCGCTCATTTCGTCGTAAATGGCATGCCAAGAGGGACCATCGAGCTCGACGGACGCTTCGGCCAGATCATCGACGGCTACCACCGTTTCGCGGCAGCCATCGTGCTCGGCCTGAGCACCATTCGAATCGACATCGGTGAACCTCACGACGCCGACCTCGAAAAAAGTCTTCAGGACTACATCTGACGCGGCCGTATCTCAGTTTGGTAGAGAGCTGCCTTGCCGAGGCAGATGTCGCCGGTTCGAGCCCGGTCGGCCGCTCCACTTCGTCACTTCGCCCGCGTAGCTCAGAGCAAGAGCAGATGCTTCGTAAGCATCCGGCCGTCGGTTGAAATCCGACCGCGGGCTCCATCCACCTATACCGACCTCCGCTGGCGTAGCTCAGTCGGCAGAGCAGCAGATTTGTAATCTGCAGGCCGCGAGTTCGACCCTCGCCGCCAGCTCCACTTCTTTCCAAACGCGGGATTAGCTCATCGTCGGAAGAGCGTCGGGCCTCCAACCCGAAGGTGGCGAGTTCAAGCCTCGCATCCCGCTCCATACTAGGGGCCCATCGTCCAACTTGGAAAGACACGACGTTTGCACCGTCGAGATCGAGGGTTCGAGTCCCCGTGGGTCCACCATCATTTCGGGGCGGTATTTCAGTGGGCAGAAAGCGTCTCTCATAAGGACGTAGTCGTGCGTTCGAGTCGCACCCGCCCTACCATTCCTTCAGCACCCGGATAGCTCAGTTTGGGAGAGCGGGAGCCCTACAAGCTCTAGGTCACAGGTTCGAGCCCTGTTCCGGGTACCACTTCCGTGCTCGCTTCGTCTAGCCTGCTCAAGGACCTCCGATTTTCAGTCGGAAGACACGGGTTGAAATCCCGTAGCGAGCTCCACCTCTCGCAGGCGTCGTTCAAGAGGATAGGATGCGTGCCTTCTAAGCCGCGAATACCCGTTCGATTCGGGTCGCCTGCACCACTTCCGATGGGCCCGTAGTAGAAATGGACACAACACCTCTTTCCTAAAGAGGAGGCTCCCGGTTCGATGCCGGGCGGGCCCACCATCAAGACGATCAACAGCGATTCCGTGTTCCCCCGGGAGAACATCCATGCGTCCACATACCCTCATCCTCAATGCGGATTACGGTCCGCACAACGTCGTCCAATGGAAGGACGGCATCACGTACGTCGTAGCCGGAACCGGAATCGCACTCGTCAACTACAAGAACGAATTCATCCGGAGCCCGCGCGTCGTCTACCCACAGCCTGCAGTCGTCCTGTTCAGCAGGCTCAAATCGAGAAGACCTCGAGTCCGCTTCAAGGCAGAGAACGTGCTTGCACGCGATTGCTGGTTCTGCACATTCTGCGGAACGAGACCCACGAAGAGGGACGGTTCTGTCGACAGGGACGCGCTCACGATGGACCACGTCATCCCGAAATCCGTCGGCAGGAAGAACGGAGGGCGTGTATGGCTACCGTGGGCGAAGAAGTGGGTCCCGCAGACCTGCTGGCTCAACGCCGTGACCGCATGCGAACCCTGCAACAGACGAAAGGGGAACCACGCACCTGCAGAAGCCCACATGGCCCTCAGGTACATGCCCCGCAACCCCACAGCCGCAGATGTCCTGAGGATGAAGCTCGCACGCGTGAAAGCAATCCCTGAGGAATGGGATGCTTGGCTGCCCTCAGGCTGGCGCAACGAGCTCGGAGTGACTGCGGTCGAGAACGTTGCCAGAACCGGCTGAACAAGGTATACAGGAACGGGACAGGGACGGGACAGGGGACCCGGAAACGGGACTGGGGCCGCCGAGGACAACCTCGACGGCCCCTTTCCTTTTCAGCCCCACCAGATCAGTCCCACCAGATCAGCCACGCCAGCCAGGAGGAGCCGGTACGCCACCATGCTCGGCTGGGAATGCGTTCGGAACGGCTCGCGGCTTCCTATCGAGCGGCACGCCCCAGGCCTTCAGGACCTTCGCGGACGCGTACCTGATCGTGACAACCTCGCAAGGATTCTCCTCGCGGTCGAACGTCGTAGGAACCGTGACGAATGCTGACTTTTCTCCGTAGCCCGTACCCGCATCACCCGACACATCGCGGCTCAGGACGTTCTGACCCTCCCCGTTAAGAAGACCCCCAATGTTTCCACCCAACCAGATAGGCCACGACTGCGGCCATCGATCATACGGCCATGGACTCGGCAGATACGGCACCGGGACCGGATACGGCTCCTCGATGAAGACCGGAGGAGAGAAGCCCACTATCGGCCTCGGCTTATCTGCAAACACCGCACACCCGAGCACCCCGACGTTGCTCGAGTCGCGCTGCATCCAACCGACGTAACTCTTGCCCGGCGAAGTGAACTTGAAACGCGCGCATTCCTTGCCATCGCGCCACCAGCCCGGCACGTCCATGATCTGGTAGGGCTCGAGCACGTAGCCGTTGCCCTTGAAGCTCCCATCGCTTGCGTCGAGCGCGTTCACTCCGTCGACAGTGAGAACCGCGAGACGTCGCGACGAGGACGTGTTCCTAAGCCTGATCGCGTACGACTTGCCGAACTTGGCCTCAACGTAGGCTTGGCCCACATGGTGATGAACAGGAAGCAGCCTGTCGCCGACGATGATCTCTACTTGCACGAGAGTCTCCGGATGTGGGGCGTAGAGGTGCTTCTTGCGCGCCCACTCTTCGCGCAGGAGACGGTTGATGATGAGAGACGCATTGCCGCAGGCCTCGTTCTCGGCCAGGATGTCGAGCGCGGCCGTGAGGTCGGACTGAACGCTGAACGATCGGACTTCCGAAGCCTGTCGCTTCGGATTCCCTGATTGGCTGGGTTCCCTCTTGCTCTTCCGCCTCATATTCCTGTAATAGTCAGATCCGGCTCAGGTGTCAAGCCCTAGTTGCCAGAAAGAGTAGCCACGAGGTATGGCATGACCACGAGGAGGCATCCGTCTCGACGTGAAGCGCCCGTTCTACGAAGACATGCAGACGCGCCACGGACCCTACGGAATCTTCGTCCGCTGGTTCGAGGGCACGGTCATCGACCGCGCCTCGGAACCTCGTTTCTTCGGCCTCCTGAGGCCACGATACGTAATCATCTACGATTTCCAGGAGCTGGACGGACCCTTCGCCATCGTCGAAGACATCGTGCGTTGGTCGAGAGCCAAGAAGGACACGACATGGTGGGTTCCCTTCGAATCGAAAGACGGAGGCAAGACCTGGAAGCCGTCCAAAGGCAAGTACGGACTGCCCCCATGCCCAGACGACGAACCCGAAGCTCCCTAACTAGGAGACCGCATGTCGCTGCTCAAGGGAACCTTCACAGGTTGCCGCTACAAGGTAGATGGCCAAGTCAATCACATGACCAAGATGATCAGGATGATCCAGGAGGGAGCCTTCGCTGCGCCTCCAGGCAGGACACGCGGTACCTCTGTAGGCTGGGCACGCTCTGACAACTTCCTCGAGACGGACTTCGATGATACGTCCATGTGGATCTTCGGACCGTGGCGCGTCTTCGTGCTCCGCATTGAGAAGACAAACGTTCCTGCGACACTCGTAAAGGCACATGCGAACAAGCAGATCAAGACATGGTGCAAGGAACACGAACGTGAGCGTTGCCCTCGGATAATCCGTCGCGAAATCGAGGATCAGATCCTTCAGGACCTGCTCCCAAAAAGCCTCCCGAAGACATCGGCCATCGAGGTCGCATGGAACGAAGTCGAGCAGAGGCTGTGGTTCGCGAGCACGGCCGAAAGTGCGAACGACAGATTCCGACAGCTCTTCAAGAGCACCTTCGGACTCGAGATCACGCCGCTGGAGGAGAAGACATTCGCTGCCGAGTTCTACCTCTGGCTCTGGTGGCTCACTGAACACGCTGAGGGCGTCGCCACCCTGGAAGACATGGAGCCTGCAACGGTCTGGATCTGGATCGAGGATCTGCTTTCTTTCTGTTCGCCCGGAGACACGGACAACAAGGTCGTGCTCACAGGAGACAAGGCCCCAACCTCGCCAGAATCGCGCACAGCGCTCAGAGACGGAAAGCTTCCACGCGCCATCAAACTCGGTCTCAGGCAGGAAGATACCGAGTTCGCCGTGACCCTACGTGAGGATGGAACTAACTTCAACAGTGCAAAGCTGCCCAAGACTGAAACCAAGAATGACGAGGCACACGTCTACGAACGACTCGGACTCGTCGATAGACTGGCTAGCATCCTGGACGGCATGTTCAAGCACTTCATTTCGAAGAGGCTCGCGAAGGACTGGCCGCCACGGGCATTGACAGAATGGGTCGGATCACACGAGGACGCCGCATAAGATCTACTCCTCTGGCGTCCAAGCCCAGGCTTTGACGATCTTATGTCGACGGCCCTTGGGACTCTTCGTCCAGACACGAACACGGCGCCGCTTGAATTCTGGAGCCTCGAGCCTGTCGAGCCTGGCCATGACAAACCCGTTGTCCTCGTAGAGTTCGCCCGCGACCTTACTCCTACCGGGAAGCATGGCAGGACCGCCGAGACGCTTGACACGCTTCACGTGCAGCGCCTTGGACTCGCTCCTGTATTTCGCGCCCTTCAGCCACTTGTGGTTGCGCTCCCCACGCCGGGCCGTGCCATACACGAAAAGTAGCGTCTTCGGCGCCTGCCTGCCGCCTGAACGACGAGAACGCTGTCTCGAGTCTGACTTCCTCTTGTGACGCGCGGCCATGGACCGATTCTACCCTAGGTTCGGCACCAATGCCCGCACTGACCTCCTGAGCACTTCTACACAGGCAGCAGGGCTATCGAGACGGTCTGCCAATACGTCGCCACATCGCTCGAACATCTTCGTCCAGGAGACCCGACAAGTACCAGCCTCGAGCCGCGCAACGCGCCAGATGCAACCATCCTTCGCAGTCCAGACCCATGCGAACGCCTCGCCTGTCCGAATGCCCACAGGATCAACACGCGACCAACGGCCATGGAGGGCTGCAGGAACAGCAATGAGACGTCCCATCAGGAACGCTCCTGAATCACCCAGGCGCCAGCATGTACGAACCCGGCTTCACGCCAGAAGTGGATGCGATGATTCCCATCGACGATGAGGATCTGGCCATCCTTCCGCACCCACAACTTGACGGCCGGAACTGTTCCCCGGCTCTCCAGCTCGGTCCAATCGTAGGCTAGATTTTCCTCTTCTTCTTCAGCTGGCGTGCCAATCAACTCGCGCTCCACAACTTCAGCCAGTTCCGCCTTTGGAATCTCGTCGAGTGGAACCCACGCGAAGTACACATCGAGCCTACCAAGATTCCTGATCCTGTAATTCCCCACCAAGCCATAGTCACGACCGTACTCGACGTAGTCGCGCAGCACAGTCTCAGCCGTCACGGGGCCTTCTCTATCCATCATGTCTCTCATGGCCGGATCGACATTCGGTGCCTTGCTTTCACCGACCCATGTTGGCGGCAGCTCAGGCGACCCAATTCGGCCATACCACGGATCGGCACGCTCTGCTTCCTCTTCGATCCGCTCCCTCGCTATCCGGGTCTCCTCATCGAGATCGAAGCCGACCGGATCCTCGACGAAAAGATGCTCCATCGAGGACCAATCCAAGTAATAGACAGGTTTGCCCGACGGAAGCTCAGCTTTCCAGAAGCTGACGCCGTAGGATCCCGTCGAGAGGCGCCATACCGCCGGATGCCCGACCCTCCTCAACTCTTCGAGGTCGACATGACGCGCGAAGACATCATAGGTAATCTCACGGGTCGGAATCCTCCTCCATAGCCCGTGACCCCAAGCATCGGTGATGAAGCCGATGAGCGGACCTTTCATCTCCGGGCAAGCGCCAATGAACTTGAACACATGCACACGCCTGCCACGATCCGAGAGGACCGCACCCACGAGCATCAGCATCCAGATGGAAAAGGGGTCCATGTCGCAGACATCCCAATCCTATCCCACCAGACGCTCCGATGCCTCCACCGGCCACCTGAACGATTTCCACATGAGCGCCCCGTTGCCCCAAGCAAGCACCACGTAGTCGAGCTTCTCGTAGAAGCGCCACGGATTGCCAGCAAAGCCGGCCGCGTGCAACAGGACGCCTTCGGCTCCGCGGCTCCTTGCCCAGATCTCAAAGGAGACCATAACTCTACGACCGAATCCGTAGTTTCTCAGCCCATGAGCGATCTCGATGTATCCAAGAACAGCCACGGGATCTCGCGGAGCGAGACTGAGGTGATTGTAGATACTGCGGCAGCCCCATCGGGAGGGACGTGAAGAGACCTCATCGAGGAGTGCCCGGAGAGCTTCCCTGGTGCTCAATACGTAGGCATTCAGCGTGACTCCCGCAAGCTCTACCTCAAGCAGATCAGGGTTCTTGCGAGGCCTGCGCGCATCCTCCGCGAAAGTTTCGATCCTCTCGATAGCAGGCACGACGAGGTCCATACAGCATCCTTAGCCAGCACCCCGTCCAGCGTCAGGATGGATCTGGAATCGGACCCGGTCTTAGCGCCTCTTCCCTTGATACGTGCTGAACGAGACCCTCACGACCTGCAGCTACTACGTCCTCTGGCGAACGGTACGCAAGACGAGGTGCCTCCAGCACGTTCCACTGCGCAAGATCCGGCATGAGGCCTGAGAGTCTGAACACCTCCGAGATGGTCACGAGCGGATCGGTTCCACTTGCGGCGGCCACAGGCTCCTTCTGACCGAGATTCCCGAGCCTCACGTCGAACAGCACATCATGCGACCTCAAGACGGCCCTGATGGCGAAGTAGTCGGGATGCCCGAAGAGCGCGACACCGTGCCACTTGGTCGCACCCATGGGTACGAGCTCGACGGATTGCTCTCTACTCGGTGCCTTAACGATATCGGGACCCTCGATCTGGAGATGGGGAATGTCTCTCTGCGAGCCTGCCGAAAGCCCGTCCGCGAACACGGAGAGATTCGTATCGAGGTAGACCAAAGCGCGTCTCTCACTAACCTGCCCGTGGAGTACGGCATCCTGTACGGCAGAAGCACGGTAATGGAGATCATCCCCCAAAGATATCAGATCCGAAAGATCGACTTCTATGAAACGCTCTAGACCGAGCAGAGTCTCCTCGATCTCCTTCTCCATCTCTTCGTGCCCCAGACCCACGCGCTCAGCCCATCGAGGCTCAAGGGCAAACGGCTCTATCCTCAATACGTCAACGAGCCACCAAGCCAAGCGCTCGCGCGCCAGCGGGTCTTGAACGTGACCATTCCCAGACCCTTGAAGCTGGACGATGACCGGCTCAGGTCCCGTAATGTCCACTTCTGTCGTGACCTGCGGCGCTCCATCCGGATCCCGATAGCTCACAATGACGATATCGCCACGTTCGATCTCGTTCCAATAATGCAAACTTCGGCGGAGACAGTGCTCGGACGAGATCCCCTCGGCATCGAGATCCCGCGGACGATCGAGCCTGTCGATGCGGGCTCCGTCAGACCAGGACGCGAGAGCAGTCGCCGAAGGAACAGGAGCACGATGACGCCAGCGCGCATCAAGCATCTCCTGATGATCCATGACCGCAATCATCACGGCCTCTTCGCTCCAAGCATCAAGGTCAGGAAAGCCTCGCGCCGCCCACCACCAACGGATGAGGTTCATGCGATGCGGTGCATCAATACCGGACGGCAGCGAGCAGAGGCGCTGGAATTCCCGAGACTGTCGCAGGAACCAGCCAACGAGGCCGCCAAAGGGCGTGCTGTAGCCTGGATTCGGGAGAAGACTGCCACGCGGCCATCCAGCAACGAGCGCACGGCCCTCGGGGTTCTCGAGGGCGGCACGTAGCCGCCCGATGACCTTCGAGAACGACGCCGGATTCGGGCCCGTAACGGCAAGAATTGCACTCCGCAGGTCCTGCGGAAGGACAGGACCGCGAGAGGCATCCGAGACCAAGGCGCCCACGAGGAAGGCCAGAGAGAGGAAAACCGGGTCCACAGGAGGACCATAGCCCATGTTATGTTACGAATCGAGCAAGGAGATACACCATGCTGCCAGCCATCGTCGCCCTCGGCGCCCTCGGAGCCGCAGTTCTCTCGGACCGCAGCAAGGGCGCGGAGAGATTTCACGGAGAAGCGTTCGGAGCCCCCGGAACCTATATGACCCCAGAACGCGCCGCTGCAGGACGAGACGCCGTAACGGACGATGATTTCACAAACTTCCTTGACACAGCACCCGGAGAGTTCCGAAAGCTCTTCAAACTTCCAGATTTTGCAGCGAAGGCACTCCTGAAAGCAAAAAAACTCGGCCACCTGAGCAAGGAAATCATCCGCGGAGACATGCGCGTCATGCCAGGATGGTTCCAGCAGGCGTACGCATCCAAATGGTTCGCAGGCTCCATCGACGCCATGCTCACCGAGATCAGCGCGGTCACAGGAGTCAGCGTCCCGAGGCGCACGTAACCTTCGTGAAGACGATCAAGTACGCTCCTTCCGCAGGCGCTCAAACGTTCTTTGCGCATCGCGCGTCATCGGAATGCCCCCCTGCTTGGCCGCCGAAAGGAACGGAACTAGCGAACCGAGTGCCTCTTCCTTCGTGAAGCTGACAACATCAGGTTTCTCGATCTCTGCCACGAGGTCTGCACGGGCTTCAGACTGTGAGACAACAGGACCGCCATGGTTCACTAGAGCCTCAAGCATACTCGTCCGACTTTGGTACCCGAGAGGACCCCTATGCTGCTTCCATGTCTTGAAATCTACTGACCCCCATCCAGGAAGATTCTCGTAATCCTCTATATGCAGCCACACGATGTACTGAGGTTCACGCCACTCATATTCGCCTGTCGCCTGGTAGAGTTCCCAGATAGTAGGTGCATCTCGCCAACCGCGCGCTCGTTCTTTTCCTTCTGCGAGACCCCAACCAGAAGATCTCAGAAAACGATCAATGTATCTCGCTTCGTCATCCGCCGCTTTCCAGAGATGCTGAGACAGCTCAGACAGGACGACGTCAGAAATGAGTCTCTGCTCGGTCTCGACCGTGAAGTCCTCATCCACATAGTCTGAATCTTTTCCGTGCGCCTCCAATATCCCACGAACTCTGTCAAGCCATTCATCGAGCGCATCCCTGTAGGACACATCGCCTTCTGGTTCGTCGCTGTAACGGTCCCAATTTGGCTTCTCTGACAGACCTCTCAGAGCCTCAAGCATGCCCTCAGCATCCTGCATGGATAATGAAGCGATCCTCACCTTCGACCAAGCCCTCAAGAGATCTCTGCCCTCCTTCGAAAGCGCCTCCTCCATCTCCGGCGTGATCTTCGTCGCTCTCGCGAGAGCCACAATCTCATCTGGAAGCGCAGGATAGGAGATGCCAAGCTCGCCCGGCCAAATCTGCCAATCGAGAACGAAATGGGCAAGACGATTCAGGACTCTCTTGTCATCTATGATCTCGTCGTCACGCGCTCTGGCTTGAACGATCGCAATTCTGTCTCCAGCACTCGCCTTGATCTCAAGAGTCGCCTGCGGAGTACCATCTGACTCGCGATAGGAGAGGATGACCGAGCTACCATCTCGAACCTCGGACCAGTACCCGCCAACACAATGACCCATGGACGTGCCCTCTGAACCAATCTGGACCTCTGTGACAAGCCGCTGAAGCGTAGATCCATCCGACCAAGTCGCTATCGTGACTCCCTTGTGGGCAGGCTTGCCATATTCGGCCTGACCTATGAACTGCCTATGCCACTCAGCTGAAGCCTCCACGGCCTCATCCCAGCTCATCGACATCAGATCCGGATTCTCACTCTCAAACCAGTCGAGAAGAGACGGAAGCGCGTATGACGAGATGTGTGTTTCCACAGCTTCGCGGCCGAGCCACGAAATGATCGGCTCAAGATCGGAACGAAACCCCGATGGCGGCATCCGGACAGCGACGATGTCCTCGAAATCCTCGATCGTCCAGTAGTCTCCATGCTCGTAGTCCTGCACAGAGCGAGCGACGCGTCGAAATGCCTCAAGCGGGTAGTGCGACTTGACCCAGAGAAGGCGCGCCCTCAAATCGCTTTTCGCCGGAGATGCGCCGAGACCGAGACGATTCGCAAGCTCTCGCAACCTGGCTCTTCTCGTCGACGCGATAGCGCCCTCCGAAAGGCCAGCAACGGCAGCAACGAGAAGGACGTATGGAATCATGAGGGATCCACCATAGGCTAAGCCTATCAAGAACGACGGCCGTTCGCCTATGGACCGTAGATGGCGCGAGACCCGCAAGCGCGTTAGACCTCCACTCCGGAGGTGAAACGTGCAGAAAATCAAGAACTTCCTCATCCAGTACAAGGGAATCGTGGCGCTCATCATCGGCCTGCTCGCGGGAGCCGCATCGGCCGCGAACATGCCAGGACTGGCCAAGATCCTGAACGTCACATCCGAGGTCGTAGAAGAGATGCCTACACCGAAAGCCCCCGCAGCCATCGAGAAGACCATAGAGACCCCGGCGGCCA
>ERZ1292632.2276-Hain-H43-01um-R2-2276-length-16367-cov-40_pt2 | contig 13971 bp, 9 predicted proteins | sample MGYA00564407_ERZ1292632 | MGnify/ENA primary metagenome ERZ1292632 (study PRJEB36523, sample SAMEA6512637) | groundwater metagenome | collected 2019-01-08 | study: AquaDiva: Metagenomics assemblies of 32 groundwater samples
AAAGCCCCCCAAACTTCAAGGTGCTTCAAGTTTAGGGCAAAAACTCGGGCTTGTCAAGTCCCAAACAAATGTTCTAAAATCGTGCCTGGCTACACGTTGCCTCATTGCTAGCACTACACCTTGCCACACTACAACATTGCACGTTGCCAGCAATACGCCTTGCGGGTATGGCATACTGCATACTACCTACTGCACCTCACGTTATGTCAAGTAGAACGCCTGTGCTAAACAGCACGCATGTTCTACGGTGGGCGGTAAGCGGTTGCCGTATGCCAGGACGGATGTTCTAAGACGAAAGCCGTAAGAAATTGCTCCAAAATTGGTGGTAAAATAACGCCAAAAACTCTTGACAACCTGGGCGAAAGGTGCGAGACTATTAGTGCCGACTCGGACTGGCCTAGAGCGAAAAGCTGGATTGCGACCAGCATCAAGCCACAAGACACAATGGCTGGCCTACAAAGACTTACTCACCTACACGCAAAGCGGACGTGAGAACTATCGGATAGGCCATATAGCGGAAGGCGATAGGTGTTACCCTTTTATGCAACGAAAAACAACGTAGAAACATGAAAGGAAGTAACACAATGACAACGTTGAAGATTGCAAGTTCTGAGTTGATTCACCAACTGGTATCCGCCGCTGAAAAGTCTCAGATAGCGGCGGGGAAGCCTGCCAGTGTCCATGTAGTGTACAGTGGACTCAATGAGTGGCTGAAGCTACACGGCTATGATGCCAGAGCAAGCACCAGCAAAGCCGTTGAAGCTGGCAAGGTGTATGGGCGTGGATGCAAAGGCGGATACCTGCTGAGTACAAAGCCGTTCAAGAGCGTGGAAGTCAATAATGCTCGCATGGCTGTGTTCAACACGGCTATCAAGAGTAGGACAAGCGGGTTGACTGCCAACACTAAAGTCACACGCCTACCTGACGGGGATGCGGTGGGAGCGAAGTGATGAGTAGCCTAGTAATGGTGGGCACATGTCCCGCATGTCACAAGGGGGTCTATCGGGGCGTAAAGCATCCGTGTCTGGACGCCATCAAGCTACTCAACGCTGACCGAGTAGCTAGGGCGCTCCCAGTCACGTCTAGCGGAAGGTAGTTTCCGCATGGAGTAGCACCTATCGCCTAGCTATGGCAAAGCTGGTACAGCTAGGGCATTAGGATAAGCTGGAGAGGATGAACGTAGCTTGGACACGCTGTAGAGCTACACCAATCCAACCTAATGTCCTAGCTATGCCAGCTTTGCAACGTAGCTACGTTATGTCAAGTTGTGCCTGAGTAACCCCCCTGGGGGGCATCGTTGGGTGCAATTCGCACTGGGTTCCCCGTATCGGCACGATAATTTTTTTTGTCGTCAAGTCCCGTAGCTTTGGGGCATGGCGGTAACGGATATAGGCGCTATGAGACGATGGCGCTACGATGTGGGATAACATGGTAGGGGGCTGTAGATGCCACAGGAGTGTGATGGGGTTTTGATGTTTGCTCTTGACAAGGCCGCACATACGTGCTATAATGTATAAAGAAAATGGAAGCTACCGCACTAACTCCCGCTGACCTCAAGTACGAGTTGCAGGCCCGCTTTGCCAACCTTACCGCCGAAAAGCAGGAGTGGTTGCTGCTAAGGCGATACTACGCGTCGGACGCTGCCTGTAGTGATGCGCTGACACGTATGAAGGGGTGGGCCGCCGAGATGAAACGGCAGGACGCCGACTTTAGACGTTGTGCGGAGTTGTTGTTGACGGGCCGCCCCGATGATGTAGACGATGTGCTGATTGATGCTTTAACAAAAAGCAATGCGTTGAAAGCACTAATTGAAGAACGCAAGATTCTCGACGTGCCTTGGGCGGACAGCACAGGTGAGGCTATTAGTGGGAGGCTTGGTCAAGTTAAGGGGGGCGCTATGAAGGCGGCCATTGACAGAGTTCGTGGGAGCAGGCACACCGTCGAGCATGTTTTTACCATTGAAGAGGCGCTCAACGAGGCCAATGTGGTCGAAGCAACAGGACGTATAGTAGAATAGGAGGCATGTTATGTTGGTGAGGTGTTTGAACTGTGGCTTACTGTGGCGGCGTGTGACGATGGATGATAACCCTGGCGGGACAGTTGCAAATGAGGACTTGTGTTATAGGTGCCCAAAGTGTAGCAGCAACGCCTACACCCCTGAGCAGCCCGTAAGCGTGCCACCTGTATTTCAGTTCCTCCCCTACCCTTCCCCATCCACAACGACGACTTGGTGGGACAAAGACAACAGCTGAATGAAATGTTTGGTAATACATACTATATATAAGGGAATAAAAAACATTTGCTCAGTTCCGACAGTGCCGTAGCTATAAAAGCCTTTTTTGCCAACAGGCGTCTCATGTTTGAGAAGCTGGTTAAGGTTGTGGACAAAAAGGGTCGCGTAGTGCCCTTTTTACTGAAGCCCGCACAACTCGACTTCATGCAAACACGCTCCGATGCCGATATTGTGCTCAAGGGGCGTCAGATGGGGTTTTCAACTCTCTTCGAGGCTGATTACCTGTTGGACGCCATGATACAGCCCAACCTACGTGTTATTACGGTAGCTCAAAATGACGACGTAATTCCGTTGTTTAGCTCATACTACAGGGCTATGTGGGAACGCCTGCCTGATGTGATTGAGGTAGGGGGCACCCAGATAGCATTTCGCTCCCCCATAGTTATTGACAACGTGCGAGCGATGAAGTTTGCCAACGGCAGCGAGATAAATGTGGTGAGTAGTGGTGGTATAAGGTCGGTACGGGGTTCTCCATACCATAGGGCGCTTCTAACGGAAGTGGGAATATGGGATGCCGAGTTTGCCTCGGATGTAAAGGCGGCGGTAGTGGGGGCTATGCCACCTCACGGTTCACGCATTGTGATAGAATCCACTGCGCATGGGCAAACAGGGATGTTTTGGGAGGAGTGGCAAGCTGCCGTCAACCACGACTCGTTGTACAAACCCCACTTCTACCATTGGTCGCTTGACCCAGACTACAGGTATGCACCCGACTCCCTAGAGGTTCCTCCATTGGTGGCAAAGCGCCCACCCTCTACCTCAGAGCAGGCGTTGATGAAACAGTATAACCTGACGATGGAGCATATACTGTACCACAGGGTAGAGGCACTCAAGATGGGTGCTTCTAAGTGTCAGCAGGAGTTTCCAAACAACCCCTTCGAGGCATTTGTAGCTACAGGAGGTTCCATTTTCACCCTCGAACAGCGTGAATTGGCACGACGGTTTGTTTGCCCTCCCGCGACACAACGAGAAGAATTGAGTGTGTGGAAAGAGCCTGAGCCTACGTTGAGGTATATAGTATGTGTGGACTCATCACAGGGCGTAACGGACTCGTCGGACTTTGATGCGGCAACGGTGCTGTGTGTACAGCCCCCATACGTGGAGCATGTGGCAACCTGGATGGGGCGTGTGTCACAGCACGAGTTGGCACGAGAGGTAGCAAACCTTGCGGAATACTACAACAAGGCCCTAATTGTGCCCGAAGTGATGGAAAGTAGTGGGGGCGCTGTGCTGATGGCGCTCACTGATGTCATAAAGTATCCTCACCTTTACGCCCGTGACGACGGGAATTATGGGTGGAAAACGACCAAGTGGACGAAAGGCCCCATGATTGATGCGTTTAAGGAACTACTTGATAGGGATTTGTTTCGTACCTACGATGAGAGGGTTGCCAATCAAATGACAACGTATGAAGAGCACCGTACAAGTGCAGGCGTCACCAAGGTGGGTGCTCCTCGTGGAGCCTACGATGACCTGCTGACAACAATACTGATGGGGTGTAAGGTGCTCCCCGAAATAAGCAGGTCAAGGGCAAGGGTTGAACATTACGGGAGAACCAAATGGTAACAAGTGGAGAAATACTCAAAAGGGCCACCAGCCTTGAAGCATATTGGCGTCCCCGCAATGACCGCATCAACGAGTGGATACGCCTTGAAACCCTCTATGACGAAAACTTGGAGAGCGGCTATGAGTCGGCAGTTACTAACGACCCCGCCACCGTTATGAGTTTGGCTATTCACCTGTTGAGTGGGCAGCCTGTGAAGCACAACATCAAGGTGGGTGGGCAAGATGAAGCAGCCTTTGACAAGGCGGGTAAGCTGGAGCGGGCGTTGGAGGGTTGGTGGAACCTTATCGACGAGAGGTCGTTTTTTAGTGGTAGGGACTTTGTGATACGGGAGCTTGCCTATTGGATGTTGATGGGGTGGTATGCGGTAGAACTAGGCGTGCGCACGTTGCAAGATGGACGCACTTTACCCATTTTTGACATCCACGACCCGCGGGAAGCCTTCCAGGAGTATGGGGCTAGAACAGACGGCCTAACCACGTATGTACACAAGTGGCAAACGACACTTGCAGAGGCCCAGCGTATGGCACTGGAAGGTGGCGTGGTCGCACGGGTGAGTGGCGACAGCACCCTACCAACCCAGATATACTCGATATGGGAGAAGCGCGGCGGGTTTGTGGTGAACTCAACCATCATGGCAATGCCTAATGGAGCGTCAGAATGGGTGCGTTATGAGGAAGTGTTGGAGCGCCCTGATATACCCGTGCTTACAGGCCCAGTTGGTGGCTCACCATATCGACTTGCCCCAACTCAACTCACCAGCACCGATTGGCAAAAGCGCATCGGCATGAGTGTGCTGGAGAGTAACAGGGTGGGGTGGAAAAACTTTAACAAGTATTATAGTTTGTTGCTGGAAATTGCCAAAAACTATGCTGAACCCGACAAGATAAAGCGTCGCCTGGAAGATGCCATCGGAGAACGACGCCAAACTACCCGTGATGGTGGTAATGTGTATTACACCGACGATTTGAACGCCAGCATTTCTCGTGATGAACCTGGGCGTTTCCCAATAGAGGTGGCACAGGTGTTGGATAGACTTCATGTAGAGGCACAAAAGGGTGGCTTTCCTGATGCGCTGTATGGGGGTCTACAGATACAACTGTCTGGGTTCGCTGTTAGCCAGATACTCCAGGCCGCACTCCACAAGCTAGGCCCTTATAAAATGGGCCTCCAGCGTGTACTCAAGTATGCCGACAGGTGGTTTTTGGACGAGTTCAAAAAGCAAGGCGACTCGATTGTATTGAGTGGTAAAGCGCATGGGCGTGGCATCTTTATGGAGAAGTTTGACCCTACCGATATTCCAACAGAGTTTGCAAATGAAGTAGACGTTGACTTGTCGTTACCTAGTGACATGATGGAGCGTGTTGCCCTTATTCGCAATGCAATCCCTGGCAACGAACCCATTATGGACATCTTGACGGCGTTGGAAGATGTGCTGAAGGTAGATGACCCCAAGCTGGTAAAGGAGCGCATTGAACGTGATGTGCTGCGGCGAGACCCTGCCATCATGCAGCTTAACGCCATAAGTGCAATACGGGCAAGGGCTGCCGAGCTTGACAACGAAGGCAACAAGGAAACGGCTGAGATGTTCCGTGACTATGCGGACTTTTTGGTGGCTCAGGCAGGACAACGTAGCGGCAATAAGGGGGCGACGGGGCGTCCTGAGTTGAACCCAATGATGATGCCACCTGAGATGACGGGGGTGAGCAAGTCGCAGACACGACGGATGCGTAACCCTGGGGCACCAAACCTACCACAGCTTATGGGGTTGAGATAACACACCATGCCTGAACCTCGTCAACGCACTGACCTAGAGTTTTGGTTGGAATACTACTCCGCCCACCTTGACAGGCGTCCAGATGTGGTACTGGAACTGTTAGAGATAGGTGACGCATACGATGCAGTCCCCGCATCACCCACCCTACAGCAAAGAGATGTACTGTCGAAAGCACAGGTGTTGTGGCGAGCCGTGATGGGGTATTTTGGGCTGGATTATACAACACCTGTTGCTAAAGCAGCGGAGGGGAGATTAAGCATACCGTGGTATCCCCTCCCCGCTATAGCAGCGGAGCTTAGAGTCGAACTAAACAGGCAAGAAGCGCTGGGCCACTCTATAATAAGTCGTGAGGACACACGGCAAGGGCCGTTTGCGCCGCCAGAGTTCCAACCCCCAACCACCATCATAGGGGTTGTTGAGACTCCCCCAAAAGTTACAGGCACCTCATACCGAGAGCTTGGAGAGGCGTTTACAGCCAACATTCGAGCAAGGCCTGGTGGTTCGGAATTGGTTGCCGCTCTTGAGGGTATGTCGTTTGACTCGTTAGGGAGGGCGTTGGCAACTCTCTATAGCGGGGGCACAGCCACGTTCACCAAGGCGATGCAGGCACAAATAGCTGATGAAGATTTGCGTGAGAGGCTAACACACTTTGCCTCTTCAAGTGCGGTTGAGGACGGGCTAGATGAGTTTTTTGTCTCCAAGGGGGAAAAGGCAATAGCCTCTTACCTGCAAAGTGTGCTACGTGACGAGATAGAAAATACTGTTGGTGCAAATGTAGGCAATTTTGATGTGGCTGCCGAAACGAAGAAGGGCATTTTCAGTCTTATCAAAAGGTTGTGGGGGCGGTCTGACTCTGCGGAGGAATTGGTTGCTATGTCACCTGTTACTAAAGCTGCTGTGGAGCGCATGTTGGGTAGCGACTTGCGTGTGTCGTGGGATAATTTCATGGCAACGCCCGAAGGCGCAGCCCTATGGGGTGCCGTGGCAAAGGAAGCACCTCTACCCGAACTGAGCGACACTGAGCGAGCTAAACTGTGGGAACGCATTACAGGCACTTCCTACGAAGATGCAGACTTTAGCCAGATAGCGATAGAAAGGCGCTTGGCTGCAATAGAAGCCATTGACAACGAGTACAGACGTTTGAAAGCAGGACACTCCACACAAGAGGAGTTTAATGCCATTCGTGACAACGCAATAATTGACCCCGATGCAAAGCGGGATTGGGAGTTGTATGAGACAACTGTCGCTGCAACACCGCCTGCACCCCAACAGGGGTCACTGCAAATCCTAGACCTTTTTAAGCGCAACCTACGAAAGATGCTGCTATCCCGTAACCCTCTGATGACGGACGTAGAGTTACTGGCGATGGAGGCATCTATAGATGCTACAATGAAGTTGGTGTCGGGTGACATGGAGTTTGGTGAGCTTAACTATGCGGGGCTGCAAGGCGGTGCTCTGGAAGATATTGTGGTATTGCAGGCAATGAAGGAAAAGGACGGCTTCGCTGACCCCTTAAAGGTGCTGAACTACATTGCATCTGGGTACAAAACCACCGTCAACAAGTTGGACTTTTTCGACATGGTGCGGGATTATTTTGATGCGCAGTTTGAGGGTGTTTTGGCTGATGTAACCCCAGAGGAACGTTCTGCGCTGTTGAGTGGTAGTGAGTATTTATGGGAGTGGTTTTTGCAGGCCAACAGCGATGCGGATGCCTCAGAGGACATGAGTAAGGAGATAAATCCAAAACAGTTTCTCGACGGTAAGTTTGATTCTTGGATTGCGGAATATGCAGCCAACCCTACAAAGGCGGTTATAGTGGGTGGTGCCAGCAAGGGCACGATGGAATCCCTATTCCCCAACAAGATGAGGGAGATAGAAGAGTCAGGCACATCATTGGATGTAGCATTGTCCCACAATCTATCCCCTGCGGGGCAAATCATGTTTGCATTGGGGGTGCCGTTGGAAAAAGCGGAAGGTGAGGCCGCCAACATTTTTGCTGCCCGCTATGATGAGACTGTTGATGAGTATTTTGAGCGTGTTGGAGGTACGTTGGGGGCCAGGGCACAGTACGAGACCAATATCAACAAACAGTTCAAAGATACGTTTGGTTTTCTTGACGCCGACGCCGATACAACTCGCTCGATTGTAGAGAGCTTTGGAAACCGCATCGTGCCTGAGATTGTGTATGTAGCAGAGGGGCTGGGGCTGACTATGGGTGATGTACAACGGCGCAGAGATGAGATGGTGGCGCGTGCCCCCGCTTATCAGGGCACCCCAGAGTTTCTAGCACAAGTGCAGGCGTTGAAAAGCCCTGGCATCTTTGACTTTATTGAGACAATCAAGCCTATCATTCAACAGTTGCCTGTGGCGCAGCAAACGGACGCTTTTCAAAATGCCATTATGATGGAAGAGCAACTGCGTGCCGAATGGCAGGGGTCGCTACCCACTGATGAGGAGGGCAGGCCCCTCACGGGAGCAGCACTGGAAAACTGGAAGGCCACACAAGATAAGCAGCAGGCCGACATGATAACGGCTGTGGTGGAGCGTGCTGTTGCTTCACAGTTCGGTATCACTGTAGAGGAAGTTCAACGCCTGGGCGGTTTAGGACAGGCACAGGAGTTTGGTGAGGGGCTGCAAGAAATCTTTGCGGCGGCGGGTGAATTGGGGCCTGCCCCCACGGGTGCTAACAAAGCGGCAATCGCAGCAGGCGAGCCAATAGGGGTCGACGAGGAAGGGCAGCCAATAATGCCTCCCGTCGATATTCAACTGAAAGCTGCCGAGGCACGGCAACGTGTCGCCGACAAAACGAGGTTTATGTCTGGCCTTGGCACCCCTGCTCAGTCAGAGGAGACGGCCCGTGCTGCCGAGATTGTAAAAGCGATGCGTGCGTTTAGGCAGGCCGCACCACAAGGGGCGGCAGGCGGCGGCATTTCGTCTACCTTTGAGGAGTTTCTTCGCAAGCAAAAGGGTACACGTTTTACCCAGGGGCGACGTGAACCGTCTATATCGCCCTCGTTGGTTACAAGGAGAATAAGTTAGATGCCTACTCCCGACAGCGGTATGGGTTCAATCTTCGGCGGGGCCGACCCTGAGCAGGCGTCCAATGCCCGTACCCAACGAACACGTATTATAGGCCCCTCGGCGGCGGACAGCATATACTATGGGCTAGATTACAATGCTAGTGAACGTGCAACTCTAGCGAAAGAGCGTGCAGCGCAGCCAGTCAAAAAAGAGAACCTGCTATATAGGTTTGTTGGCAAGCCGATTGTAAAAGGTGTGTCGTGGGCCTTCCGTAACTATGATGAGCAGGTGTCCATACCGATTGCCGAGCTTGCAACAATGGCGGTGAGGCAGGTGGTGTCGGGGAGTGACAGCAAGGTTAAACAAGAGTGGGCGGCGCTTGGCAAGTCGTGGGCGGACGGTGACGGAGGGTTTTTCGGCAAGCTCAACAATTTCTCCAACCAGTTACTTGCCGAGCGCAAGGCCCGTCCTGATGTGTTTTTTGCCGAAAAGGTTTTGGGCCAGATGGTGACTGACCCAATGAACTTTTTGGGTTGGGGTATATTTGCGGGTGCGGCAGGCAAGGCGTATAGGTTTGGGCTGATAGGCAAGGTCTTGGGGCCTGTTGATAAGGCGTGGATTGCAGGGACACAGTATGTAACGGATGGTGCTATCAAGGGTACATTGCAGGGTGCTCGTTCGGTGCCAGGGCTAAAATCACTCTTCAAGCTCAATACACGTAGCATTGCAGGACATCGAAATGCTCAGTTGGTGCAGGCGGTTTCCGTGGCGGGGCCAGACGTATGGCGGGCCGATGCTGTGGGGGGCATGGACGACTTTATCGCCATTATGAGGACGCCTGCCTTACTGCGTACACCAGAGCAACAGGAGGCAGCGGCAACCTTTGTGAGTGCCTATGACAATGTGGAAGCATATCTACAGGGCAAGGTACGCTATGTGTTCAATGATAAAAACGAAATCACGGGTTTAACGGACGCCAAGGGCGATGACCTTAGGGCGCTGTGGACACTGTTTGAGGAAGGACGGTCATCAAACACGTTGTCGGCATCGTTGGGGCACTTTCTTGAGTTGCATAGCCAAATGATACAAGATAGTAAGGCGGCACAGGTGATTGCGGAGCGAAAATCCCATCGTGCGATTGTGCAACACATGATGATGTCGGGTCTAACTGACAAGATAGCCGCACAATTCCAATATGGGGTGTTGGGCAGACTGAACAAGGGGTTTGCTGAGTTGGTGTTGGGGTTTCAAGCGTATGCCCCAGGAAATGCTATCGAGGATGTGTGGCGTTCTGTGCAGGGTGGTGTTGTGGGTGTAAGGATGGGTGATGACGAAATGTTCAGGTTGTTGGTGGGAAGTACGCAAGCTGAAATACCTTGGACGTTGCGGCAAGGCACCACAACACTCGCAGCGCAAGTCACTGGTAAAGAGGGCGAGATAGAGCGCCTAGTTAGTGGCTCTAAAGCGTTGTCGGCGGCATGGAATGTTGCAGGTGGTTGGGGTTTGCGTAAGAGTAAGGAGTGGGGCAACTACATACGACGGCAGTATATGGCGCTGAAATCTATTGATGAAGTGAACAAGGAGATTCTGCCCTTTCTGGCCCGTGGGGGTGACGAGGCAACATTGGTTCGTGACCTCATTATGCACGGGGGTGCTGGTGTTGAAGGGTTGTCGCCACAAAGTGTGCGCTTCATGCAACAACTAGCTACAGCTAACATTGGTGCTGGGTCAGACACCATTAGGCAGCTTGGCAGCCTGGTGGCACGTAAACACATGTCTACAAGTGCCATTGACAAAGAAGTTGTGGCTAATTTGGGCGAAATGTCCCCAAAGACACGACAACTAGCTGACTCTCTGAAAACGGGTTCCACCTCTGTTCAGCGTATACTGAACACCGCTCGTCAGATGGAAGAGAACGAACTGGATTTTATTGCTCTCACTGAACCCACCAACGTAGGCAGGTCGCTAGAGGCTGTGCTCACCCGCATTTCGGCAGCGAGAGTGTCTAGCAAGGCCGACCTTGTGGATGAAGTGGGACTGATGATGTCATTTTTACAGCAAACCGAGTCTACGCCCCTTGCCGCCCTTAACGCCATGCTCGACCATAGTGATTTGAAAAACCCAGCGGCGTTGCGGAGCTTTTGGGGCAAGGGGCATGAGGCAGTGGCGAAGATATTGGAGAACGCTGACGCTACAAAACGGCGGGCAGTGATTGACAAGATTCGTGCCGACGCCGCTACTTTTTCCCCCAACGATGCCGACGAAATTGGGAAGATATTAAACGAGATAAGCGACCATATTGAAAGCACACAAATCCATGTGGACACTATTGTGGCGAAGTATTTTGGTAGCCTGAGCGGGAAAGGAATGTCACAGGAAGCTATCGCTGCTGCAAAAGGCGACGAGGGTAGGGCGTGGCGTATGTTTCATACGGAAAAGCGGGACGAATATCGTAGCCTTGCAGAAGCGACCACTGGGGGGCAGTTGAAGCTGGGGCAGATAGCACGTAGTATCAATGCTGAAAACTTTGGTGCAGATGCCCAGGCGTACTTGGATGGGCAAGCTGTGAAGTTTAAAGATGAATTAAGGGCTGCTGCCGAGGCGTTGCGCTTTACTGATGCTTATGGGAACCGCAGGAAGTCTATCGCCGCCTTTCGTGATGCGCTCGTGCGGTCATACGAAGAGGGAGCGTTAAACCCTGAACAGCAAGAGAAGGTGGCGAAATGGTTTGGCACTGTTGCTGATGCGGTAGACAAGCTGACTGAGGTACAACGCACTGACCTGTATAAGCTGCGTGAAAAGGGAATGGAGCGAGCAGTTAAAGCGTACAACCGCAATTTCACCAACTACGACGACACGATGGTGATTGATGACATAATGAGTGCCATAATGCCGTTTTGGAGGTATGAGTCACGGGCTTGGCCTACAATGGCAAGATGGGCAGTGGAAAAACCTTTCTACACCCGCACGTTTGGGCCTAGTGGTTACTTCTGGCAAGCCACCGACGACGGCTATATACCAAAAGATATTGGGGGTATGCAGGTGTCCCCGATACGGGGGCTGTTGCTGGGCAGGTTGAGGCGGGCATTTCGTAGCGAGTATCCGTCAGAGTATGAGGGGCTACTTGGCAAGGCTGATAGTTGGCAGACCACCGTGGAACGTTACGGCTTTTACGGAGGCACTTGGCAGACATGGTTAGCGGAAACTGGTAAGAAGGCGGTGACGGGGCGCGGCGTTTTGGCTGATGTGGGTGAAGATTTGCCTGCCTCAATGCAGACGGCCCTTTCAGCGTTGGTGTATGGTTCAGTGGAGGCTGATAAAATCATGGCTACCATGATGGGGAACGACTGGACAGATATGAAGGGGTACAATGCGTCCAGCTTTGTACGCACCGCCAACACCCTGTTCCCCAGTAAGTTTAAGGATTACTATGAGAACGTGTACTTGGTATCACACTATGGTGTAACCCGTGACGATGTGGAAGCTGACGAAGGCAGGCAGTGGATGTTAATGGAAGCCACCCAAAACGTAGCGTGGCGGCAAGTACTCAGTGAGCAACTGTCAGTGTTGCGGTATCGGCCTGATGGGTTTGAAAAGATGCGCCTGAAGCTGGACACCGAGTCGGCACGTATTTCAGGTTTATCAGTGGAGGAGGTGCGGAACCTGCGTAAAGAGGGCAAGCGTGTGCAGGACGTGGTGGAGTTGTCGAAGGTGGATTTGGACACTCTACGCTCGTTGAAGGAGTTTGAGTTGGTGGGGTCGGTGTTTGAACCCCTCCAGACTAGCGCACGAGCGCAACTACAAAAACTTACCAATGAGTATTACGATGAGGTGAGCAAAATAAGAGAAGATGCCTTGGGGGAACAGTTTGATGATGATATGTATTTGAACGCTGGAATCCTAACAGGGTCAATGTGGCGTGATGCCTACCATGATAGATGGGTGGGGGTGAACGCTTCGTTGACAGCTTTGAAAGAATCTGCCCACTTCAAGAACGCCCCCCTTGACAAAGCATCACGCCAAGCCTTTAATGAACGATTCCACATTGAATCTCCCATACGCTCTGTAGTTGATGACGTTTTGGAGGCGTACTACAATATCCCCATTCAGACAAATGAGGTGACAGGTGAGCAAGATTGGAATGGGTTTTTCCGCAACAAGGAAAAGATATTGAGCTACCTGCCCTCCGACATACGCCCCCAAGTGGAGGAGTACATACACAAAAAAGAGTCACCTGGGATGAGGGAGTTTAGGGAAGGGCGCAAGTTTATGTGGGTATACTGGGACTTACAAACTGCCATCCCATTGTGGTATAATGCACTGGGCTACAGTGAGCGGGCTAGTCGTTACAAAGAGTGGGCTGTTGAATGGGACAAGGCACAGGCGCAAGCGTCTATTGCAGAGCAGCAGGGCGTTGCCCCTGTGTTGATACAGCGCATGTTGCAACGACCACAGTTTAAGCTGGTGGAAAAGTGGGAGAAGGAGTATAGGGCAATGTTGAGGGATGCCAGCACAATACAACGTGTGCCCTGGGCCGATACCCGTATCCCCGCCTTTCTGAATAAGTTTTACAGCAGGTAGCAAAGTAGAACACCCGTATTGACAAACACGCACGTATGTGCTATAATGTATCAAGAGGTGGAAAAGGGCCCGTAGGCGTGCCTCCCGCTTGCAGGCCCCACCTCACACCCTTAATGGGGGCTAATAGAAAGGGGAACAGGAGTTAGATGCCAGAAGATGTTAAGTCGGGCGAGTCCACCGAGCAATCGGTGTCAACAGGCCCCCAACTGTCTGAGGCGGTCATAGAAGCTGCGGTTAAGGCGGAGGTAGACAAACGTATACCTGGCCTTATGAGTAGCTTTCAAAAACAGGTCAACGACGCCGTGGCAAAGTCTGGCGGAGACGCCACCAACGATGCTAAAAAGCCCCTTGCCTCGTTGACACCAGAGGAACGTGCCCTAAGGTTACGTGAAGAAGCGGTAGCAATCAGAGAGCGTGAGGTCACGCAAAAGGTTGTCGCTGTCGAACTTGGCGTGCCCCCAGAGCATGTAACTGGTGCCACTGAGACCGAGATGCGCTTGGCCGCCACAACCTATCTCCTACAGCATCCCAAAGTGGTGGCAGCGCCCGATACAAAGCCAAAGGTCAATTCACCCGCTCAGGGTGGAAATCCCCCAGGCGGTGGTTCGGCGTTGACACCGTTGGAAAAAATACAACGGGGTCTTGCAGCGAAAACCAAGACCTAGAGGAGATAAGTGAATCATGCCTACTCTGAGTGAGTATGCAAAACTTGAAATGGACGAGATGAAGTCGGGC
>ERZ1292632.2851-Hain-H43-01um-R2-2851-length-13960-cov-12_pt1 | contig 13960 bp, 20 predicted proteins | sample MGYA00564407_ERZ1292632 | MGnify/ENA primary metagenome ERZ1292632 (study PRJEB36523, sample SAMEA6512637) | groundwater metagenome | collected 2019-01-08 | study: AquaDiva: Metagenomics assemblies of 32 groundwater samples
AATTCTTCGGAGGTTTGATGATTGCATTCGGATTATTAACAAGACTTGCGGCATTTTTAGGAATGTCAACAATGATCGGAGCATGGGCTGTTGTTCACATTGACAGAGGATTCGTCCCAATTGTTAACGGCGGAGAGTTGGCTGCAATGTTCTTTGCCGCATTCTTAGTAATACTTGTGAAAGGTTCCGGAAAAGCCGGACTGGATAATTTCTTCAAGAAGAATTGAACTTATCACAAAGTATAAAAAGAATATTACTAGAAAATTTATGTTTCGTTTAAATAAAAAACACGGAGGTAAAAAAATTTATGGAAGAAGAAAAATCAATCACGATAAAGAAAAGTGATTTGTGGAAGTATTCAACTTTCTTGCTGGTTGCCGTTGTTTTGATAGGAGGTTTCTTCATGTTTTCTGGAAATTCCACTACAACTGGAAATACAGTTCAGCAACCTACAGATCAAGAGCCAACGACTGCAAGCGCCAAGGTTGACGACGATGCGGTTCTTGGAGATCCAAACGCTCCGATAACGATAATTGAGTTTTCAGACTATCAATGCCCATTCTGCAGAAAATTCTGGACGGAAACTTTCTTGCAATTGGAAAAGGATTATGTTGATACTGGAAAAGTCAAAGTTATCTTCAGAGATTTCCCGCTAAGTTCAATCCATCCAATGGCTCAAGCTAGTGGAGAGGCAGCCGAATGTGTCAGAGAAAAAGGCGGAGATGAAGCTTACTTCAAGATGCACGACAAGATGTTTTCAGAACAGAATATTCTTGATTCTGGAAATCCATTAGGTGCTGTTACAAAAACTGCGACTTACACAAATGACGACTTGAAAAATTGGGCTAAGGATTTGGGATATGACATTGGTTCATGCCTTGATTCTGGAAAATACAAGAATGAAATTCTCAAGGACACTGCGGATGCGCAATCAGCGGGCGGACAGGGAACACCTTTCTTTGTAATAATGAAATCCGGCGACAGCGAAGGAACTCCACTTTCAGGAGCATATCCTTACGATACTTTCAAGCAAATCATAGACTCGCTAGCTTAATTTTATTTTTTATTTTTTATTATTTTTTATTTCTAATAATTATTTGCTTCATGCCGGACTCCGTCACGGCTTTCGCCAATTAAAAAAATATTAATGCAGAAAAATTTCACGTTTATCATTATAAAACATAACTGCGGTTTTTACATTAGCACTCTGTTTTTGTGGGGCGAGTAGGCGAGGTCTGATTAAAGCAAAATCGCCGTCAAAAATATCGCAATGTTCACTGCGTTTGCGATGGTGCAATATTCACAGAATTTCCTCAAAACTGCGAACTGAATTATTGTTAGGACAACAGACATTGCCGCGGCAAGTCCCGTAATCGCCTTCTCCGCCATCAAGGCATAACTTATTGCCAAAAGGGACGGATAAAATAGGTACAACAACCCCAGAACTAATATGAAAGAGTAGTAGACCATGCCTATGATGGTATTGTCAATTCCAAACATATGTCCGTATTTGCTTTTGACAACTTCATCGCATCCGCCGTCGCCGATGACGCAAACCAGTTTTTTCTTTTGCTTATGAACTTTGTTCCAAATATGAAAAGAAACGGCAAATCCAAAAATTGAGAAAGCGACAAGCAACAACTCCTTTAACATAACCGAGAAAAGAAATTTTGATTTAAAAGGATTTTGATTAATATACCGGTTTGTTCATAATGCGAACAATTTCATCAACATCTGTTGGTACTCTGTATGGCAAACTGCAATTATCGCAATAATTAACAGAACGTATTGACGTGCGTGAAATCGTCGTTGAAGCAGGTTGTGATGAAACATGCCCGTTTTGTTTGCATTCATCCATCAGTTTTTGATGTGCTTCAGCATCTCTTCGCATTTGTTTCTGAACTTCAGGAGAATTATAATATTCTGCGATTCTTGCCTTTTCTTCCAGCGAAGGCGGCGGAGAAATTTTCCAAGTTTTAGGCATTGAAGTTATTGTAAAGGGAATTATATAAATTTAATCAAAATCGACGAACGTCGGAACGAGCAATTTATCTTCAAGAACCTTGAATAATCTTTCCTGATATTCTTCAGCAAGTCTTATTTCTTTGGTTGGCTCTTGGTGGATTTTCATATTATACGCGATGTTGTTCAATTTGCAAGAATATTTGCCGAAATCTCCGCGCAAAATAGGTCTGCCTTCAAAGCTCACTATCGCCGCCGTTGCTCCCATTTTTGTTTTTACACGAGCATACCCTTGTTCAAATATCGAATCCACGACTTCTCTGCTTGACGAATTTCCGAAGAAATATCTCGTCTCAAGTATATATGAATCTAAACGTGCCAAAGATTCAGAACCCAATGTCCCGACATAATATATTGAATCTCTCGGAATTTTTGAATTTTCGGAAATAAATTTTTTATAAACTTCTTGAACCATCCTATGAACTTCATCTTTTTTCTTGTCCTTAGGATATAAGGTTTTATGAAAATCAAATACAAGTCCATCAACACGCCTTAAAATATCCAAGACTTCAACGGTTTCATCAAGAGACAAATCCTTTCCCAAAAGAACTTTGTCTTTTTCAGACACATCAAGAACAAATTTCCCAGGCATAATTTAAATTTAGGTTTGTTCTTTAAAAGAATTATCGTAGTCAATCATACTTCTCGTAGAAAATTCTTTCCTTCAAAATTCCCATAGAAATCAATTTATCATGCACGGCATTTATCATCGGCGACAAACCGCAAATATAAACATGTCCCGAAAAATTTTCGGGAAGATATTTTTTCAAGAAATCCTGCACATACCCTTTGTCTTCAAATCCGACGTTTTCAGGACGGCTTAAAATATTGTAAACTTCAAGATTTCTATGCTTGTCCTGCAATTCTGAAAATTCCCCATCATAAAGAGAACTGTTTTCATTCCTAAATCCTTTCAGCAAAATTATCCTTTTATGAAAACCATTCTTTAGAAGATGTTTTATCATGCTTCTGAATGGAGCAATTCCGGTTCCCGTTGCGACAAAAACAATATCTTTCTCAAGATAATCTTTTTCCAAAACAAATTTACCGGCAGGTCCGAACAATTCAACGTCGTCGCCTTTTTGCAATTTATGAATATAATTTGTGGTATGACTTCCTTCAATAATTTTTACGCACAATTCCACGGCTTTTTCTTTTCCTGGATGAGATGCAATTGAATAAGGTTTTCTGTATTTTTTTCCTTCAAATGGAATGCTCAAAGAAACATATTGCCCCGCCTGATGCTGAAAATTTTCAGGGACAGACAATTTCAAAAGTTTTACAGAATCATTAACCATTTCCTCGTGAAGAACTTCAGATTGAAATATTGAAATCATTTTATTTTCTCAAAACCCTCCGTTTCAATTTCTTCTATTAATTCCCTTCCACCTTCTTTCACAATTTCGCCTTTTTTTATTATAAATATTTTATCCGGTTTTATGTATTCAAGCATCCTTTTGTAGTGGGTTATAAGCAAAACAATTTTGTCTTTGTTTATGAAACTATTTATTCCGTCGGCGACAGCCTTTAGGGAATCAACATCCAATCCAGAATCAGTCTCATCAAGGATTGCAATTTTTGGATTAAGCACAAGCATTTGCAAAATCTCCGCTTTCTTTTTTTCTCCCCCCGAAAATCCGGAATTCAGATGCCTTGATAAGAACGATTCATTCATACCAATTTTAGACGCCTGTTTTTTAAGAATATTATGAAACTCCATTACGTTTGCTTTTTTTCCAGTGTTTGAGGAATGAGCTGTTCGCAAAAAGCTTGAAATTGAAACTCCGGAAATTTCAACAGGATACTGAAATGAAAGGAACAGCCCTTTCTTTGCCCTTTCATTAGGGGTCAAATCGGTCAAATCAACGCCGTCAAAAAATATTTTTCCAGTAAATTCATACTTCGGATTTCCCATCAAAATTTGCGCAAGAGTTGATTTTCCAGAACCGTTCGGACCCATCAAAGCGTAAACTTTTCCCTTTTCCAACTTAAGATTCAAATCCTTTATTATTTCTTTTCCTTCAACTTTCACATTAAGGTTTTTTATTTCAAGAGACATTTTACTTCAGAGAATTTTTAATCGCATACAATGGAAGCGTGACGCACTTCAATCTTGCAGGATTCAAATTTATTTTAAGCAATTCAAGGACATCGTCTTTTGAAAGATTAATCGCCTCCGAAACAGGCATTCCTTTTATTTTATCCGAAAGCAGAGAAGAAGAAACGATGCTCATTACGCAACCGCTTCCATGGAATTTAACGTCGGCTATTTTTCCGTCGCTGACAAGCAACTGCATCGTTATTTCATCGCCACATGAAGCATTTGTTTCGGTATGGCTGTGAGTTGGATTTTCCAGATTTCCATAATTTGCAGGGCTTTTGTAAAGCTCCATCAAATGCTCTTTGTACATTTTGTCGTGTTCTTCCATTATGCAAATTTCTCCTTTATTTTTTTAATTGCCTCAACAAATTTATCAATGTCTTCAAAAGTGTTGTAAATATAAAAACTTAATCTTATTGTTCCATTCAAGCCAAGTTTTTTCATCAACGGCATGCAACAATGATGTCCCGCCCTTACTGCAATTCCATCTTCGTCTAGCATTGAAGCGACATCGTGAGGGTGCGCGTTTTTTACATTCATTGAAACAATTCCAGACGATTTTTCTGGATTGTAAATTTCAACTCCTTCAATTTTTTCCAATTTTTTTATCAAATAATCTCTTAATTCATGTTCCCAATTTTCAACATTATTCATTCCAATTTTCTCAAGATATTTTATTGCTTCAGCCAAACCCAAAACATCCGCGATATTCTGCGTTCCCGCTTCAAATTTTTCAGGCAAGTCTGCAAAATGCGCATCTTCAAACGAGACGGATTTTATCATGCCACCTCCGAAAGAAAATGGCGGCATTTTTTCAAGCAATTCTTTTTTTCCATATAAAACTCCGACGCCATTAGGAGCAAGCATTTTATGTCCTGAAAAAACCAGAAAATCGCAATCTAAATCTCTTACATCAACTTTCATATGCGGAACGCTTTGCGTCGCATCAATGACCGACAATGCATTATTTTCCCTCGCCAATTTAATAATTTCTTTCGCAGGATTTATTGTTCCTAAGGCGTTTGAAACGTGAGTAAAAGCAACGATTGCAGTTCTGGAATTTATTTTTTCTTTTGCATCTTCCAAATCCAACGAAAAATCTTCCTTTATTCTTATGAATTTCAATTTCCAATTTTTTCGTTTTGCAAGCTGTTGCCAAGGAATCAAATTTGAGTGATGCTCCATTTCAGTCAAAACAATTTCGTCTTTTCCTTTCGGAATTAAATTCTCAATTACATAAGCCAAAGAATTTAATGAATCAGTCGTATTTTTTGTGAAAATTATTTCTTTGGAATCAGAGTTAATAAAATCTGCAACAATTTTTCTCGCATTTGAATAAAGAGTTGTTGTTTTTTCAGAAATCCCATACAATCCTCGTGAGGCATTCGCATTATAATTTTCGTAAAATTCTTTTATTTTTTCAATCACTTGTGTCGGTTTTTGCGTCGTCGCTCCGTTGTCAAGATAAACTAATTTTGGATTATTTTTGAAAATAGGAAAATCTGTTTTCAAATGTTTTGCCGTTTCGTCGTTTATCATTGCAATCCAAGAAGCATTTTTACTTTGTCGCTCGGTTTCCAAGCTGGTTCAAAGACGACATCAACCGTCGGATTTTTGAAACCTTTTTTTTGCAATTTTTCTTTTACTTCTCTTAATATCATAGGACCATAAGGACATGTCGGACTTGTAAGAGTCATTTTTATATTTACAGAATCTCCAGAAACATTCACCCCATAAATTAATTCAAGATTGTAAATGTCAAGTCCTATTTCAGGGTCAATCACTTTTTTCAAAACAGAAATCGCATCCTGCTTTGAAAATTTTTTTGAAACCATTTAAACAACAGAATTAGTTATTTCCAATTCTATAAGTCTGTTTAGTTCAACCGCATATTCAAGCGGCAACTCTTTTATTATAGGTTCAATGAAACCCGAGACGATAAGTTTTGTCGCTTCTTCCTCAGACAATCCACGAGACATTAAATAAAACATTTGTTCTTCTCCGATTTTTCCAACGACAGCTTCGTGTGATGCAGTCACATCACTTTCTTCAACATCCATGCTTGGAAGAGTTGTTGACTTGCTAAAATCATCAAGCATCAATCCATCGCAACGCGTGCTTGTCTTTGAGCCTTTTGCGCCTTTCTTTATATTCACCAAACCCCGATATGAAGATGTTCCGCCGTTTTTTGAAATTCCCTTGCTTATAATATTTGAACTTGTATTTGGAGCAAGATGATAAACCTTGCAACCTGTATCTTGGAATTGTCCTTCGCCGGCGTATGCAATTCCCAAATAATCTGACTTTGCATTTTTTCCTCTTAAAACAGAGCAAGGATAAAGCATTGTAACTTTACTTCCCATATTTCCATTAACCCATTCAATTACTCCATCTTCGTAAACGACTGCCCTCTTTGTGTTGAGATTGTAAGTATTCTTGCTCCAGTTTTCAATGCTTGAATATCTTACTCTTGCTCCCTTTAAGACGTGGATTTCGACGCAACCTGCATGCAAAGAATTTTCATTGTATCTTGGCGCGGAACATCCTTCAATGTAGTGAACCTCCGAATCCTCGTCGGCAATTATCAATGTGTGTTCAAATTGTCCGCCGTTTTTTGCGTTCATTCTGAAATACGCTTGAAGGGGCAAGTCCATCTTTACGCCTTTTGGAATGTAAATGAAAGTTCCGCCGCTGTGGACGGCCGCATGAAGAGCCGCGAATTTATGCAAACGGATTGGAACGCAAGTGTTCATGAAATATTTTTGAACGAGTTCAGGATATTTTTGCACGGCTTCGTCAAAATCCAAAAACACGACGCCTTTCTTTTCCCAAATTTCTTTCAGATTATGATAAACAACTTCGGATTCATATTGCGCGCCCGTTCCAGCGAGGGAGATTCTTTCCGCTTCCGGAATTCCAAGCTTCTCGTAAGTCTCGCGAATTTCTTTAGGAACATCATCCCAAGATTTTGAATTTTGTTTTGCGTTTGGCTTCATGAAATAATAAATATTGTTCAAATCAAGCGCGGACAAATCCGGACCCCAAGTCGGCATTTTAAGTTCATTGAAAACACGCAATCCGATTAATCTTTTTTCAAGCATCCATGCAGGCTCGTTTTTCTGTTTTGAAATTTCGCGAACGACTTCTTCACTCAAACCAATTGGAGTTTTGAATGTCAAATCTTCGGCGTTTGAAGAGTCGTATGCTTCTCTAAGTGTCATAGATTGCTTAGGAGAAATAGCATTTTAAAGTTAACGATAGTTAATTCTTTATTATTTTTTAACTTTTATTTTGCCTCTGCGAGTCTCAATAAATAAAAATCTTAATGCAAAACCAACAACTTGCGCTCTTGACCTTAAATCAAGTTCCGGATGTTCGCGGATGTATTCGTCAGTTTCTTTTCCCAATTTGTCTGGAATGCTTATATTAACATACCTTACGCCTTTCATTTTTCACCTTTTTTGCAGTCATTCAATCTTAAACGAAAGCTTTTTAAATTCTTTATCACGCAATATTAAATGATGAATAGAAATGGACAAATCACCCTGATTGCATTGGTCTTGATTGGGTTATTTGTTGTTGGAACAGGAGCAGTTGTCCTATATAATAAACAGAAGTCTTCAAGTATTACTGGTCAGGTTATATCTGATACAAACGGGGATACTCCAAGTACTACTACTCAAGATTCAACTAATACATTAGATTTAATCTCGCCTGAAAGAGAGTGCCCAAATAATACAATACTTGTAAAAACCTTTGGAAGAGAGATTTGTGTTGGCAAGGGGGGCGGTTCTGATGGTTCTGCACCGATTTCTTCCGGTGGCGGAGCAAGTTAAAAAAGAGATTAAACTTGTAATTAAATTTACTATAGTTTTTTCTCTATTGGCATTTATCACCTATAGAATTTATTCTTAAAATGAAACATGAACACATTATGTTCAGATGGCTTTTTGTTCTAAAATTCCTCGTGATACTTAATTTATTTATTTTTGTTTTTATGTTCTTCATTTATCCCGAACATTGGAGAATTTATTTTTTAATTAACTCAACGTTTGTAATGAGTTATCTATGGTTCAATTATTCTAGACTTCTTATACAGAAAATTGAGATAAAAGAGCCACAAATTAAAAACACTAGCTATAGTGTAATCGTTCCATGTTATAATGAAGAACCAAGATTACTTATAGAATCTGTTAAAAGTCTCATTAATACGGACGATTTAAAGAAAGAAATATTAATTGTTGATGATGGTAGCCAGAATAATATTTGGGAAACTATAATTGAATTAAAAAAATCTTATCCAAAATTAATAAAAATTTACAAACAAGAAAAAAATATGGGTAAGAGATTTGCCCATAAAATAGGGATAAAAAATGCTAAATATGATTTTGTAATATCTATAGATTCAGACACGATTGTTGAAAAAAATAGTATAAAAAATCTTCTTGCTCCTTTTCAAGATGAAAATGTTGGAGCAACCACTGGAAACGTCCTAATAAAAAATGAAAATTATAACTGGCTTACAAGAGTTCAGGCAGGACTTTACTGGCTTGGATTAAATGTTTATAAAAAAGGGCAATCGACTCAAGGAAATGTTGTCTGTTGTTCGGGATGTTTATCTGCGTATAGAAAAAGCGATTTAATTAAGATTCTTGATGAGTATGTTTATCAAACATTTGGTGGACAAAAATGTCACGCGTCAGAAGATAGATACTTGACAAATTTAATTAATGAAATGGGGAAAAAAATTTTATATGTTGAATCTGCGATTTGCTACACCGAAGCTCCCGTAACATTAAAAAAATTCATAAGACAACAAATCCGCTGGAAAAGAGGATTTTTCAGAGAATGTTTGTATATGACTACTTTTGCTTATAAAAAATCAAAAATGCTCTATTTTGAAAATTTAGTTTGGATGTTGATGACTCCCCTTATAACAATGCCATTGGTTCTTTCAACTTATTTTTTTATTATTTTTACACCAATTAATTTTGTGTTGTATTCAATGCCAAATTTGATTTTATTTATAGTTTGTAGAGATTCTTTATTTTTTATAGAAGAACCAAAGAAAGCATTTTTCTATTTACCCTATATTGTTCTTTATCTTTTCATTCTCTATCCACTTAATATCTATGCCCTATTCACCCTAAAAGATAGCAGTTGGATGACAAGATGATAAAAAAATCAGATAATAAGATTGGAATTTTAGGCTATGGAGAAATTGGAAAAGCCATTGCGAAATTTTACGAAAACCCAAAAATAAAAGATTTAGACCGAGATGACGATTTAATGGGTGTTGATGTATTGCATATTTGCATTCCATGGAATGAAAATTTTATAGAGATAGTAAAAAAAGAAATAAACGAGATTAATCCAAAATTAACAATAATTCACTCAACAATTTCTCCCGAAACCACGAAAAAAATTGGTGGGATGGTGGTACACAGCCCAGTTAGGGGAGTTCATCCAAATATCTATGAAGGAATTAAAATTTTTATAAAATTTATCGGAGCAGACAATAAGAAAGCTGGAAAATTAGCCAAAGAGCATTTTAATAGATTGGGAATAAAAACCAGATTATTTTATCCCTCAACAACCACCGAACTTGGAAAATTGTTTGACACCACTTATTATGGATTATGCATCGCTTATCATGGCGAAATGAAAAAAATCTGCGATAAGTATAATGTTAATTTTGAAAAAGCAGTTACAGATTTTAATAAAACTTATAATAAAGGCTACAAAAAATTAGGAAAATCAAATGTAATTAGACCTGTATTAAATCCACCAGACAAGTATATCGGGGGACATTGTATCATTCCAAACGCAAAAATTTTGAAAAAACTATTTGAAAGTGAAGTGTTAGATTTGATATTAAAATATCAAAAAAAGGAATAATTCCGCCAATTCCCAACTTTTATAAATCCCATTCTTCTATTTTTATCATGGCTGTATCACCACCAAACCCCAGAAAAAGAAAGCTTGATTACAATGTTGACCAAACGGCTTATGACGAGTTTGTGAAAGCATGCAGCAGAAAAGGATTTGCTCCGCAGATTATTCTTGAACAGCTTATGAGAAAATTTATACAAGAAGGACGAGTTTAAGCCATTGCGCATAGGCATCGCGAAAAAAACATCAGGAAGAAAATATTATTGTTTTATAACTTTGTAAGGAGGAAGTCTTTTGATTGGCGGATTTTGACAAAACGCATATTGCTTAGCGCAATATTCTTTTTTTGTTTCCCCTCTTGCAACAGGTTCTCTTAAAAATTGTTTTTGTCCTGCAGAATTATACATTTTGTAAAACTGTTTTCCATCAGGAGCTTTTTCCGAGCCATTTGAATTTGTCGCATAATACCATTTTCCCATATCATCCAAAATTAATTTGTCGGCTCCACCGCCTTCACTAAGACGCACGCAATGCATTCTGAAACTTTCATAATTTTCCAAACAAGAATAGGGCGCATCCCAGAAAGCATAAACCTTGAATAATTTTTCCCTTCCAGGAACAATCGGAATGGTTTGAGCAATAAGTTCAAATCCAAAAACCGCCATAGCTAACTTTTTTCTTAAATCCATAATTAATCCCGGGAAATTCAATTTATAAAAATTTATCTAAAAAAAGGAAACCCCTTTTCAAACAAAATAAAATAAATAAAATAAAAATGGGTTTCTTTTTAGAAAAAAGAAACTACAATGGTAGAAAAATTAAAATTGGGCAGGATGGAACCTGCCAAATAAAAAATAAAATAAAATATTTTTAGTTGCAGACTTCGGCTAGTTTTATCGTCTTGGCGTTTGCAATTCTGCATGTCCAATCCGAGCCAGCGTTGTTGTATGAGATTGTGAAATCTCCAGTTTCTTCAGCAGCAAGAGTTCTTTCGGAAGCCGTTATTAAAGTTTCACTTCCAGAAGTCGAGCATGCGAAAACCGGTTCTGCGGTTATTGATACTGCTTCTTTGTTTTGCAATCGCACCGTGCAAGATGCTGCTTCGCTTCCGCCTTGACAGGTTGAAGCTCCAACAACAAGATATTGCGCGGCTACTTCTATAGTGTCACATTCGGAATCTTCAGGTAGCACAACCAATCCGGTTATCGTCGGCTTGAAGAAATATCCCGCTGCAAGCGCTATAACTAAAATCGCAACGAAGGATGCAAGTATTATCTGTTGACCGTTTTTGTTTTTCATATTTGCCTCGTGTTTAATTAAAATCGCAAGCGATTTGATTAGATATAGAGAATATGGAACTTTTTAAAGATTTTGAGATAAGATTTATAACTTCAACTTTCTTTTTCTTAAAGTAAAAGGTGAAGGATGTCAACGAAAAAAATTAGAAAGGAGTTGAAGAATGGAGATTTCAGAGTAACTATTTTTGGTTCTGCGAGAATAAAAAAAGGCGATCCCGTTTATGAAGAAATCAGAAAAATTGCAAAAGAACTTGGAGAAAGAGGAATTGATTTAGTTACCGGCGGCGGTCCCGGATTAATGGAAGCCGCCAACAAAGGACACATGGAGGGAAGTAAAAAGACCAAGGCTCATTCAATCGGCATCGGAATAACTCTTCCAAAAGAACAGAAGTTAAACAAACATCTCAACGTCAAAAAAGAATTTCACAGATTTTCGCAAAGACTCGACACATTCATGGCGCTTTCTCATGCCGTCGTTGTCGCCCCGGGAGGAATCGGAACTCTTCTCGAATTATTTTATACTTGGCAACTTGAACAAGTAGAACATATTTGCGACATGCCGATAATTCTCCTCGGAAAACAATGGAAACCGCTGATAAAATGGCTTGAAGATTATCCCCTGAAAAATAATTTCTTCGAGAAGAAAGATTTGAAGCTTTTGTTCCTTGCCGACGATTCAAAAGAAGTCATAAAGATGCTCGACCAAGCCCATAAAGAATACAACAAAGGGCACAAGAAATTCTGCCTAAATTATCAGAGATATAAATTATATTAAGCGTTGAATTTTATTCTCTTTTGGGACTTCCTTACAATTTTATAAGTTGTTCCGCCTGAATTTTCCGGATCTCTTTTGTTAACTTCAATTCCATATCCAAGAGCGGCTTTTTCAAAATTTTCAATAATACATTTATCATAATCATCGGGGGAAATTTTTCCTTTTTCTCCATAGGCAGTTTTTGGGGAGTCAATCATTTCGCTTCCAAATTCTTTGACATATTTAACGGCCCTCTCAGTAAATTCCTTACATGTTTGATGGTCTGCTTTTGCAGTATTTCCGAACGATAAACTTGAAATCAAAGCAGTCCCAAAGATAATTCTAAGCAAATTAACCATTAGAATTTTTTATTTCCCGAATTTATAAGAATTTATATGAATTTATATGATAAAATCACTCTTCAACTAAATCATAGGTGTAAGAATCTTTCCATTCAAGTCTGCTATCAAATCCGACGCAAGATAAATCATATCTTACCTTGCTTGGCGTTCCTTCAAATTCATATCCGACGCTCGTCGTTTGGAATTTTTGTCCGGCTGGAACTTCAACTAAAAATTTATCACTCAAAACAGTTCCATAGTATTCATCAATGTTGCAAATAATATTTTCATTGTAAGAACCATCAAGATATGTGTAAATGTAATATTTTCCGTAGAATTTCTTTCCATCGGCTAATTCCGTTTTATCTTTATCAAGAGCGAGTGAACTCATTTTTTCCGGATCTTCAGGAAAGGCAGTTTCCGAGGCTAGAACATCTGAAGACAGATACATCATTGCCTTGAAGCCAGCGTATTCTGTTCCCGTTTCTTCAGCAACAACATTTTCTCCGTCGGCAACTTCTTCAGGAACATCACAGACCGAATCTGCATCTGCATCAAGGCAACATACTCCATCAATCAATGCATTTGGAGCGCTGCAATCAACCACATCTCCCGTCGTTTCCGTTTTATTGAAAGCAAACATAATTACCAATACTGAAAGAACAGCAGCTGCAATCAAAATATAATGTATTCGCCTCATTTTATCTATTCAATCTTTTGCCATTTATAAACTTTATTTTATTTCAGAATAGATTAGTTTTATAAAATATATTGAACAATATAGATTATGAAAAAGGTGATTTATCTGTCGGGAGACCACGCCGGCTTCAAACTCAAAGAAAAAATAAAAAAATTTCTTGAAAAGAAAAATTTTGTAATTGAAGATTTTGGACCTGTTGATTACAACAAAAAAGACGATTATCCTGATTTCGTCATCCCCATGTCGAGGGCTGTCAAGAAAAAGAAAAATTTTGGAATAATTTTTGCAGGAAGCGGAGAAGGCGAGGCAATCGCCGTCAATAAATTGAAAGGGATAAGAGCTTCAGTTTATCACGGAAAAAATCTCAAAATTTTGAAAGCAACGCGCGAGGATAACGATGCCAATATATTATGCATCGGCGCAAGATTTGTTTCAGAAAATGAAGCAAAAAAAGCAGTCCAAATTTTCCTAAAGACAAAATTCAGCGACGGAAGACATTCCAAAAGACTGAAAAAATTTGAGAGGCTTGGGAGCTAATCATGTCCACAAGAGAAATTGAACAAATAAAGAAATATGTCCGAGCAGCCAATTATCTGTCCGCGATTCAAATTTATTTGCAGGATAATTTTTTGCTCCAAAGAAAATTAAATTCTGACGACATAAAGCCAAGATTGTTGGGGCATTGGGGAACTTGTCCCGGAATAAATTTCACTTATGCAAATCTAAATAATTTAATCAAAAAAAAGAAATGTGAAATTCTTTTCGTTCTCGGAACAGGGCATGGATTTCCAGCGCTGCAGGCAAATCTTTTTCTTGAAGGAACACTTGGAGAATTTTATTCGGAAGCGAAAG
>ERZ1292632.67-Hain-H43-01um-R2-67-length-98384-cov-9_pt1 | contig 13960 bp, 9 predicted proteins | sample MGYA00564407_ERZ1292632 | MGnify/ENA primary metagenome ERZ1292632 (study PRJEB36523, sample SAMEA6512637) | groundwater metagenome | collected 2019-01-08 | study: AquaDiva: Metagenomics assemblies of 32 groundwater samples
ATAGACAACCAGCTCAGAGGCCGTTCGGGCCGTCAGGGTGACTCTGGGGAGACTCAATTTTTCGTTTCGATGGAAGACCATATAATGAGAGTTTTTGCCGCTGATACTGTCAAAAACATGATGGGCCGACTCGGTATCCCCGAAGATGAAGCTATTGAAAACAAACTCATCACCAGGTCACTTGAGAGTGCTCAAGAGAAAATTGAAGGTCTCAATTTTGATGCTCGCAAACACATCCTTGAATATGATGATGTTTTAAACTTCCAGAGAGAAACTTTTTATGAACGCAGAAGAAAAATATTAACAGAGGAAACTGATGAAAAAATACGTAGTCTCAAATTGCAGGTATTTGATATGTTTTGGGTGGACCATTTGGAGATGATGGATTATCTGCGAAGCTCGGTCAATTTGCGTGCTTATGGTCAAAGGGACCCGCTCGTTGAATACAAAAAAGAAGGTTTGAAACTTTTCAAAGAAATGGAGGAAAATATGGAAAATACTATTGTTGAAAATATGAAAAAATTGGAAGAATTTGGTGATATTTCCAATGAACAAAAAGAAATGTCAGCCGTCGCTGAAGCTATGGCTGATGCAAAAAATCAAGCACTTAAAATCACTGGGGTCACTGATTCTAACCTCCCCAACCCCCCTTACATTAAGGGGGGAGCCGGACCAGATGGTAAAAACATTGGTAGAAATGACCCATGTTGGTGTGGTGCCAAAAAACCAGATGGAACTTCGGTTAAATATAAAAACTGCCATGGGAAATAAAATAGGTATGATATAATTGCCAGCAATGGATCCCGTTAGAAATCACAAAGATTAAGATTATGAAAGCTATAATTAGCAGATTAAATATAATAAAAGAAAGCATACCATGGTGTGTAATCTTCTATTTCTAACGGGATGGATATTTTTCATATTGATATAATGGAATTGGTGAAGATAACAGGTTATTTGGGTCTGTTTGCTATAATTTTTTCTGAGTCCGGGCTTTTTTTTGGTTTCTTTTTGCCGGGAGGTTCTCTCCTTTTTACCGCCGGATTACTCGCTTCGCAGGGTTTATTCAATATATATTGGTTGGTTTTGGTGGTGGCTTCTGCGGCGATACTTGGAGACAATGTTGGTTATTGGTTTGGTAATAAAATTGGTGAAAAAATATTTACTAAAGAAGATTCTTTGTTTTTCAACAAGAAATATTTAGAAAAAACCAAATTATTTTATGAAAAATATGGGGCGGTGACCGTGGTTGTCGGGCGCTTTACACCTATCGTCAGAACTTTTGCACCTATTTTGGCCGGGGTAGGCAAGATGAGTTATCGAAAATTTTTCATTTACAATATTGTTGGAGCTTTCCTTTGGGCGGTGGGTTTATCTCTTTTGGGATATTTCTTAGGAACAACTATACCGGGAATAGAAAAATATATAACCCAAATAGTCATACTTATTGTTGTTTTATCTATTTTACCTATACTTTTTAATTTGAGATTCAAAAAAACGGCTGTTATAAACGAAAAAAGTAATTAGTTTTCCACTTCTTTTATTCTGGGCGCATTTATTGTGTTAAAATAAAAGCAAACCATAAAAAAGTGGCCAATTTTAGATTACCAAGTGTTTTAATGTTCGGATGGGAGTTTCCGCCATTCAATAGCGGGGGTTTAGGCGTTGCTTGTGAAGGTCTTTCTAAAGCACTTTCTTCAAGTGGAGTTGATTTGACTTTCGTTTTGCCTGTTAAAGTTCCAATCAAGGTGCCGTGGTGCAAATTGGTTTTTGCTAATGAGTCTGAAATGTTTGATGAAAAACAAATCAAAAGTATGTTTTCCGGTTATCAAAGTCATTCGGATGCTGTTAAGATGGGGAAGTATGGCTTACCTGAAAACGTGTCCGGAAGTTTGATGCAGAGGGTGAAAGCTTATGCCGATAAAGCTCCGGCTATCGCCAGAAAGAATAAACATTCGGTTATCCATGCTCATGATTGGCTCACATATCCAGCTGGTATTGCGGCCAAAGAATCTTCGGGGAAGCCTTTGGTGGTGCATGTGCATGCTACTCAGTTTGACCAATGTGCAGGAGATGATGTTAATAAAGAGGTTTATAATATTGAACTTGAGGGTTATAGACGAGCTGACATGATCGTAGCTGTTTCTGCTCGTACCAGAAAAAAAGTTATAGAGAAATATGGTATCTCTCCTCATAAAGTGAAAGTGGTTCATAATGGCGTAGAATTCACAAAATCTAATAAAGATGTAACGGGAGGATTGAGTCAAATTAAAAAAAGCGGTGGCAAAATAGTTTTATATGCTGGTCGCATCACTTTACAAAAAGGACCAGACTATTTTGTTTATATGGCAGAAAGAATTTTGAAATACGAACCCAATACTTATTTTGTAGTCTCTGGAAGCGGTGATATGGAAGAGTATATGATACGAGAAGTTTCGAAACGTGGCATGTCAGGTAAATTTATTTTTTGTGGTTGGTTGCGGGGAGAAGAGTTGGCGGCTATTTATAAAATAGCAGATATTTATGTTATGCCATCTGTTTCGGAACCTTTTGGTATTTTGCCACTTGAATGTATGATTTCTGATACCCCTGTTTTAATTTCAAAAGAATCAGGTGTGAGTGAAGTGGTTAATTGTGTTTTGAAATCTAATTTTTGGGATATTGATGATATGGCCGACAAAGTAGTAAGTGTTTTACGTCATCATAAATTAAAAAATCATCTTTCTGTAAATGGCCGTGAAGAAGTGAAGGCTATCCACTGGAAAAAGGCGGCAGAATCTCTCATCTCAGTGTATAATTCTTTAGACAATGCCTTCGGTATGTTTTTATTTCCAAGTTCACCAGCCTTTGAGAGTGCGCAAGTACAGAGTCTTTGATGTTGGTCAAAATAGCTCTTATTTTAACGACGAAAGTGGTACCAGTTTGGATAATAAAGCCATCGTAGAAAAAGTGGCCCGTAAATGTTATTTACCTGCCAACGCGGTCTTGCTTGAAAATATAAAAAACAATCCGGAATTTAAAGTTAGTTTCAGTATTTCTGGTGTGGCCTTGGAACAATTTGAAAAATATAAACCGGAAGTTATAGAATCGTTCAAAAAATTAATTGATACAGGTAACGTTGAAATCCTTTCGGAAACTTATCATCATTCTTTAGCTTCGGTTTACAATGAAGAAGAATTTATAAAACAAGTTGCCCTTCATAGAAAAAAAATCCACGATTTGTTTGGAGTGACACCTTCTGTTTTTCGTAATACTGAACTTATTTATTCAAATGAAATAGCCAAGATGGCCGAGAAGATGGGCTACAAAGGTATTTTGGCTGAAGGGGCTGATCATATTTTGGGCTGGCGCAGTCCGGCTTTTGTTTACAAACCAGTGGGTAGCGACAATATAAAACTTCTGCTCAAACATTATCGTCTTTCTGATGACGTAGCCTTTAGGTTTAGTCAGAGAAGTTGGGAAGGTTGGCCACTGACTGCACCAAAGTTTGCCGACTGGGTTTCTTCTCACAACGGTAACGGCGATAGTATAAACCTTTTTATGGATTATGAGACTTTTGGTGAGCATCAGTGGGAAGACACTGGCATTTTTGATTTTTTGCGTTATTTGCCGGCGGAGATTTTAAAAAATCCTGACAATAATTTTGCCACTCCATCGGAAGTCATAGACAAATATGAAGCCAAGGGTGAGCTCGATGTGCCTTTCCATGTGTCTTGGGCTGACACGGAGCGAGATTTGTCGGCTTGGATATCAAATGATTTGCAAAGAGAAGCATTGGATACTGTTTATGCTTTAGGTAAAGAGATAATACATATTGACGATCCGGAACTTATCGAAGATTGGAGGAAATTGCAAACTTCGGACCACTTTTATTATATGTGCACCAAATTTTGGAATGACGGTGATGTGCACAAATATTTTTCTCCATATGAATCACCTTATGAAGCTTTCATTGCTTATATGAATGTGATGCAAGATATGCGTTTGCGCCTCGAAGCAGCCAAAAAAAATCAAGAACATGGTGTTTCTGTGCACAGAGTCAAACCCCTGCGATTTAGTGAAGTTTAGTTTGTGTTAATATATTTATATGGCACGCTCAATGGTTTTAGGAAATGGCAACACTTTGGTTTGTTTCGATAAATTCGGACAAGTCAGAGATTTTTATTTCCCTTATGTTGGGCAAGAAAATCATATCGGGTCAAACCAAATGCACAAGATTGGGGTTTTCGTTGATAACAAAATGAATTGGATAAGCAGTGGAGAATGGAATGTAGATATAAGATATGAACGCAACTCTATGGTTTCCAAAATGACAGCTTTGAACGAAAGAACGAAAGTTTTGGTTGAATCAACTGACGTAGTTTACAACGAGAAAAATATTTTCCTTAGGAAAATCACTTTGACCAATAAAGATTCCAGGGCCCGCAATATAAAAATATTTCTCAATCAGCAGTTCAAAATAGGAGACACTAATCATGCCGATACCGCTTATTTTTCTAGTACCATTGAATCTATAATTCATTATAAAGGGCGAAGGGTTTTCTTGGTTGGAGGGATGTGTGATAACAAACCTTTTGACGATTACAGTATCGGATTTTGTGGTATTGAAGGCAAAGAGGGTACTTGGAGAGATGCAGAAGATGGAGTTTTATCAAAAAATCCTATTGAACACGGGGTGGTAGACTCAGTGGTAAGTTGGCAGAGAGATATTAAACCTAACAGTTCGGTAACTTTGTATTATTGGGTGATGGCCGGTGAGACTTATAATGAAGTTTGTGAACTTTTGGAATATGTTTTCGTGAAATCTCCAGAACACTTGGTGGAATCTACCAAAGATTTTTGGCAAGCTTGGATAAGTCAGGTTGAAATTTCTTTCCCTGGTTTATCGGAAAAAGCTAAAAATTTGTTTTATGATTCTCTTTTAGTGATGAGAGCACATTCTGATAACCGGGGAGGGATTTTGGCATCGGCCGACTCTGGCAATGTGCAATATGGTGGAGATACTTACGGATATATTTGGCCCAGAGACGCGTGCTTCACTGCTTGGAGTTTTGATTTGGCAGGATTTCATGATGTCTCCAAGAAGTTTTATGATTTTGCTAATGATATTTTGACTGAAGAAGGTTACGCCTTGCACAAATATCAGCCGGATCACTCTCTAGGGAGCTCGTGGCATCCATGGGTTAAAGATGGTAAAAGACAGCTGGCTATTCAAGAAGATGAGACCGCCATTCTTTTGGCTGGTCTTTGGGAGCATTATATAAGAGCTAAAGATTTGGAATTTATAGAAAGTGTCTATAATAGTCTTGTAAAAAAAGCAGCGGATTTTTTGATTCATTACAAAGACATTCATTCAGGGCTTCCTCTGCCGAGTTATGATTTGTGGGAGGAACAATATGTCGTCTCAACCTTCACTGCTTCTGTGGTTTATGGTGGGCTGATTGCGGCGCACAATTTTGCTCGAACTTTAGGTAAAGAAGATGATGCGGCTAGATTTTATAAAGAAGCAGAAGTTTTGCGCAGAGCCATTTTAACTAATCTTTGGGATGAAAATGGAAAGTATTTTTTCAAGCTTACTGGTGATAAATTGGAAAAAAATATAAATTTGGATGCCAGCAGTTTTTATGGTGCTTTTCGTTTTGGGGTGGTCTCTAGTGATGATCCGCGGATGAAAGAGGCTTTTAAAATTTTGAGTGCTAGATTGAAAAGGGGTATAAATATTGGTGGTGTTGCACGTTATGAAGGAGACATGTATGACCACACAGATGGTGATTCAGCCGGTAACCCATGGTTTGTGACTACCCTCTGGCTTACTCAGTATAAAATAGCCATTGCTAATTCTTTAAATGAGCTTGAAGATGTAGCCAAAGATATAGAATGGGTTGTAAAATTTGCCAATTCAAGCATGCTTTCCGAACAGCTCAACCCTTATACTGGTGAACCTATATCGGCCACACCACTCACTTGGAGTCATGCCGAGCTAGTACGTACTGTCATTGAATATGAAAAAAAGATGAAAGTTTTTTCCGCTCAAAAATGCCAATAAATATATTTAAAAATAAAATTACTGTGGCTATACACAGCGGTGATTTTCATGCTGATGACGTTTTTGCTTGTGCTACTCTTTCGCTTTGGGCTGAAAGTGAAGGGAAGAAATTGAAAATAATCCGGACTAGAGACCAGGAAGTGATTGGTAAAGCGGATATGGTGGTCGATGTCGGTAATATTTATAATCCTGACGAAAATAAGTTTGACCATCACCAAAAGGGTGGTGCCGGGAAGAGAGAAAATGGTATACCATACGCCTCTTTTGGCACAGTTTGGAAAAAATATGGGGCTGGTATTTGTGGGAGTGGGGAAATTGCAGATAGAGTAGAGAAAAATTTGGTAATACCGGTGGATGCTATGGACAATGGGGTAAATATTTCCAAAGTGAACGAATTGAATGTAATTGAGCACAGGACAAGTGATATGATTTGTAATTTTAATCCTACTTGGCAGGAAAATAAATTATCAGCCGATAAGCAATTTGCAAAGGCGATGAATTTTGCCAAAGAAATATTGCTTCGAGAAATCGCTTGGGCTAAAGCTTTGATTCTAGGTAAAAAGGAAACAGAGAGAATTATCGAAAAACAAAATAATCCAGAAATTTTAATATTGGAAAGCAACGTAGATTGGCACGAAGCTGTTTCAGAGAATAAAAAAATTAAATTCGTGATTTATCCAAGAATTGATAAATATTGGAGTATTCAGGTGGCTAAGGATAATTTGAAGGACTATAATTCTGACCGGATAAAATTCCCAAAAGACTGGTGGGGCCAGAGAGATGAAGCTTTAATATCAGTCTCAGGGGTCAAAGAAGCTGTGTTTTGTGCTGATAAAGGCTGGTTTGCAGTGGCTAAAACCAAAAAGGGGGCCATAGAAATGGCGAATAAAGCTTTGCAAATTAACCAAAATTAGCTTATATTTTCCTTATATTATGGATAAAGAAAAGAATTGGAAAACAACAATAGGTCTGGAAATACACGCAGAACTTAAAACCAAAACTAAAATGTTTTGTTCTTGCAAAAATGATACGGATGAAAAAAGGCCGAATGTAAATATTTGTCCGGTCTGCCTAGCACATCCAGGGACACTCCCTGTGATAAATAAAGAAGCGGTTAAGCATGTCTTGAAAGTAGGTCTGGCAGTTGGCGGTAAACTTGCTGATTTTTCAGAGTTTGACCGTAAAAATTATTTTTATCCTGATATTCCAAAAGGTTATCAAATAAGCCAATATAAAAATCCTTTAGTTTCCGGAGGCGAACTTGCTGGTGTTAAAATAACACGAATTCATTTGGAAGAGGATACAGCTAGATCTGCTCACACCGATGAATCAGAACAAAGTGATGGATATAGTCTAGTTGATTTTAATAGGGCTGGAGTACCTCTTATGGAGCTTGTGACTGAGCCTGTGATGCATTCCTCGGCTGAAGTGGTCAAATTTGGGCAAGAATTACAGTTGCTTTTGCAGTATTTAGGAGTCGCTGAGGCCAATATGGAAAAAGGGGAGATGAGGCTTGAAGCAAATATTTCTATAAGCGACAGCGAAAAATTAGGGACGAAAGTAGAAGTTAAAAATCTAAATTCCTTCAGATCAGCAGAAAGAGCTATTGAATATGAAATAAAGAGACAGATCGAGCTTATAGAAAAGGGTGGAAAAGTGGCTCAGGAGACTAGGGGTTGGGATGATAAAAAACAAATCACTTTTTCTCAGAGGTCCAAAGAAGATTCGCATGACTATAGATATTTCCCTGATCCGGATTTACCTGAGCTCAAATTAAGCGAATTGGTTGAATTTAATGAGGAAGTTTTGCGTAAAGAACTCAAAGAGACACCAAAGGAAAAAAGAGAAAGATTTAATAATAAGTATGCTATAAAAGCGACCGATATTGATTTTTATATTTCAAATCAAAAACTTGGTGAGTTATTTGAGGAGTCTGCTGGCCAACTTTCTGTTAGTAAAGATTTTCAGTTGTTATCAAACTATGTAGTGAGTGATATTGCTAGTTTAGGAGAGAAGGGACTTGGAGTAGATGCAAAGAATCTGGCAGCTCTTATTTTAATGTTTAATAAAGGAGAGCTTTCTTCGAGAGGAGTGAAAGATGTTCTCTCTAAAATGATAGATAATGGTAAAGATCCAAAAGTTATTGCCGACAAGGAAGGGTTAATTCAAAAAAGTAATGAAGAAGACCTTATAAAAGTAGTAAAAAAAGTAATTTCTGAAAATGAAAATGTGGTTTCGGAATACAAAAATGGCAAAGTTTCTGCTTTACAGTTTTTGGTTGGACAAGGTATGAAAATTACCAATGGATCCGCAAATCCTAATGTTTTAAAGGCTATTTTTGAAAAACTTTTAGTTTAGGGTAGTTAAAAATACTCTTTTGCTACACTAGTTAATACGAAATCTTTATAAAAAGCTTGATTTTTGAATTGTTTTAAAACTATATCGGTAGATAAAAAGTTTCCCCATCTGTTCAATCCTATATAGTCTTGATAACTTGACCAGGGGTATTTATCATAAGTATCTTTCCAATCTTCTATTTCTTTTGGATTTTTATGTATATAAGCTGATAGATGCAAAAGTTGGTTATTATTTTTAACATGCACTGCTCCAAATGGTCCATGAAAAACGTGACCTTTTTTATTATATTTAGCATTGAAATATTTGCTGTAAGCAGTCAGAACTCGGTGCATATAGACGGAGAGGATACCGTCTTCTAAGTTTTGAACTAGGATATGAAAATGGTTTGGCATTAGAGAGAAGGCCACGAGTTCCACACTTCTTTTTTTGAGTATCTTCTTTATCCGGTTTTCTTGAGTACTGAATGATCCTTTTTTGAGGAAGCTTTCAGTATACCAAGATACGTTATATATACGGGTAGGGGACTGGAGGTGTGTTATTAAGAAAATAAATCTTATACGGTCTTTGTCATCAATAAATATTTTTTCTTTACCAATACCTTTCCCAAAGATATGGTAGTATTCTTTTTCTGCAAAATTTTCGTAGCGCATACTTTTTGTGATTATTTGGGTTGTATTAAAAGTATAACAGGATAAAAAACAGACGTATTTTGAGGTGTGGATAACTACTAAACGCTCAGCGTCTAATATTAGACGCTGAGCGTTTAGTATAGATTTTAGTATGATAATATTGTAAAATACTGAAAAAATGAGACTCAAATTTGAATCAGAAAGGGAGGTTGTCATAGGGATTTGATGGGGTACAATTAGTTTGTTTTATAAGATGCATTAAAAAAGAGGTTAATTTGCTGTTAGACTTAAAAATTTTTTAAAAATATTTAATTTCAATGCACTAATGTTACTGGTAGCATGAAAAAATTTTGAAGAATTACTAAGATTTAAGGTCTAATTGTATTGTATAAGTTGTCGTTTTTCTTTTAATAAAAATCTAGAGCAGGGGAATTAAAAGCTGTTAAACATTTAGAAAAATTTTGCCATTTTTTATCAAAATCTATAGTATTTCTATGGTCAAGAAGGATCTTGTTTGTAATAGTAAATTTAGGTTGTGTTTTGGGAATAAATTTAATAAAAAGTAAGATATATAATTAAAGAAAACGATTATTTATATAACGTATTTGATATAAAGTGGAGAGCTTTGTTTTAAGGGTTTTCTTCTAAGTGACGGACAGAAAGTTTACGAATTTCATCTTTTTTCTTTTTGATAATGAAAATATCATTCTCAATCATTTCTAAAACTTTGTCAATGTCTTCTATTTTATATACACGGTAGTTGTTGAAAGGGTGGCGGTGAGCAACTAGTTTACCGGATTTATCCCAGTTTCTTAATGTGAGCTTTGTGACGCCTAAGATTTTGGAGGCATCTTTTATTGTTATATAGTTACTCATTTTATTAATTTGATTACTTTTAATTTGTTGTTTGTTTATAATACTATAACAGTATAAAACATATATAAACCTTACTACATAACTATACATAATTATATATGAATATGAAAGTTTAATAATGTGGATAAGTCATTAATATTTTAATTAAAAAATATTAGCAAAATTTAGGATCTGCAGTCCTAGTTTGCTAGATTATTTTTTAGTAGTTAATTATTTAATCTATGTGTAGATTAAAGCCTATTGGTAGATATTAAATACTGTTATAAAAATTTAATAAAATTTTTATATTTAAAAAACAAAAAATTATTAAAAATCTATTAATAAAAAAATAATGAATTTATCCACACATTTTTGATTTATCTCGGCAAGCCGAGATAGTATAATATGTTGGTGAATAAGTCTCTTTATTTAAAAGGCAAGAAGTACATCTCGGCATCTCGCGCCGCTGAAGTAACCGGATACGCAAGTGACTATATCGGGCAACTTTGTAGAGGGAAAAAGGTTACCGCAACTCTCGTTGGGAGAAGCTGGTATGTTTTGGAAAGTGAGATTTTAAATCATAAAGAAAAAAATCTAATTTCTCACAAGAAGACTCTCAAGACCCGTAAACTTAAAAAAGGCGGCTTAATGATGAAATTAAAAGAACTGGATAGGAAAGAAAATCTTGAAATAAAAGAAATTGAAAAAGATGAAAAAAAGACTACCCAAATCAGTATTGATCCAGTTCCTAAAAAAACGTATTCATCACCTTTGCAAAGGAAATTTTTTGGTGCAAGGCCTACTGTATCAAATATCTCGAGCATCCGAGATGTCAGAGGGATAAAACCCTTTTATTATAAGGATAATAGGGAATTGTTTCCTGTTTTGAAAAAAAACATAAAGATAGAAGAAGCAAAGATTAATACTCCTATTGTTAGCCCATTTATTACCCCTACTTTTGTCTCTAAAATCTCATCAGAGTCTGCAAAGAAATCTATTAGATTTTCAACTTTTAAAAGACTTCCAAAAATTGCTGTCGTAGCTTCTCTTGTTTTGATATCAGTTTTCACTTTTGCTTTCGGAAGGGGAATTATTTCAAAAACAAATAACAATAGTCAATTAGCTTCTTCTGTATTTTCTTCAAACACACTTCAATCTTTCTCTGGGTGGGTCAAGGATACAACTTACAAAATTATTAAACCTTGGCTATTTGATAATAAAACAGTTTTGGTGGATGCTCAGAAAAATCCAATTCAAGTAATTAACAATGTCACAAATTATCCTCAAGCAAAAACAGTTGTTGTTGCTGGTTCTGATAAAGAATATGTAGATGTACAAATTGCAGAATTAAAAAAATATTTCTTAACTCTGCCATTTACTTCTTCTATTACACCCAATCTGAAAAATTATTACATAACACGTCAGAACGATAGAATTGTTGATCTAATCGGAAGATCCTCTGGTGGGTCAGGAAGTTCAGGTGGTGGGGGCGGAACGTCAAACGTAGCAAATCTTTCTGATTTGACTGATGTGACTATATCTTCTATCGCTTACGGCGATGTTTTGCTTTTTAACGGATCACAATGGGTCAATACAGCAACTTCAACATTAGGTATCACAACTGGTCTTGATACGGCAGCCATCAATGCATTTATTGATGCTTCAACAACAATCGCTAAACTTTATACTGACAATGTTTGGGCAGGGACTAATTCAGTTGCGGTTGATAGATTAAATATTACAGGAGCTGTTGATGGTTGCGCTGAGTTTTCAGGTGGTTATCTAACTTCTGTTGGAATAAGTTGCGGGACTTCCGGTGGTGGTATTACTTCTTTAAACGGTCTTGCTGGTTCTTCTCAAACTTTTGCTACTTCTTCTATTAATGGATTAACTCTCACAATAACTTCAAGTGGCAGTATTCACACCTTCACTCCAGGACTAGCAAGTGGTTACATCATTCCTCTCTCAGCTTCCACTACAGAATGGAATACTTTCTACACCACTCCATCAAATCGCATTACTGCTGGTCTCAACCTCGCATGGAACAGCAATACTCTCAATCTTTCTACTACCACTCTTAACCTCACCACTTCATCATTTGCTTCAAATGATATTTCACAATGGAACAACAACTCTGGTTACTTAACTTCAGCTACTGGTCTCACTTCATACGACGCCTTCACTCACAACTGGAATGGTCAATCAGCTACCTCAACATCAATGGCTATCGGTACCTCTACTTCAAACTTCTATACTCTAACTGTTGCTTCTTCTACCGCTCCTCAATTCTCACTCTCCGCTGGCGCCGGCATCGCTCAATGGACTATGCGTAATGCTGGAGGCAACCTATACTTCGCTACTACTACTGTCGCTGGTACTGCCACTACTTCAACTTCCGCTCTCTCTATTAATGGCTCAACCGGTGCTATCTCAATCGCTACTACCACTGCCGGATGTTTGAATACAAATGCCAACGGGCTCATTTACTCAGCTACTTGCGGAGCCGCATTTGTAAATACACTCGCCAACGGTGGCACCGCTACCACTACTTTCTACAATGGAGGTATCATCTTTGCTTCATCAACTGGTTCTGGACTTCTTTCACAATCATCATCTGCATCAAACTTCTTCTGGGATGAGACTAACAAGAGATTGGGGCTTGGCACTTCAAACCCATTGGCCAAGTTGAGTATCACTGGCGATACGACTTATCAAGACCTCTTCAGAATTTCTTCTTCGACAGATAACTCAATGTTTAATATTTCTTGGTACGGAGGCCTCACTCAAAATATTTCTTCAACCACTGCAGTTAACATTCAAGATGGTTCCGGCAACTCAGTCTTTACCATTGACACTACTCAAGCTGGTACTGACGCTGGTATCAACATCACCGCGGGCAATAGTCAGACTGGTAACCTTTTGAACTTCTATGCATCAGATGGCACTACTATCCTTTCTACATTTAATAGATATGGTTGGCTCGGTGTCGGTACTTCAACTCCTCAATATCTTTTGACAGCTGCTTCTTCTACTGCTCCTCAACTCTCACTCTCTGCAGGAGCCGGACTTGGTCAAGTTACATTTAGAAATGATGGAACAAACTTTTATATTTCAACCACTACTATTGCTGGTACTGCTACTACTTCAATCTCCGCTTTGGAAATCGCTCTCGGTGGCTTTGGTACCACTACCGTCAGAGGATTAAATATTTCCGGTCAAGCCACCACTACTTCAAACGTTGGTATTAATCTTTCAGCCGGATGTTTTGCAATCGGCGGAACATGTGTAGGTGGTTCATCAGGATTAACTTCATACGACGCCTTCACTCACAACTGGAATGGTCAATCAGCTACCTCAACATCAATGGCTATCGGTACCTCTACTTCAAACTTCTATACTCTAACTGTTGCTTCTTCTACCGCTCCTCAACTCTCCCTCTCCGCTGGCGTTGGCATTGCTCAATGGACTATGCGTAACGCTGGAGGCAACCTATACTTCGCCACCACCACAGTTGATGGACTTTCCACTACCACCACATCCGCTCTTGCTATTAATGGTGCTACTGGCGGAATCACTATCTCATCTCTCGCAGGAGCTTCCACTCGTTGTCTCAATATTAGTTCTGCTGGACTTATTGGAGCAGCCGCCAGTGATTGCGGTACTGGAGGTGGTGTAAGCGGAGGTTCTTGGGCTACATCAACTGCTTTCGGCACAACTTATGTAAATTATTCTCTTAACACAACTGATGTTATCGCTATTGGCGCAACCGGCGCTTCCGCAACTTCTACTGCCAAATTCTGGTTTGATCCAAACTCTTCGCAATCATACTTAGGTGGTCTAACCACCATGGTGAATGCTTCCTCCACTCTCTCCTCATCCACTTACGCTTCTTCCACCAACGCATTCTTCGGCACTCTCTCACTCAACGGCACTGATCTTCAAACTTCACTCAACTCCAAACAAGCTACTATCTCCACCACTTGGCCAATCACTCTCTCCGGAGCTACTATTGGATTTAATGGTCTCTCCACTTCCTCCGCTCTCACTTCCGGTCAGATCACTTACGCTACTG
>ERZ1292632.2853-Hain-H43-01um-R2-2853-length-13956-cov-8_pt1 | contig 13956 bp, 17 predicted proteins | sample MGYA00564407_ERZ1292632 | MGnify/ENA primary metagenome ERZ1292632 (study PRJEB36523, sample SAMEA6512637) | groundwater metagenome | collected 2019-01-08 | study: AquaDiva: Metagenomics assemblies of 32 groundwater samples
AGTAATTTTTATTTTCCATATCTTTCAAATTTTCTGCAACTATTCTTTTAATCCAAGCTCCGTTTCCCTCATATTTTCTTATTAAATTTCCGAAGTCCTGCAAACTTTCCCTTTTTATGGGAAGATTTATTTTCCCCGCAACTTCGCGAACTTTCTGCGAGATTGTATAATATTCAAAACCATTTTTTTTCAGAATTTCAGCAACACCTGTTTTTCCCGACGCGATTCTTCCCGTCAATCCGATTATCACAAAATGTTCTGTAGAAAATGTTATTTAAAGATTTAGCACAACTTTTGAATAGTTTCTTTTTCCATTTCATCAATCTGATTTTTTGGGAATTGAACCGCAAATCCCGTCGGACTTAATTCAACGAGGCTATTCCCCTTGCAGTGAATTTCATAATCTTCGCACAGATTATTCTCGTTGCAAATTGCTTTTGTGTAGGAACGAGAGGGCTGAAATTCATCCATGCCTAGCAATAAAAAAATTGAAATCAAAAGAACAGACAAAGCTATCACTAAGAACGATAAAAACATCATTACTAATTTTTTATTCATTAAAACTTATTCAAGAACCAGATTTTAAAATTATCTTAAACGTCGTCAAGCTCGGATTTTATCTTTTTGACTTTTGAAAGTCTTTCCGAAAGCCTTTCTTCTTTCATTGTTACACCTTTCTTTCTTTCTTTCAGCTCAGCTTCTCTTTCAAGAAGTTTCGCTATTCTTTGCTGCAACTGTTTTTCAAACTGCCTGTAATTTTCAAGACTTTTATCGGCGTCTTTTATTTCATCGTTAAGGCTTTGCTTTTCTTTGCCGATATTTCTTATTTCCTTATCAATATCCAGGATTGCTTCCCTCAACATGCCCTTTTTTTCACCTTTAGATTCTATCACTTCTTTTTCTTTTTTCATCTTACTTGTACAAGCAAAAATCTTTTATAAATATTTTTGTTTTGCTTTTAGCATAATTATCTTGATTTTTTTCTATGATATTCTATCCTTGATTTGCCTTTTCTATAAGCTTCCTCGCTGATATATCCCGAATTATAGGCTTCTTCAAGAACGGAAAGTTTCTTCTTTAATTTGCCGTTTATTTCCGCCGACTTCAACGCTCTTGGAAAAACTTCAGTCTTCCATTTTCCGATTTTTTTCTGAACATAGTCTTCGCTTTTTTTCGTTCTTAATTTCTTCAGTTCGCTTCTCTGATCTTTTTGAAGCTCTTTTATTTTTCCGATAATCTTTTCTTTCGCGTCGTTGAATTCATGCAGAATTTTTCTTCTTTCTTTTGTTGACGCAGCCTTTTTCATGGAGGCATGTTTTTGCCTTTCTATGCCTTTGGAATAATATCTTATCTCTGATTTTTGGTCGCTCCTCAGCCTCAGGAGAAGCCTGTTTCTTTCATATAATATGTAAATTATTATTATTGTTATCAAGAACAGCGTTGAGAGAATGAAAATCTGGAAAAAATCGACGTTGATAAAATCAAAATTTATTTTTTTGTCAACAACTGAAAAAAGATATGTCGATGTGCTTATTGAACCGTCAAAATTTATTACAACGCCCAAAACATAACTGCCCGGCTTCAAATCTTCCGGGATTTTTATTATTTCCTGTATTGATAATTTTGAGCCGACGATGATTTTTTGTTTTTCCGAAACAACAATTTCTCCATCAACCCCCATTATTTTATATTCAACATCAACGGGATGCGTTTCGGTATCCTTTAGATTGAAAAAATTAACATTTGCGGTTATTTCTTTCCCTGGAGCCACATTTTTGTAAATGGAATTTATATCAAGACTTATCGCAAAATACGGACTGAAACTTTGAATTTCAAATATTATTGGAAGAATCTTCATTTCATTTTCGGTTTTTATTTCAAAAGAACCGACATAAACTTCAGGTTTGACATCTTTTCCGTCGAAAAAAACCGGAATGTCGACAGATTCATAATTATCAAGTTGGAAATTTTCATTGCTTGGAAAAACCATGCCTTCCAAATCTCTCGTGCCTATCGTGAAATTTCTATTTTCCCCAAAATTAACGACTCTGAAACTTGTGTTGAAACTTTCACCTTCATTAATCACGGATTTGAGAAGAACTTTGTTCAAATCAAATGTTCCGTCGGTTGTTGCATAATTTGCATACAAAAAAATTAAAATCGCCGACGACACCAGTATTATCGCGATTATCCATAAAAAATTATGCTTTTTATCTTTTATTTTCATATCCTCTTTTTAGTTTTATACCCCCTCGCTATTATCACCAATATTATCATTATTGAAATTATTATGATAGCTTCAATTATCAAAATCACTATGTCTGTGTTTTCAAACAGCGTGCTCGTCACCTTAAATTGATGGCTCGCAGTAGCAACTCCGCCGGAATATACCACTTCAACCCCGATTATATAATCTCCTTCCGGAAGGTCTGACGTCTTGAAAACATATTCGTAACTTTTTTCCCTGATAACTGCAATTGTCTCTGAAATAGTTGAATAAACATTTCCTTCAAAATCTTTTATTGTATATTCAATCTTTACATCGGCTTCTTCCTGCAAACCCGCCTGAACCAGGGTTATTTGTCCACGAACATTTTGTCCTTTTTTTATTATTTTATATTGGTCTGCTATGTCCACCGATACGTCAAACAAACTAAACTCAGAGTTTACATTTATGACGAACGGAATTTCAAATCTTTTTCCCTCGGATGTTAGAATGATTTTTCCGGTATAAATTCCAGCTTCCGACGGGGCAATTACCTTTATTGTAAGTATTTTAATTTCTCCGGATGGAAGAGAAAATTGAGATACATCAAAATTCAAAATTCCGTCGAGATTATGCGGTGATGTTTCAATGGCGAGATTTTTGCTCCCAATATTTTTAACGGATAATTTTATTTCCGATTCTCTTCCCGCCACCGCGTTTATTCCAAATGAATCTGGCACAACTTCCAAATCTGTAACTTGCCTTACTATGGAAGAAATACTTCCACCGCCTCCGCCGCTTGTCGTCGGAGTTGTCGTGGTTGCGGGCGTTTCAACGGCTACGACTGTTTGGTTTATAATTACCGGAAACCAAACAGAATCTCCCGAATAGGTTGAACTTGTAAAATTTCCGCCGCCAAAAATCGTCAATGTTTCTGAATCTTGATAGGAAGAACTTGTTCCATTGCTTTCTGAAATTCCTTCATGCAAAGTTCCGATGGAATAAGAACTTGAAGAAGCGCTGTCGCTTGCGGCGATTGCAAATTGCGCGAAAAAAATAATTGATAAAATTACGAACAATCCTCTTTTTTGCATTTATAAAACAGACAAAATAAACTTATAAATTTGTTGTTGGGAAAATTAAGGTGCGACTTTTTGGGCAGATAATTGTTTTAACTCTCCAGTATTCGTATTTGTTAAATTTACTTCAACTTGGTCTGGGGTTTCCCTAATACTCATGGGAATGTCAAAACCAAGTGGAATCAACCCTTGGTTTGTGTCAAATATTATCATGTCTGTTAAAAAATCTGAAAAATTATCGGAGAAGGAATGAAATTCTGATGTTAGGGTTGTGTCATTTAATAAATCAATCCCCGAATTTGAAAGTGGGATTTCACTCGCAACATTTGGGTATCTTGGGGCTTTTGATTTTAATAAATCACCATTTTGCAGAATTCCCAATGAAACTGGCAAGTTCTCTATGTCTGTTTCACGTAGAGTTACGATACTTCCATCAAAAGAAAATATTGCGCCTTCCAAATAATTTGAGGCGTAAAATTGCACCCCATTGTTCAATTTTCCTTGCTCGGAATTTTCCACTAAAGAATGTTTATTGTATGTTTCGAGATAATTTCCGTCGCTCATTTGGACTGAAGAATAAACTATCGGATTAATTTCTAAACCTACACCCATATTAAATAATGGCGTAATTTCTTTAGTATTTGCATCAATTTTTATGACTCTTGGATTTCTAATTATGGTTCCTTCTGATGAGATGTTATTTCTTATTCCCGATTGTGCGGCATAAATATTTCCGTCGGAACCTAAAACCAATTCATCAATTCCTATCAGTTCACTGCTCTGAACAAAAGGTGTTAAATCTTTTTCATATAATCCCGTTTCTAAATTTTTTCTTACTGCGAAAATTTTATCCGAAAATCCCGACGATATTAATATTAAATCATCTGAAAGGGCAAGAGTATCGAGCCATGGAAATTTTGGTTTTCGCTCTGAACCCGAAGTAATGTCTTCAAATGCCTTATAAAAATCGTTGAAATCTGCGTCTGAAAATTCAAAAATTTTTATTGGATCCGAATTAGTTAATTTTTGGTAAATTGAGGGTTTGATGCTACCAAAAGAAACATTCGTCCCATTTGATGTTAACGTTGGTCTTTCAATAAAATATTCCGTTCCTGATTGAGAAATTGATGTTGGAATTAAGTTAAGTGTGGAATTGGAATTTTTACCCAAACAAGATGATAATCCCAATGGGCTATTATAACCTGATTTTACGAGATTTTCCAGTGCGGGACCCAAGCTATAGTTGGTTGTGCTTGTTGCTCTTTGACAAGGAACACTTTCTTGCGTTGGCGGGGATGAGGGCGGATAATGTTCTCTTTTTGCTTTTCCATCATCACATGCTCCGAGACCAACTGCTAGAGAAAGTCCCAACGCTGTTCTGGCTAAAATTTTTGTTAAATAACTCATGGTCAAGTATATACTCTAGAATATATAAGTTTTATGATTTAAGAACACCAGGCGTAAGTTTTGTCTTTCTTGCAAAGTTCGGATTTCAAAAATTCAATTTCAGTTTGTTGCTCCTGCATACCTTTAGCCAAAACTGAAGTTAAAGATTCATAATTTACAGAATGCGGCGTTCCGTCGGGATTCAATCCGACAAGTTCCGGCATTATTGGAAGAACTTCTTGGGCTCCGAGTCCAATCCTCATTCTTTTTTCAAGGTCGGCAATGTCATTATACCTTATGCTTCTAAGTTTTAGAATTTCTTTCAAACCATATGGGCTGTTGATTACGTTTTCTTTTAATCTTAAATCTGAAACTGTGCAAGTTGCCGCCGCATTTTCTGCTATTGTGTCATTTCCAAATATGCAAATAGTATTCGCTGTTGCACCCGGCGCAGGCAAACCTGAAAAGTTCATATAACTTGTATTAAAAATAATTCCTCTACCAATGACATTTAAAACCCCGCTCGGACTGCTCGTTCCGATTCCGACATTCCAACTTGTATCCTGAACAAACAAATTGCTTCCAGAATTTCCCCAGAAGGTTTGGCTTGTTGGAGTATCTTGTCCGATTTTTTCACAGAAGGTTGAGTTTGTTGCTCCATCTCCCATCGCCATTACTAAACCGCTCGATATATCCACTGGACCTCCCGTAGTGCTTGTGTGATACCTTATCCAAACTCTTTCCGTTGAAAGATTGGCTAAACCTGTTGGAACGGCATTCGTTCCTTGTGTCAAACCTGACGATGCCATTTGAATTACATAATTTCCGTTTGAAAAATCATTTGTCCAATAAATTGAATAATTTCCCGTGCTGGTTCTTGAAACATTATCCACATTGAAACTGTCCCCTAATGCACAAGTATTTCCAGCTCCTCCGCAAGTTCCAGCAGTTCCGTTGAAATTTACCCATGCCTTTATCGTCGTTTGTTCAAATGTCTGATTCGCCGTCGCTGTTTGACTCCAACCTGACGGACAAACCCCAACACCCAAATTAAATGCTGAGATTGTTCCTTGAGGAACTCCTGAAAGTCCAAGCCATGTTGAACCATTGTAGGACATTATTGAATTTTGAGTTGAGTTGTAAAAAAGAGAACCTTGTTCGGCATTTGCCGGTGCGTCAGGACTTGCATTAATATTAAGATGATTTAATTTTGGAAACTGCGTCGAGTTTGCGACAACGATATAATTTCCTAATGTTCCCCAAATTGAGTTTGATGTTGAGTTGTCTGTTCCTTGCTTTTCACAAAAAATCTTATCGGTTGCTCCGTCGCCCATTGCTACTACATTTGTTTGAACATCATTAGAAGTACCAGCACCATTAATACAAACCACATTAACAGAACCAACTTTTTGATGATTAAAACCGCAAAACTCCAAATCCACAACAGGAGTATAACTTGTAGCAAAAGCTGTGTAATTTGCATTTGCAAAATCATTCGTCCAATGAATAGTATAATTTCCCGTTGTGAACCTTGTTACATTATCAACATTAAAGCTATCATTTATGACACAAGTATTTCCTGTCCCTGTGCAAGAAGCTCCATTAAATCTTACCCAACCCTTCACCGTCGTTTGTTCAAAAGTATCATTCGCAGCTGCTGTATTACTCCAACCAACAGGACATGAAGCCAAATTAAACGCCGTGATTGAACCTGCCGGGACTTGAGAGCCGTTTCCCGACGATGAAGAAGAAGTGTTCAAATCAGTCAGAGAATAACAAACTCCAGTTGAATCGCAGAATCTTGAAGAAGCGGATGTGAATGTAAGGTTTTTTGAAAAGTTTTGATTTAATGTAAAAATGTTTGTTTGATTAATCCAAGCCACATTCGTGAAATCTGTGACTGAAGAAGTGTTCAAATCTGTTAAAGAATAACAAACTCCAGTTGAATTACAGAATCTTGAAGAAGCGGAAGTGAATGTGAGATTTTTTGAGACGTTGAGACTCCCTTCAATTATAGTATTTCCAGAAAGATTTGAGGTTCCGAAGACGTTTAATGTGTGTGTTGGGGTTGTCGTTAAAATTCCCACTCTTTGATTATTAATTGAAACATTTGCAAATAATGTGGAATCTCCGCCTTGTGAATTATATACCTTAAAACTTCCGGCTACACTTACTGTGGCTGTGGATGCACCTCCTCTAAGTTCAAGCGGGAGCGTTTCCGATTCTATAAACATTGTATCTGAAGCAACTCCCAAATTTATGCTTCCTATCGGAGCTGGAGCAAAAGAATTAAATTCGGCAAATCTTGTTGAGCTTTCGGCATCAGACCAATTTAATACAAATGAAGGGGTTCCTCCTCCGCTTATGAAAAGTCCCTGAAGTTGAGGGCGGTCTGTTGTATTAAGAGATTGGTCAAAAGGATTTCCCGACGATGAAGCTGGAACATTTTGAATATCAGAATAATTTATGTAACCATGAAAGTATGACGCTGTAACATTCCCGGAAACATTAGCGTTTCTTGAAAGCCACAAATCTCTCCATCTCAGCGTTGGAGCGCCCAAATCAAAATTGTTATCAAAGTTTATCATTGGGATTATTGAACCGTTGACATTCAAACTAGTTACGTTCAATTTTGAAAGATTGTAGAAGTATCCAGTGTCGGCGTATATTGCACCATTTCTTATTGAAACTCCGCCGTTTTCCCAACCTCCATTAAACTCTGTGTCGTCGAGATAAGATGTTGCCGAGGCGTTTATTCTTCTGACAATTAAACTTGCCGATTGATTTATGTCTTCTCCAGAAATGTCTCCCAGTGGAGAATAAAAGAATCTTCTTTCAAGCGATTGTCCGTAAGCGTTTGTGAAGTCGACATCCTCGCCGTTGATTGTATAATCTCTATAATAAATTTTTCCAAACTCCAACGGCAATCCCGTCGTGCTTTCTCCGAGCATTACGCTCCAGCTTCCGTTGTTGACGACGCTGGTAAATGTTTCAGTATAAATTAAATTTCCCGCGGTTGCATCGTCGTAAATTGAAACGACAAGATTTCCGCCATTAACCAACACTCCTGTTGATTTTGTTCTGATATTTGACGCTTGGTCCGAAAGAGAAACATTCAGCGACGCTGAAATTAAGTTGATTGCAAATAATGATATAAAAATTAATAGAGCGAACTTCAACCCCTTTTGCATTTTTCTTAGAGATAAAAAGAATTTATAAATTTGTTGATGAAAAACGCCCTGTCCGGGATTCGAACCCGGGTCTCCACCGTGCTTCATGACTTGTTCGCTGAATCAAAATCCTTTCGGATTTTTCATCAGACGCCGACTTGCGTCGTCATCTGAAAGGGTAGTATCCTTGGCCTCTAGACTAACAGGGCATGATAATTTGGGTGTAAATTAATTTAAAAAGCTGTTGATGAACAAAATTTATAAATTATGTTTGCGAAAAGAGTTTATGAAAAGAGAAGTGACTATCAGTGCGGCGGTTGTGATTGCTGTTATTTTAATTTCCGGCGGAGCCTTTTTTTATCTTGATTCAAGAACAAGCGATGCAGACTCTGCTCAACCACCGCCATCGACGGATAATTCTTTGTTTGGCAATTCTCCGACAGATAATCCTGCCGAAAACACTATGAAAGTTTATAATATTGACGTCCAAGATTTTGCATTCCAAACGCCAGAATTGACAATAAATGTTGGAGATACAATCATATGGACAAATTTTGATTCAGTGTCTCATACCGTTACATCCGATTCTGGAAATGAACTTAATTCAGAATATCTTTCAACCGATGAAAATTTTGCACATACTTTTACAGAAGCCGGAACTTTTGATTATCATTGCATTCCGCACCCAAATATGAAGGGGAAAATAATTGTGAGATAAGATGGTAAGGATAAAACTCATAAAAAAAGACGAAAGGAAAAACCTGCGTCGGTTTTTGACAAAACACGCCGGAAGGGATTATACTTCTTTGTTCCTTAGAATTGGATTGGCGTTTTCTTTTATTTATGCCGCCGTTTCAATATTATTGCATCCTCTTTTTTGGGTGGGATTTATTCCAAGTTTTGCCGAAATTTTTTTTCCAGCCGAGAAAATTATTTACGCCCATGCAGTTCTCGACGCTGTTTTGGGAATATGGCTTTTGACGAATAAAAAAATATTTTATGCTTCAGTATTGTCAGCGGCAAATGTATTTTTAATAACTGCATTTAATTTTGGAGCGATGGACATTGTTTTCCGCGACGTGACAATTTTCTTTTCCGCCGTCGCGTTGGCGGTTTTGACAAAGAACCAAAAGACACCAAAAACAAAGTAAATCCTGGCGGATTTAGCATCACGGTTTCTTTTGTAAACTTCCTTCTTGCTTTAAATTTATTTGCAAATCCCGCAATGAGCCTAAGATTAAATAAATTTAATTGGTAATCTCATCGCTTTGCAATGAGCCTACGAGGATTTGAACCTCGGACCCCCGCCTCTCTCAGAATGTACCAAGAGATTACAATCCTTATGGATTGCATTCATATAAGAGCGGTGCTCTAACCAGGCTGAGCTATAGGCTCGTCCATCAACCAAAAGGGAATCGCTTTTTAAGTTTTTCATTTTGCTTTTTTGCACGAGATGAGATGTGCCTTAAAATTGAATTCAACCTGACCTTTGCTTAGAGAACTTACAATTTTCCCGCATTTTTTACATGTTTCTGTAAAAACCATTTGCTGTTTTTGTTCCATCTTTTTCTCACCTCCTTTCAAAGTTTGATTAACCATGAACAACCTACACTACTGTAGTATATAAATATTTCTAAACCTTGTCTTTTCTTAAAGTAGTAAAGAGGTGCAAAAATAAAATGCCCTCGCAACCAATCACAGAATTTCAGTTTGAAAAATTGCTTGAAGAAACAAGAAATGAAAAAAATCTTGAAGTTTCCCGACGAGATATTTTATTTTACAAGCTCCTTTATTTCTTGGGATTGCGTCCAAGCGAAGCAAGATTGATAAAAATCTTAGAAATTGATATTAATGAAAATAAAATTTTTATTCCGGCGGAAAACAACAAGGAAAAGCAATCAGGAAATATTTTTATTCCGGATTTTTTAATGCGAGACATTTTCAATTTTATTCTTTTCAGGAAAATAAAATCAGTATGGCTTTTTCCATCGCTGATGAAAACGTCTTCTCCAATTTGCTATAAACAATGTGAAATGAATTTGAAAAATCGTTTGAAAAAATTAGGATTGCTTCATCAATCATTCACCGACGGAAGCGGAAGACCGAGATACCAACTAAATCTTTACTCTTTCAGAAAGAGATTTGGAACTTCTGCATATCTCAAACTCGGAAATTGTCCGATAAAAACTGCTAAACTTCTTCGGCATGAAGACCCGCAACTAAAATCCGTTTGGATGTATATCAAATTTGCGACAGACGCAAAATCCCTCATGCAAGAACTTTATTCATGATTTCATAATCTTCTCTTCGCCGGTGTCCGCATTCCTATACAAAAATTCATGCCTCTGCAATTTTTCCAAAATTCCTTTATCTTTGATAAAAGAATTCAGGTAATCAACATCATTTTTGAAAATAAATCCGCCCATCAACAAATGCACGGCTTCCGACAAAAGCAATTTTGGAACGAAAAGCGGACGTTTCAGCGTCGCTATCAAACCCAAATCCTGATGAGAAGCCCTTATTAAAAAATCTTTCAATTCTCCCGTCGCCTGTGCCCCCTCAAAATAAGCGTCTATATCGTCAACGATCACAAGCTTGCTTATATTTTTTCTACAATGTATTAAAAATCTGTCCAGTTCTTCCGATGTAAATTCTCTTGGGATAATTCTGTTCGGAAAATCTTGATATTCGTTGTTCGTATCAAGAATTATTATGTTGCTTCTTGAAATATTTTTTACAATTTTTTTTATCATGGTTGTTTTTCCCCATTGTCTCCGAGCAATCAAAACGATTGTTTCTTTGTTCCATAAGAATTTCATGCAATAACAAATCATCTTTTTTATTAAAAAGTTTGCAAACATTTTAATAAAAAAACAACTTATAGAATTGTATGGGATTCAAACCTAAATGGACGGAAGAACAAAACAAAAGAATTTTGGAATTGCATGAAAAAGATGTCTCCGACGCTGATATTGCGAAAGAACTTAATTCAGACGAGAAAAAAATCAGAGGAAGAATATATTTTTTGAAAGACAAAGAGAAAAAGAGATTGAAAAAGGAAAAAGCCATTGTGAAAAAACAGCAAAAAGCCGTCATGCCTCCCAAAGTAAAATCTGAAACAGCGTCGGAAATTCACGTTTCCGAGGCTCCCATTCATCCCGAAGCCGAATCAATAAGGCAAAAATATCTTGAAAATCCTGAAAATGAAAATCTCCCGGACGAAAACACGTCTGAAATTCCAAAGGAAAAAGAAATCGCTATGCCGAATAATGAAAACGAGCAAACAAAAATAGATTTCTCCGGCGTAGCAAATACTATAACAACGATTCTTGACAAGAGATTTGTCAATAATGATTTGAAACCATTGACGCAAGAAGAAAAAGATTTGTTTTCAAAGGCGTTGAATGAAGTCATGATAAAAAGAATGGAATATTATTTCAAATACGGCGACATAATCAATCTTGGTCTTGCGGGACTCGCAATTTTCACGCCGAGAATTCTTGAAAATTTAGAAAAGAAGAAAAATAAAACTGAAAATTCATCGCAAAGCAAAGTTGAAATGATTACCCCTGCTAAAACAATTTCCGAAGAGCAATCGGAAGCCCAGCGAAGATACGAACAAGCGATGCAGAGGAAAGCATGACAATCGCCAGAAACAAAGTCAAGATGTTTGTAAGAGAACTCTTGAAAGTATGGGAAATCAATCTTGGAGAAATGTATTTGCTCACGATTGACGGCAAAATTGACAAGCTTTCCGACGGCAAAGTGGAAGAAAGCGTCAAACTCATTAAAGGATTCTTTTAATCTCCGTCGAGACAGCGACGACAAAATCCAAAAGAAACATTTTAATAAAAAGACGACTTATACTATTTAAGAAAAGCGTTGGGGAGTGAAACGGTCAACCAACGCTTGCCGGAGTAATTCTTCAACAATTTTCCATCTGTCATTGACAGAAGAAAAACTAAACAAAAAAAGCAAAATAAAAAATATGAATACAGATATGAAAATTGCGATTCATGTTATAGAAGGGTCATTGGGCTATAATGCAATAGGATATGTCCCTGAATTTCCAGTTCTCAAAAAATATACTCATGCTGTTCTCGGTCTTGCTGTTGCAGGAACCGGATACATGGTAAAAGGAGAAGCTGGAAATCATTTGATGGCTGTCGGAATCGGCGCGACAATCGGCGGACTTCTTGATGCTTTCGGATTCAGGAGATAATTTCAAATGCAGATGAAATCAAAGACAGTCAAGCAATACGCAAGCTTTGCCTTATCGGCAAGTTCGCAGTTGCAGAGCCAAGAAATCGTGCCTACGCGTGGCGACATAATCGGGTTTGACTTCAATCTCACAGTTGATTCTGTGGGAACATTGGTCACTCCGACAAAAGTCACGGCGGCGATTGAAAAATTATTGATTGCCGACAAAAGTGGAAAGCCATTGATTGATTGTGCGGGAACAGATTTGCCTTTCATTGCATTGCTGTTAAGTCCTCATGGTTCATACGACGCTCCTGCCGACAATTCAACATCATCTCCAGTTTGGAATGATTTGCTTGCCTTGACAGGAAAGCTTGAAGACCAACCTTTGTTTATCCAAGTTACCTTTGCTCCTTATTCTGCTCTTGCAGCGTCGGGAACAACTGGGGCGACTGTGGATTTCACAATAGGGGTTTGGTATGGACAAGCGACGCAAACACTGAGAGTTTACAAAAAAGTAATCACCGGTGTTGTGGGCGATAACTATGTGGACAATGTTTTGAACAATGGAAAGATAACGCAAAGCCTCTCTTTCAGAGTGGGCACGGAATCCAATCTGACGTCAGTAACTTTCTCCCCAACCGGAGCGACAGACGACTATCAGGCATTGTTGAAACAGCAAATCATTGACTTGGAAAACGACGCTTACAAGGATGAGCATCAGACGGGATTATTCAATCTCTTCGTGGAGCCATTTGAGTTCAGCACCGCAAATTCAAGCGTGGACATAGTATTGAGCGGAACGGACACTATAACAGTTTACCAAATTGCAACAAACTAAAAACTTTTTTCTTTTTTCTTCCATTTTATTTTTAAGGGAAGCATAAACAAGCATGACAAAAAACAAACATGGGACAAGGAATATATTTCAAAGTTCAGCAAGAAAGCATAAGCAGTGCGAACTTTCAAAGAATAAATTCTCTGACATTTCAAATGCCATCTCCTTCTCCGATTCGCATAATTGATATTTCTTTAAATCCAGATACAGTTTTTCAAGGAAGCGGGATTTTCGGATTAGTTATCGGGGGACAAAGTAGCAATGCAAGCGGTCAAGTTTTGCCCACAGCACTTGACATTCCAACATGGGCTTTTCAAAATGAAACCATTCTTCCCGACGGAAGAAAAGTTAAGGGATTAATATTGAATCCCGGAGACACAATAGACATTTTCGCAGCCTGTTCAAGTGGAACCGGATTATTAACGGCTGTTGTTACGGGGGAAATTTTATGATTCCCTTTCTTGTTGGAATCGCCGCATCTTCAATCGCTACAAAAGTTTTTCCATCAATTCTGAAATTCGGAATCGCCGCTTTCAAATCAACTCTTGGAAAAACGGCATTAGTTGCAGGAGCTTCGCTTCCGATAACCTACGTTGCCGGCAAATCCATAGGAAATCTTTCAAGCGCGTTCGGAATCAATAAAGAAAAAAACGCCTTGACTGAAATTGAAAGATTGACTGCCGAGAAGGAATTATTGCAAGCTTCAAAAAGTGCCGACGCTGAGGCTATAAACGCCGTTAAAAGAGATTCTGCGAGTGGAATGGGATTGAAAGAATGGCTTATCCTTGGCGGATTGGTTGCCATCGCCGGACTGGGCGTTTATTACATCGGGAGAAAGAAATAATGGGTGACAACAAAGGTTTGATTTTGGGAATAGGATTGGTTGCCATCGCCGGATATGTTGCTTATGAATTTTATTTCAAAGAAAACAATCCTTTCAGCAATATTTCTTCGGAAGATTTGCAAAGACTTGCATCCGGGGGAATTTCACCTGCAAGCTCGCAGACAGAACCACAGAATATAACCAATAATTATTATGTGAATGGAAATCCGGACAGTCCTGCGAACAACGACAAG
>ERZ1292632.2855-Hain-H43-01um-R2-2855-length-13954-cov-19_pt1 | contig 13954 bp, 13 predicted proteins | sample MGYA00564407_ERZ1292632 | MGnify/ENA primary metagenome ERZ1292632 (study PRJEB36523, sample SAMEA6512637) | groundwater metagenome | collected 2019-01-08 | study: AquaDiva: Metagenomics assemblies of 32 groundwater samples
CCGCCCAGGGTGGGGATGCTGAAGTTCCGATCCGCCGCCTCGTCGCTCGATGCAATGATGTTGATGACGTGGTCGTTCCCCGTGTCCTTGATCTTGAGCGTCGTCACGGTCAAGGTGGTAACCACGATCGTAGCGACGCCCGCCGCCAGAAGCGCCAAAAGCGTTTTCCAGCCCGTCGTAAACGTACCCCTGTCAGTCCCGAAGCCCATTACCCAGGCCCTCCAACCTTGGCGAGCACTTCGGCGATCTGCACCTTGCACAACTCCCCGACCGCCGTAAGCTGAAACTCCGCGTATCCCGTGCTCAAGCCGTACTGCCCGCCATTCAGTTGCACGGCCCCGCCCAAGGCCCACAGGGTGAACTTCGCGCCTTCGGCATACGTGGCGGGCGGGTTTGCGCCCGCCTTGCTCACGAGCACGTAGCTCGTCGCTGCGTTGGCCACGCCCGCAGGCGTGATGCCCAGCGGCCCGATAGTATAGAGGCTGCGGTGACTCACGCGTACCAGCGATCCCGGCGTAAACGTCACGGCGGCATCGGCGGTTTCAACCTCATCCGCATGGGTCAACGCGAAAGTGAAGGTCGTGGTGCTCGGCACGGCGACCACGGTTCGCAGCCCGTCATAGGTTGCGTCGCCGCAGCTTGCGATCAGCACCACGTCCCCGACGTGCAGCCCGTGCGCCACGTAGGTCGTCATCGTCGCCACGTTGCTCGTCACCGCCCGCTTGTTCCCGGCGTTCGCTCCTACGACGAGAGGCACGTCCAGGACGTAACCCGGCCGGTTGGCCACCGCCGTCATGTCCACAGTTGCCACTTGTCAGTCTCCTTTCGGCCTGTACTTGGCGAACGTCTTGGCCAGGTTCGCCTCCCGTTTGGTCTTTGTGTCCGCTTCGCTGCCTGGCATCATGACCTTGTGGGCAAACGCCATCGTGCCCATGCCCGCAGCCTTGGCCTTTTGGCCGAACACGCCCTCGCGTCCAGGCTTCACCGCCCCTTTCATCCATTTCTTCCCCATCAACGCACAATCTCCTTGTAGATCGCGTGCAGCTTCGGTCCGAACGTCTCGTAGCCGAACGCCTTGGCAGCCTTGGCAACCACGCCGCCAAGACCGCGTCCCCCTTCCTTCAGCGCGTTCACGGCCCGACAGACCGCATCGCCGAACTCGACCGCGTCCTGCGGGTGCGCCGTGAACTGCGCATGACGATTCCCGGTTGGACCAACCACGGCGCACCCGCAGGACATCGCTTCCATCAAGATGCGGCTCGTCGAACGATTGGCCGTGACAACCAAGTCCATCGCCCGGTAACGTTCCTCCATGTCGGCCACCCGCGCCCAACGCTCGCCCAGGAGCCCGAGCTTTTGGCCGTAGGTGATCAGCAGCTCCCAGCAGGGCAGGCACTTCTGGTCTGTGGTCAATTCCAGGCCATATAGATGCAACCTTGCGCCCGCCCGCAAGCACCCGATCAGCGCCCCGTGGAATATCTCATAGATGTCGGTATCCGCCCGCCAGGAATCGGCGATCATTACGTTCCATTTGCCGATGAGCTCGCCCGGGATTTTCCAGGTCTTTCCCTCCGGCGTGAACCGCTCCTGGTCTATCACGGGATCGCCCGTGCAGGCGATCTTGTCTTCCGGGATGATGGGCCGCCAGAACTCTACGTGCTCCTGCCACATGGTCAGACATTTCTTCGTGCGAGGCCAGCGCGCAGCCTGAGCCAACAGCGAATACGCGCCCGGTTCGCAGGCCGCCCGGCTGCCCGCCTTCTGCGCATTCTGCTCCGGCCTGAAGCAATCGAGCGGCTTGCCGTGGAACACGAAAAGGATCGGGGCCTTCGTCTCCATCAGCCACGCGCTGTCGGGGAAATCGTGGCAGACGAACAGGTCCGCGTCCTTCGCCGCCGCGTAATCCTGGACTACCAGCCGATAGCCGCCCCTGTCGTCCACCGCCCCAGGCTGTCTCCCCTTCCCCTCCCGATCTCCTTTGTCCACGAAGATCGCGCCGTAACCGGCGGAAACGTCGAGGCGCACGAAGTCCCTCGCCGCCTCATACAGGCCGCAGGCATTCGGAGCGTAGCGCGCGAAGTGGGCGACCTTCATGCTATCGCCTCCTCGTAAATCGCCTGCATCCTGCTCTCAAACCGCTTCGAGCGGAACGCTTCCGATGCTCCCAGGGCCATGCCCCGCCGCTTGCTCTTGGACAGCTTCGATACTTCCAGCAGCACGCTTGCAATGCTGGTTACGTCTTCGGGAATGCACGTGTAATCCGTGTACCTGCACCCCTTCCCCCCGATGATCGCAAGCCCGCATGAGAGGGCTTCCGCCATGACGCGCGTGGCAATCCGATGCGGCGTCAAAAGCACGTCGCACGCCCGATAGACTTCTTCGATATTCGGCACGCGACTGCATACCTCCCCGCGGATCCCAAGCCGCGCGTACTCGTCGAAGATGATGCCCCACGGTTCCAAGACCGGTTCCGCCCCGCCTCCGGGAATCGGCCTGCCATTGCCGTCCACCGAGTAGAAATGGACCTTGAGACCGGGGATCGAATCGTGGGCCGCAAGCGGACCGTGGGCGATCTCGTACATGTCCACGTCGGAGCGCCACGCGTCGGCGATCAACACGTTGAACTGACCGCCGACGCCTTCGACAAACTCATGCACGGGACCGTCGGGATTGAATCGCAACGTGTCTACGACGGGATCGTCCGTGTAGCGCAGCTTTTCCGTTGGGACGATGACCCTCCAGTAGGGCAGATGCTCGCGCCAGAACGTCACCAACAGCTTCGTCCGCGGCCAGCGGGCGATCTGCCTGACATTCGAGTACGACTGCCCCTGCCGACTCGTCTCCGAGCGAAAACAGTACAGCGGCCGCCCGTGCAGCGCCCAAACCATCGGCATATTCGTATGCGCCAGAAACTCCTGGGGCGGGGCATCGTGGGCCATGATGAGATCGGCGGTTGCGGCTTCTTCGAGGCTCGCGGTCTTGATAGTGAATCCGCCCCGGTCGTCCAGCGCGTTTTCAGTGCGCGGAGACCGGACGCCGCCCATGACCGGGCCGGTATCCACGAAAAGCGCGTCGCGGCCGGCGGCGCGGTCGGCCCGAACCATGTCCCTTGCCGCTTCGTAGATGCCAGCCTTGACAGGTGCGAACGGCGCGAAGTGCGCGATCTTCATTCTCGACCCCTCCGTTGACCCGACCCGGTCGAGAGTATCCGGGCGAACCGGGAGAAGTCAAGGGTTATGGCAAGTACGCTCCGGCTGCCAGTCCACGGCCAATCACGGTTATCTTCACGTTGCCCGCGGACGTTCCTGCGGCATCGTCGCCGTGAATATAGAGCTTCTTCGTGCTTTCCAGGACGAAAGGCACCATCGCTCCAGCCGCGAACCCCGTGCCTTTCTGCGTGGTGTTTGCCGTCACCGTCGCCGTCGCCACCAGACCCACGGGTGCGCCCGCGCCGGTCTTGCCGTAGACGTTATTCGTGCTGAACTCAAGGTTCGTCGGCCCGGTGAGCAAGGTCCCATCCTTTGACAGAATGAGTTCCTCGATCGTGACATCCCCGCCGGTCGCCGTGGCAATTAGGCCGGCCGCCGCCTGGACGTTGTTGGGAATGACGTTGTCGGCAATGGTGAGCGTCTTGCCGCGTGGCCTTCCCGTCCCGTCGACGAGTACCGACGTGCTGACGACCTTGCTATCTGTCAATACCAGCTTGCTGTCCACCACCGAGACCAGAACCCCGTCCGACACGACCTTGGAGTCGGTGACCACCAGCTTGGAGTCAGCCGTACTGACCAGAACGCTTGTGGATACGACCTTCGAGTCGCAGGTGGAAACCAGAAGGCCGTTGCTCACCACCTTGGAATCGGTGAGTACGAGCTTCGAATCCACCACCGAGACCAGGAGTCCGTTCGAGACAACCTTGGAATCCGTGAGTACGAGTTTCGAATCCACCACGCTTACGAGCAGCCCATCGCTCACGACCTTGCTGTCCGTGACGACCAGCTTGGAATCCGCCGTGCTCACCAGCACGGCGGTCGAAACCACCTTCGAGTCAGCCGTCGAGACGAGAAGTCCGTCACTGACAACCTTGGAATCCGTAAGGACGAGTTTCGAATCTGCGACGCTCACCAATAGGCCGTCGCTCACGACCTTGCTGTCTGTCAGCACGAGCTTGCTGTCCACGACGCTGACGAGCACGCCGTCGGAGACGACCTTCGAATCGGTGACGATCAGCCTGGAATCGGCGGTGCTGACCTGAGTGCCGACGCTCTCGACCTTCGCCTCGACCTCGCCGCCCGCCTGAAGGAGGTTGTTCATGAGCTTGCAGGTCGCACCGGCGGTGAAAAATCCGATCATGTCCAGCGAGGTCGTCAAGGCCGTGTAGAACCGGTTGTCCCTGATTAGCCAGCCGTCGGCCGTGGCCGCGACCTTGATCGGCCCGCGTGTCGCATCGGTACCCGTCGTCCCATCCCATGCCGCCGTCGCAGCCGTACCGTCGCCGTTCAGTTCGAAGAACTCGTTTTCCGCGATTTCGTGACCGTTCTGCTGGACCGCGCCGTCACTGTAGACGCCGAAGTAGGTGGTCTTCCCCGTGAACATGCGGTTGCGCACGATCCTGTTGAGGGCGTTGACGGTGGTATCCGAGGCATGATCCTTCCAGTACACGCTGTATTTGCAGCCGCGGAAGTCGCAGTCCTCGACGACCGTCCCCGGTGATCCGCCCACGATCGTCACGCCGTAGTCGGTCCTGCTGTCGGCGCCCCCGTCGTTCAGAACGCATTGGCTCACCCGCGCCCGATACGCGAGTTGGCCTGCCGTCGATCCGTCGCCTCCATTGACGAGGATGCCGCTCCGAGCGGTTGTTGTGCCGGTGTGCTTGATCCGCAGACCGTGGATGTGCACGTTTGCCGCGTTGACGGCGATCAGGTCGATATCAGCGGCAGTCTGGACCAAGTAGCCGTCCTCGCGGTTCTCGATCGGCTTGCCGTCTCTGACGGTCACGATGCTGAGGCCCGCCAAGGTGAGGCTCACCTGAGCAGTGACGGTTTCGCCGCCTCGGGCCGCGAGAAAGATGCGGTCGCCCGCAGCCGCCTTCGTCAAGGCGTAGACGAGCGTCGCGAAAGGCGAGTCCGCCGACCGGCCCGTCGCCGTGGTATCGCTGCCGTTCGCGCTGTCCACATACCAGGTCGTCGCCCTGGACATTGCGATCCCGCGAGCGACGGCATTCTTGATCTGCTGTGCAGTGGGCATCCCCTATCCTCCCTGACAAGGTCCCGTGTGCGTCACAGGCCCCAACAGTTGCGGAATGCGTAGACGTAGCCGAGCGCATCGGCCGCGATGGCCGAACCCGACATGGCGAAGTTACCCTTGTAACCGGCTGCGTCGTTGGTCACGTCCTTGACCTCTCCGCTGGCCGCCATGATGACGAGCGTATCCGCCGTCACCCCCGCTCCGCTGTCCGTGACGTAGATGCGACCCTTTACGCCGAACCAGCCGAATTCGTTGGCCGCCAGGGAATTCGAGCCCACGAGCCGCGATCCGGCGAACAGGGCCCCTTCGTCCGCCCCTCCGAGGGCCGTAATGTTGAAGGCCGCCCGCGCCGTCTCGCCCTTGGAGACGCAACAGACTCCCGCCGCGACAGCCACGCCGCTCGCGTTCTTCAGGAACGCGTAGAGCGCGCCGTACACGTCGTCGAACATCAGCGATCCCAGCGGCACGCCCTGTTGCGCGGCGTAGTTCTCCGTGAGAAGGCCCTTTTGAAACTCCAGGATTCCAGGCATGAACTTTCCCTCCTCTTCGCGGTCGCCTTCACGGGGCCGTGATGTTCAGTAACCCCAAGTACCTCGGTTCGCGGCTGTAAAACTGGGCCTGCGTGCCCAAGACCCAGATGTGGCAGACGGGATTCGGCTCGTCGCGCTCGACGAGGATCTTCAGCAGTTCCTGCCCGATGATGTCCAGCGACAGATGATTCCGGTTCAGGAAGTACATCTTGTAGGCCGCGCAAACCTCGTCCCACGTGATCGAGGCCGTCGCGTAGGCCAGTTCCTTCTCCGGGTTCGCCGCGTCGGCGGTGTACCTGTACTGCGGCATCAGCGACCATTTGTAGGCCCGGAAGCTGGCCGCATCGCACAGGATGGAATCCGGCGCGTCTTTCTCGACCGCCACATCGGTGGGAATCGAATCCCCGACCTGCTTGCCCTTCGAGCAGGACATCCACGTCAGGTCCATCGACTGGAGGCCATCGTTGACGCCGATCCCGTCGGTGTCGGCCGTGAACTTGGCGACCGTGTTGACCTGGGCGCGGAGGTACGCGCCTGCCGCAACCGATCGGTCCACACCGCCGTAGGTGTTGGTTGCCGAGATGATGTCGTCGAGGCCGTCTATCGGCGTGGATTTGTCCCCCGCATACGTGACCGTCTTGCCCGTGTAGGCGTGTTGAGCAAGCTGGTAGGTGGCGGACTGGCGAAGCTCGTTCAACTGCTCCGCGACCATGTTGAACATCTTGCTCGTGTCGTCGGCGTTCTGGTTGCGGTGCATCTGGAGCAGCGAGACCGCCAGGTTCCAGGTGTACTGGCAGTATGCGCCGGTGAGCTTCACCCAGGGCTGGGTCGTCGCGAAGGTCCGCGTGCCCCAGTCGCTCGTCGATCCCCCGATGGTCGAGCGCGTCGACCTGACCCGGTAGTCGAAGCCGTCCCCGCCCTTCCCGAAGTGGATGCACTTCGATTTCTTCAGGTACTTCAGGAGTTCGTTCCGGGTAAGGATCAGATCGGAGACCTTCGGGATGAGCCTTCGAACGACAGTCGAGGTAAAGAAACTGCCGATGTCAGCCACGTGCACACCCTCCTTCGCCAAGCAATCGTCCCAAACATCGGGTCTATCGCGTTGCCGAAGGCGAGGGCCGTGGTTTTTGTGGAGCACACCACGGGTTGCACGCCTGCCGGGGGCGTAACCCCTTCTGTTGGATTCTTACCTTACTGGACCCACATTGTCAAGTATTACTTTCGAAAAACATTGTGCTGTTCGAGGGCTTCGATCATGCCCTCGACGTAACTGTCCGGCACCTCGTGCCCCGCCTCCCGCATGTCCTCGACAACCGCATCCATCGTCGAGCGCAACTCGTCACCCTTCACTTTCGCCCGTGCACCTGTGCCCGGCCTCGCCGTACCCGCTTGCGCCCGCGCCCGAGCGTCGGACGCCCCCTTGATCTGTGTCCGCGCCTTCAAAACGTCATAAAGCGCGGCCTTTGCCATGATTGTGCTCCAATTGATGTCCGGTATGTTGAACTGTGCCTCGTTGATGGCCGTCTGGAGGTCCGGGTTCTTCTCGTAGTAATCGACGACGAAGTTGTACAGATCGGTCCCGGGCGCAAACTCCGGGTTCTGCCGGTAGCAATCGGCAATCAGGACCTTCTGGTGTTGGCGGCGGTTCTCCTCCTCGATGGCCTCAAAGCGTTGGTTCGTCGCCTTCTGTTCCGGGCTTTCCGCCCGCATGGCGCCGTAGAGCTTCAGCATGGCGCCGCGGGGGTTTTGTGCATAATCGGTGTTGAATTCCCGGATGTTGGACCAGTTGAAAAAGGCGCCGGGCTGGGCTTCCCCAGGCGCGGCGGCGGCGGCGGCGCGCGGTTCGCGCTCGCGCTTCATCATCGCGTCCAGGAGTGTCTGATACTGCTGATTCAACCGCGCAACGCGCCGGACTTCTCTCGAGCCCTCTTGATAGCGCGCGTGCACGTCACCCCAGGTCTGGCATCCCTCGTGCAGCTTCGCGATGTCGGGCGGCAGCGACTGGGTCGCCCAATCTTGTGGCGAACGCGGGCCGGTGTCGACTCCCGTATCCGTATCCGCTTCGGCTTTGGATTTGGCTCCGGATTTGGCTCCGGCTTCGACTTGCTTCTCTGGCGCGACATCTTCGACGCCTACCGCATCCGCGATGTCCTGCGCTGTGAGTCCCTCGTCTTCAGGCATCGTATCCTCCTTCGTCCCGTTGCCGGATCATGAGGGCCTTCCCCTCGCGGGTCAGCCTTGCCCTCCACACCGGGGGGGACGCTCAATTGTATGCGGGGCCAAAACAAAACCGGGCAAGGAGGCAGCCCTGCCCGGCTCCTGTTGGCCCCGCTTGTCCCAGCGCATCGGCCGACGCGCCGGGTTATTCGACTGTCACAACGTCATCCGCATTCCCTTATCTTCTTGTCGCCACGCGCTTCCCTGACGCGGTTGACCCTCTCGATCGCGCGCTTCCGATCCGACCAGTCCATGTATCGGCAACGCAGGGCCGGATCGTACTTGTTTCGGAAGATGTTCTTGCGTACCCAATGGAGTTGCGCCTTGGGCCCGGGCGGGGCGGGTACGACCTTCTCCCCCGGTCGATACGCCAGAAAGAACTCCCGCGTCACCTCGACGCCCCGAACCTTGTACCCGGTCGCCATCTACCCGGCCCCCGTCGCGTCCACGCCGGGCGCGCCCGCCTGTCCCGACATGCCGGCCATGCCGGGCATCCCAGGCATCCCAGGCATCCCAGGACGCCCAGGCGCGTTGACGCCGGGCGGTTGCGATATCCCCTGAGACGCCGTGCCCCCCGGGCCCATTGCCGGCGGCGGCATGGTCGGCGCAAGCAGGTACTTCTCCGGGTTCTTTTCGCCCGCCTGCCGGAAAATGTCAAGCGCCAGCGCCGTCAAGTCGAAGACGGCCACGCCCGTCTGCGCGTTCGTCGCCATCATCCGGTCGTACATCGTCATAAGACGATTCATCCGTTCCCGCTTCGCCCCCTCGCCTGTCGATCCGGCTTGCACCCTCACCGTGTACTCTGCCAGCAAATCCTGCGGGTTCCGCCCCATCACCTCCCACAGGAACGCCCCCGCCCTGTCGACGATCCGCGCCACCGAAGCCGCCGGCATCAACTGCCGCGCTATCTGCGCCCGATGCCGCGCCTGCCGCGTCAGCCATCCGTCAATCGCCTTCTGCTTGCGGTCGATGCGCAACTGCGTCCATTGCTGGCGGATCTCCGCCTCCCGCGCCGTCTTGCCCACGCCCGGTGCGCCCCGCAGCAACTCGTCGAACCCGAGCAATTCGTCGTAGATCGCCTTCAGCTTGTCCGCCATATCCACCGCCACATCCACATCCGCATTGAAATCCACCAGATGGATGTACTCCTTCGCCGGTTTGCCGTCGAGTTTCACCCGCACGAACTCCATATCCTTCGCGTTTTGCAACTGGGCCACGTGCTCCTCGCTGAAGAGATCCCCGTCGAGGATGATCTTCTTCGCAATGGATCGCTTTACCCTGCGGTGGAAGAACTCCACGAGTTCTTCATAGGCCCGCTGGAGCTGCTCGCCTTCGTACAAGTCGCTGAAGGCATCCATCACCATCGCGTGCTGCGTATTGAACACCAATAACTCGAACGGAAAATCCTCCGCGTCCAGGACGAACGGCCAGGGCCGCTCGATGAGAAACTCCTTCTCCTGCGTCTGCGAGAAGTACTTGAGCGTCCGCCTTTCCCCGTCCTTCCCCCACATCTCGTGGAACTTGAAACAGTCCTTGTCGTTCTCGGGGCCGAACTGCCTCGCCATCGCCCCTTCCAGCGTGTCGCGGTCGTCCTCCACCAGGGAGAAGTTCGGCTCGATCGGCGGCCCCACGTAACCGATGGAGTCGAAGAACGCCCGCGCCTCCTCAATCCCCTGCAGGACCGTGTGGATGACGTATCGCGCCTCGCCGATGTCGTTCCGCGCGTGCGGATCGACGTAGAGATCGTGACGCGGCACCGCGTCCGCGCGGTCTATCTCCCGCGCCGCGTCCCATCCGCTCTTCGTCACGCCCAGGCCCCGGACGAGCCCGTCGAAGAGGCACGCCGTGTTCGCGATGAAACTGCACGTCTCGTCATAGCTGTACGTCAGCACATCATGCATGGTTTCCGCAAACTTCTGCCGCGCGTCTTCTTCCGTATCCGCGATCCCGAACGCCGAAAGCGCCTCCATCCCGTCCAGCTTGCCCGATCCGCGGCTCTCCACGTCAAGCCCCGGCCCCTGGGCGTAGAGGACCGCGAGCTGCAAGTTGACGTAACTGAACGTGCGATTGGCGCGCGTGACGACGCTCGAATGCTCGACGGGCGCGATCCCTTCCTTGTATTGCCTGACGAACTTCTCATGCTCCTTCCGCGACCTGTCCGCGTAGCGGTCGGCCGCCTTGAGAATCTGTCTGTCCTTCTCGGCGTTCTTCATCTCCCTGCTCCATCGCCGTCGCCGCCTGCCGCAGCGGTCTTCAACCGCAACTCAAGTCTCATCACCGGGATCGTCGCGCCGATCGGGAGCGCGTCGAAGGACGTTGAAATCAACCGCATCATGCAGACGACATCCTTCGTCGTGAACTTGCCGCCGCCCATAAGACCCACGATCTCCGCTCCGGTCGAAGCACGCAGGTCCGCGCGGTCCAGGCTGGAAAAGCCTGCGATCTCGTGAGTGCCGTCCATCAGCCGCTCCAAATCACCCGTCAACAAAGGGACTTCGATCACTTGGTTGTCTGGAATGGCCGGGCGGGGTGGTCGAGGCGGCAGGACCAGCTTGTTTGTGTGCTCTCCGAGGATTCTCACCATCAGAGATTCCCTCCCTGGTCCTTCGGATGCCGCTGGTCCCAGAGCGCGGCCCCGATCAGGTCCGCCGGTCTCGGCGACACGTGGGCCTCGACGTGCCGCAGCTTCGCCGCGCACAGATACCGCAGGCACGACACGAGATGGTCGTCTTCGTCCGCAGGTTTCTCCTTGCCCCCCGCCGCCGATGCGCTCGTGTATCCCCTGCGCTCCCGCTGCAACTCGAACAGCGTCCGAAAGAACCTCAGCTTGCGGTCCTCGAGCAGCCTTTTGACGATATCGATCCCCGCCCAGATGCGGTTGTTCGGCGCCGCCTTGCAACGAATATCCTCGTCCCGCCACAAGTCAACCGTCCGCTTGCCGCTTTCCGTCTCTGTCCCGTAGGCCGCCGGGTCGATGTAACGCGCGTCCGGCTGGCCGTCATGCCCCTTCTCCCGCTCGATTATCGAATGCGCCACCTGCCGGATCGTCCGGTGATGCGCCAGCAACTCGTCATAGACCACGTGCTCCCCGGCGGCGTTCACCGCCACCCACAGCGCAGCGCAGTTGTTCCAGCCCGGGTCCACCGCCATGTATCGCGTCCACTTCCCCGGGTCGAGATATTGCGGGTCGATCTGAAACTCCGTGCGCCACACGCCGTCGGGATAGACCAGCCCCGTCGCGTGATACGGCTGCCCCTCAAGCCGCAGGTTCAACTCGTCCTGGTTCAACGCGAACCGCCGCCGAAGGTCATGCACCGCCTCCGGGTGCGCCTGCACCATCGGATTCTCAAGCGTCGGCAACCTCACGTGCGATATGTCCGCCGCCCCCAACTTCGACATCTCCCGCAGATCGGCCAGCCACCGCACCCCGAGGATCGGCGTCGCCGCCACGAACAGCCTCGGATTCTCGCTCGCCAGAAACCGCGCCGATATCTCCCGATAAATGTTGTCCGTGCACTCCTCGTCCAGCACCGCGTAGCTCAACGTCTTCGCCAAGAACTCTCCCGGGCCCTGGTCATAGGACTTCACCACGATCTCAACCCCGTTGTTCAACTCCACGACCTTCGGCACCCCGACCCGCGCCCACTGCACCGAACGTACCCGCTGCGTCGGCAAAGAGTAAATGGATTCGTCCGGGAAAAGCAACAGGTTCAGGAAATGCCGCCACGGCTGCTCCCGAAAACGATCATACGTCGTCGTGCAGTACCAGATGCTCGGCGCCTTCTTCCACCTCCGCACCGGATGCTCGTTCAGCGCGAACAGCAGCGCGTCACAACAGGCCGCAAGCGACTTGCCGGAGTTGTGATGAATAACCCCGCCATACAGGTAGTTCCCAAACCCCGGAACTTCCAGGTCCCATATTGACTTTTCGCCTGCATCGTGTATAGCTGAAAGGCAAGTGCCCTCGTTGGTCTGAGGCTGGAAAAGAACGTCTCCGCGCCGCAGCTCGGCGACCGCGCGCCAGCCGCAGGAGGCCAATATCCGATGTTCCCCTGAAGCCGTGAATCGACGAGCCCGGTTCACCTCGATAGTCAACGCCTGCATCCGCCCCTTCGGAAAACTCGGCCCGGACTTCGCAACCACGATCCCGCTGCCGTTCCACGCAAACACGTGTCCGGGTTCCCGCCGATCCTCTATCGGAATCTCCTTGTCGAGCATGGGATCGTAGATGAGGCTTCCTTCGGCCAGGCACTGGTTACCCCCCTCCAACAGCACCGTCTTCGCAGGCGACGAAACCGCCGACCATTGCCGAGCCGTCAGCGACCGCACCGCCAGCCACAGCGGATCACTCAGCTTGCGCGCCAGTTGTGCGCTGGCCGCGTCGACGTACTCAGCAACCTTGCTCATCTTCCTTCGCCGTCAGTTCTCTCCCGGGCAGATCACAGCTTTTGCACCCCGCCCGCTCCAAACGCGCTGTTCACCCTGTTCGCCAGGTTCCCTATCTGCATCGCCAGCGCCCTCTGGTGCGCCTCGACCCGCGCCTGCCGTTCCTTCAACCGCTGCAACTCCCCCCATAGGTACTGCGCCGGATCAACCGGCGGCAACGGCCCCAGTTCCGGCGTTTGGTTCACCTCGGCCGTCAGCCACGGCGGAGCGACAGACGGAGGCTCAACCGTCAATCGCGGCGTAACCTCCGCCGGCCCCCGCTTCATCTCCGACCTCAACCCCTCCACCGCCCCCAATACCGACTGCACCAACGCCGCCATGTCCCCACCTGCCCTCTCGCCCGGCCCCGCCTTCGCAATGTCCATCTCTGTCTCCTTTCCTGTAGCCGCTCACCCCCGATTCCTCCAGCCATTTGCTCGGATAGTTGAGGAAAAGATCCAACTCGTACGCCCAAGCACACCGGTCCTTGCCTTCGTCTCGTTCGGCTATCACTGTCGGTAGGAAGTACTCGCGGTCCTTCATGGCTGCCTCCATATCCTCCCCTATCCTACATCATCTTCCCCCACCGCACAAACAGAAAATGACCTGAAAGTTTCTTTCAACCCCCCTGAACGATTCCGACGTTCATTTATCATTTTCAACCAAAATCGCCTTTCCCCCCTTTTTCCCCTTGACACCTCCCATGCCCAGCAGGTATCCTTTGTCATGCGCGCCGTACACGCGCAGGCTCATCCAAGATGGGGATATGGGCGGGTCCCGCTCCGCCCTTCCCCCTCTTGAGCGGAGAAAAAACATGACCGGCTCTACTGCCTTGCCCCCCTTCAACCTCTCTTCCTTCACCCCATTCGCCAGGGCTTCGTGGCGAAGGGACGCCGGGGCCAACGAGGGGCCAATAGCCCGCCCGTTCCCGGTGCAGAGAACATCTGCGACGACGCGCCAATTCCTCGTGGCGCTCCTGCCTTCAGCAGGAAAATGTACTGCCCCCCCCACGGCAGATTGCCTAAAGCCCCGGCAGACATGCACGGGGTTACGAAGGTGCCTCAGCCCTGAAGTGCGCCCGTCGAAATACCACGGCGTAGGCTGAGACGACGCGGACCACCGGCTTTTTCACCCGCCGACCCCCGTCCCTATGTACCCCTCACTTCCCCGAATGTAACCCTCCCGACTCCTGTATTGTACCACTTCCCCACTGCCCCCCTTGCCCCCCTGCCGTAACCCCTGCCCCATCCCCTACTTGGAAATGTAACCTTGTTTTGTCCAGTATTGTACCACCAACAACAACAAACAACAACATTGCGCCTTAAGCGCGCTGCCGGATACTGCCCCGGCAGCCACAACTACTCCAATAAACCACTGCAACTACTCTTTCCTCGTAGCCTGCACCATTCTGCTGCTCCCCCCCCTCTAAACCAAAAACCCCCAAGAGGATGGCTTTCTTTGCTTCCGCGGGCTGGTCGGGTTCGCCCCCCCTCTCCTCCCCCCCCTATGCATGTATGGTGCACATTGTGAGGTTGTTG
>ERZ1292632.1099-Hain-H43-01um-R2-1099-length-28066-cov-6_pt3 | contig 13941 bp, 21 predicted proteins | sample MGYA00564407_ERZ1292632 | MGnify/ENA primary metagenome ERZ1292632 (study PRJEB36523, sample SAMEA6512637) | groundwater metagenome | collected 2019-01-08 | study: AquaDiva: Metagenomics assemblies of 32 groundwater samples
ACAGATATATTCAATGTTAAAGTATCTGTATTCTTCTTTAATGTTCCGTTTGTATAGAATGGAAGCGTTATTGTTGGCGATACTGTGTCTATTGTAAATGTATAATTTGTTGTGTTTCTTGTTATTGCTCCACCCGAATCTGTAACTTCTGCAGAATAAATATGTTTTCCTTGTGGAATTGCAGATATTGAAAAGTTTGTTTGAGTATTGTTTAAAGCAGATGTATTTGAAACATTCAAATGCCATGCTCCTGTCCAGTTTCCTCTTATTGAAACGTTTAATCCTGTTAAATCATTTGCATCAATAGGAGTTATTGAAAAAGTTATGGAAGATGAAGAAAAATTAGAATTGTTTACTGGATAATTTAGTGTCATGTGTGTATTTGTGTTTCCTAAAGTATAAGGTAAACCATTACTGTTATTGTATAAAAGACTAATTTCTGTTGAATTTAAGGTTCTGTTCCAGAAACCAACTTCATCCACTTGTCCAGAAAGGAAGAAAGCTCCTTGTGTAGATTTAGCTATCCAAAATTCTTCCATTTGGAAGGCAGAACCATTATGGTTTGATGATACTATTTGTGTTCCATTTATCCACAATTCTTCGTTCCCAGCACTTCTAAAAATCATAGTTACCATAGCCCAAGACCCAGTCACTATTCCTGGTCCTGTTGTAATAGTATTTGGACAGGATAAGACATACTTTCCAGCTGAAATATCTAAGCCATCAATAATCATACAATTATTTCCAGAACCATCATTTACATCCTTACCAGTTTTAAATATTCCTGCTGATGTTGGTGGACTTGTTCCTTCGTTAGAATGAACAAGAATATTAACCCAGCCATTAACAGTTATATCTGTGCTTTGGGCTTGTGTAATACTGCTTGTTGTCCTCGCAAATTGTGAACTTGCTCTTGTAAAGTTCATAGCATAGGTTCCAAGTTTTCCTGTTACCCATGTTGAAGAATTTGAGGTCATATTGTAACGATTAAGCACATCTACAACAGTTGAACCTGTTCCTGTTTCAAAATCATAAGTCATGACAAGATTATTATCGAGAAAAGAATAACCATTTTGTTCGTATGTTGCACTAATAAAATTCATTAAAAAGATTAGAAAAAATAAAACTCCAAAAAATTTACATTTATTCAATTTTAGGTTCATACCCCTTTTTTCCAAACAACCTTCCATTATAAATGCTTAAGTATAGAAAAGACATTAAAAATATTACTATTGTCATCGTTATTAAAACAAAATCATTGGACAAGAAACGCGAAACATCAACCAAAAAATTATTAACAATGTGCATAACCCAAAAAGGGATAAATGTTCCTGTAATTAAGGTTATAAAGCCACCAATAGCCCAAAAAAAGAAAACAACCATCAACGACAAGTCGCTTCCACCATAAGCCCAAATATGCCAAGTTAAGCCAAAAAGCCCAACAATTAACATCCCTAAAAGGATTGATAAAAAGACAAATGTTCCTTCGCTTAAATTATATTTCCTCGCAAACTTTCTAAAAAATAAAAGGAAAATTGCTATAATAAAAGCTGAACCTAAATTTTCACTTGCAGGGGTTGTTAGACTTGAAAAGATTAAAGAATCGGTTGCGGTAAATTGTTGCGTTTCCAACAAACCAACACCTGTGTAAGTGCTTTGACCTACTAATGCAAAATTTAACAAACCTAAGGAAGAAAAAATTATTAATGAGCCAAGAAACAACTGCGTTCCAGAAAATCTTTTAAAAAAACTCCAACTTGGCTTTTCTCCTTGTGAAGAAAATGCAACTGCATCGCCATATTTATTATCCCCTTTATTTACATATAATTCAATTCCTAAAACAATCAATGTCCCTAAAAGAAATGCGGTTGTGATGCTAATCCTAAATATAAATTCATCAAAAATCTTAGCTTCATCAAAACCCCCTTTTGCAAGAGAAAAAGTGAAAGAACTTAAAACAACTATTGCTAATAAAACTACTGACAAACCCAAAGTATTTAAAATTAATTTCTTGTTAGGTGGCATTTTAAAATATATATTGTTATGTTAATAAATATTATTAATAATATTTTTAAAGGATTTTAATTGTAAAGTCCTCCGCCCCAATGTTTTTTTCTTCATAATGATAATAAAGCGTGTTTTCAATAAACTCCCTATCTATTAAAATGGCGTTTGCAAAATCCTTTTCATTTAAAGCATTCCAAACTTTTGATTGAATGTTAACAACAAAATTTTCATTGTTTAAATCCCTTTCAATAGAGTAACACTTGTTGTATTTATTGTATTCTAACGGAATTTCTGCAAAAGTTAAATTCAATGCGTTTATATAAATAAAATGGATGCTCCATTGAAAACATAACAAGGGGTTTTTTAATTTTCCTTTGGAAGAAATGGTTAAATTTGAAATATTGGTTATATCCCCTTTAAAATTTACCATAACCTGTGCAGGTTCCTCTAAAACTATCTTTATTCTATTACTGTCATTTAAAATCAAGTACCTTTCAGAAATAAAAGTGTAATAATTTTGGTTTTTTAAATTATAATTCATAATCCTTATAGTTGAGTTAATTGGAATTTTAACCAATACATCCCCATACTTTGAAGTTGTTTCCTGAACTTGAAAGTCATCAATTATCTTAAAACCTGTTGAAATTTTTTCACCTTTTTGATTTACTGCAAAAATATATGTATCCCCATAATTTTCATTAAGATTTGACAGGGGTTTTTCATAAGCATAATAAAGATAGCCAAAAATCCCAATTAGCAAAACAACTAAAAAGAATATTATAAGATATTTCCATTTCATTTCTTAGTTGTTTTAATGTCTAATTTATAATATTCTTTTTCACATTTTTTGGAACAAAAAAAACCATTTTCAAGTTCTTCAAATTTTTTCCTGCAATTCAAACATTTTTGTTCTTCCATTTTTTAATTAAAACTTCCTTTGTTGAGGGATGAAACTTGATGTTGGCTTTTCTTTTTCCTTGACATTCATTTCCAAAGCGTCTTTCTGCAATCCCTTCGACATTTTTATAAATTGTTCGCTTATCTCTCCATCTCCCATTTCCTTAAGCAGTGCAGATTTTCTATTGCTTCCCTCTCTCAAAATGCTTAACTGAAGATTTGAAACATTTATCTTTTCAGTCATTTTCATTAAAGACTTGCCAAATTCTGTTCTTTTTAATTCTTCAGGATAATCTTCTGGATTTGGTGCAAGAAGCCATAACTCATTTTTAGGCAACACTATCTTCTTATCTTTTTCAACCCAAAAAAGCTGAGGTTTTATTTCTATTTTCTTTTCTTTTTTTGAATAAGATACAAAATCTGAATAGTCCATGTCAGATAAAAAAGGTTGAAATAAATACCCTTCCCTTTTCTTCCCATATACTACTTTAATAAGTTCTCCTTTTGAAAAATTATTAGTGTATTGAGGAAGCCAATTTTTAACCATAATCATGCTGTAAAGCGGTCTCTCTTTATCTTTCAAGTAAAGATAAATAACATAAATTATCAAAGGTGAAGCGACCAACAAAAAAAGCCCATAAATTATCCAATAATATTCAAAAGCCATTTTAAGTTTCTTCCTTAGCTTTTTCCTGCTCTGTTTTTTCCTTTTTCTTTTTAGTTTCCTTAACAGTCTTTGATTTTGTCCCAGTTAAAGCATTTTCTGTTTCCGTAACCTCTAACTCAGGTTCTTCTTCTTTATTAGAAGAAAGAGAGTTTGCCAATCTTTTAGATTGCACTAGCTTTAAATCCCAACCAAAGACAGGCGTTTTTTTAGGGAAGTTGGTGTTAATAAAAATATGTAAAATATCCCCATAATTTTCTTTGTAAAGCAATCGGCACTTTAATTCAATTATGTCATTTTTTCCAAAGTTATGCGGTTCCCTGCTTATAAAATCTTTAATATGATTCTCAAATAAAGGGGATTTAACCATATTATCCGCAATTTTCATCACCTCTTCTTCAATTATGGGTTCTGGAATCTTGCTTTCTTCCTTGACTCCTTTAAAAATAGTTAAAAGATTATTCCAAAAAAACGCCCCGCCTGAAATGATTAAACCAAGAAAAAAAATTAAGACAACCCATCCTGTTTTTAAATCAGGATTGGTGGATTTTGCTATTGATAAAATTATTATAATCAAAATTATAAATATTCCTGCTCCAATTCTAAAAGCGGTTTTATACTCTTTAAAATTAGCCATTTGTTTGGTAAAAAGATTTGTATTTATTTTTTTGCCTTTTGCTGAAAATAAGATAACTTAAACCTGAAACGAGCACTACAAAAAGTATTGTTGTTGCCAATAACATTACATTACTTATCATGGTTTTATTTTCATCCAAATTTCTTTGGCTCAATTCTTTTATTTGTTGCGTTTCGTTAGAAAGCAAAGAAATGGTGGAATTAATGGCGTCATCGTTTTCTCTATTAAAAGCATTTTGTTGGTCTTGCCTATCCATAAATTCTATAAAACCCTTCACAAAATCTATATCCAAAAAACTTTGTCCAAAAGGCGAAGATGAGGAAGAATTAAAAGCGTTTTCTTTTAAAAATTTGCATATCTCTTTTGAGGGATTATCCTTGCAATAAGATTTAATAAACTCAAATCTGTCTTCTGCCAATTCATCCAAAGACAAAGCACCCTGCAAAATATCTTCAATTTGGGAAAAGGGAATAAAAATTGAAAAATTATAAATTTGGGTGTTAAAATTTCCGCTAACTTTCAGTTCTTTTGTGTATATTTTATTTGTATCATTTGAATTTGATAAAACAGGGGAAATGACATATTGAATGTTCTTGCTTTGCCCTGAACTTAAATCAAAATTATTCTCGCTAAAACTAAACCAATCGCCAGATAAAATAACCCCCTTTGCAGTTTTATTTCCTGTATTTTTAATATTTAAAATATCTTCTGTGCTTCCAAGTGCATTTATAGTATAAGAATTTTCAAGAATTGTTAGTTGAATTGTCGTGGGTTCAAAAATATTGGTTAGATTTAAGCTAAATCTCATATCAAGTTCAGGATTGTTTATCAAACCCTGAGTATCTAAAATGGTAATTTTGCAATTTTCTGTAAAAGGAACACCAAGACGGGTAAAAAAATAAGAAAAGGTTGAAGGGGAGTTGAAAATTTCAGTATGATTGCTTAGAGAGGTAATTGTGGCAACTTCTAAATTTGTGTCAAAGTTGATTAATTTAATGTTGCCTGAAGAAGAATCAATATTGTTTCGCCAAGTAACGCTATCGCCTTTTGTTATTGAAAAATCACAAATGTCAACACCAGAATTAAAATTAACATTAACCAAATGATTTTCATTAAGCTGAGGCAGATTTGATTGATAAAACCCCTTTAATCTCAATTCGCCATTAAAATTATTTGAGCCGAAAATCGGGGCGTTAATTGTTCTTTCCTCATTGCTCAAAAGCTCGTTTATTTTTGGGAAAATTAAAATATTATTATCTTCGATTGAAACATTGAAAAATGAGAAGTTCTCGCTGTTTCTAAATTTTAAAGTTATTGATTTATTTTCCCCAGAATTTTTTAGAATATTAAAAGCAGAATCGCCAGTATTAACTATTCCAACTGCTGAAATTGAGGAAATCAAAAAAACACTAAACATAAGAAAAAATATCCTTCTCATATAATTCTCCCATTTCGGATACCCATTCCTTTAGGATTGGGAGGAGAAATGTTCTTTTGGTTTAGTTCTGACATACTTTCACCTCTGATTCTTTGAAAGGAAAACCATTATAATATTTTGGGGCATCACTATTATTTGGGTAACCAGTCTTACAAGAATAAGTATTAAGGAGAGCGGATTCAATATTAACTGCATTTTGATGTCCCGAATATTGCATACCTTTTAATTCACAATTTTCAACAGCAACACTATACAAGCAACTTGAAAATTTGTTTCCATCTTGAACGACATGATAAACCCACCAAATACCTCCAACTAATAAAATTGGAATTATCAATGTTAATACCCATCCAAGGTTTCTTTTTTTGTTTGTCATCTTTGTTTATTGAATACCCCACCCTTTAGGGTGTGGGAAGGTGTTATTTCAATATTTTCCCCCCCTCTATTCTTACAAATTCAGATGGCGTGGTGTTTAAAATCTTGTTCCAAAAAAGCACATCAAATTGAGATTTAAAGTTTTTAAAAAGCGAGTTAAATTCAGGCAACTCTTTTAAATCATCAAAAGTGGGTACTTTAGACTGCCTTAAAATTTCCTTAATTAGTAAGGAGTTAAAATCCTTTTTATACAGGTTCCTATTGCACTTTTCACATTTAGATATTTTATTTTGTTTTTTAAATTCTACAACTTTTTTATGGAAAGATTCAGATGCGGAAATGGAATATTGAAGAGGGATAAATAATCTTAAATTTACTCCAGAAACATGCCTTTCATTTCCCAAAAGTCTTCTAACCATTTTTTATTAATTAATAACTTTAATATTATTAATTATTAGGTTTATAAATATTACTTCTGAAAGTGAAAATTATTTGCATCTTCTTTCCTTACATAAAAAACAACCAAACAGAAAATAGCGATTAACCCTAAAATAAGAAAGATATAACCTTTCTTAAATTTCCCTTCATCAACTCCTTTTATAACTTCTTCTTCAGGGGTTTGGGTGGAAGGTTTTTGGGTTGATGGTTCGCTTGGTTTTGTTTCTTCCTTATAATATTTTAAATTTTGAAGAAATATCTCTGCCTTGTTTCCTTCTATTTTTTTTAACTTAAAAAATAGTTTATAATCCTTAAAGTTAATAGTTGCAGTATCACCCTCTTCAACCTCAAATTGACTTGACTCGCTATGAACTCCGAATTTTGCAATTCCATCTTTTATGCTGAATAAGGATAGGTCGTGATTTTCGTTTCCAAGCTTGAAGAATATCTTTTTTCCAATAACAATGCTTGTAGAATATCCTTCATTAATTTGGGTGCTTGACGTTCTTGGAACATATCCTGTGCTTCCACCACCTGAAGATGACGAAGTGGAAGTTATCTCATCAAAAAATCTTACTAAAAAATTTTGCGGTTCAAAGTATTCGCTAAGGCAATAAGTTATCTCATAATTGCTTGTTTTTGTAAAGGTAAAACCATTACTATTTCCAGCAAGAAACACATAATTGACTGGATTTTCATTTGGAAAATCAAAAGCAAAACATTGGGGTGTTATTTGATTAACTTTTATCGTTGAGTTTGATTTTAAATCCAAAACTTCAAATGGATTTAATGTAAAGTTTACACCATTTCCATTCAGCAAAACATTGATTACTTCACTATGGGAATCGAGAATCCAATTATCAACTTCCAATTCTATCTTTAAAACTTTTGAACTTGAATTTATTGTCTTACCATTTTCAGTTTGCCCAGATTTCCAATCTAATAAAGAATGGGAGAAGAATGTAGGGCTTCCACAAGCACCTGCATCGCCAGAGTTAAGCCATGCAAAAGAAGAATCATTCAATACGCCTTTATCTGCAAAAGTGTTAAGCGTTCCTGTTGGGTAAGGTGCATTGTCGCAATTTGTATTGTTAACCTTTGCGTATTCAAAAACAAGCACATCATCTACTGAAGAATTATAAATCCCATCTTCATTTAAATCTAAGTAAACATCTGCATGAGGAAGGTAACCTAAAACATTGGCATCCCAAGATATTGTAGTTAAATCATTTAAATTATTCACACCAAATAAAGAAGAATTTATTATAAGTCGACTTTCATTTCCTGCTACCCCTGTAGCTTCAAGAATGTAATATATAGTAGAATCACTTATTAGCTTAACCAAAAATAGAGAAGAAACATTGGAAACAATTTGGGCTGTCTCATTGATTTGTGTCACCAAAATTTCAGGATTAATTGTTTGATTTACATCTATTACAAAACTTTCCGCTACGATAAAATTCATAAGAAATATCCCAAAGAGAAAAGATAAAAATAGTTTGTTCATTTTCTTTTACCTTCGTATTTACTTAATAAAATATTGACAAAATCATCTTCAGAAACATTATCACCTTTACTTGCCGAAAGATTTAATCTTGCTTTTTTAAACCTTAGTTTTGTTTTTTGGGTTATGTTTACCGAAACCATAAATTTAATTAAATAAACTACCTTTATAAATGTTTAGTTTCCTGTGTTTCCTGTGGTTCATTTATAACAAACCCCTTTTCTACCCATATCATAAACTATTTCATGGAAATTTTCATTACTTCTTACAATAGAATGAACTATCTCGTGACATAAAGCTTCCTTAAAAAGAGAAGGATAAAAGGGGGTGTAAAGCAGTTTAATAGTGTTTTCTACTTTACCCCTCCTTAACTCATTTTGAAAACATCCCCTTGCATTTTTTAATACACAATAATTTGAGATATAAGTTTGGTTTTTAGTTATATAAATCTCATTAACATTAATTAGGTATTTAGGGTCTATTTCTTTAAACAAAGAAAGAATCTCACCTTTTTCATCTATGCTAATATCATTATCAAATTTTATTATTTCTTTGAAAAGTATTAAATTGCTTCCTCCTTGAAGTTCCCCATTAAAATCAACATTAGAAAAAGCAAGAGAAAAACTATAAAAAATTAAAACAAAAAAGAAAAATGAAACAAAATAATATCTATTTTGATAAAATCTAACTTTGTCTTTTAATTTTACAGGAATTCTAAAACTAAAAATATCTTTTAAAAAAAGAGAAATTTTATTTTGTTTCATTCTTTTGTTTTCCTTTTAAGTTCTATCAAACATACAACAAAGGCAACAAAAAAAACAACACCCAAAGCAATAAAAAAACCATAAAAAGTATTATCTAAAAAACTTATTACGCCAAGGAAAAAAGTTCCAAAAAAGAGAATAAGAAACAAATTTTGGAATAATTTCAAATTTTCTATTTCATCTTCTTTAGAGTTGTAAATATTTTTATTCATCTAAAACCACAGATTTTATTTCCCCTTTAAAAATATCTTTTTCTCTCAACTTTTTCTTCATATCATCTATTTCTAATTGAGTGTCTGGGGCGTTCAAAAGAGGTGAACTTTCAGAACCTTTTTGCTCTTCATTACTGAAAGAGCCCCCCAGACTATAAATATAAACTTTCAAATTCCAAACATCTGCGTTCTGCTCTGTTCTACCTTCGGCTTTTAATCTTGCTATAACTCTTTCACATTTTTCTATTTCTTCTTGCTTAAAATTCATCTTAACTCTTCTCCAATTTTTTTAACATCACTTAACCTGCATAAAATTAGTGGCTCGGGATGATTTTTCTTAATTAAAATAATCAAAGGAATTTTTTTCTCTGTTTTTGCGTTTTCTTTAACCTCATTCCAAATTTTCTCTGCAACTTGGTTTTTTCTGTGTTTTATTTCTATAAATAACTTATCATGAAGAGAATCGCTTCTTGTATGTTTGGAATTACCGCCACTTAAAGGCGTTCGTTCTGAACCAAACATTCGTGCTATCCTTCTTTCACCTTGTTTCCATGTATTGCGGTTCATTTTTTAATTACCCAATCTTGCCAATCTACTTCTACATTTAAATTATTTTTTACTGCAAATTCCGAAACTGCTTTGAAAACCTCGCTCTGATTTATATCGTGACCTGCAAGAATTCCTCCTCTTCTTAAAAGTTTCCAGTAATTTTCTATGTCCCTTTTCACTTGTTTGTAAGAATGATCACCATCAATATAAGCAAAATCTAATTTAACCTTAAGAATCTTTGACACCCAATCGGAATCACCATAATAAAATATTGTTCTTTTATCTTCAATCAACGTTTCTGCCTCTGGCTTGAAATTAGTATCAACTAATAACAATTTCTTTAAAGACAATTCTCTCAAAAGAACTTTTGCATTATCACCCTTATCTACCCCAATTTCTAAACCAATAAGATTATTACCTAATTTATTAAAATGTCTAATAGACATTCGTGTTTGGATTCTTCTTATAAAAAATCCAAAATTTTCTTCTAAAAATTGTTTTATCTTTGTTTCTCCTATCATTTTTTCCTCGTAATATTTTGGCGGTTTTGTTCCTCTCCGCCAAGAGGTTTTAGGTAAAAATTAAAAAATAAAAATAATAAATTTGTTTTGGGTTTAGTTAAAGCATCAAAGGAATCACAGTGTATCTTGTTTCCATTGCTTGTCCCGTCTTCTTAACCTTAAAATTTTTAAGGTTGGGATTATCTGCGAGTATAACCTGCAAATCCCTTATCACACTAACAGGCATTCTGTATCTTTCGCCATTAACTATAACAACCTTTTGCTTCACTTCTTTTCCTTCAAATTCAAAACTATCGTCTTCAACAATCAAATCTGTTGAAATGCTTTGAAGTTCCGAAATGTTTTTTGTGGTTGGCGTTGGCTTGTAATCCTGTGCCTCTTGCTTTATGGTTTTCTGTGCCATTTCAATTTTTTACCTCCTTGTTTATTTAATTCTTGTTTCTCGTTTTTCCATTTAGAAAAAAGAGCGTCAAATAATTTTCTATCGGTGTGATAAATATAATCGCCAAATTTTCTGCGGGTCGGAAACCTTATTCTTCCCGTTTCTTCGCAAAGTTCGGATTTCAAATATTCTTCCCTTGTTTTGTATTTTTCATTTAAAACAATTCTAAATGCGGATTTTGTTAATTTGATTTTTGCGTCAGCGTGATTTCCACTTTCTTTGCGACCTTCTTTCAAATTAGTATCGTTGTTCAAAGAAAATTTCGTGGCTCCAGAGTGCCTTGAAAGTGGGGCGACCTCCTTTTTTCGCTGACTTTGAACGCCCCCAACAACTTTTCCGTTACGTATCGGCTGTTTTGGTTCTATTTTACGGGGACTATTACTTTTCATATTATCTTTATGGGCTTGAGATTGCTGATGCCGTTTTAAATTCTTTTTTGTAACTTCAGCTTCGCATTCACAAATTGTTATTTCGTCTGTCATCTTGATTTGTCTTTGTAAAAAGTTATTTTATTTAATTTTTCCCTCCTTTCATTTTTTTTAAAAGATAATCAATAACATCATCAAAAGTTTTAAGGTCTTTATCAATTTTTAATTGCATTAATTTTTTCCAGTTTTCCTCTTCAACACCCACGCTTATTTTAGACATAATAACATAATAAATAAAGAGTTTAAATACTTTTACCTTTTTATAAAAAAATAAGAATATAGAAAAACTATTCAAAAGTAGTTATAAAAATATATAAAGAAAAGCGTTTTTTAAAACAAACTTTTAAAGGAGTTGAAGTTATGGATAAGGATAAAATTAAGGAAAATATTGAAAGATGGAAAATTCTTGCAGATATATTTATAAAAAATAACTCTAAAATTTTTATAAAAACCATAGCTGGGAATTTACATTTTTGCATTATAGTCCTTAATGGAGAAGATTCAATAACTATTGATAATTTTGCACCAGAACAAAGGGCTGGAAAAAGAAACAGAATATATTGGATAGAAATTGAAAGTTTTGAGGAATATAAGGAGAGAGGAAAATGATACATCAATTTAAGGAATTAGATAATGTTCCATTGTTTTTTGATGAAGAAACAGAAAGAATTTTTTTTAAGGAATTTATGAAGGAAGAATATAAAATAATAATTCATAATGGATATTTAGCAAGAAAACCAAAAAATAGCACATTAATTCTCCTTGAAAAGATAGAATACTTTCATCGTTTTATAATGCAAGTGGAATTAAGAAAAATTCCTTTTCTGGAAAGGAAGGAGTTCCACATTCACCATAAAGATGGAAATAAATTAAATAATAAAAAAGAAAATCTTACTTTAATGAAAGATACAGAACATTTTTCATATCACGAAAATCAAAGATATGAAAATGCTTATTCAACTTGGCGAAATAAGGTTTATGGAGAATTTTGGGAAGGAGATTATCATGAAGAATTTAATGAATGGTTGGAACAAAAAAAAGAGGAACAATATTATGTCGACTGAAAAAGAAATATTAGAAGAAGAAAAAGGCAAAGTAAATCTTCAAATTTGGAAATGTGAAGAATGTCCAACAACAATAGAGGCGTTTGGAACTCCAAAAAGTTGTTCTTGTGGAGGAAAAGTTAGAAAATTATATCTTTCCGAAATAGTTGAATATTTAAAGAATAAAGATTTTGAAAAAATCTTTCCCTCTTTGCGGGAAAAAGTTTATTCTTTTTTGCTTCAAAAAAACCCAGATAGAAATTCCGCAACGGAAGTTTTATCAATCGGGGCGATGAGTGGATATATCTTCTACTCGATAAGAAATGATGTAAAAGATGAAACTTGGGTATATGACAATGGGATATATATCCCAAATGGAAGAAGCATTGTTTTTGAATTTTGCCGAAAAGTTCTTGAGTCTGGTTATACAGATTCATTAGCGAGGGCGGTTTACAATAAAATAAGAGAAGATACAAAAATAGAGGGTGAACTTTTTTTCAGCCACCAATATCCAGATGAAATTCCTATTCTTAATGGAATTTTGAACACAAAAACAAAAGAACTTTCAAATTTTGACTCTAAAAAAATATTTTTCAATAAAATTCCTGTTGAATTTAATCCAAATGCAAAATGTCCAAAAGTGGAACAATTTTTAAAAGATGTTTTGGCTCAAGAAGAAGATATTTTAGTTTTTTATGAAATAGGGGGAGATGCTTTAAGTAAAAAATACGACTTTCAAAAATCAATTATTCAATTTGGGGACGGCTCAAATGGAAAGGGGATAAGCCAAAGCATTTTAAAAAGGTTTTTCGGCTCTGAAAATTGTGCAAGTGTTTCTTTAAACCAAATGACTTATGATTCCCACTCTGTTGCGGAACTTTTTGGGAAATATATGAACTTGGCTGGAGATTTGGATAGACAAGCATTAAAAGAAACGGGGATATTCAAGCAACTCACAAGCGGAACAGATTCCATCCAGTCAAAAAGAAAATATCTTAATGATTTAAAATTCCTTAATTTTGCCAAAATGGTTTTCGCCTGTAATGAATTTCCGAGGGTCTATGATTCCTCCTTTGGATTTTGGAGAAGATGGATTATTTTAAATTATCCTTATAAATTCATATCAAAAGAAGAACATGACACTCTTGGTGAGGAAAAAGGAAATTGTAAAGTTAAAAACCCGAATATTTTTGAAGAAATAACCTCCAGCGAAGAAATGTCTGGTCTTTTGAATGAATTCTTAACTGGACTTGACAGGATAAGAAAACAAAAAGGATATTCGATAACAAAGGGAACGGATGAAATAAAAAACTTTTGGATAAGAAAATCTTCGCCATTTACCGCCTTTTTGATGGATTGTATTGAGGCAGATTTTGAGGGTTTTATTTTGAAATCAGAATTAAGGAAAATTTTCTCCAAATATTGTAAAATTCACAGGTTGACTGGAGCAGGAGATAAAGAGATAAAATTTGTCTTGCAGGACTTATTTGGGGCTACTGAGGGGCGAAAAAAGTTGGTTGACTCAACTGAATATGTCTGGGAAGGCATAAAATTTAAAGAAAATTACAAAAATTTCCTTAAAATCGAGAAAAATGTTAGGGAAACTACCATTTCTCCAAAACCATTGGAAAAAGGTATTTTCCAAGGGTTTGACAAAAAACGTAGTTTCCCTAACATTCTAAAAAATACCTCTGAAAACCCTAAAATTTTTAACTCTGCTTCTTTTTCAGACGAAGAACTAAAACAAGCAGGATTTACCAGAGAAGAGATTGAAAATGCAGAAACAGAGTATGATTCTATTAAAGAAAATGAATCGGCTTTGCCTTCATCTTATGTTTCAACAAAAACGCCCCCTGAAATTTTAGAAAAGATAAAAGAAACAGATTCTAATTCTCAAATTCCTTTATTGGAAGAGCCAACAGAAGAAGAACAAAAGAAGAAATTTTTTGAGGAGATGAATCGTTATGGATTCTGATTCACATTTATCTAATTTTGAAAGAGAGAGAAAAACCGAGCCCGAAC
>ERZ1292632.2860-Hain-H43-01um-R2-2860-length-13935-cov-8_pt1 | contig 13935 bp, 14 predicted proteins | sample MGYA00564407_ERZ1292632 | MGnify/ENA primary metagenome ERZ1292632 (study PRJEB36523, sample SAMEA6512637) | groundwater metagenome | collected 2019-01-08 | study: AquaDiva: Metagenomics assemblies of 32 groundwater samples
ATGACCTCAAACATCGGCGGGCAATATATCGACAAAATGCAGGCAATCGGTTTTTCGAAGGGCGAGGAGACGACTTATGAAGCGGTCAAGGAAAAAGTGCTCTCGACTCTCAAAGAACATTTCCGCCCCGAGTTTCTCAACCGCCTCGACGACGTCATCATCTTCGACGTGCTTTCAAAGCATGCTGTGAGGGAGATTGTGAAAATCCAGATAGATATAATCAAGAAACGTCTAGCCGGGAAGGAAATAAATCTCTCGGTCGCGGAGAGCGTGCTCGACCTTATGGCCAAGGATGGCTACAATCCGCAATACGGCGCAAGACCCTTGAAGAGAATGATTCAGGACAAGATTCTCAACCCCGTCGCCTCGATGATGATAGGGAACAAAGTGCTCTCGGGCGGCACAATCACAGTTGATGTGAGTCCGCCAGCTGGCGGAGGCGAACTCACTTTTGACGTCAAAAAGAACGCACGCTCAAACCGGGTTTCGAGTATCTCTCCACGCAAAAACGCTTCGGTGAAATAAATAAGAAGAGCCGCCACGCTGTCTGCGTGACGGCTCTGTATCGCTTTGGTCAATCCTTCCGGTTCTGCGGCCGTTCCCTGTTGTCGAGCTTGATGGCGAGAGCGAGGAGAAGGATCGTATTTCTCACACGAAGACTCTGCCCGCCGCCGAAGAAGGTCCTGAATCTGTGCGAAAAGTTCGGTTCATCGGGGTCCTTTTCCGACTGCAGGTCGATCCATGCGTCGGAATCGCGGGAGAAAATTACCGAGAGATGTCCGAGTCTGGTATCATCGTCGAACCGCTCGTAGCGCTCCATGGGTTCGAGTGTCTTGGGCCAGAACGGCGTCTCGACGATGACCTGAGCTACTTCATCGGGGTGTTCCTTGCACATCTTCGCAATCTGTCTTGCTGTCGATAACCGTTTCCTGAGCGCCTGGGGATTGTGTGCCATACGCCTTACCCTCCTGTAAGCCTATCAAAGTCTGTCAGAACTTTACATGAAAAAGGCCAAAAGGGAAACCGACCAAATATTTTCCGTGTGCGCCGGGCAGGATTATATTTATACATATACATGTGTATAACTACATTTGATTAAATCTTGGTTATTCAAAGAAGATGAGCATGAGAGAGGTTGCTTCGCGGCTTGGTGTATCCATAGATGTTGTTTGTTACTTCATGCGCAAAAATAATCTTGCCAGAAGATCTGTTGTGGAAAATGAGACAATAAAATTTGAGAGAAAGCCGCTATCTTATAAATTGCGGCAAGTCCTTGGTAAATTTGAAGAAAACCTGAAATTGGCAGGGGTTATGCTTTATTGGGCAGAAGGCTACAAAACAAGTAAGAGCAAGGGTATTGATTTTGCCAATGCCAATCCTCTAATGGTGGGAACGTTTGTCAGATTTTTGAAGGAAATATGTGGTGTCGAGCAAAGAAGATTGCGGGTGCTTCTTTATTGCTATTCCAATCAAAATACTGACAAGCTAATTGATTTTTGGACTAAATTGACTAGAATACCTAGAGGTCAGTTTACGAAGCCATACGTAAGGCATGATTTCCGCAAGGAAAAGTCAGATAAGATGAAATATGGCATGGTTCATATACGGTATGCTGATAAAAAACTTCTAGCTCAAGTAATGGGCTGGATAGTCGAATTCCAGAAGAAATATTGCGTCGGTACTCAAGTGGTCAACGAGGACGCGCTGTAAACGCGTTGGCTTCGGTCTACGCAGGTTCGAATCCTGCCCGGCGCACACGGAAAACACTCGGTCGGTTTCAGCGGATTTTTGGCGCGCGGCGCGGAGCGCCGCGTAAGGTGGAGTAACGGATTCTAGGATTCGCCGGTGGTGGAGGGTGGGGTTCGAGCCGAAGATTTTGGAGATGAGAGATTTTTTGGAGGAGAGGTCGTTCGATTGCGAGGCTTCAGCTAGGCTAGAAGCCACATTTAGCCAATCAGCCATCGGTTCGAGCCAACTCTTGGCGTCTCTTTCTAAATTACATATTTTCTCCTCTAAACTTTTCTTATCAGAGAAAAGTTTAGAGCGTTCTTTGAGATAGGTTTCTCGGTCTATATCTTGAGCTATATAGATGTCTAGAAGTCTCTGTATCTTCTCGGAAATGGTAGAAACTTTGTTTCGTAAATCCTCTATGATAACGGCAGATTCTTGCTCGGCCTTCTTCTCATCTTCTTTCATTAATAAATCGAATTCTTTAGCCCAAGGGCTAGGAATGGAGTAGTTATTGAGGATTTCATTAACCTGCTCCAATATGCTTTCCTCTCTTACGAACGGCTCATCACATTGAGCCGTTCGGGATTTCTTGGTGCATCGGTAATATACATGTCCCTTTTGGGTCTCGGCAGAGATCATCATTCCACAGGTAGCACAGCGGAATAGACCCATAAAAGCTTTTGGAGCAATTCTCGGCTTCATGGGATGGCCTCTATGGACTATAACCTCTTGGACCTTGTCCCAAAGTTTCTTGGAAATAAGAGCTGGATGTTTGCCCTCGTGGATTTCTCCAGCGTAATAGAAGTGGCCGTAGTAGAAGGGGTTGGAGAGAATGTATTTGATGCGGTCTTTATGAATTCGGTTTCCTTGAAGACTTTTCACATTTCTCTTGTATAGAAAATTGCCTATATCTTCAAGTCTCTGTTCTCCTTCTGAATAAAGCTCAAAAGCTTGTTTTATAAACGGAGCTTTCCTTCTATCAATAACAATACTTTTCTTCCGGCTATCGTTTAGATAACCCGTAGGAGCTGTACCGGGAAATTCTCCTTTGGCAACTTTTGCCCTTAAACCTCTCTTAGTATTAGCACTTAAGTCTCTGATGTATTGATTGGCCATTCCGAACTCCACAGACATCATCAAGACATTATCTGACGAGTAATAGCTCTGATTATGAGTGCAGATATGCTGGATAACCTTTTCTTGCAAGAGCCATTGAATTTGCCCGCCGTCTACCGGATTACGAGCCAGACGATCTAACTTCCAACATACTATCCCTTGCGCTTCGCCTTTTTGAATTCTTTTGACCATTTCATTGAAAACATGGCGGCCAGGCATTTTGGCGGTACGTTTCTCTACAAATTCTTCGGCAATAGACAAAGCTTCTTTCTTGGCCAAAGCACGAAGTTCAGCAAGCTGAGCCTCAATAGAAAGGACCTGTTTATCCTCCACATCGGTACTTTTACGAGCATAGAGGAAATACTTCATGAGTCAATTATACACAGTTTTAAGGGAAAGATTCCCTTTATTGAAGTATAATTACTATGATGTCGTTCTATTATCTAAGGGATCAAAATTTTCGTTCCACTCTTAAAGCACATCTCTCTAAGCAAGAATTTGTCCTCAATGATCCTCAATGTTTAGTCATTGATGAACTCGGTCTTTGTCAGGGCAATGCTCGCATTGATGTCGCCGTTTTGAATGGAAAGGTTCATGGATATGAAATTAAGAGTGATATGGATACTTTGGAGCGTGTTGAGTCACAACTTTCTGTTTATACTAAGATCTTTGATTATCTCACCTTCGTTGTCGGAGAAAAACATATAGTCAATATTGAAGAAAAAATTCCCGATTGGTGTGGAATCTCCATGGTATTCAAAAATGGAAAAGATGAAATTAAGTTGAGGCAAATTCGTCGTGCAAAAAGGAACAAAAATGTTGATCCCTATTCTCTCGTCCAATTACTATGGAAGAATGAGGCAATCGCCTTATTGAGAAAATTCGGAAATTTGAGAGGTATACAAAGTAAACCTCGGAAAGTGTTGTGGGAGAGATTAGCTACTGATGTTTCTGCTAAGCAACTAAGCTCTTATGTCAGAGAGACACTTAAATCTAGGAAAGGTTGGAGAGTTGATTGCAGACAAAAGTTAGGTGATGGTTTACCCCAACTTTGCGCCAAACTGTAGCATTGCCCGGCCCAAGTTTTTTGGTAGAGCATTCTTTAATAATTCTATCTCCAGCACTAAACTCTTCACCAGAATAATTTCCTGAAGCAATTAAACTTTGGCACAATTCGGTAAACTGGCTATAGCCATGCTTCTTGACACCTCGCCCCTTGAAAATTAGCCAATCGTCTTTAGTAGTGTATCTGATGTTCGCACTCATAGTAATTACTCTTGGATCCATAACTACAATTTCTGGGTGAGAAATTGCATAATCCGCAAATTTAACATCTTTCGTTTCGTTGCTTTGATGAAGTTTGCTCCAAGTTTTCCACTCTGTTCTTGGAAGAGAGGTGGTTCCAGCATCCACATCTCTTAAATCTTTGGGAAAAGCGGTGGCTGCAAAAATTATATTTCGCCATTCACTTTTATAAGGCAAGGTGGTAATTACAGATTGTAAAGCAATCCCTAGATAGGTATCTGATGTAGGATCGATTGACCCAACATCTATAAGCAGATCAGCCTCTTCTGGTTTGATAGAAAAGATTGATAGTAGCCCGTTTATATGTTCGAGGTTAAGGCGCTCCAATGGTAATCGCAAGCATAGACCCCTCTTGTCAGTTTCAATAATAGATTTCACAACATCCTGATATTCAGAGGGCCTGTCGGCTCCGGTAATAGGGATAGCATATAATTCTTTCTGTCGGATTACTTCAAATATCTTAGCAATAGGATGGAATCCTTGATCCAACTCTTCTTCCCAGAGACTTTCAGGAAGATCGACATAAAACGACATACCCTTAAGACTTTTGGCTATTTTCTCCCCAAAATTCTCTAAGTGTTTATCAGGGGATTTGGCATATGTTTCATTTTGAAAATCCCATGGGACATCAGTAATCTCAAGTATTGGAGCAATCAGTTTTTTGTTTTTGGCACTCAAATCCTCGATTGCTTGGAATTCCCCCGCCTTACCTTTTAAAATTGGAAAGTAGAGTTTGTCTTTCATTTGGGTAAGTAAACCACAATACTGCTACCAATTCAAGGCGAGATATGGTCAAATGAGGCACATATGAAGTTTCTAGTCGCTGACGAATGCAACGTCGTGAAAGAGGACAAATTCGGATTCTTTATGTATGGCGGAATCGTAATTTCTGATGATGAGATGCGTCCGCTCTCGCAGGGATTTCAGGAGATTAAACGAGAACTCGGTATTAATAAAAAAAGACCAATAAAATGGACAAACAATGGATGGCAAGGAGAAGAGCCGTTCGGGACAGATTTGCACAAAAAGGCGAAGGACAAGATTCTAACTCTCTTTGCCGAATCGGGATCAAAAATTATAGTTTCTCTAAGTCCTCAAGATTTCTATCACAATGTCAGTTTTATAGGTCTCAAGATAAAATCAAAAATAAATATAGAAGCGTATAAGCGCAGTCAGGAATATGCCCTAAATACTACTTTAAAGAAATTCAATCGATATCTAAGAGAAACAGACGATATGGGTTTGGTTCTTACGGATACTTTTTCTGATGATACAAGACTTCATATGACAAACCATTGTGCAGAGATATTTCCGAACGGGAATGGAAGATTCACACTTGAGAAGATTGCTTATCCTGTTATCCCTATAAATAACGAGTACAGTCATCTTCACCAGATTAATGATGTGGTTCTAGGAGCTATCCAGTATAGTCTTAGAGAACTCGGATACAATTCACTCCCGAGAATTAAGGAGCGTTTCTGGAAAGATGTATCTGGCAATGATGCTACAATTTACGGAAGAGGGTTTGATATCTATCCCAAAAATAATAACGATCCGGCATTGGAGGAAAAAATAGAAAAATTGGTTCAAAAGTTCTCCCGTTTGATTGCTGTTAATATTGAAATCTAATGAAAATACAAGTAGGAAACATTCATGAAGAGTTCTCTCGAGACACCTACTGGGCTAGGATTCGTTTTGAATCTGATGATAGTTCTAAGCAAAGCACTGTTATTACTTGTGCATCACATGAATATCTTTGGGATAAATTAGGTGTTCGTGATCTATCTAAAGAAGATTTGGAAAAATGGTTAAATGCCGTTGTGGAAAAATGGAAAGCAAAAGAGGATTCGATATTCAAAGAGATGGTATATTTTGATGTGTATGCCAATACGGAAGAAGGGATAGAAAATGGCCTGATATTTCTAAAAACAATTACACAGTGATTTAAAATTGATGAGGTTCAGATCAAGGGGAGCAGAATTTGTGCGCGCATGGGCGGGTGGGGCAAGCACATACTAAAAAGCACGACCTCTCCGAACCAAGAGTATTAAAAATCTCCTCCAAAAATCTTCTGGCTTTGGAATTCCTGAACCCCACCCTCCACCACCGGCGAATCCTAGAATCCGTTACTCCACCTTACGCGGCGCTCCGCGCCGCGCGCCAGAAATTCGGGTCTAACCAAACAAGTTTTATCAGGGTGCATCTATACTACCAAATCCGAACTTATTTTAAATTAAAGGATTAACTCGCACGCCCTGCGGGCGTGCTCGTGCGCCTCGCCCCATCGCTTCCATTCTTTTTAGAGTTGGCGGGGGTTGGATTTTTTCAGAGGTATGAGCGATGGGGCGAGGCCGGATTTGGTCTCCCAAAAACGGCTCAATTGGTTGAGCCGTTTACCGTTGCTTAATTTATCTTGCTGGTTTAATATACATGATGTATGTTGAATGGGTAATGTTTTTATGTAATACTTATTATCAATTCGGCCATGGAAACCAAAAAAGATAGATTTAAGAGACTCGCATCTCACCGCACAAATGAGGTTCTTCATCGACTCAAGGTCTTAAGCAACTGTGCAAATAGGCAGCTTTATGACTATGATGAAAGGGATATAGAAAAGGTTTTTTCCGAGATTGAGAAGAAAGTAAGAGAAACAAAGTCAAAATTTCACTTTAATAAAAGGAGGGAAAAATTCACACTCTAAAACATGAGATCAAATCCAAACAACCTAAGCCGCGGAGAAAAAATTCTGTTTTTTCTTTATGAGTTTTCCAAAGGCGGACGAACCAAAATTCGTTACGAAGATATTGTTGCCGGACTCTTCAAAAAATACCCAAATGATTTTCAGTTAAAAGGATACCCGGAATATCCAGATTCCGGTGATCTAATTCATAAACCTCTCTATGATTTCAAGAAAAAGGGCTATCTAAATGCGGCCAATAAGGTTTTCTCGCTAACCGAGAGAGGTGTCGAATACGCAAGTCAGTTATCTGGAAAGAAAGACCTGATAGAAAATTCGGAAGGCCGTTTGTCTAGAAGCACCCATACGGAAGTATCGCGAGTGAGAAATTTGGAGGGGTTTTCTCTGTTCTTAGATGCGGGAAAAGATAAACTTTCGAATGGCGACTTTTATAGTTATTTTGGCGTAACGGTTCGAACGCCGAAAAATGCCTTTCTTGGACGCCTCGAAACAATGAACGCAGTTATTGATGAACTAAAGAAATACAAAAATAACGATCTGTATAAAACACTCATAGATTATCACAATTTTCTTGTCACGAAGCACGTAGACATAATCGATTTCTTCAAAAAAGACTGACATGACAAAGAGGACCATTACTATCGAGGAAACACCTAACGTAATCGACGACCATCTGCTCGATATCATAGGAAATGAATTTAAATTCGATCATTCCAAGGGAATGGCCGAATGGTTGAAAAATTCGGTGGACGCTTACCGGACCAATGACTTTCGCCAAGAGGAGCAATTTATCGTATTCAGATTTACAGATAAGGGAATCCCGAAAATGATGATTGAATGCGTGGACTTTGTCGGCATGGCTAAACTCGATATAGAAAAAGCTTTTAAGCGATGGGGCGATCCTAACGCGGCGAAGCGAGGAAAAAAGATAAAGACGTATGGAGGTCATGGAAATGGAGGAAAGTTCTATATGCGCCAGATGTTTGATGAATCCCGCTTTATAACTTATAAGAACGGCGTATTAAATATTTTTGGTTTCAGTGATAACAAAAAATACGGCTACGCAAAGGGTTTTCAAGATAAAGAGATGAGCCCAAAGGAAGCTCTGCAGTTTGCCGAAATAGCCGATTTGCCCATTCCGCCAGAACTCGAGAAGAAAGTGCTGGATGGAAAAACCGGTTTTACCGTAGTCCAAGGAATAGCTCCAGAAGCCGTAAGAGGTAAATTTAGAGTATCAAGTGAAGTCGAGAAGTTTAAAAATCATCCTCAATCGCGAAGGATCCTCGAAAGAGCAAGTATTGCCGTTATTCACAATGGAAATGTTCTGTATGGATTATTGAAACCCGATGAACTCGAGCCGCTTCCGAGTTTTGAAACTCCCAGAATAATTTTTATTCCCGAAAAACTTACCACACGGTCGGGAACCGAAAAGGTAACCGTCACTATGGCCAATGATAAATATCCCGCCGGGAAATTAACCTTACGGACATCGTCGGAAGCGCTCGCCAGAGGCAGCAAATTGGGAGAACTTAACAGGATGGATATATTGGGAGAAATAGGAGTGATAGGTTCATACCAACTATCGGAAATGGGTGTTACCGGCTTTCCGCACGCGGCCTTCATTTATGGCGAATTCGGCCCTGCCGTCGAGGGAGAAGTGTCGATATTGGAGGATCCGAACAATGATTGCGTCTCGAACGACAGAGCGAAACTGGTTCCTAACGATATAAGTAAGGCTTTGATTGAATGGATAGCCCAAGAGGTGGATAAATTGTCCGCTGAAATAGGAGCGTTGGAACGAGAAAAGCAAAAAGAGAGTCAAAAAGAAATTACTTCAAAGTTTAACGATGTACTGAATGAATGGAAGAATAAACATATGAGTAAGATAATTTCCGACCTTTTTGGCAGCGGCGGAGAGGGTGGAAGTGATGGCGATAATCACGACAGGCCAGGCACACAAGTTACCGCTCCGCCAAATGGTTTCGATTTTAAATATCCCCGAGCTGAAATTGAGATTAAAACTCCGGCAAGAGCGACTCTAAAAGTAACGGTACCAGACGCCCTTCCTCTTGGAGCCACGATATTCTTTTATTCTGATTCCGATAAGTTAATTCTAGACGAAGAAAAGATGGTCATAAAATCGGATTTTTTAAAACTTACCCCGGAGGGAGAAGAGATTGCCTTTGTAAATGTCGGGGTTCAAGGTATTGAAGTTGGAACTGAAGCCACCGTAAAGGCAACTGCCGGAAAACTTTCGACTTCTATGGAATTAGTGGTTATCGCGCAGAAAGAGAAAAATTCCGGCAAGGCTTTCCCGCAAGTTCTTCTGTCCGGGCATAATCAAGACCCGCTAGGTCTTGCTCCCGAAGGCAGTCTCATACTTGGCGAGCGTGATCCCGTGGTATATCAACGCCCTCAGGATGTCGCCTCTAACATTTATTGGATTAACACGGCCAGTCCCATGGCTTCGAAAATTTACGATAAATTCACATTCGATTCCATTCAATGGAGAAACTTTCTTTTTGAACGCTATATAGACATCTTTGTAAAAGAAGCCGTTCATGAACTGTGGCGGAAGGATTATGAGAACTTCTCGGCTGACACAGTCGATGACAAAATCTCACAAGTAATCAGGAGAGTTCATCAAAGTGCCGGAGAGGACCTGGATCAGTTCCTTTTTGACGAAACTTATGTAATAGATAAAGAATAATGGATGCTCCAGATCTGGAACGATACCGTAAGACAAGAGTGGAAACTGTGGGGCTGCCTGACCGCATTGTAAAATCTCTTTTAGATAAAAATATTAGAACTTTAGGAGGAATACTGGCTCGCTCAAAAAAAGAACTTCGTGGGCTACTGAATCTATCTGAAGAAGAAGTGGAGCTCCTTTATTTGAAGGCGAGAGCACAGGAAGAACTTAACGAGGAGTGGTCTCCATCTTCCCAACCTACATACAGAGTAGTTGAAAAGAAACAATATCGCACAAGAGATCTCAATGACGTCATAGAAACATTGGCTCGACAGCTTGGGTCTAGGAAAAGTGTGATCGAAGAACATACGCGGAATGCCGCGACGGTAAGGGCGCGAGACATCATAATGTATCTCTTACGTGAATACGCTGGAATGTCTTATCCGGCAATAGGCAGGTTGATAGATCGAGATCATACTACGGTGATTCATGCGCACTCAAAGCTTAAGCAAAGATTTGAGGAAAACCCGGACCTTGAAAAAGATTTAATGCCTTTAATTGAAACGGTCAAATCAATTAAAGAAAGAAGGGATAAAATTGAGTCGGCAATAATACCCAGCATCTTGGCGACGGTTGAAATAAAGAAGAAAAATTTATTTAAACAGATTCCAAACAGAAATATAAAAATACTTGACCTTTATCGAGAAGGGTTGACGCTTGAGAACATAGCAAATGTGGTTAATCTTACAAGAGAGCGAGTCAGGCAAATCGTAATAAATACCGTAAGACAACAAGCTATAAATGAATCGATATCAAAAGGGATAGTAATGGATTCAGAGGCTCTTCTGGAAGAAGAGGCAAAAAAGAGAAGGGCCGTTCAGCAAGCCAAAAGACCACAGAAACCCTCTAAAGAAGAGAAAAAGGTACGCTGGAGTAGATACTATCTAGCGTGTCGATCGTGTGGTACCACTACGGTTCATCATGTACAAAAGGGGTATTGTGAGACGTGTCTGGGAATGGTAAGGGGTAAACGTCGAAATGAAATTATGGACCAGCATCAAAATAAGTGCGATATGTGCGGTATTTCACGTGGTGAAGCTATCAGGCAATACGGTCGGGATTTCTATATCACCAAAAGCCAGCGAGTATTATGTAAAAAAGATTTCTTATATTTAACGGCGAAGAAATTGGTAGAATCTAGATGGAAGAAACTGTAGGTTTTTGTACTTTTTTGACGAGTTTCTCCATAATTTGTGTATCTTGCTGAATTAAGTATTTTTTCAATGCTTTGGCCATTTCTTTTGCGACCGGAACAGATACGGCATTGCCGAATTGCTTATAAGCTTGGGTCGTAGAAACTTGAATCTTGAAAGCATCGGGGAAGCCTTGAAGTCTGGCGCATTCTCTTTCGGTCAACCTCCTCACCCCCCATTTATTTATAGAAATAGGTCGGTCCTGTATAAGATTCCTCTCGCGTCCCATGTTACCGCTTACTATCGTATTTGAAACTCCCTCCGGATTAAGTACTTCGCAGCCAAAACCGCTTCCTTTTGCCGCATGTCTTTCTTTGTGTGCAACCAATCCCTCATAGTACTTTTGAGAAAGATAATACTTATCCTCCACGGAATTATCCAATATTTCCGCCACCTTTTTCTTGCCAAGCCTGAAAGATTTTTGCGGGAAAATAAACTCCTTATGAGGGTTTCTAATCCCTACAATATAGGTGCGTTCGCGATGTTGCGGCACTCCGAAGTTTTTTGAATCAAGAATTTTCTCCGTAACGGTGTAACCGCCTCCGGCATTCTCCAGCGCAAACTTTATATGCTCGTAGGTCTGCCCTTTATTATGTCTAACGAGATTCTTCACGTTTTCCAAAACAAAAGCTCGCGGCTTTCTAATATTAAGAAATTTGACTACTTCACCAAAAAGGCGACCTCTCGGGTCTTCCAAACCATCTCTTTTTCCTATAAGTGAGAAAGGTTGACATGGAAATCCAGCAAGAAGCACGTCAAAATTGGGAACGGAAAAAGGATCGACTTTGGTTATGTCTTTCTCATCAATTTCTCCGAAATTCGCTCGATAGGTCTGACAAGCGAATTTATCTATATCATTCGAGTAAACAATTTCAAATCCAACTCCTTCAAAACCCATTCTCATCCCGCCAATTCCTGCAAACAGATCGATAGCCTTAAATTTCCTCATGTGCCGGGTCATTATAATATTGTAGCACTTTTTATTTCAGAGCTTTTAACAGGCGTTCCACCTTATCCCCACTTTTGGTAATGGAGTGCTCCCATATCCTTATTACCACCCATCCCATTTTCTTGTATTGGCGGTTTACGGCTCTATCTCTGTTCTTATTTAAAGCCAGCTTCTTTTTCCAGAAGGAGAGATTGCTTTTAGGTATAGTGCCGTGATAACGGCAACCATGCCAGAAACATGAGTCTACAAAAATAAATGCACTAAAGTCCGGTAGATAAAAATCAGGTTTCCCCGCATATTTTCGAGGATGTGATCTGTAGCGAATTTTCCTACGGCGGAGTATTGACGCCATTTGTGCTTCAACTTTCGAGCCGCGACTTTTAACGGCAGACATAACCAGACTTCTCTTTTCCTTTGAAAAAATGTCAGACATCGATCAAATATACCCTCAATCATTCGATAATTAAAGAGATTCAAATTTTACCAAACATGTATCGACATTAACATTTTGATACAATATACATATGTATTACATAATTGTACTTATCGTGGGCTTCTCACTCGGCTGGGTTTTTTCTTCCCAAAAACGAAAGATTAGTTTTATTTCTAAACAACAAAGGGAAAAAGAAGCGAACAAACAAGCGGTTTATGAACTTCTTGAAACTAACCATCCGCTTACGAACAATGATGTGGAAGCAATGCTTGGTATCTCTGACGCCACAGCCACCAGATACTTCGATGAATTAGAGAAAGAAGGGAAAGTTAAGCAAGTGGGCAAAACCGGCAGACACGTTTCTTACGAAAGAGTTTAATGGCTGAAGAAACAACACAAGAACCAGTAGTAGAAACTCCACCGATACCGGGGCCGGTTGGTGAGACTCCACCAGCTCCTGAACCAGCCCCAACGGCTCAACCCGTTGAGCCGTTGAATCCAGAGCTCCAGCCTTTGCCAGAGGCTACGGCGGACACGGCAATTGCTGAGCCACAGCCGACACCTGAACCTGTGCCAGAACCAATCCCTGTACCTGAATCTACCCAAGTTCCCGAACCCATCCTAGAACCCTCTACAGCACCCATAGAGTCAACCTCTGCTCCAGAGCTAACCCAACCACCGCAAACCCCTATTGAACCAATTCCCGAACCGATACCCACCCCTGTCCCTGAACCCGCTCCTGCCCCACAACCCCAGATATCAACTCCACCAATAATCCAAACAAGCTTGGCCCGTGAATTACTGGTAAAAGCCCGAGACATAATCCAATTTCGCAAGCGCAAAAAACTCGAAAAAATCATGAGCTTGTTTCTGAAAAAGCAGAGTATTACGAATGATGATGTCCAGAAACTTTTGTATGTATCCGACGCCACAGCAACTCGCCATCTCCAACAGCTAGAGAAAGAAGGAAAGGTAAGACGACAAGGAGTTCCGGGTCACGCTTCGTATTCCAGAATCTAAGGGAGTAAGCTCGTATCCCTCTAGACCTCACGAGCTTTGTGTGCGCACGGGATGGGTGGGGCAAGCACAGTATCTAATGAGCCTCGGGCTGTTTCCGCTAGGGCGTCTGTGACTAAAGACGAGCGCCGACCCGAACGAAGATACTAGACTCGAAAGCGAAAGCGACACCACTAACTCTATGATGAAAACAAGGAGAGGGGTTGTGCGAGGGCGGACTCCGAAGGCACGCGAAACGAAGGTAAAAACACTCAAAAACCACTAGCTAAGAGAGTACTGAAGACTCCAACTTACCTCTGCGAGGAGGAGACCGAAGCTGGGGAGAGGAACCCTTCCTCTCCCCAAAGAGAAGCGGGTAGAGCTTGCGGCTCATTTACCCGGTATTTGAGCCGCAAGCTAACCTGCCCGCACATAGGCACTTAGGCGCTCGTAGCCATAGCGGAAACAGCCCGAGGCGGATGCCGAGTGGTGTCATCTACTTTAGGCACGGACGCTCCACAAAACACTAGACCGAGCACAATGCATCTTGTATTCTAAGCCGAGCCCCATCGCTCATACCTCTGAAAAAATCCAACCCCCGCCAACTCTAAAAAGAATGAAAAGCGATGGGGCGAGGCGAGCCCGGCGCCGGAGGCGCCGGGCGATTAATCCCTTAATTTAAAATAGGTTCGGATTTGGTAGTATAGAGGGCACTTGCGAATCTCGATAATTAATGTAATCTAGTTTGACAACTATATGGCAGGC